>Ga0307988_1000322_pt1 | contig 35275 bp, 32 predicted proteins | sample EllFjometagen183_FD_203166 | JGI IMG/M metagenome (GOLD analysis project Ga0307988, IMG submission 203166) | Marine microbial communities from Ellis Fjord, Antarctic Ocean - #183 | ecosystem: Environmental > Aquatic > Marine > Unclassified | place: Southern Ocean | collected 2014-10-08 | reverse complement strand
CAGCTTCATTTTGTTGTTATTAAATGTGAACTTATCAACAAAAATATCATAGCTACCCTGCAAGAGGGTTTTGAAAGCTAAAAAAACACAGCAGATAAGTTTGGCTATCGATTGTCAATAACGAGAAGCTGAAAAAACGTAAAAAAAGAAGCTGGGATATTTTTATTTTGATCTATGCTGGATACTTTTCAACACCCTTTAGTATACAAGATTATGCGTATGGTGAGCCAGTTGATAGTTATCTTGCCCAAAAAAGATCAAATACCCTTATAATAAAAGGGCAAAAGGTACATCAGAGACTTGGTGAGATATTAGATTTATCAAGAATCGATACTTTTATAGCAGACGAAATACTCATCAAATACCTTGCTGGGAATAAATATAGAGAGGCTGGATGTTTAGAACCGTCGCCTCTCTATTTGGCATTTAATAAAAAAGTTAATCAAGAGATTATTAATAAAATTAATTTCGAAATTTCAAAGACTCAAGATGAACTCGAAAAACTCGTGAATAAATACACATCCTCCAATAAATAGGTTACTTAATTCATAATTTTTCATCTTGTGGAGCGATATATGCGTTGTCTGAGAATGGGTATATAAACTCGAAAAAAAACCCCATGTGCAACTCAGTATAAACCCTACAAGGGTGTTTCGTACTCGCTTATCAACCGCCATCAATATCTTAATAATCTGATCATCAAGACAAATAATCAAAGAGTAAAGAGGCACTTTCTCAAAAATGAAACATAAGACGACACGTAGGGTACTATTTTCCCAATCATTCCATTATCCTAAGGCCTGAAAGATCATGTTCTCAGAAATCATCAAAAGAGCTGGCATTGGCCGCAAACTACTCACGTATATTCTCCTCTTCAGTTCAGTGGTGACCTTTCTGGGAACATCGCTGATTCTCTATAGCGATTACAACTACGACATAAAACAAATTCATAAAACTTTTAGGCAGATTGAGTCGAGCTACTTACAGAGCATTAGCTCCGCCCTCTGGGTTATTGATGAGGAACAAGTAACCGAATTACTCAATGGAATATTGCGATTCCCGGATATGCAGTACCTTGAAATATGGCAAGAGGGGGAGCTATTATTCTCTGTTGGACAACCCCAACAAGATAATATTATTCAGCAGGATTACTTGTTGTCCTATCTATTTAAAGGAGAGGAAAGAAAATTAGGAGTTCTTAAAGCCACTGCTAACTTAACCGGGCTATACAAACTTTTATGGAGCAAGACAACGTTAATACTCTGCACGCAGGCCGTGAAGACTTTCATGGTGTCAGCCTTCATATTTTTTATCTTCTATATCCTCGTTGGCAAACATTTGATATTTATGGCCGATTACGCCAGGCGTTTTAATTTCAACCACCTTGAATCCCCCCTGATCTTAAAGCGAAAGCCTCCAAAAAACAGTGATGAGTTGGAGACACTCGCCCAATCAATTAATGTCATGCGCCAAAATCTAGCAAATGATATTGAGGAGCGCAGGCGGGCGGAACAGGAGATAGAAGCATCAAAGACTTATTTGGATAAAATCCTCAACAACATAGGTGACCCAGTATTTGTAAAGGATGACCAACATAGGTTCACTCTCGTTAATGATGCTTTTTGTTCCACCTTAGGCCTGCCTAGGGGTGAGGTAATCGGCAAAACATTATCCGAAGATTTGCCTCCAGACGAAATGGAACACTTTGAAAAAATTGACAGGCAAGTTTTGACAGACGGGCAGGAGAATTTATGCGAGGAGTCGCTTACAGTCAAGGGTGGAAAAACATTATCGATTGTAACAAGGAAGACCCTATATGTAGACGAAAAGGGCGATAAGTTCCTTATTGGTGTGATTCGTGACATCACCGAGCAAAAGAAGGCGGAGAGAGAGAAAGCAAAGCTAGAGTCACAACTCCAACAAGCCCAGAAAATGGAAGCGATAGGCACCCTTGCCGGTGGTATTGCCCATGATTTCAATAATATTCTTTCAGCAATCATTGGTTATACTGAGATGGCACGTGATGACAGCCCGAGCGAGTCATCAGTAGCCAACGATTTGGATAATGTTTTAGAAGCCAGTGCAAGGGCTGTGGGCCTCGTAAAACAGATCCTCTCCTTTAGTCGTCAAGGTGATACAGAACATATTCTCTTACAGCCCGCAATTATAGTTAATAAAGCTATTCTTATGCTTCGCCCTACACTTCCGACAACTATTGAAATCACTCAGTACATCGATGCAAAAACTGGACTTATCTTTGCTGACCCTACCCAAATCCATCAAATATTGATGAACCTCTGTACCAACGCTTTCCATGCCATGGAAAAGACAGGCGGCAGACTTGATATTTCTTTAAAAGAAATAGATCTCAGAGATGGAGACCTCTTCCATGAGCCGGATGTTATAGCAGGTACATTTATTCAGATATCAGTTGGTGATTCGGGTTTTGGAATGACGCAGGAAGTAAAAGATAAAATCTTCGATCCTTATTTTACGACCAAGGGAGCCGGTAAAGGCACGGGGATGGGCCTGTCTATAGTTCATGGCATTGTCAAAAGTTATGGAGGGTTTATTACTCTTTCCAGTAAGCTTGGCAAAGGTACTACTTTCAATGTTTTCCTACCTGTAGTTAATGAAGAAGAGCTACCTGACAAGGAGGCTACTGAGCAGATTCCAATTGGTATGGAAAGGATCCTTTTTATCGATGATGAGGATATACTTGCTGATATGGGTAAGACTATGCTCGAAAGGCTTGGTTACCATGTTACTGTAAGACAAAGCAGCCTTGAAGCTCTGGAAATTTTTCAGAACCAGCCAGATCAATTTGATGTGGTTATTTCCGATCAGACGATGCCAGGAATGACTGGTGTTGATCTTGCCCAAAGGATGTTGCAGATTCGCCCTGATATTCCTATTATTCTTTGTACTGGGTACTCCTCTACTATATCGGAGAAAAAAGCTAAGTCTTTTGGAATAAGAGAATTTGCATTGAAGCCAGTTCAGAAAAAGGATATTGCAATGTTGATTCGGAAAGTGCTGGATGGCAATCAAGCATAAAATCAAGAAGTCGCCTCAAAAATCTGGCAACATAAAGAGATGTTTTCGGTCTTTAGAAAAGCAAAGTTGTCCAGAATAGCCTAACAGGATAAAAGTACCTTCAAAAGGTAATGGAGTAAAATTTATGTTCTTTGCTCATACTGTAAGAAATATACCGGAGGATACAGTTGGAAGTTAATTTGAACACAACCGACTCAGCTCGGCAATCCAAAAACATAGCATACATAGATAAGTCTATAATCAAACGTACCGGATTGTTGATTGCGGTGATCTGGACAGTGCTTGTCTTTTCAGGGGCTGGTTGGCAGCTTTTCGACGGGTACAAGAATACGCTGGAGTCGATCCGAATTCAGGCATCGGATTCATTTGAGAAGGATCTTGTGTATCGCCGCTGGGCAGCTGAACATGGTGGAGTTTATGTACCTCCGACCAAAGAAACACCCCCCAATCCCTATCTATCTCACATTAAAAATCGCGACATTACAACTCATTCTGGCATGGAACTTACACTGGTGAATCCGGCCTATATGACTCGTCAGGTCCATGAACTGGGCCGAAAACAGTACGGGCTTCAGGGACATATCACCAGCCTTACTCCCCTTCGCCCTGAAAATGTTCCGGATGCTTGGGAAAAAGAGGCACTCCAGGCATTTGAGCGTGGTGAGGCTGAGGTGTTCGAACTCACAACGATCGGGGATAAGGATTTCCTCCGTTTGATGCGACCGATGATTACAGAAGTACCTTGCCTGAAATGCCACGCGAAACAGGGCTATGAGGAAGGCGACATTCGCGGCGGGATCAGCATATCGGTGCCTATGGCCAACCAATTTAAGCTGATGTATCGTCACATCGCCATAGTGACGATAACCTACATCCTTGTCTGGCTAATCGGTCTGGGTGGGGTCTGGTTCAGTTCCGTGCGCATAGGAAGGTACATCCGCGAGCGCAATCGATCAATAAATGCTCTGCATGCAAGTGAAGTGCGGTTCCGAGCCCTTTTCGATAATGCACCACTGGGGTATCAATCTCTCGATATGAACGGAGACATCACCGAAATAAATGAAACGTGGTGCAAGTTGCTTGGATATACGAAGGAGGAAGTACTTGGCAAAAGTTTCTCACAATTTCTCCACCCAGATTACAAAGAAATTTTCAAGGTGAACTTCCCCAAGTTTAAAGGTATGGGTTACACCCAGGGCGTTGAGTTTGAGATGATCAAAAAAGACGGTTCCATGGTCATCATCATTTTTAATGGGAGGATCGGCCATAATGATGATGGCTCATTCAAGCAGACTCACTGCGTCCTCACTGACATCACCGAGCAGAAAAAATCAGAGAATATTTCGAAGTCAGTCGCCAAGTTAAATGAGAGCATTATTAATTCATCCCCCTTGGGAATTGCGATTTATAACTCTGATGGTAATTGTGTTATCGCCAATACTGCAGCAGCAAGGGTGATCGGGGGAACGAAGGCTCAAATGCTGAAACAGAATTATCATCAGTTGGATTCTTGGAAAGAAAGTGGGTTATATGATGTTGTTCTATGCTCAATCCAGGAGAATGCGAATAAAGAGCATGAAATATATGTTGAAACTACGTTTGGAAAAGTTTGTGCTCTCTATATACGCTTGGTTCCCATCACATTTGATGACGAATTGCATCTCCTAGCAATGTTCGAAGATATTACAGAACTCAAACTGGCAGAGAAAGAAAGCGCACGTTTTGGGCGAATTCTCGAAGATTCCTTAAATGAGATATATTTATTTGATGCTGACACACTAAAATTTACTCAGGTGAATCGTGCTGCTAAGCGTAATATAGGCTATACGATGGAAGAACTCCAAAAGCTCACAGCGCTTGACATTAAACCCGATTTGACGCCTGAATCGTTTATAGAACTGGTTGCTCCTCTGCATAACGGTGAAAAAGAAATCATTGTATTTGAGACTGTTTATGAACGCAAAGATCAATCTCTTTATGATGTGGAGGTTCATTTGCAGCTTTCAAAATTTGAACACAAAAAATTATTTGTCGCGATTATTTGGGATATCACTGCTCGCAAACAACTCGAACAACAACTCTACCAGGCTCAGAAAATGGAATCCATTGGCCGGCTGGCAGGCGGAGTTGCCCATGATTACAACAATGCACTCAGCGTGATAATTGGTTTCACTGAACTGACCATGGATGACGTAGAGCCGGATGGGCCGATACATGACAATCTCAGTGAAATCCTTAATGCCTCCAACCGGGCAGCAGACATTACCCGGCAACTGCTGGCTTTTTCCCGCAAGCAAACTATCTCTCCCAAATTAATTGATTTAAATGAGACTATTAAAAACATGCTAAAAATGATCCGGCGCCTTATTGGTGAGGATATTAATCTTGCCTGGTTGCCTGGGGGTAACATATTGCCAGTTATGATGGACCTCTCTCAGGTCGACCAAATTCTGGCCAACCTGTGTGTCAACGCCAGGGATGCAATCGAAGGTGTCGGAAAGATAACTATTGAAACGAAAAAGGTCATCTTTGACGAGGGTTACTGCGCCGATCATTCCGGTTTTACTCCAGGCAAATTTGTCATGCTGGCTGTAAGCGATAATGGGTGCGGCATAGAGAAGGAGATACTGGGTAATATTTTCGAGCCGTTTTTTACTACAAAGGATGTAGATAAAGGCACTGGCCTGGGATTGGCCACCGTCTACGGTATTATCAAGCAGAATTGCGGTTTTATTAATGTCTATAGCGAAACTGACAAAGGAACAACCATCAAATTATACCTTCCCATGTATGATGATAAGATTGTTACAAGCCAGGAAGAGAGGCCGATAGAAAGCCCGTCAGGCCATGGAGAATTGGTTTTGCTGGTTGAAGATGACCCCCCACTTTTGCTGCTTTCAGAAAGAATTCTCCGTGCACTTAATTACACCGTATTGTCTGCAGACACACCGAGCAAAGCTCTGGATCTGGCAAAAGAACATAGCAGTAAGATCCATCTGCTCGTCTCTGATGTAATTATGCCCGAAATGAATGGACGTGAGTTGGAACAACAAATTCAATTTATTTGTCCGGATATCAAGTCCCTATTTATGTCCGGATACACGGCCAATGTCATCGCCCATCATGGTGTTCTGGATAAGGGGTTGCATTTCATCCAGAAGCCGTTTTCAAAAAGCGATTTGGCAATAATTATCAGAAAATTGTTGGATGAAGACAAGGGCGCTGCTTAGGTACGATTATCCTATTTTTGCTGTCATGGTTAATCTTTTTATATAAACCATACTTTTATTATTCTCGAATGCTCCAAAAGATAAGTCTCTAACCTAAACTACTGTTAGATAATTGAGAAGTTATCTGAAAAACATAACAGCATATCACTGTGTTTTGGTCTCTATAAAATCAAAAATATCCTAACAAAAAAAAGGCATCCTGATGTCCCAGATGGTTCCAGACCATTAGTAAAAAAGGCGGTACCACAGCAGAACCGCCTTTTTTATTCATCCGTAGAGATTCTCAATCCAGCGGATGGCTTCGGTGTCACTTACGTGTCCCAAATATCTCTGAGTTGTTGTTAAATCAGCATGCCTCAAAATTACTTTACTCACTATTTCAATCGGTGTTCCAGCTCTTGATGCATATGTAGCGGCATGCCTTCTCAGATCATGAGGCTTCAAGTTGACTCCAACCAGCTTGCCAGATTTTTTGACCATAGACCACGATGTACTATAGGAAATAGGGAAGACACACTCATCCGGTTTAATTTTGTTGTCTCTTACATAATCACCCAAGCGACGCTGGAGTTTACTCGGAATATAAACAATTTCACCTGACCTGCCACTTTTGGGGTTTTGAAGAATTAGCTTACATCCATCAATATCCCTTGGAGTCAGATTGAGAACTTCACTAATCCTCATACCAGCTCGAGCCATCAACTCCAGCATAATTCTGTTTCTGGTAATCATGGTGCGAAAAATGATCTCATCGACAGTGTCCTTTTCGAGTATTCGAGATTGGATAGGTTGTGGCTGCTTGAATATTTTCTTGATTACAGAATTGTAGCAAGGGTTTTTCAGATCGGACTGCGATGTACCTATCGTAAAGTTGTAGAATGATGAGAGAACAGAGTACCGGTTCCTCTTGGTGGTTTGTTTCCGGTTATATGTGAGTTTTGTCAGGAAAAAAAGAACATCTTCTTCAGAAATAGAACCGAGTGTTCTTTCTCCAAATTGATTGTCGAATTAATCTTATCCATTTTATTCAAACTTTTTTTCTGTTTCTATCGGCTGATCAGATTCTGCTGCGACCACTGAAGCAGCCCCCGCCTCTAATGCTTTCTTTCTGGTCTCTTCGATAGCAGTTCCCTGTTCCTCGTTATCGGGGAAGTCCACAATAACCTTACGGTGAGCGTAATAGATGCCTTTGCTGTTGAAGGCTTCGGTGAGGCGACGGAATGCCTCTCTTTTTATAACAAACTGGGTCCCCGGTTTGGCGGTGAACTTGACCCTAATTGTCATAACAGAATTAGAGATTTGATTAACCCCCTGAGACTTGACCGGCTGGATAAAGTCATCCTTTAATTCTTCATCTAAGAGCATGGCCTGCCCGACTTTTTTTATGATTTTTCGAACCTTGTCTATGTCTGTATCGTAAGGAAACTCAAGAGGAAACTTAACTACAATCCCTCCTCGCATGTAATTAGTGACAGCCCCAAGATCACTATGAGGGACAACCTGTAGCATGCCCCTGTGGTGACGAAGCATTACATTTCGTAGAGTAATAACCTCAACAGTACCCTTAATGGATCCGGTCTGAATGTACTCTCCAACCCGGAAGGCATCGTCGAGCAGGAAAAAGAAGCCGGACAGAACATCAGAAACAAGTTTTTGTGCACCAAAGCCGACTGCAAGGCCAAGCACTCCAGCTCCGGCCAGAAGCGGGGCGATATTGACGCCAAGAGAGGAAATCATAACGAGAATAACCATAGTGACAAGTATAGTACCAAGCACCTTACGGAGCATTGGCAGAAGGGTGTGGCTACGGCCCGCCGCTACTGCCCCTCCGAACTCATTGTCGCCATCTTCTGCATCCTCTGGGATATCTGGTGCTGCCTCTTCAATCTTTCTTTCGATGAAAGCTGAGGCAAACCGCCATAAAGTGAGAGCCAGGGCAAGGGTTATGAGGGATTGAAAAATCGTTTTGATGGCATTAGTTGCAAAAGGAAGCTTATAGCCCCAAAGGCTCATTGTCCAGGTGACAAGAGCTGTGGCAAGAATTATTCGGTATACGACATAGGATTTTGACACAATCGCCTTTTTACTGGTGAGGGCTTCAAGCTCATTTGCTTCTTCCTCTCCCTCGGCACTATTTTTCAGATCTATCTTTGATTCAAGACCAATGGAATCAACAACCGATCTGATGACTGCATGGCCTGTGTAGCTTAAAGCGATGTATATAGGGACAATAAAAAGACTGATCGCGAAAGAGCCGTCCCTTTCTGCAGTTCCTGATATTTCCTGGCCGCTCCAGATAAACCATGCAAAAAAAATATAGAAAAGTGCAGGGACATGCCAGTAAGCTGCAAGTTGATTCTTGATCCAGTTACTGTCATCGCCATCAATTCCCATCTGCAGCGAATTAGAGATAGGAGTCTTGAGGTAGAGCACCAGAAAACCAAAAAGGGAGAACATAGCGGTGCCAATGAGAAGGAACGTCCAGGCAACTGTCTGCTCTTGAACACCAAGATCTCTGATGAAATTTACAAAGAGAAAGCCGGAAAGGATGAATGAAATAGAACTGATAAAGGCCCGATGTAAAGATTTTGCAATGGAATCAGTGAGGTCAAGCGGCCGCACTTTGTCATCTTCTGGCGAGAAAACCACCTGACTCAGCATCGAACTCGTCTTGAAAACCAGAACACTCCCCAGCATGAGCTGAAAGAGCATTCGCGCCTCGATTGTCATGTTCCCTGAAAAAAGAAGAAAAACCAGGGTGGAGGAAAATGCCAGCAGTACTATACTTATTAAAGCAGGTAGTGATCGCAGGAGCCCAGCCCAAAAACATGACAAACTTTCATCATCGGGCGGGATAGTTTGTTCAAGCCGGGAGATTGTTTTTTTGGCGATATTTTTTACACCAAACACAAGAAGAAATCCCACAGCTATTGAGATCAAGGATATAAAAAAAACATATACCAGTCCTTTTGCCCCCCTTTCTCCTCCAGCAGACCTCAGAGCCCGTGCCAGGTCTCCAGGCACTTGTGGTGCAAATGCAAGGACACCGCTGTTATCACCATCTACCTCTTTATCAAGCATATGAAGCCATGTGGCAATGGCGGTGTTTCGGGAGCCTATATTTCCGGTTTCTGTATCGGGAGGAGGTGAGACTCCAAGGGTTTGTTCCTCAGGATTATTCGGGGCGTTGCCTCCGAGGGCAACCATGGCAAAAATAGGCAGATAAACAATCAAGGTTGAAAAAGCTAAAATCAACAATCTCTGCTTCATTTATTCTCTCCATTTGATATGTATGGTAGTAGAAGTCACAGTTAACCTCAGATCAACAGTTCCTGACAAGATAAAAAACGAGTAACCCTCATAAAATTATCTAACGTTTGTCTTTCCTGGTTTCATTTGACCTTGTTAGATTTTTTCTGGGACAGCTTATAAGAGATGTAGTATTTGTAGATATTGCTTACATACTGAACAGTTTCCCGGCCAATTCGTTTTGCTGCTATTATCTCAACATTCTGGAACCAGACATTCGGATCAAGGCCATTTTCCCCTGCTTCCTTGCGCAGTCTGCGGATCTTTGCAGGTCCTGCATTATAAGCAGCAAAAGTAAACAGGTATCGATTAAGTACATCAATCTCTGGATCACTGAAATAACGGTCTTGGAGAAAGCGAAGATACTTGTGACCCGCGTGAATGTTATTCTCAAGCTTCTTGATATCTGGAATAGCTACATTCTTATCTGCAGCTGTTCCTGGCAACATCTGCATGATTCCAATTGCGCCGACGTGGCTCTGCTTACTGTGATCAAGTAGTGACTCCTGATAGGCAAGCGCTGCTATCATAAGATAATCAAAATTATATTGCTCGGAATAGGTTTTAAAGAGATCAACATGAGCCTGGTACTTTTTTATTTCTTCAGGGTTTAGCGTGTTGCGGGCCCATTTGTTTTTCTTCAGGTAGCGTGTGAAGGTCATGTTACCAAGCAATGTTCCCTTTTTTGCTGTCTGGTGAAACTCGTTTACAATAGCAGACAACTTTGGGCTTTTTGGGTGAAAGGCCCAAGCAATTTCCCCACCAGTATTTACAGCAACCTCAGGATAGAGTGTTATTTTTTCAAAGATTTGCCCCCAGAACCTGGCCTTATGATCATCAACAATGACTATTGGAATAATTCCTGCGTTAACCATTTCCAGTAGGTCAGAATCCTCCAAAAACTCACTTGCCTCAATTATTTTAATTGGGCCAATCCCTTTTTTCTGGAATGATTGATTGAGAGTGACAACATGTTGATAGTAACTGCTTGATGGCCGCAGGTGCACCTCCCTGCCGGCAAGGTCCTCAATGGATTTCATTGCAGGTTGCCCTGGTCCGGCGACAACTATCTCTTTCACACCGGTTATCCGACACTGAAGAAAGCGGGATTACGAAGAGTCAGAATCCATGACTTGAGGCACTCTTATGCCAGTTTCCTGATAAGTAGAACCAAGGATATCTATTATGCTCAAAAACAGCTTGGTCATAGCTCCATCACAGTCACCGTTGACAGGTACGGTCACCTACTCAATGAAGACTCAGAAACCCGACTTGTTGACATCTTAGATGGAGCAAAAGCACAATGAACGGTTGCACCCTATGTGCACCCAAACTAAAAAAGGGTTTAACCTTTTATGGCTAAACCCTTGAATTTACTGGAGCGGGATACGAGATTCGGACTCGCGACTTTCAGCTTGGGAAGCCTATATGCCCTTTGTTCGCAACCTGCTGTTATAATTACAACTCACTGTTTTTGTAGTATTTTTACATAACTTCCTATATGTTGTTAGAATACTCTTGACTATTGATGGAAACTCATATATATTAAAGGCTCAGGGGTAGTCTTGAGGGTAGGATAAATCTTCCCCGTCCCATTGTTTACTATGAAAGGGAGAACATACAACATGAAAAGGCATCGAAGTAAAAACTATCAAGGCTGCTGGTGGATAGATTCAAAGGACCCGCTCGGAAGAAAAGACCGCATCTATTATTGCAGGTACAGAATAGACGGCAAGCCCATTGATGCCAAACATGGTCGCAGGTCAGATGGGAAGACATGGGACACATGCAAATCTTACCGCCGCTCATTAATAGATAGGCGAGAGATATCCACCCAGGAACAAAGAGCCAAGACCAAAGCCACCATCTTAGCCAGAACTGCTCACACCCTTGCCACCATTTTCAAAGCATATGGCCTTATTGAAGGAAAAGGAAGTTTAGTACACAGTAAACAGCCATCATGGAAAACATCTCGGTCTATTTATACTGTTCATCTCGTCCCCCGCTTTGGCGAAGATAAAGACCTCACCACTATCAGTCATGAAGATTTCAATGAATTTAAAGAATACCTGCTTACAGTTCGCAAACCTCAAACGGTCAAGCACATACTCCGACTGCTCAAAAGTTTATGCGGGATGGTTGGTAATAAACTTATGGGGGCTTACAATACTGAAGCCCAGTTCCCGACTGTAAAGAACCAAACTACCGAAGATCTGACCCCGGCACAACTTGAAAGGCTGAAGGAAGTTCTCAACTCCCACCCTAATCGAATATTATCTGACATGCTGATGTTTGTCATGACTACAGGATGCAGGCAAGGAGAGTGTTTACGGCTCACTCAAAGTGATGTAGACTTCCGTCGTAAGACCATACGGTTATTAGATCGAAAGTCCAGTGGTGGCAAGGATAACGATATTACAATAGACATGAGCACTGCGACAGAAAAGATCCTTCGTCGTAGGATCAAAGATAATATGAAGATGAAAGGTGCGAACAAATATATCTTTCCAGGCAAGGAAGGACAGAAACGTTTCGATTCGAAAAGAGCAAGAGCCATTATGAATACAGCAGGTATTCAGACCTCATTCAGACCATGCCACGGACTAAGGCATTGGTACGCAAATCAGCTTGCAGATGCGGGAGTCCCAATCCACGTAGTGTGTCGGATGCTCGGTCATGCTAGTATCACCACTACTGAACGATATTTCAAAGCCAGGGCTGAAACTACTGTCTCAGCCGCCAATATAATCAGCAATATCATGGAAATGTAGAATGAAACCACCTTATACGAGTAAAGATGTGATGAAGGTAGGAGAGTTCAGTAAAGGCAAATTCGACCAATGGCTTCAGCGTGGTATAGCACGCCCTTCCTCTCCATGCAGAGGGAGAGGTCATGCGGCAAAGTGGGATACAGCCAGCGTGGTAGCGTTGGTGCTTACGAAGAGATTAGGTGATGCTGGTATCGCTCTGCCGAAAGCGGCGGATCTGGCGCAAGGCATTATTGGATTTCTTACTTACGCTGAGGCTCCAACCATAGACGAGAACCATGAAGTCTTGATGTTGGCTGTTAATATCCGTACACTGGAATGGTGTGAACTCAGTATCATGGAGAAGAAACTGAATGGGGATATTATGCTTGTGGTCAACTTAGCGGATTTAGCCCTCACAACAATTGATAGACTGGAGGAATTGCCATGAGTAAAATTGATAAAATAGTAGATGACGTAACCCAGGCGGAGATGCTGGGGTGGCGGGTCGAAAAGCTCAGACAACTGAGAAGTGATGGGAAGCCTGTACCGAACTACATCAAGTTTAGCCGTCGATGTGTACGCACGAAAATATCGGAGATTGAGAAGTTTATAAACAAATATACAGTTCTTGGTCCTTAACTTCTCATATGTTAGTAATATACATGTTAACTGTCATATATAATTGATAATATGAATTAAAAACAAACAACAGAGGGTTTTACACCCCAAATATGTGGATGGGTAATTGTTACAAGAACACACGAGATCTATTACCTGATTATGAAATAAAAGGAGAAACGAAAATGAGAGATTTTAAAAACTATACCCCCGCGAAAGAGAAACTCACAACAGCTATTCGCAAGATAGCTTCTGAATTAGGAGCCTCATCTTTACTTGAAGAACTCAATCCTGATACAATCATGAATGCAAATTTCTACAAACGTGATTCCTCTAGTGGGGGGAGGGCTCAAATCCTTATGTTTGGTGGTCACCATACATTTAGAATTTTAATCACTTATAAAACAATCTTTGACTACACGGGGGATTATTCCGGCCCCTTCTTTATGTGCGACGGTCAAAGGTTTCTTAATGAAACTTTTAATTATGTAGCTGATAACGAACAACGTAACGTTCCGCGTTATGCCTTAACAGAGCAGGAGTTGAAATTTAGGCTCGCTGTAGTACATAGCCGAGTATACGCAACGGCTAAAATGCTTATACTCCACTGGCCCCTTATTCATAGACACATCGAAGATACGAATCAAGACCGGAAAGTTAATTCACTTAAAGTGCCGAGAATTTTAGCTCGGATTATAACCGACAAAATTAATCAAGCCGAGCTTCCCCTGAATGATATATCTGAAATGTGGAAATAATAGGAGGTTCAAAGATGACTATTGAAACAACGACAGATGCCCCGGGCAAAGCCGAGGCATCCTTTTTCAAAAAACCAATGCAACAGAGAGACACCACTCACCCTGCTTATTATACTATACCTATTGGTGAGGAAAATGTAAAGAATTTAAATGGCAATAACGGCGATGCCACCGCCACTGTCTGGTTTACAGAGTACCAGCATGAAAAGAAACAGCGGCGGAATTTCATCCCTAATAATGAGGCAACACGCAAGACTAATACAGGCATCAGGTACCAGATTTACCCGAAGTATTTCTCTTTCGTCCCTAAGGAATGGGGTGTCGGTGATGAACCTACCCGCCGGGATGATCTATACATTGACCTCGATTGTGACACTGACCAACAACGCACAATGGATGAAGCTCGCCGTATCATCATACATATGGACGAAGTTTACGATGTACCTCTTGAGGCATGGTATGCATGGTTGAGTGGAGGTAAGGGTGTTCACTTGAGACTATCCGCTAAATGGCTGGGGCTTGAGTTGGGACATCCGCATCTACCCGAATACTATAAGGCCATCGTTATGGAAGACTTAATCACGCCTCTCTGTCTGACCACGGTGGATGCTTCCATATATAATATGAAATCCGGCAAGCCTTTTCGCCGGGAGAATATCCAGCGGGAGAACGGGAAATACAAAGTCCCGATTACTCTGGATGAGTTGATGTATAAAACCTTCGAGAATCTTGCTCCGTTATGTGATGATGTCAGGAAAATTATCCATGAACCTGAAGACGGTGTAGGTAATAGAGAACTACTTGAGAAAGTTCGGTATCGAATGAAGATGGTCGATGATTCTCATAATGTAGCGAAGGCTGAGAAACGCTCTCCTTCACGCATACAGAACCTTCTAACAAGCAAGGAAACTCCGGGTTGCATAGCCCACATAATCGCAGACACGAGCGAATCTGAGGCAGGAATTAGAGATTTTAATATGATAGCTCAGACTCTCACTCGATATTGTCATATGAAAGAAATGACACTCGATGAGAGTATCGAATTGTGTCGGGAATTCATCGAGGGGTACCAGTATTCCGGTAGTCTCAAAACCGCAAGTGACAGGCTGAGTAACTTTAAAGCTCGATGGTCATCGATGAAGAGTGGATATACATTCTCCTGTGGATATGTCCGAGCCCTCAAGATTGATGGAGTTAGGACTCACTGTGGTGTTTGCGCTGTTGAGTGTATGTCTGTCACTGATGTTCGAGCAGGTATCGACAGGCTCGCAGCAGAGGGTCAGATAACAACAGATGTTACTGACCCCTGGTGCCATTATATCAACGATGCTAATCTCAATCCTATGGCCCAGACTGAGGCATTAGGTTTTGTCAGTAAGTGCCTCGGTGGTAAGGTCAACATGAGGGATATAAAGAGTGTGTATAAAGATTACGTCGACCGCCAGAAAGATTTGAAGGTGAAACAGCAGAAGGATAGAGAGGAGGAGAATGAAGCAAACAACCCGACATCCACAATATATGACCCCAATCGTTTAGGTGACATGCTCGTACTCACCGAAGATGCTATCAACAGGGGTGATTCCAAAGGTGATGGTCGGCGTGAATGTTTCCGCTTTGGTGATGTGGTGTCATGGGTAGACGAGAGCCAACCCAGCAAGGCCCACGCTATTGACGATGTAACCGCTTCCCCCCCTGCTGTACCTATAATAAAACCCCACTCTCTCTTGACCCTGCGATTGAGATTGGAAGGTACCTTCCAGTTCTGTGGTGGCAATATGCTACATACTAAACCCCCTTCTGATGTCCTGGCCGGGATTCTCGATAATCCTTACTCGAAATTTCCGAAGGTTAGTGGCTTGCTCACGGCCCCTGTTGTTCGGCATGATGGTTCATACTTGTTTGAGAGGGGAGTGGACGATGTTACCGGGTTGTATCTGCATCGAGCCTGGCCGCACAAAGATCTGATAAGGGCGGAAGGGATGACATCGCATACTGCTTCGAAGTTATACAGGCATGTGGCTGACACCCTCTTCGGTGAGACAGAGTTCACTGATGGTAAAGGGGGGCTCAATGAGGCGGTAGCTATGGCGCAGATGCTAACCACTATACAAAGAAAGATGATGGACTATTCCCCCGCGTTCAACATCACGGCTAACATACAGGGAACAGGTAAGACCACACTAGCCCGTATGATATACGTAGTAGCCACCGGGCAAGACATGCCCGTATATACATTACCAAACGATAATGATGAGGCAAGAAAGCAAATGCTCTCCATCCTTATAGAGAGTCCATCATCTGTGTGCTATGACAACCTTGACGACGGTGCGGTATTGAAGTCCCCCGTAATGTCAAAGGTACTAACCAGTATGGAATTCGCAGACAGAATACTCGGTGGATCAAGAATGGCAAAGGTTCCCACCAACACGACATTCTGTATCACAGGTAATAACATCAGGGTGAATCAAGACCTGTTGCGACGGTTCCTCGAATGCAAGCTGACCAGCTCCGAGCCGAAGCCTGAACAGCGGAGCTTCACAAATTCCGATGTTGTGGGGTATGTCCGTAGTGTACGGGAGGACATCATCACTTCATCCATTGGGCTAGTCGCCGGGTATATAAAGAGGGGGGACGAGGCCTCAGGAACCATGTCTCAAGTGCCAAGATACCGAGTACCGGATAAAGGTACAGGGTTCTCTATATGGGACAAGATGGTTCGATTTCCTATACTGTGGGCAACAGGCATTGACTTATTGAGGGTCTTTGACCGTGGCAGCGATGAGAGTGATGAGCGTATGGCATACACCTTATTGATATGTGAATTACGTGAGAAGTTTAAAGGTGATGAGTTCGAGGCAAAGGATGTTGTTGGTAATATCAATTCATCCTCATTGGGAACCCTTGGCTGTGACCTGGCAAGAGCCCTTGATGGATGTGACAGCACTATTAAACATACCAGCCCCCGGAGTATAGGGATCTTACTCAGTAAAATTGAAAGCCGGATTACGCCGGAAGGAACATTGAAAAAACGGCGTGTGAACAATGCGTATAGGTATCATGTCGAGGATAATCCGGAGAGGAAGTTTATGATCTGATGGTCAGCATTGAGGGAAAAATATGCTGGCGATGGAGCAGAGTAACTTTAGTTGACAGAGATTTGTCAAGTAAAGTTACATTAAAAAGAGAAGGGGGAAAGGGGTTTATAGGGGGTTGTTTACTACTCAGATTTTAATATACTTTTATATATAGGGGGTTATGATAAGAAACTGCAAATATAGGTAAGCAAAACTTTCTCTCTATATTTTTCATATGCCGTCACATGGATGGGAAACAAACCCCTATAAATACCTAAACCCCTACACGTATTGCGATGCTCTACCGCATCTACAAAAAAAGGTTGTCAGGCAAATGGGTACACATACAAAAGAATTAATGGCGCTTTCACAGGATATTTATTCACAACTTGACCTTGATGTTCTCAGCCGCAAGCAGAGACTCTTCGTCCTCCTCTTCGACGGTCGTAGACCCTCGGAGGTTGCTGCTGATGCAGGATACAGTTTTCCAGATCAGGCCGCATCGAGACTAATGTCTAATCCCGATGTCCAAAAGAACATCGAAATCATATCGAAGGCTCTTGAGAAATCCATCATCGCAAGCAAGCTCGATGTTCTAAAGTTCTGGTCTGATGTTATGTTCGGTGATGACCCCAACTTTAACCCGGCAGACAGGATGAAAGCATCAGAGAATCTTGGCAAAGTACACAGACTTATTGGCCCCGACTTAGTACGTGCTGAAGTTCGTAACAACAATATCAATATCATTGTGCAATCCCATGAACCTCAAGGCCAAGAAGAACTGGCAGAGTTCAATCGTCTTCAACTAGCACTCGAAGACCAAACAAATGCCGAACTATCTCTAATGACAGGCAAACCTTAGCCATACCAGCTCACCATTATCGGAATGATTATCGGTTTTCAGTATTAGAAATACTTCTCACTCCAATGATTTTGATCTATCTCGAGTGAAAAAAGATGTGACGTGTGGTAGGCTCAATGTACTAATTCTCAATCGCTAATTAAGGATCATGACAAGACAATTTGACTCAGCAGATTCAGAGGGAAGCAAAGGTACTAAAACATGTCCATATTGTGCTGAAGAAATCAAATATGAAGCTATTAAATGCAAGCACTGCCTTGAGTTTTTAGATCAAAAGCAAAATGCTCTTTCCAGTAGGGTCCAAAAAGTCTTTAGTAGAATAAAAGATCTTCGAATTACTAGATTTTTGAGATGGTATTTCACGATACCGGTAAGAATGATTTTGGATCTTAATAATTATAGAAAACAAAAGGAGTGGTTTGATTTCGTTGGTTATGGAATAACTTATGTTATACTTGGACCCATTTGGATAATGATCCTTCTGCTCATTATAATGATCCCTCTGACCATTACTGCACTCGCTTTAAAGAAGTTAGGGTTTATAGAGAGTATATAGTGGCTTATATAATAACGGTTTAAAGATGAATTGTATCAGAATGATTATGAAATTCTACAGTATATGAAAAGATAATCATGAACAAACTGACCCCCTTTCTTATTTTACGCGTAGCGCAAACTATGGGCAGATGTTCGTGTAACCAATGAATACAGGGCGTGGCAAAGAGCAATGTCGTATAAGGCCTTTCGGTTATGTTTAGTGGTCCACCTATGCGCCTGCCAGCTCAAAATAATCACACTTTCCATTTTCTATTAAAACTTCTGTATAGCCACAACCACTATTCATAAACGACCTTATGCGAGCGGACTGTCTGGCGCCGTCCATGCCCGGGAGCGGGATCACAAGCAAAATCCCCGAAAGTTGCATGGGCTGTGCCAGACAGGGAGCGTTACATTGCTCCTCTGTATAAACACCCATTGAGAAACGTACGGGTGGGTGGGCGTTTGTAAGCGATGTAGTGGAGATTCTTCCGGATATGCTGTGGGTGTTGGGATGAGCATGGATCGCGGTAGGATTTGAAAGGAATTACTTTCTCGTCCTGGCGATTAGCCACTCTTTTTTGCAGCGTTAACCATTGCACCAGATGGAATCAAATTGCATCTCTGCACAGCCGATTAGGCGGTGATAGCATAATCTCCTCTTTCGAAGGGGGAAAAACGATGTCTTCCGGGGAGAGAAAAGAGCCACGCACAAAGTCTCTCTATTTTTTGGGGTATATTATTTCAGAGCTAGAGGCAGGTTCGTTTGATGTAGTAGATTCTAAAACGAGTTTTCTATAGCTCCAGCACCCATATTTTACCTTGGCTGTTGCCGTTCCCCTCAATAAACCAGCCAGGGAAAAGAATAACAGGAAATGGCTCGTATTTTCTACCCGTTGAGTCATTCAGGATTCTCTTTATGTATGAGGTGGCTGCTTTTGCCTGAACAGGGATGTCCTTGTACGTTGCTCTTCCATTGACCAGTATCCAGTTGCCGTCAAAACTGATCTTTGCACTGCCGCCGGCTGGTTTACTGTAGGTCTTAGTTTCAATAACGTAGATACTAGATTATAGATTCCAGTAGCTTGATGCAGGTAAGTGGTTTTGCCATACCTGTAGGGAATCCAGTCAGTTTTATCGTGGACCGTGAGTTGTATATTGCCGGATATGATCTCTGCACTAATTGCAATCAGCTCGATTTTTCCGTGACTGTAGCTGTGTCTGCTGGAGATTATTACTTTGCCGGTTGCGATGTTTAGGTTGAGCTTTTCATGAATTTCCCTTTCGAGGCATACCTGTTAAGTCGCATTCTCTTCACGGATATTGACGGAATCCCATTCGATGTCGGTGAGTATGATAATCTTTGGGACCTGAACGATAAGCTGGAGCAGTTTTCAGCACTGGGCGATTATGAACAGCTGTGCGTTTCCTTTCTGATATCTGAGGGTTAAGACTGGTTATGCAGTATGGAGAACCGTGATGATGTCATTGTGTACGCCGACAAAAGCCTTGAGGATGTTGCTTACTCCCTGGCTCAAGACGGTTGCTTCGGGGCAGTAGGAGACGGACTGAGGAATTATGTCGATTATGAAGCCATCGGAAGAGATTTGGGATATGACGGATACATTCAGACTGATGAGGGCGTATTCCATTATACCGGGTAGATTAACTTTGACAGTCGGTACACAAATCGGTACACTTATTTTAACTCATTAGGAGCAAACTCAACAGCAGCGCAGGGCTTGCAAGGCTGTCTTCGAATCCTTATCCCCCAGCCAAGTATATTCAGGCACTTATAGCAAACTAACTGTAAGAGATTTTTGATTTTTGTCTTCTTGCCCCCTCCTGCCCCACGTTTTCTTTTTTACCCTCTTTTTCAGATGTAAAGAGTAAGTGCTAATCCATTCTCCACTTCCCTTCCCTCACCGATACTGATAAATTCATGCATGTCACATTGATACTTTGCACCGGCATGACTGTAGAAGCTTCCTATTACCATCGTATTCCTCCCTGGTGAAAATTTAGAAGACTATGATAACTGATCAATGGTGTCACAGGGTGAGCCTCCTAAAAATATCTATCAAGGCCACATACCACTGCGGAATTCGCTCCCTACTGAACATCCACATATCGACGTGTGTTCTCAATGCTGGAAAAAGGCAAATATAAGACGAAATCTCCTACTTTTTGATGAATGGTATGTAACGCTGAACAGCGGCGGCGTGTTGATGAAGTGTCGACCTTTTCCTTGTAAAAAACAGTCGTTGAGCATAACATTAAATTGGGCCGATTAGGCGATGGGCATTAATTACCTCGTGTTGAGGATCTCAAACGGAAATCAGTTAATCAAACAACACAGAAAAGGCTTGTCTAAATGAACAATGAACCAAAAGGCAACTGGTTTGTAAGAAGAATCAAAAAGTATCAAGTTATTACTTTTACATTCGGATTTTTATTCTTTTCCCAAATCCCTTCACTTTTGATTCATTACTATGCTGACAAAGACTTATTTCTTGAAAAATATCACCTGAGTATTTGGGTTCTCCTGGCAGGAATTGCTCTAATATATTTTATCCAATGGTTAATTGTGACATGGGCGGCTTTGAGATTTCCAAAAGAAACTTTGAAACAAAAGTTTCTAAGACACCCAATAGCAACCATTATCCTTTTTATTATAGGTCTTACTGATCTACCCTACAGATTGTCGTCGACTAGTGGAGCTATTGTTTCAATTTTTGAAACAATAGTGTATCACGCTTTCCTTTATTTTCTTTGGTGGCTTCTAGTTTGTTGGATCAGTAGTAAGATTTTCAAGAAAGAGAGATTTCAATGGGTCTGGTATCGAAAAATAATTGAAAAGGTATTCGTCATAATGCCAATTGCCTATAAGCTTGTTTTATGCTTAATCGTGGCTCTGATACTGTTTATCACAGTTTTTATATTGTTTACAGTTGTATTCAAATACTCAGGTCAAGATTTGAAGTTTCTTTTTTCTTAAATACCTAAAGGATTCCAATTATGAGAGCGATAGGCTTAGCAGTTGGCTATTTGATGTGGATAGGCGCAGGAATCGTTACGTTTGTTTTTTGGTTTGCTGCAATGAGCAAATGGCTAGGGCTTTTGGGTAAAATTTTGGCAATTATTTTTAGCCCTGGTGTTGTAATATTTCCAGTTGTGTTTTGGATCGTAGAGGGTGTCTTCCCGTCGTTCTATTTCATCGTTTGGGGGGTTGGAATAGTGGGAATTATAATTGCTGGTATTTCTAGCAACTCTGAATAATTAGTCTAGTCTGTAAAAGTTGGCCTAAAGATAGACTAGAACAGGACCAGGAAAAACAGCACTCCATGTAAAGACCACAAGTATTTGTTTTTATATTAAACAATTGTTTGGCATCAAGCTAAGAACTGGTGAAATATAGTAGTTTCAGACATACACTGATTTTAAAAACAGATGGACACCAAAAAAGTTACTACGATAATAATACGATCAAGAGAGATGCTACTCCTGACACGACGTAAACCAGGAGAAAAACTTGCTGGATATTGGGAGTTTCCCTGAGGGGGTGGAGAGCATGTTTTGCACAAAGTGCGGTACTAATATTTCGACCGACGCTCACTATTGCTACAGCTGTGGTACTGTAGTGCCAGAAGTCGCACCTCTGCCATCCGAACCACCCAATTTTGCTGAAGATTCCAACTTAAGCGATTCTACTCCAGGACTCAACCGTTCACCAGGTCGGAATCCTAACCTCCTAGTGAAGCATTGGCGTGGAGATTACTCATTGGGGGTTTCATATTGGGTCATCGGAAATTTGTCTACATTTGTTGTGGTTGTCATAACCACATTGATTGGCTCCAGTACCGGCTTGAGTGAACTGGGACCGAAGGCTTCTGGCGCAGCAATTTTGGCTATTTATGGTTTCGCTGTTATTGCTACGTTTTGGCAGCTAGGTGGAATATGGAGGTCAGCCGATAAACATACCCAAAAGGGAGGAAAAGCATTCTGGGCTGGCTTCGCAAAGCTGATGGTAGTTATTGGATTATTACGCTTTGCGGCTGACTTCACTACGGTGGGTCTTCCTCTCATATCTGAGGGCGCCAAGATGTTAGTAGGTGTTGACGACACACCGCCTTATCAAATTCGTCTCCTTCGAGAGGGCACTGAACTAGAATTAGCAGGCGGAATGCCATTCGGAACCAACGACGCGATTAAAAAGTTTCTTGATGCGACCCCGGCTATTCAAGTACTTCACCTGAACAGTCAAGGCGGTCGTATGGCAGAGGCGTACCTACTCTATAAGACGATCAAAGAAAGAAACTTGAGTACATTTACCTCGGCTGACTGTGTTAGCGCATGTTCTATCGCTTTCCTTGCAGGTAAAGAAAGGTATCTCGGTGAAAGTGGTCGGCTGGGTTTCCATAGCGTTAGAGTCGGCGAATTGAGCGGCCAGGTCAATACAGAGCTTAACGGCGAAGTTCGGCAAACTTTACAAACTCACGGTGTTCCTAAAAACTTTATCGATCGTGCCCTATCTACATCTCCAAAGGATATGTGGTATCCAAGCAAGGATGAGCTACTAAGAGCAAAGATCATCGACTCGGTTGTCGACTCAAGGTATTTTGGACTTTCTGGTGTTACTCAATGGCGAGATGCTCACAAAATCGAGTCAGAGTTACTCACCCTCCCGATTTATTCGGCACTAGCTCAATACGATCAAAAGAACTACGCCAAACTTCGAAATATTCTAGTTTCCGGAATTCAAAAGGGGCGGGCACAAATCGAAATTCAGAATGACGTTCGCTCTATATTAATGAATCAATTGATACCGACGTACCTTAAAAAGGCACCAGACGGGGCCTTAATCCGTTACTGGCGCTCCCAGGTCGCGGAAATGCAGCATCTTGCAAACTTGGACCCCCAACATTGTGCTGATTTTGTATACCCGCAGTATGCGAAAACGGCGCTAGACCTCGAACGCCTGCTACCCAAAGAGCTACAAATAGAAGACCTCAATGCCTTAGCCGCCGTTGTCAAAGGCGTGGCAACGAATCCACAGGGAAATGGCTCAAGTCCGAGAGTTGAAGCCGATATTGAAGCAATTGGGGTAAAGGTTAAACAGAAGTTCCCGTCGGCACTAGAGGTTCTTACAACCCCCGACAACTATAAGGATGCCCCAGTTGCGCTCTGCATGGCATATACTGTGGTGTTCTCTGAGGTCTTGGCTTTACCGAGCAGCAGTCAATCTGGTGCGGTGTTGAGGTACCTGGGAAGCGAATAACAGAGATGCTTCAAGTTTCAAGCAGTTTTTATAATTGTTATTTTGACCAAAGGGGCTATAAAGCTGGGTCTCTCCAAATGCCGTCGGTGGAGAAATAGTAATTGTCTTAAGAGCATTACCCAACTTTACGTCATAGGATAATTCGCAGTCAATCTTCGGATCTGGTATCTAGGGTACACCTGGGTGTTTAATAGAATAACTAGCCAGTGGAGTAGCACATAGAGCGTTTTGTTGGCCTTCGAGTAACAGGGGGGGGCAGCGGGGATGTCGTCCGGTACAGTGCATTGTTGACCGTGTCCTTATCGGATGTCATGTTTCACACGAAAATAATCGTATGCCTCAACAATCTCACGTGTTTTTATCTCTGCAATGCTTTTGAACTCATTGCCCAAATGGTTGACTTTGTCTGGGTGATACTTAGCAAGGAGTTCACGGTAGGCACGCTTAACGTCTTTCGCAGCAAACATGGTATCCAGTCCTAGGACATGAGCGTACCTTTCCTCTTTATTTTTAAATTCCCATGGGTCAGAATCGGCTTCTTTTTGTTGAGACTGGTCAGTTTTCGGCTCATTGGTAGCAGTTGTCTTCTTCCGTGAATTAATTGCTTTTACGATGAAACTTACAACGGAGTAACCGGCAATGAACGCTACGGTTACAACAGCAATCAAAAACCAGTCACTGTTATTCATCTGTTTCCCCTGACGTCTGTCCGACTGAAAATTGCACTAATGCGACTCCAGTACAATCAGTGCATTCAACCGAATGGGTCGAGAATTGACACGAGCAACGAGGGCAGTATACCGAAGAGATACCATCCCAAGACGGCGGTGGTAGGAGAGCGTCCAAATTCATAGAACCCTGTTCCTCCAAAAACTTTGTGCACGCTTCAAGTTCATACGCCGCATACCAAGAGACGATAGACTGAGCGCGCTGGTCGTCTAAATTGTAGTGAAGGGGGTGCTTTAAATCGGTAATAACCGCATTTGCAAACAACAAACTATCTGGACCAAGAACCAAACTTGCCAAGAGCAAAGGATGGAATCTAGACATCGCGTTGAGTGTCAGGAGATCGGCGGCTCTGATTGCACTTGGTGGACAAAGAATCATTTTAAAAACGTTGCTCAGGCGCTCACGTAAAAGTGAAGGATAAAGGACCTTGTGAACGCGAAAATAATTAAATGAGATAAAGAGAGCGCTGACAACCATAACAATCGCCACCGGTATGATGAACCTTGTGAGCCCATAAGTGACCACAATTAAAGGCGTGACCATGTAAAGGAAAATAAAGAACGCGGAACAAGTCCATCTTAGTCCAATCGTAAGATTATCCACATGAGCAAGACGATTGAGAGCTTCATCTTTCGGGAATTGCACCTCTAGAGATTTTCGTATTAGTTGCTCACGTTTATGTGTGGATGCTGACGATACATTTTTGATTAATTCTGCTAGAAATTTAGCTTGTTCAATGGTACAGCACTTAGTGAACCGTGCTCCGTTCAAGAGGAGATATTTTCCTTCTGTTCTTGCCTCGGAGACTTCTTCATAATTTAGGACTATACTTGTTTGAAAAGCTCTGGCCGTGCCTTTAAACGTTTGAATGGTAAAATCGCAAATTCCAGTGGGAGAAATTGATATTGGTATCCAGTGCGCCAAAAAGCTATTCCCCCATGGAGGCAATGGGTTAAGCAACGCGACACCACCCTCAACACTACCAAAGAACTCACCAGAGAATATTGGTCGCGAACGGCGAAACCAACGAGATGAAAACAAGACAGTTTTTCTTCCGATCCAGACAAGACATTCGGATAAATAAAAAAGGCTGAGAATCACAAAAAGCATCTGGCCTTCAGTCATTTTAGCCTCTAATCTTTTTTTCGAGAAAACAGACTCTTGAGGAACGCTATAAGGGCAATGCCACCTACTAATATTCCCTTCCATAGCCATTTAAATAGTCCCGTTTTTGCTGCAACCGCAGACGCTCCACCGACTACAAGGGCTGCAAGACCGTACTTTGCCATTTTGTCCCCCTGTTTATATTCAGCGTATTTCTGACCTTGGTTAAACACGTACCCCGCAAGTAAGTCCTTGAATTTAGAAAGAGTCGGTGCGAGCGTGTTAGGATCGGCCACAAGGGTGAGGCGCATAACTCCACTACGACCAAGTATCCGAGTGTTGTAATTGATGATCAGTCCACCCTCACCTCTAGCCTTTACCGCCCATTCGAGATTGTTTGTTGCTGTATTGTAGCGGGGTTTTTGTTCCCACCCGACAATTGTCATAGTTGGCCAGCCCCGCTGGAGACGTTCTTTGTTCCCAGCCTCGGTCCCCTTTTTTATTGACTCAAGCATTGCATCGGCATCAAGTGAGTCCTTGTCATCATCCGGCACATACCCATCATCGTCGAATTCGAATACAACAAACCAGTCGAGATCCTCGGGAGCAATGAACCCCATTTCTATCCCGCTTATAGGATTCTTCATTTCCTCCATGAGTATCCGTGTATCATTCGCGTCAGCAAACACATAGCCCCCAGGGACTTGTATTGTCGCAATACTGCTAAGATTCCCGACAGAGGGGCCATCTTGCCATTTGACTTCTTCAATATTGGGTGTCTGGGCGTGTGCAGTGTTGTACATCAACGCAAAGGAAATTAATATTAACGTGAGGTTCTTCAATATTCTAGCCTCCTTTTAGGTATGGAAAATCTCTTTATAAAGATCAATTGAGATAGTCTTATTGTTTGTATATATTGCTATATTAGGATCTTTGGCCAGGTTCGACATTTTGCTCCTCTGTAGCTGGAAAATTAACATGTCTCTGAGAAGTGACTTATATAAATTCAGCTTCTACACTGGTAACAATAATTAAGATAAAAAGATGATATCATCACTCCGAAGAGAAGACAATGGGTACAAATACCTATAGACAGTAAGGAAATGTACCTACATTCTTTTGTATGTTCTGTAATAACATATTATTAGGATTGCTTGGTAGACTCTACCTCCATCAAAATCATTAGTAAAAACCTCAAGGTAATGGACATTATCCTTTGTCGATAAGTGTAGCAAAATCTTGTCCACGCCTGTTTGCCCATCGGACAATTATCTTTTTAAGCACATTTTGTCTCAATTAAGAAATGACAACGGGCATTTCCTTTCGGATCTCCTCAATCTTAGCCATGAGTTCTTCTTGGCTAAGAATACCCTTTGCGACAAGAATATCTATTAAAGCCTGGTTGATTAAGATTTCCATACTCAACGCTTCACGTAGAGGTAGGAGATCATCTGGGTTTACTTTATTGGCCATTTATTCACCATTTATCTTGTTGTAGAATCTCGTAAATAATCCTCTCCTTCGAATCTTACTGTTTAAACTATATATGCCGTACTCTATATGTTACAAATAATACTGAAGTTTCAAAAAGGACTCAACGATATTAAGAACCACTGGAGTAATAAGTAGAAATGACAAACATATTCACGGATATCCGGGAAAAAAGTTATGTGATTTTCAGCCTTAAAAAAAGCCGATCTACCAAATTACTATCCGGGATTTCACGACTACTCCGGCGTTAATATTCACGAACTGAAGATTTACGATTTAATCACAATTAAAGTATTTGTGGCAGATGGGGATGGAAATGATATTCCTCAGATAATTGATGGATATATTGACCTAACGATAGAATCCATTGAGGGTGATAAAATCGTTGCTGATATTTTGACAGATCTACCGGAGGATTTTCCTTTGTCCACCGGCGATCCCTTAGAACTCTTGGAAGAAGAGATACTTTTTTGCGTTAAATATGAGGGACACCTGGAGGGCAGTGCTGTGGATTGATTGGTCACATAAGCCGTTTGATAGCTAAATAACATCGTGAATATTTGGAGGGAAGAGTGTCAAAAGCTCCTGATTCTCAGGCTAACTGTGCCGCGTATGCCTTTAAAAAGCACGTTACAGGCAATACGCATGCCCAGGGTATAGGTTGAAAAAACTTGCCTGTTTATCTTCGATTTACTGTTGGGAATCCACTGTAGGTACGTTGGCGGGACAAATGATAAAACACTCTTAGTTAGTCAGAGGGGAATATGACCACACCAAATAAACATTGGAACGCGATCTTCTCCGCCAAGACTGACTCCGAACTTGGTTGGCATGAGAGCGACATCTCGCAGACATTTAAGTTTCTCGATTTGATTCCTCAGAGCGAAACAACTACGGTTTTCCTTCCTGGTGCCGGAACATCCGAGCTTGTCGATGAACTTCTGGCCAGAGGCCATCAACTCATTCTGAATGACATTAGCGATGAAGCTCTAGAACAGCTGCAAAATAGAATAGGTATAAGTAAGGATGTCTTAACATGGCTCCGCCATGACATATCTAAGCCTCTACCATCTGGCATTCCTAAGACCGACATCTGGATTGATCGGGCTGTTCTTCATTTTTTACTTGAAGAATCTGACATTCAAAGATATTTCGCCAACTTGTATTCGGCGATACATCCGGGAGGATACGCGTTACTGGCAGAGTTCTCGATCACGGGCGCTCCAAAGTGTGCTGGTCTCGACCTACATCGTTACTCTCTCGAGGAAATGACATTGCGCATGGGGTCAGGATTTGATCTCGTAAAACATGAAGATTATACATTCATCAATCCGTTCGGTGACCCACGCCCTTATATCTATGCGCTTTATAGAAAGAATAATGTCTAACTAAATACTGCAGTGGCCAGGAAGAGGCGCGGCAATCCTTAGGGACCAGCCACAGAATTAAACGTTTTCGCTCCATTTATGTAGTGCCTGGCGACAGATAGTACTTTCGTACAGCACTATAGCTGCTTGGTAGATAGTGCCGTGCTATCAACCATAATCCCTGACACCATCCATATAGCTGTTGCTTGGTTTTCAGTTACTATTTTACAGGTTACCTGACACTGTTGTGGAAGCAACACAGGCGCTTCTATCGACAGACCAATATGTTTGTGACCAAACACCCTTGTTTTGCAGTCAGAGCAGCCACTAGGCCCTTACCGTTCAATCTGTTCATCGACAGGTAAAGTCAATGAGGACGAAGCCCAATGTGATGTAGTGAGCGACAGAGCATCACTTTCATGATCGGTATCCTTGGTTAATCTTGCATAAAAAATAATAGTCCACTAAGGTGATAGGAATCACATAATATTCGCCAGGTTTTCACAGACTGCTACAACATACATTTCGGAGAAAGCAATATCATGTTTAAAGATAGGCTGAAAGATTACCAATGGTTAGAAAAAGACAGAAATTCGAAAATTCTAATCTATATCACTGGCGATAGACCGGGTATGCAAACCCAAATTGTAAATGATGTTCTTGATTATTTCTCAGAACACTTGGATAAGATAGGCAGGGTCGAAAAGATTAGCTTGTTTCTTTATACAAGGGGCGGTGAAACAATGACAGCTTGGAGTCTGGTGAATCTAATCAGACAATTCTGCGACAAACTTGAAGTCATCATACCGTCAAAATCATTAAGTTCTGGAACTATCATTTGTCTTGGTGCTGACAGCATTATAATGACTAAACAGGCTACATTAGGTCCAATCGATCCATCTCTTAACAGCCCGCTAAACCCTCAAAATCCACAAGAGCCCAATAATCCCGGAGCAAGGATACCTGTAAGTGTTGAATCCATTCAAGGGTTCTTTGAATTGGCCAAGCAAGAGTTAGGTTTGCAGGGAGAGTCCCATTTAAAAGATGTCCTATTAAGTTTATCCGAAAAAGTTCATCCTCTCGTCCTTGGCAACATATATCGCACTAGGACGCAAATTCAAATGGTTGCGAGAAAATTACTAAACAAACAACTTGGAGTGGATGATAAAGGTAAAGTAGATGCTATAATCGCCTTCTTATGTAGCGACTCAGGAAGTCATGATTATGCTATTTACAGACGGGAAGCAAAGGATGATCTTGGGCTAAATATTCAAAAACCCAATGATGAACAATATTCCGTGATTAAATGTATTTACGAAGACATTAGAAGTGAAATGCAACTTCTTCAGCCTTTCAATCCTAATTTAGAACTTGGTGATCAAGACGAAAAAGCATATACTTGCAGGAGAGTGCTACTTGAAAGTGTTGAGGGAAGAACCGATGTCTTTCTTTCCAGGGGGATATTAAAAAAGACAAATCAGAATATACCTCAACCACCCCCGCTACCTCCGATAAATCGTGAACTAATTGAGAATAAGATGATGTTTGAAGGCTGGCAACACGAAGAAAACCATTCTGACCATGAAAATGGAGGCTAAGGAGATGATTGAAAATAATTTAGTGAATTACGAGATCAAAACCTCAACTTCACATAATTACAACACATATGAGTCTTCTTCCAGTCCTGATAGTTTCCCAAAATTAATGGAGAACGGTGTTTTGGTCAAATATCAGCAGATGAGTTATGTCTCTGAAGTACTTGTAGGCCAAGACTCAACACCACAAAACCGAGATTTGATTGAGCAGACATAAAGGAAGTCTATTTTTCTTGTTCGTCATTCATTTTGGCGCAGTTCGCTCCACTCATGATCAGCACGCTCTAACCTTCAGTGGTCACAGCGGTATAGTGTGCACTCTTCTTCCACTTTCTGCTCCTTTTTCTCAAAACCCAGTGGTTGATAGTACTTTCGTATCAATCGTTGATATTGGTAGTGTGAATCTCTTGAGAGCCCCTTTCCACCCGACGTATACCTTATGTCTGTAAACCTTCGGATTCGATAATTATAGTGACGACAGCCAGATATTATAATTTGACATTCATCGCATGTCAGATTGAGTCTCGCTTTCTACACTTTATTCCCTCTCACTCTCCATATTCCACAGCCAGAACCTCATCAACCTGGCACCGCTGCTCTGCATTCAGCGTTGCATACCATTCATCAAAAGTAAGGAATTTGGTCTTACACTTGCCTTTTTCCAGCATTGAGAACTCACGCTGGTAAGTTTGGTGGAGCTTTTAGAACGGAAATTTAGCTTCGGAAAACGGATCATCAGCAATAGACAGGGTATTCTTTTTCTTGGCAGAAAACTCCGGTGGCGGCCAGTCGTTTATTGTATTCTCCTGAGTAGTCTTTGGGGCATATAAATCTGGAGGCTCGTTAATCGGTGGTTGGGTTGTAGGCTTACTACCTTCCGCCAAAATCCTCCATGCTTGCAGGGTATTAAAGTATTTAATCACGCCCTTGGGGTCAGTCCATTTTCTGCCTTTTAAATTAAAATGAACTTCAATCTTCTGTCCCTTGGAAAATTCATCGAGAAGTTCGCACTTGTCTTGAATTAACTCAAATTTCAGGAATTCTGGGTATTGCGGATTTTCCGCGTATTCGACTACAAACTCTCTCTTTTTAAACGTATCGGTAACTTGCTGGCTTTCAAATATTTCAAGTAGCTTGGCTTTTATTTCCATTATGTTTTCACCTTGTAAAAGGTTTAAATTATCTGATTACATCATATTTAGGATAATCAGTGCCTTCAAAAGAAAGATGCTTCAAGTTTAATAATTTATAAGGGCTATCCACTTAACGTAAATACCCCTTGGGATTGTGTCACTTCTGGATCTGCGCCGAGATTGCCAACAATAATTGCCTTATTTATCATCTTAGCCTCCTCCCTCTGGAACTATGAATTGACCTGCAAATATTACTCAGATCCATGACTAAATACCATTCTAAAATACCGTTAGGCCATGAGTACATTTTTCTGGATTGTAATAAAGCAAGGTATGGCAGGGTCAGGAATTATCTGGAAAAGAAAGGATCTTATGCGGTCATGGACTGCAGCCGGGCCAGCAGGGCTGTCACCATTACGTGAAGGACTGACAGCCATAATGCAAAGTCCTAAATATCGCGCTCTGCCACTGGCGGATAAGAGGCTTCGGGTTGAGGCATAATTATGAAGTACAACCAGGGAGCATTACAGATGTTAATTCAGGGAAAATGAAAGAGTGGGAAAGAATAAGCTATAACATTGTAAACAATTGACACTAAAAGTATAATTGCAAATGATTATCAAAAGGGAAAAGCATAAATTAAAATCCTATTAAAACGGAGACAAAACATGAAATTTGCAACTCCTATAGCGATCGTTATTGCTTCTATAATCCTAGCCGGATCACATTATATGGGCATGAAAACTATTGCTAGAAATACTGATAGATATTTATTACTCCATAAGCCGGGAGAAGTTATCATAGACTTGGATACTAAAGAAATCATGATACTTAAACAAGGCAGAGAATTTAAAAAAGCGATGGATTATGACTGGGAAATGGGGATAAAAAAGTTAATGTGGTACAGACCAGAAATAGAAAATTAAGCCAACGGATACTAAACGATAACAGTCAATTATTCAAAGTGATTACGGGTAGTGGAAGCTTCGTAGAGCGATTTAAACAAAACATCATCTCCACAAACGGATCTCATCCTTTCCCTCTCTATGCTGTCACGACATTACGAAATTCTAGTGTAATTCGATCTCTAGATTGTCTTACTTTTTCCTTCTTAATCTAAATCATAGAAGACCAACTAAGCCTGTGCCGAAAAGTAGCATGGTGGCTGGTTCCGGGACAGGGGTTTGTCTCTTACTATCAAAGATAGTAAGTTTGTCCTTCCAGCAAAGTATATGTATTTTCTCCCTCAAAGAGTCCTGTAAAACCCAGATTTCCAAGTTATTCGATTTGCGTTTGCAGCGAACCTTTCACTGCTTTTAAGTTAACATACTGAAGACCAAACGGTTTAGGCGCTAAATATTCGAAGTCCCAAGCGCAAGTCAACTCTCTATCACTCTCAGGGTAATACTCTATTGTCGCACTAATGCCGCCACTGGAAATAGCACTACAAGGTGTAATGCAATATTCCGTATATACCACAGGTGGTAAAGACGACGAAAAGATAGTAATCGCCAACGTGGTAAACGCCTATGCTCAGGCAGCAACAAAGCAGCTACCTTCCGAAAATCCACAGTTAAGAGAAATGGTAATGGAACTTAATTAGTAGGAGGTGTGTGATAGATGAGAGAAAGACAAAGGAAAGACTGATTGCCCTGCCTGTAAAATTATCGCTCAGGCATAAAATTATTAAGGCCTTAGAAAATAACAGATGTGGTGGGATAGAGACGGTACATCGGAAAAAGAAACGAAGCAAGAGACAACAGCAAACATAAACGTTGTAGGATGCAACCCTAACGCTTATGCTTCATGGATCATCCAACTTCTTTGATGTTTTGGCGAATCAGAGCTTTTTGTTCTGCCACCCATTCAGGTTCAATTGATCTCAATTCCGCAACCAGATCCATTGAATCATCAAACATTTCCAACAAGGCCCCTCCGGGTCCCATCGGATTCAAAACACCTATATATATATGATATTGCCCTGACTCTACTTCGTCACCAGCAATGTTACTGATTCGAGTATACACAAATTCGCGAGGAGTCTCGTCATTTTCCTTAAAGTACTTTATTATTTCCTTTTGTTGATTAAGAATCATTGGCTCGAGTCTATTTTTTACTATCCGAAAAGCTTGAGATAGTCGCGAGTAATGGTGTTCAGCTTCATCCATTACGCCTAGAGCTGCTTTGACTTCTGGTGGGGCAAATGCTTTTTTAAAGAATTTCATCGTCATCCTCCTCCTTCAATTTAACAATAACCCAACAAGAGAATCACGACAACAATAAGATAGGTGTTGTGTTCTCACTTAGAGCTTTCGTCATCTAACGACAAAATATATCGTCTCACCTATGGGATAAACGTGCGCAGTCTATTGAAGTTAAAAAGCAGGATACAGTACTCTTATGCCCGGATAGTGGAGCAGGAAAAATAACTATGTGTCTACTATGTGCCGCGCAACACCAGCAAACGACACATAGTAGGCACATAGTAACAAAAAAGCAGCTAACTCAACTTGAGCTAACTGCTTTAAATAACTGGTACGCCCGGCAGGATTCGAACCTGCGACCTACGGATTAGAAGGCCGTTACTTTTGTTCAGACTGTTTATCGTAATCGTTATTGGCAACTAGTTTTAAAACGTTATTGAGTATCAATTATGAGTATTCATTAATTTGCCTATCAGTGATTCTCCAATCTTTTTATGGAGTAAGTCAACTCGCCCCACACTCTTCTCGTTCAATATGCAACAAGCGCCCCCTAAATAACCTGCCTTGTAACCTCAACGGTATATCTTCCAATGGATATAGTTTGCCACACTGCACTAAACTGGTGGCGAGTGAACCTATCGAAGTAATGTAAAAGAAGATGAAAACAGATGATGAATATAGTGAAGGCACTTATCTATTGAGAGAGGTGGGTGGTGGAAATAGCGGTGGAAGTTATTTCTGTTCCAACTCACACCACCCGCAATCCCTTTAAAAATGGAGCGGGATACGCGATTCGAACGCGCGACTTTCAGCTTGGGAAGCTAACACTCTACCACTGAGTTAATCCCGCTTTTATTTTTGTCAATATATACGCCATCATATACTTTGTCAAAAAAATTATTTTCCCCATGGGAGCTGTATAACTTTGCAGCAAGTACTATGATTTTATGATAATATTACTTTGTAAAGCAGGGTGTTCAACCGTAGGACGGAGTGAGTTAAACAAACGATAGCAGACAGAGACGGCATGAAAATTTTACAAAAAATCGGTCAAAAACTAGCCCGGCACCTCTCTGAGCCGCGACCAGAAATAACACAAATTGCCACAAGCAGCCCCGAAAACCTGGCCCGGAGCCTCTGCCCGGGGGATGTCTTGCTGGTAGAGGGCAGCAGTCGTTTCAGTACCGCAGTAAAATATCTGACACAATCAAGCTGGTCCCATGCAGCCCTTTTTGTCGGCGATGCACTGCCGCCTGTTGGAAAAGGTACGGAACAGCCGACACTTGTTGAAGCTGATATAACCAATGGTGTTCGAAGTACCGGATTATCTCTCTATACCCCTTTTCATACCCGTATCTGTCGACCTGTGGGACTAAATGAAAGTGAAATTGATAAAGTTATCAACTATATCGTTGGAAGAATGGGACATACCTATGATCTGCAAAATATAATAGACCTCGCCAGATACCTCCTCCCAATGCCACCTATCCCGCTACGCTTTAGAAGACGTTTGCTTTCTCTCGGAAGTAAGGACACAACCAGGGCAATATGCTCTTCTCTTATTGCTCAGGCTTTCCAATCAATCAGATATCCGATACTACCGGAAATTGTTGTACAGGAATCGAACGACCCCTCTTGCATAACTTGTTACAAGGAAATGCACCATATTCGTCATCACAGTCTGTTCACACCGAGGGATTTTGATGTTTCACCATATTTTCGGATCATAAAACCAACTCTCGAGCACGGCTTTGATCCACACACTCTCACATGGGGTGAGCATCCGCCAGAGTCACCAGTCGCGTAACCGACCCTTAAGTACAAACTGTCGCCAAGTGACTGCGGAGATAAATCGTCACAATGCAACAAACAGTCAGGGAATACCCTTCTCATTGTACAGCTAATTTTTTATCTGGGTTATCATCCTTTATTCGCCCTGGATTCAGCAGCCAGAAGTTTGACAATCCTATTTTCTTCTTCTCTGTCAACACCGAGAAACCGGACCGCGAACCCATCACCGTCAATACGTACACATGTAGACTGTATCTCCAGAGGCTCATCAAGGTTCTGAATAATAAAGCTTAAAAGGATTTTTTCATCAACTGATACAGGTTCAGTTGGTTTTCGAACGGCACATCCACCGGTCGAAACATCTACCAGCAATGCCTCGCCATCCTTA
>Ga0307988_1000320_pt1 | contig 35377 bp, 28 predicted proteins | sample EllFjometagen183_FD_203166 | JGI IMG/M metagenome (GOLD analysis project Ga0307988, IMG submission 203166) | Marine microbial communities from Ellis Fjord, Antarctic Ocean - #183 | ecosystem: Environmental > Aquatic > Marine > Unclassified | place: Southern Ocean | collected 2014-10-08 | reverse complement strand
CCAACGAAACTATTACCTATCGTAACTATTCAGCAAGGGCAACTCATTACCCTTAACTCTGAACGCGCTCCGAAGGAAGTACTCTTGGGGTATAACTGTTTAGCAGGTAAGCGTAGACTCCGGGTAAGCGTAGACTCCGGGTAAGCGTAGACTCCGGGTAAACGCAGACTCCGTGCTTCAAATTCGTTTATTTTGAGCTCCAAAGCAGACTAATGCTATTGAGGAGGCAAAAATGGACGTAGTTGGAGTGCTGCTGAATAGTCACTAACTCTCTTTATTTTTATTCACCATAGCAAACTTGAGGCAATAATCCCATGATCAAGATTAATGAACATTATCTAAAACTTCAGGCATCCTATCTCTTCTCCAATATTGCAAAAAAGGTTGGCGAGTTTCAGCAATCCAATCCTGAGAAAGAAATCATTCGTCTTGGTATTGGCGACGTGACCCGTGCCCTCCCCGAGGCGTGTACCCAGGCATTCCATAAAGCTGTCGATGAGATGGCAGCGGATTCCAGTTTCCGCGGTTACGGGCCTGAACAGGGGTACGATTTTCTCCGTGAAGCCATTGTAAAAAATGATTTCCAGCCAAGGGGTGCAGATATTTCGGCCGATGAGATTTTTGTCAGTGACGGCGCTAAATGCGACACCGGCAATATACAGGAACTGTTTACTCAGGACGCCAGAATTGCAATTCCCGACCCCGTCTATCCCGTTTATCTTGATACGAATGTTATGGCAGGACGAACCGGAGAGTTTGAGGATGGCCGCTATAAAGGCATTATCTACCTTGATGCAACAAAAGAGAATAACTATGTGCCGGGTCTGCCTGAAGAAAAACCAGACCTTATTTATATGTGCTTCCCGAACAACCCCACCGGTTCCACCATTACCAAAGACGAGTTAAAAACATGGGTTGATTACGCAAGGGAGAATCAGGCACTGATACTTTTTGATGCTGCCTACGAAGCATTTATTCGTGACGAGTCCCTGCCAAAATCGATCTACGAGGTGGAAGGTGCCAAAGAAGTCGCCATCGAATTTCGTTCTTTCTCCAAAAGTGCAGGGTTCACCGGAACACGCTGTGCCTATACCGTGGTTCCTAAAGAATGTGCTGCCTTTGATTCCAAGGGGGGCAAACAGCTTATCCACCCACTGTGGAACCGTCGTCACTGTACGAAGTTCAACGGGGTTTCCTACCCAGTACAGCGTGCTGCCGAAGCTGTTTACAGTGAAGCGGGCAAAGCTCAGGCCAAAGGACTTGTCGCTGGATATTTAAACAATGCAGACCTCATTGCAACCGAAATCAAAAGCCTTGGCTATGATTTTGTAGGCGGTGATAATTCTCCATATATCTGGATTGAGGCAAAACGAGATTCCTGGGAATTCTTTGATATGCTTCTCAATGAGACCGGGGTTGTATGTACTCCAGGCGCCGGATTTGGAAAATGTGGTGAAGGATATATCAGGTTATCCGCATTTAATTCTTACGAGAATGTGGAAAAGGCGATGGCCAGAATTAAAAAGGCTCTTGCGTAACACAATCGGTTTTCGAGCTCCAGGAAGGTATCCCTGAAGCTCGAAAATACTTTTGCGGGCAGCTACGATTTTTCAAAAACGGCAGGCTTAAAGCTTACTCGTTCTTCCTTCCCCTTCATTTCCTCAAAAGCATCAAAGCCCTCTGTCTTCAAAAAGGAGATAACGTCCTGCACCAGACGTTCCGGGGCGGAAGCTCCTGCGGTAATGCAGATAGTAGAAATACCTCGCAACCATTTCATTTCGATATCAGATTTATCATCAATCAGATAGCCCTCCATCCCTGCACGCTCCCCAACCTCACGTAATCTATTAGAGTTAGAACTATTTTTCGACCCAACAACAAGCAGAACATCACAACTTTTTCCGAGCTCCCGCACGGCTTCCTGCCGATTAAGCGTTGCGTAACAGATATTGGATTTTTGTCCCTTAATCGCTGGAAAACGTTCCTTCAATATATCACGTATCCCCGCAATATCGTTTTGACTCAGCGTGGTCTGGGTTACAAAGGCAACCCGGGTCGGATCGTTAACCTGTACCTGCCGTGCCTCCTCTTCGGACGCCACCACATGAACGTTTCCAATAACACGACCGGCAGTTCCCTCCACCTCCGGGTGATTATGATGACCAATAATCAACACGTCGTAGCCGTCTGCGTAGTATTTTTCCACCATATTGTGCACGGACCAGACGAGCGGACAAGTGCCATCGATGGTTCTCAGGCCAAGCGTCTTTGATCGCATCTCGGTTTCAACCGACACCCCGTGAGCACTAAAAATACAGATAGCATTTCGTGGCACATCTACGAGGTCATCGACAAAGGTGACACCAAGACTTTCAAGTTCTCGAACCACATGCTTATTATGAACAATTTCATGCAGGACATAAATGGGAGCCCCGTACTCCCTGATTGCGAGTTTTACCGTTGCAATTGCCCTGTCCACTCCAGCACAAAACCCTCGCGGATTAGCCAGAATTATCTTTTTTTCTATTTTTCCCATGACTTCCCCATCAATGGCCTAACCATCTCTTTATTATAAATAATAATACACCACACTGTTCACTTTTATTTATTTAAATTATTTCACTATTCATTTTCAATTTTGAATTTGACTTGATATCATATAGAGTTTAATAAGATGCAGTATCTAGCAGGAACTCAGCAATTTCACCACTTCCAAAAAGGAAAATACCTTATGTCTCTTTCTCAAACATTCACGGTGACTCAGCCCACTCAAATTCAATTCGGTGCAGGTGCCATTGCAGATCTTGGTGAAACAGTAAAAAGTTTCAATGGAACTAATGTTTTACTAGTAGTTGATCCAGGGCTTGTCAAAGCTGGATTGCTCAAACCAATTACAGCTCCCCTCAAAAAAGCAAAAATCCCGTTTACTGTCTACGATAAAATTGATCCCGAGCCCGGCCTGAAGCTTGCCGACAAAGGAAAAACAATTGCCAAAAAAGCTGGCTGTGACTGTGTTGTCGGTGTCGGTGGCGGCTCAGCCATGGATGTTGCAAAGGCCATCGCCATCCTTCTTACAAACGGTGGTAAGGCTGTCGATTATCTAGGACTTGGTTTGATTAAAAAACCTGGCGTTCCTAAAATCATGGTACCGACCTCATCAGGGACAGGTGCTGAAGTAACATTTACCGCAGTCTTTATCAATGAAAAGACTGGCTCAAAAGGCGGAATGAACGGAGACCCACTTTATCCAGATGCTGCAATTCTTGATCCTGAATTGACCCTTTCCCTGCCACCACACGTGACAGCCTTCACAGGAATTGACGCCCTTACCCATGCGCTTGAGGCCTACACATCTACCCAGGCCCATCCCATATCAGAGATGTATTCCCTTGAAGCAATCTCTCTTATTGCAGGTCATCTTCCTGCAGCATATGCCAATGGAGACAACCTCGAGGCACGTTCAGCAATGCTTATGGGATCACTCCTTGGCGGTAAGGCACTTGCCACCGCGGGAGTTGGACTCGTACATGCCATGGCGTACCCCATGGGTGGAATGTTTGGTATCCCCCATGGTCTTGCCAATGCAGTACTTTTACCCTACGTCATTGAATATAACCTCATTGGAAATCTTGAGAAATTTGCGGTTCTTGCAGAAGTTTTAGGACAAAACACCAGTGATCTGACCCTACGAGAGTCTGCAAGTCTTTGTGTTGATGCACTCTTTAACCTCAATGATGATGTTGGCATCCCTGCTACTTTGAAGGATCTTGATATTCCTTTTGATGCGATCCCTGAGATGGCAAAAATTGCCCTCACCGTAACTCGTCCCGTTGAAAACAATCCAAGACAGCCTTCCCTTGAGGATGTTATTGGGATTTATGAAACAGCATTCAGCGGTGACCTTCCTTTTTAGAGGAATATTTCATTGCAGGCAATTCTGCCTTTATTGCAAGAAATAGAGGTAGCATTGCCGTCTCGCCACTCTCCTCTAATAGTGGAGAGAATATGAATACAATTTTTGCTAGTATAACTGTGATCTGTCTTAGTATGGTTATGAGATTTACGATTGCTCCTGAGTCCCATGCTAAAAAACGTATTGTATTTGGTTGGGCCTGCTGATGGAACCTTCCAGGATGTTGCCAATGCTATTGAGTTATACAAACCGGTTAAAGAGATGGCTGATTTCACTGTGAAAGTTTAAACTTCTGCAGGATCTATTGAGAATCTTCGTTTGGTTAACTCAGGTAAATCTGATTTTGCCACAGTCTACTCCGGGTACGTTTATCTTAGTGCCAACGGTATAATGAAAAACGATACAAGAAAAATATAAAGGCCTCTTGGCCGTTGCTTATTTGTATGGTGCTCCCTCCCAACTTATAGTTCGTAATGATTCTGGTATTAAAGCTGTAGAAAATTTTGCTGAGAAAAAAGTTGGTGTGGGTAATGCCGAATCCGGTGCATTCGAAAACTGTGAACTCTTTTTTACCCACATGGGTGTCTAGGACAAAATCGAACCTAACGCTAGGTGGTACAACGATGCAGCTGCTGTATTTGATAACCAACAACTTGATGCCATCTGGCTCGTTACCGCATTCACTTCAGGGGCTGTAAATATGGCAGCTCAGACCAACGATATCGCTCTCATTGACCTCGAAGCTGATGCCGTAGCTTCCGGTTTCCATGAGAAATATCCATACTTTTCAAAACTCAGTGTACCTGCAGGAACCTATAACGGTGTTGAGACAGACACACCTTCTTTTCAGGATTTCGCTCTCTAGATGGCTCATATCAATGTCACCAATGACCTTGCTTATAAGCTTCTCAGCGTCATTTTCACCGACGAAGGTCTTGCCCATATGGTCAGTCAGAAAAAACCTTCGAAAATATATCTCTGAAAACCGGTGTTACCGAAATTGTCACTCCAAGGCATCCCGTTGCGATTAAATTCCGAAAAGAGAACGGATTGCTGTAGTTTTTAGCCTAAGGGCTCTTTAACTGAAGACTGAAAAAAGAAAAAGAAGTACTCAAGGAAACTATTCAAAAAAAATGCTAAAACAATCAAGAAATAAGCGAATAGCTCTGTTTACAGCATTTTTTGTTATTAGCTTTCTTATAACATTTAAGCTGGTTTCCTACTGGGCCTACAATCGCGGTATTCATAGTCTTAAGGTACAAGGGGAAGCAAGACTGGATTTATACGTCAACTATCTCCAAGGAGTTCTGGAAAAATATCAGAGTCTTCCTGAACTTTTAGCGATTGACAGTACCCTTGTACGCGCCCTATCAACCCCCCATGAAAAAAAACGCATCGAGACCCTCAACAGATATTTAGAGACCATCAATAAGGTAAGCGATACTCTAGATACCTATCTGATGAATAAAAACGGTCTTACGATTGCCGCAAGTAACTGGCAGGAAGATAGACCTTTTATTGGCAGAAATTTCAGCTATAGACCTTATTTTAAACAGGCAATGACCGGAAAGCTCGGTCGATATTTTGCACTTGGTACGACTTCCTCAAAGCGTGGCTATTACTTTGCTTATCCAGTACGAGATCAAGATGATATTATTGGTGCAGTAGCGATAAAAATCAACATCGATTCCGTTGAACAGAAATGGGCTCAACAAGGTGAAAATTTTCTTGTTACAGATCCGGATGGAGTGATCTTTATTACCACATATCCCGGATGGCGATATAAGACTCTTGAGCCGCTAAGTGCTGATGTTCTAGCTAGAATAAATGAGAGCAAACGATATCCTGAGTCAACTTTTGACCCCGTCGTAGAAGAGATTCTTCAAGATGATGAATCTTCCCAATTTTTAAAAATAAAGCCAACAGAGTCAGAAGTAATCACGAAAGTTGTGAAACAGAGTAGGTTTATGCCCCAGGCTGGCTGGAATGTGCATATTTTAACAGATGTTGCAGATATTAAGAAAAATATACTCTTTCTAAATATCATTGTAGCCAGTTCGTTTGGCGTTGCATATATACTTTCACTGTTACTGGCTCAACGGCACTATAGGCTTGAGGAGTTGGCAATTATCGAAGAAAACTCGAAAAATGCTCTTCGAGATGCAAATGAACAGCTTGAGTCCCGGGTTTCTGCAAGAACTGAGGAACTCACGATTGCAAACGAACAGTTAACAAAAGAGATCCTTGAGAGAAAAGAGACGGAAATCAAGCTCAAAAGTACTCGTAAAGAGCTTGTACATTCTGCTAAACTTGCTGTTCTGGGTCAGATGTCTGCAGGTATCAACCACGAATTAAACCAACCTCTTGCTGCTATTCGTAGCTACACTGATAACGGTACCCAGTTTTTAAAGAAAGGGCGTTATAAAGATGCAATGTGGAATATGGAACAAATTGCTGAACTCACAGAGCGAATGGCGCAGATTGGGGTGCAACTCAAACTTTTCTCCAAGAAATCAAGTGGTCAGATTGTAGCTGTTCCATTACACGGTGTTGTAGATGGGGCGATGGAGATACTCAAGCCTGCCCTTAAAAAAGCTGGGGTTTCCATGTCTACTTCAATTGAGCCACCTAACCTTGAAATTCGTGGAAATAATGTATTGTTGCAGCAGGTTCTTGTTAATCTGTTTTCTAATGCTATGCATGCAATGGACAATCAACAAACAAAAGAAATTACCCTTACGTGCAGCAGCAAAGGGACAAGGGTCTTAATTTCTATTGAGGATACAGGTTCAGGAATTACCAAAGAACATTTAAAACATATTTTTGACCCTTTTTATACGACCAAGAAATCAGGCCAGGGATTAGGTCTTGGGCTGACTATCAGTGATAGAATCGTTCGTAATTTTGGTGGGAAGATTGTCTATGTTCCAACGGACATAGGGACAAGGTTTGAATTTACGTTAGAGAAGGTAGGCTAGTACATGTCAGGTTTAGGAAAAGTACTTTTCATAGACGATGAAAAACATATTCGCCAGGCTAATAAACAATCGCTTGAACTGGCAGACCTTGCGGTTGTGTGTGAGGATTGTGCTGAAAAAGGATTGGAGCAAATAGGACGCGAATGGCCCGGTATCGTTGTCTGCGATATTCGTCTTCCTCAGATGGATGGAATGGAATTCCTCCAAAAAGTTCAAGCCATTGATCGCGATTTACCTGTAATTCTCATCACTGGCCACGGTGATATTTCGATTGCCGTAAAGGCGATGCGCAATGGAGCATATGATTTTATCGAAAAACCATACTCTGCTGAACGACTGGTCAAAACGGTCTTAAGGGGGCTAGAAAAAAGAGCACTTACCCTAGAAAACAGAAATCTAAGAAGGGAGCTTGAATTGCACAGTGCCCCTGGCCCTCGTATTATCGGTCGCACGCCAGGGATGGAAAAACTGCGCTGCACCATTGCCCAGGTGGCAGATACCGGCGCAGATGTTTTAGTCTTCGGAGAAACAGGTACTGGAAAGGAACTCGTGGCAAGAGCCCTTCATGAAAATAGTAGTCGAAGAACAAAGAATTTTGTTGCGATTAATTGCGGGGCCGTGTCTGAGTCCATTATGGAAAGTGAGCTCTTTGGTCATGAGCAGGGTGCATTTACAGATGCCAAAACGGCAAGGATTGGGAAGTTTGAGCATGCAAATGGCGGTACCCTATTACTCGACGAAATCGAATCTATGCCTCTTAGGGTGCAGATTAATCTGTTAAGAGTTTTGCAGGAAAGGTCCGTTGAACGGCTCGGCTCAAACCGGCTGATACCAGTCGACTTACGTGTTGTAGCTGCCTCCAAGGTAAATTTACTTGAGGCATCACAAAACGGGACTTTTCGAGAAGACCTCTATTATCGACTCAATGTGGTCTGCCTTGACATCCCCCCACTCAGGGAAAGGCGTGAGGATATCCCACTTTTATTCCACCATTTCCTTTTAGTGGCAGGACATAGATACCAACAGGAGGTGCTCACGCCCAGTGGGACACAAATGAACGCACTTCTTTCATATGGTTGGCCTGGCAATGTCCGGGAATTACGAAATTTTACAGAGAGATATGTACTCCTTGGCCGACAGTTTGATTGGTCTCTTGAAAGGATGCTCTCTGGAAAAGAAAAAGACCAGAATCAATCGCTGGTGCAACAGGTGGAACGATTCGAAAGAAGCCTGATAGAACATGCACTTGTATCTTCAAGCGGAAGCTTAAAGGAAGTTATGGCGGTACTCGAGCTTCCTAGAAAGACGCTGTATGATAAAATGAGAAAATTTAGTTTAAAAAAGGCTGATTACAAATAAGCCCCCTTGCACTCGTGGGCTATCCTCTCTGCATCCCCTTTCCATGCACCTCCACCTCATAACCTTAACTCTCTGAAATACTGTCGTTTAAACCTTGAATCCCCCGAAACCTTGTACCGGCGGATTTCCACCCATTGCATTTTCTTTCCACAGATCATTAACCAGTTAAGTGTTTAATATTAAATGTAAATACATTAAGGTGGAATTAATGTCTTCTTTTGGCGGGAAATGACCTGTTTTAAGCAATGAAATTGCTTTGTATTATTTAATATAATAGCAAAACAGCATCTTAAACATTTTGGAACTGATTGGCCTGTTCCTTGCAGATCTATTTATAGTCGCTAATTGAAATTGGTGAATAATCATACTCAATGTTTGAGTCTTCAAAAAGATGAACATTGATTACAATCACTCTTATCGGAGGAAGAAAATATGTTCAGAACGCTTACAACTCTTGTTGCAACTGCAGCATTATCAGCAATGCTTTATACAGGTACTGCTCTTGCCGGGGGCCCAGTAACTATAAAATTTTCCCACGTTGTTGCAGAAAACACCCCTAAGGGGCAAATGGCCAACAAGTTTAAAGATCTCGTTACAGAACGTCTTGCTGGAAAGTTTCAGGTAGAGGTTTTTCCTAACTCTCAGCTGTTTGGAGATAACAAAGTTTTAGAAGCAATGCTCCTCGGTGATGTACAAATGGCCGCTCCTGCTCTTTCCAAATTTAGCCGTTATACTAAAAAACTCCAGATATATGACCTCCCATTCCTCTTTAAGAACATGGTTGCTGTAGATAAATTTCAACAAAGCGACAAGGGAAATGAATTACTTGATTCTCTGAAAGAAAAAGGTCTTGTAGGACTTGGTTATCTTCATAATGGTATGAAGCAGCTTTCCTCCAGTCAACCTCTTAGGGTTCCTGCTGATGCAAACGGCCTGAAATTCAGAATCATGTCTTCAGACGTACTTGCAGCACAATTTAAGGCAGTAAAAGCTACTCCTTTGAAGAAGCCATTCTCAGAAGTGTTCACCCTTCTGCAAACTAAAGCTATCGATGGTCAGGAAAACACCTGGTCAAATATCTATTCAAAGAAATTTTTTGAGGTACAGCCATACATCACAGAATCAAATCACGGTCTGCTTGACTATATGGTCGTAACTTCTACAGATTTCTGGATGAACCTTGATGAGGGTGATCGCGAAGTCCTGAAAAAATCTCTGGATGAAGCAATTGCTTTTGGAAATGATGTTGCCGCCAAAAAAGCACTTGATGATCGTCAAAAGATAGTGGATTCGAAAAGAACTGAAATCATTGTACTTGATGATGCCCAGAGAAATCAGTGGGTTGAAGTTATGAAGCCTGTATGGGAAGAGTTTGAAGAAGAAATTGGTAAAGATATGATCGACGCAGGTTACAAATCAAACATGTAAGAAAAATGATGAGCACCTTTTATGGGAGGTGCTCATCACACTATTTTGTAAGAGGTACAATATGTTTTTGCGCATCATAAACCGTGCAGAAGAGGCGGTCATATGCATTTTGTTAGTACTAACAACTCTTATCGTTTTTATAGATGTTGTAATGCGTTTTGGATTTAACACAGGCTTCATGTGGTCGCAGGAACTTACTCTTCATATGTCTGCATGGTTCGTCCTGTTTGGTTCATCCTATGGACTAAAAGTAGGTTCGCACATTGGCATGGATGCCTTTATTAAGCTGTTTCCAAGATTTGTACGGAGATGTTTGAGCAGTATAGCAGCACTCCTCGCTATAGCCTATTGCTGTCTCATTTTTTACGGAAGTTGGATCTATTTAGCAAAGATGAAAATGATCGGAATCGACCTGGAAGATCTCCCGATACCAGCCTGGATCGCCCATAGCCCGTTATTGTTCGGTTTAGGATTTTTAATTATACGTCTGCTCATTATTCTCTGGTCCATAATAACAGATAAAGCGGATGGTTTTAAACACGCAGATGAGGCCAAGGAAAGTATGGCACTTGCTGAAGAAATTGAAGCAGAGGAAGCATTATGACAACTACAGTTCTATTTATCCTCCTCTTTGGCTGTATGATGCTAGGGATGCCAATCGCACTTGCATTGGGGCTTTCCAGTGTCGGTACTATTTTGATGTTTTCAAATGACTCTCTTGCTTCGATTGCGCTAAAGTTGTTTGAATCTCTGTCGGAACATTATACTCTTCTGGCTATTCCCTTTTTTATCCTTTCATCCTCCTTTCTATCAACCGGTGGTGTTGCCAAAAGAATTATTCGATTCGCCCTAAGTCTTGTTGGTCATATTCATGGGGGGATCGCAATGGCATCAGTTATCGCCTGTATGATTTTTGCTGCCGTTTCCGGGTCATCTCCTGCAACTGTTGCTGCTATTGGATCTATTGTTATCGTTGGTATGGTAAAAGCAGGTTACCCTGAAGAGTTTGCTGCAGGTGTGATTGGCAATGCTGGAACACTTGGTATCCTGATTCCACCATCCATTGTTATGCTGGTCTATGCAGCTGCAACTGAGGTCTCTGCTGCACGGATGTTTATGGCAGGTTTCATACCTGGGTTGCTGATGGGCTTAATGCTCATGATCGTTATCTACGTTGTCGCTCGCTATAAGAAAATCCCAAGTCAGCCATGGGCAGGTTTTCGCGAAATTATAGCATCCGGAGTGAGTGCCACCGGCGGATTGATGCTCATTTTTATCGTTTTAGGATCCATTTATGGTGGCGTTGCAAGCCCAACCGAGGCAGCTGCCGTTTCCGCTGTCTATGCATTTCTCGTAGCAGTGTACGGTTACAGAGATATGGGGCCATTAAAAGAGATCCCATGGAAAGAGGCTGGAGAAGGCGTAGGTTCCATGATTTTACGGAACACCAAACACGCCATCATTACCTTGCCGCGTATCATCACAGACAAAGAAGTGAACAAGGTTGTCCTTGATGCTTCAAAAGTTAGTCTTATGCTGCTCTTTATTATTGCCAATGCAATGCTATTTGCACATGTGTTGACAACCGAGCGTATCCCACATCACATTGCAGAACTTATTGTCTCCTGGGGACTTTCGCCATGGATGTTCCTTGTTGTTGTTAACTTGTTGCTACTCGCTGCAGGAAATTTCATGGAACCTTCAGCAATCCTATTGATTATGGCACCTATTCTCTTTCCTATTGCCGTAAAGCTTGGGATCGACCCCATTCATTTGGGAATTATTATGGTCGTTAATATGGAAATTGGGATGCTTACACCTCCTGTTGGTTTAAATCTTTTCGTTATCTCGGGTGTAACCGGCCATTCTATAGGTTGGGCCATTAAGGCATGTGTACCATGGCTTCTTGTCTTGCTCACATTTCTTGGTATTATCACTTACGTCCCTCAGGTATCGTTGTTCTTACCTGAATTTCTCGATAAGTTACATGGCTTTAATTAAATAATTCTTAAATATTCACATCAGGGCGACCTGTCAATGGCTTTTAAACCATCGACAGGTCGCCTTTTTTGTTTCTATTCTTTGTAAAGTAGTTATATTCTTTCCGCTCCTTTTAAGGTTCAGAAAAAGTATTATTATATAAAAAGACCCTTCAAGATAACTTGGAGGGACAAAGATTATTTACGGAGAAGTCGCGATGAACAATACCCCAAAAGTAAAAACGATACTATACACCTCAGACCTAGGTGGTGGTACCAAACCAGTATTTTTACACGCGCTTGCCATGGCAAAACAATATAATGCAGAGATTATTATGGCTCATGTGGTAGAGCCAATGAGTGACTCAGCAAAAGCTGTTATTCGCGCGTATCTCGCCAAAGATATAACCAATGATGTCCAAAAAGATGTTATGAAAGATACTCTTGTGAGAATGAAAAAACGTTTAAAAGGCTTCTATAAGGCAGAAGAACTTGATGAGGATTATTCTAAACTTGTTAAAAAAGTCCATGTTATTGCGGGCAAGCCATGTGAAGAGATTCTCCGTCTTGCCGAAAAAGAGCATGCAGATATGATCATTATGGGTAAATCCACGAGGAAAGTACGTGGGGTTCGCGTAATGGGCTCTACTGCACGGCGGGTTAGTCGCATGTCTAAAGTACCAGTACTTGTGGTTCCAAATTTCTAAAATGGTACGAAGGTAATCGATGTGTCGATAAAACCTGAGGCTTATTTGGCATCTCCTCTTGGCTTTTGTCGCGTATCTTGCTGATGTTCCTTCTAGTGAGGTTTGTATTTTTAGTGCCCATGGAGTGTTGCTTGCGGTTGCAATCCTATACTAAATGATACTTTTCACCAAAAACCTGACACAGGAAAACAGCAGATCCCCCTCGGTCTACCGGCCCCATTCCCCCAAGCAACCATTGCCCTACCGTAAGACGGCACGATCCTCAAGAGATCAGAATATAATATGCAGAGAATTGAAAACTGGATAGGGAATATAGTGATCCGTTACCGCTGGATCTTTATTGTCGGGCTTCTCGGCTTTGCACTCCTTTCCGCAAGCGGTATGCGCTTCCTGAGCTTCTCAAACGACTCACGGATGTTCTTTTCAAAAGAAAACCCTCAGTTACAGGCACTTGAGGCACTTGAACGGACCTACACCAAAGTGGAAAATGTCCTCTACCTTATTGCTCCAAAATCAGGGAACCTCTTTGAAAAAGAGACACTGGAAGCGATAGAATTCCTCACCACCCAATCCTGGCTGCTCCCCTTTTCCAGTCGTGTGGACTCACTCAGTAACTATCAGCATACCAGAGCAGTCGACGATGATCTGATAGTTGCAGACCTTATCTCAAACTCAAATAATCTTAGCAGTAAAGAAATAGCAGATATAAAATCCATCGCTCTTTCCCAACCGATGCTACTGAATAGTTTGATAGATAAAAAAGGCAGCGTCACCGCAGTCAACGTCAACATTATAAAGCCTGATGATGGCAGCTATAAAATTGATGCTATAAATACTGCTGCGCTCAAGCTCGACCAGCTGATGAAAGGTAAATATCCATCTCTTGATATTTATCTTACGGGTGGAGTCATGATAGATGCAGCCTTTGGGGAAGCGCCCAAGAAGGATATGAAATCATTAATTCCTATCATGTTCACCCTTCTTCTCTTTCTTATTATTGTCTCCTTGCGCTCAATCATGGCAACAACAGCCACCCTGCTTGTTATTATATTCTCAACCATTACAGGCCTTGGTCTTGCCGGCTGGTTTGGCATTATTCTAACCCCGGCCTCTGCCAATGCACCAATTATCATTTTAACACTTGCCGTGGCGGACTCGATTCATATACTTGTCACCATCTTCTACCAGATGAGACAGGGAATAAACCGCCACGCTGCCATCAAAGAATCCCTGCGGGTCAACCTGAAACCTGTTCTTATAACAAGTGTCAGCACAGCAATTGGTTTTATGACCATGAATTTCTCCGATGCACCACCGTTTCGGGATCTTGGAAATATTGTCGCCCTTGGGGTAATGGCTGCTCTTCTCTATTCTATCTTCTTTATGCCCGCGTTCTTGGCGGTCCTTCCCCTCCGCGTAAAAACAAACCGCTCCAGACAAAATAGAGTCTTTTCTCTGCTTGCAGAATTTGTTATTCGGCGACGGAACCCAGTTTTCTGGTCCATGCTGCTTTTGATCCTCTTTACCAGCACTGGTATTTCAAAAATATATTTAAATGATGAATTTATAAAATACTTCGACCATAGCTATCCATTCAGAATTGCATCTGACTTTTCGGCGGAGCACCTTGCTGGTCTTGAAATTATCGACTGGGACCTGGATTCAGGTGAAGAAGGCGGTATCAATGACCCGGCATACCTTAAGAGTATTGATGCCTTTGCAAACTGGTTGCGTGCACAACTGGAGGTCAGACACGTCTACACCATCACCGATATAATGAAGCGACTCAACCAGAATATGCATGGCGATGATCCCGCCTGGTATAAGCTCCCGGAACAACGTGATCTTGCAGCTCAATATCTCCTTCTTTATGAGATGAACCTTCCCTTTGGACTTGATTTAAATAATCGTATCAACGTTGACAAATCAGCCACCCGCATGACTGTCTCTACCCCAAATATCGGAACAGCAGGTATCCTTGATCTGGAACGTCGTGGGCGCAAGTGGCTTACGAGCAACGCTCCTTCAATGACAACCTACGGATCTGGACTCTCTGTAATTTTCTCCTATATTTCTAAACGTAACATAGACTCCATGCTAAAGGGGTCCGTTATTGCATTGGTGCTTATTTCTCTTCTAATGATTGTGGCCCTGCAGGATATCAAACTTGGCATATTAAGCCTTGTACCAAATCTAACTCCCGCCTTTATGGCCTTCGGAGTGTGGGGCCTTGTTGTCGGACAGGTTGGACTTGCCGTCTCCGTAATGACTGCCATGACCCTTGGAATTGTGGTTGATGATACCGTTCACTTTCTTTCAAAGTACCAACGAGCCCGCAGAGAGCATGCTATGAACGCAGAGGATGCTGTCCGATACGCCTTTAATACGGTGGGATCTGCCATCTGGGTCACGACCCTTGCACTGGTTGGCGGTTTTGGAGTGCTTTCTTTTTCAGGATTCCAAATTAACTCCCATATGGGGACAATGACCACCATCACCATTATATTAGCCATTATCCTCGATTTTTTCTTTCTTCCAACACTTCTCTTAAAACTGGAGAGCAGTAAATGAATCTCTGTACCAGCTATACAACGTGTATTCTTGTCACCTCTTTTCTTGTTCCATCTTTTCTTTGTTCTTCAGACATATTCGCTGAAACAGCCGAAGAAAAAGGACTTGCTATTGCCATGGAAACAAACAAACGTGATGAGGGATTTGGAGATTACACAACTGATATGATAATGACCCTGAAAAATAAACAGGGAAAAGAGAGTAAAAGAGTTATTCGCGGCAAAACGCTGGAGGTTCCAGGAGATGGCGACAAAAGTCTTTCAATCTTTGAAACTCCACGTGACGTTAAAGGAACGGCATTTCTCACTTTTTCCCATAAAACCAGAGATGACGAACAGTGGCTATATCTTCCTGCACTGAAACGGGTTAAACGAATCAACTCCCGTAACAAATCTGGCTCTTTTATGGGCAGTGAGTTTGCCTACGAAGATATTGCCAGCCAGGAGCCTGAGAAATACAGCTACAAACATCTTCGGGAAGAAGAGTATCGGGGAAAACTCTGTTTTGTCGGAGAGAGTTATCCGGTGGATAAAAAAAATTCTGGCTACACAAAACGTATTTCATGGGTTGATACAACTGAATACCGCCTTTTGAAGGTTGAATTTTATGATCGGAAAAGGAGCCTTTTAAAGACATTAACCACATCCGGTTACCAGCAGTATCTAAATAAATACTGGCGTGCAGACCAGATGAGTATGGTGAACCATCAAACCGGTAAATCAACAACTCTGGTGTGGAATAATTACCAGTTTAATACCGGACTCAGTGGCAAAGATTTTAACTCAACCAGTTTAAAACGTGCTCGGTAAAAATAACTCCCATAAAGTCCTATTCTCATGGGGGCTCCTTCTTTTTTCCATTCTGTTGCTGCACTCCCATGCACTGGCAATCGAAACAAAGGGGGATATCTCCGTTCAGGGGGTTCTTTTCTTTGAAGAAGGCGCATGGGAACAGCAACAACAAAGATCCGCATCAGCAGCCGTTAACCTTGAACTGCACCAGGACATTACAGAAAACTTTCAGTTTACAATGGAGGCCTTTTATCGGGCTGACAGTGAGGATAGCAAAAGGACTCATGGTGATCTGAGGCTTGCTGAGTTTCTCTATTTTACCGATTACTGGGAAATAACTTTGGGCCTCGGCAGAGTCTTCTGGGGGGCAACGGAGTTTGTCCATCTTGTTGACATTATAAACCAGACCGATCAGGTGGAGGCATTAGACGGCGAAGAAAAACTTGGCCAACCGATGCTACACCTTACCGTGCCTCGTGAATGGGGTGTTATGGAAGCCTTTGTGCTTCCATTTTTTAGAGAACGAACCTTTCCTGGGATTCATGGACGATTCCGCAGCCCACTCTCCGTAGACACAGATCAGGATAGCTATGAGAGTGATGCTAAGCAGCATCATACGGATTTTGCACTTCGCTACTCCACCACTCTTGCGGACGCCGACCTTGGCCTCTACTATTTCAACGGAACGGCAAGGGACCCGATCCTGTTATTCTCAAATAGTTCACCTAGCGGCCCAACGCTTTATCCCTACTACCAGCAAATCGGCCAGAGCGGATTGGACATTCAAATGACAGCTGGAGAATGGCTGTTTAAGGGCGAGGCATATTATCGTATAGGCCAGTCCAGATCCTATGCTGCAACTACTTTTGGCTTCGAATATACTCTGGTTGGTATTGGCGATACTCTCATGGATCTAGGACTCATAGGAGAATATGTGTACGATGATCGTGACGATGGCTGGTTACCGACCATCTATGAAAACGATATTATGGGGGGCCTACGTTTAGCAGTCAATGATATGGATGACTCCAATGTCCTGCTGGGAGTTATCCGTGATATTCATTCCGGCTCCACCATCCTTGGCGTTGAAGCCAGCCGCCGCATCGGTGATTCTATCAGAATTAATTTTGATATGTCCTTTTTTATCAATATGGATATTCAGGATCCCGCATTCAGCTTTGCCAGTGATGATTTCGTGAAACTTGAATTTGTCTGGTACTGGTAGGTTTACAATGAACTCTTTCCGATCAAAACTTGCCGTCATCTTTTTTCTTGCACCATTTTCTTTTTGCCAGCTTGCAATTGCAGACTCTTCTCTGAGCAATGAAAGTTTTACAAATGTACAATTTGTTAAAAATTATGATGGTGATACTATCACCTTTAACATCCCTGATGCTCCTGCAATTGTAGGGAAGAATATGAAAATCAGGGTACATGGTATAGATACCCCTGAGCTCAAAAAAAACAGTTGCCCCGCTGCGCAGGAAAAAGCCAAGAAAGCAAAAGAACTTGTGCATTCCCTGCTCAATAATGCACAGATCATTCACCTCCACCATATACAAAGGGGGAAATATTTCAGGATACTTGCTGATATAGAGTTTGATGGAGAGGATCTTGCCACTATTTTACTGGAACAAAATCTAGCGGTAAGGTATTCAGGTGGAAAAAGAGATTATAACTGGTGCCAGGAAAGCAATAGCACGATACAAGTACACCATAATCGCAACACCATTCTTCCTCCTAAGATTTCGGGCGTATATATCTGGCCCCCACCCCCAGTGCAAAAACAGACACAGAAAAATGACAGCAAATAACAGAGGGCTTTTCGCAGCCTTGGGAGCTTTTACCATTTGGGGCCTACTGCCCCTCTACTGGAAAGCTCTCTCCTCAGCCATTGCACTTGAGATTATTTGCCATCGTATTATATGGTCAACGTTTGTTACTCTGCTCCTCCTCTTTCTATGGAAAAAACCGGATGGCTTTCTAGCAGTCTTCAAAGACAAAAAGATCCTACTGCGATTCGTGATCACCTCAGCGTTACTCACTGTAAACTGGCTGTTGTATATATGGGCCGTAAACAGCGACTATATAGTTGAAACCAGTCTTGGGTATTACATAAACCCTCTGATAAATGTTCTTCTTGGGGTATTCTTTTTAAAGGAACGATTACGACTTTTTCAATGGCTTGCAATTATTTTTGCCTTTTCAGGCGTCTGCTATCTAACCTTTGGCTACGGTCATTTCCCTTTAATCGCGATGATACTGGCAGTCACCTTTGGACTCTATGGATTACTTCGAAAAACAGCCTCACTTCCATCACTTGAAGGACTTTGTCTTGAAACATCGCTTATCTTTATTCCGGCACTGGTAACACTTGTTGTCCTCGCAGGGCAGGGGCAATCTGATTTCGTCCACCAGGATTTCAACGGACGTCTGTTGCTAATGGGAGCAGGGATAGTAACCACCCTGCCCTTACTTTTCTTTGGGTATGCTGCCCAGAAACTCCAGTTATCAACTCTTGGAATTGTACAGTATCTTGCCCCAACACTGCAGCTCTGTATAGGGATATTTGTGTATGGAGAACCTTTCCCTAAAGCACAGATGATTGGATTTATGCTTGTCTGGTGTGGGTTATTAATCTATGCAACAGAAGGTATTGTGAAACGATTTTCAGAGAGGAAAAAACGATTATAAAGCTACTCATGCAGGAGAGCGGCAAGTTCCTCTGGAGTAAGAAGAGACCGAAGCTCCTGGGACCGACGCTCATGAAGACGACGATCTATCCCCTTGCGTCTATCTACTCCCAGACGAGCATTTGACAATGAACGCATCCAGGATTTTATGGAACGTCTTGCAGGAGGAGCAGCAGCACGATAATCGTAACGACGCTCATTGGAAAATCTTCTTTCCGCACTATTCCGGCGTTTCAGGGTAACACCCCGTCTTTCCTCTTCATCCCATTGCTGCAAAACAATACGCTCCATACTCAATTCAATAATACTATAAAATTATTTGTGTATCTGATACTACATAACGTTAAGTAAATTTTCATCAATAAAGTTGGTTTTTTCAAGGACATGTGCAATTCTGCTATGAACGGAAACCACAGCTGTATCTACTTTTAGAATTCTTGTTCCCATTGTAAAAGATATAAAGCCAGCGTCTCTGAATGTATCAACTTCAAAATCCAACCAGCCCCCTTCGGGTCCTATCGCATACAGTACTCTCCCCCTATTACCTGATAAACATTCGGACAAGGAATTATTAACGTGTGGATGTGCGATAAGCTGTGAACCATACTCAGGTAAAATGGTCGGCAAATACTCTTCTATAAATTGTCTAAAATGTGGGTGAATCTCAATTTCAGGAAGTTGAGTATCCACCGCCTGTTCCAATCCATGGATTAAATGGGGACGATATTCAGATTCCAATACTATTCCGGCATCCCAGAAGCTCTTTTCCACCCTGTTTGCATTTATCAAAAACATTCTACCAACTCCCAGCGCTGTTACCTGACTCAGTATGCGTTTCAACATTATAGGCCGCGGAAGAGCAAGCAACAGGTCAATTTCAGGGAAAGCGGGCGGACTATCTGTAAGAGCAACCTGGAGCTCTACGACAAATGGATATTTGGTTTTTATTGCTACAATAGTACCGGTTCCGGTCTCTCCGTTAATCTGGCCAACCCGTATGGATGTACCAACACTACTACGAAGTACCTTAACTATATGCTTTGCACGATAATCCGTTAAAATAAGATAATTATCAATAAGCTCTTTTTTCTCAAACAGGACGATATTCATTTTTTCCTGTGAATCCCTGATAGTAAACATGGAGAAGGAGATACAATATTCGTTGACTATAATCCTAAATAGTACTTTCATCACTACGATAAATTTACCGACTATTCGATAATAAAATTTGCTCTAACATTATTAATAATAAAGAATATCAAATTCTTCTTTGGCATTTTCAGCTGATATTCGATACACTGAAACTAACATACGTACTTGTTCTTTCATTCTTAACGAGCAGGATTCATCAACTCAACAATGAACAATACTTCCCCGAAACAACACTTTATAAAACTCATCCAGCTTTGGGGAATAATCCTGATTGTTGGTGTTGCTCTTTCTATCACTGGTTTTGATATTTTTGGGTCTTTGCATAGTTTCAATTCTCAATCCGATAAAATGAGATCTGAATATATCCACTCTCAGAAAGGGGTCGTAAAGCAGGAAGTACTCGATGTAGTCTCTTTAATTACCTATAAAAAAGCACAACGCAACACTAGAACAAAAAAAGCTATCAAATTAAGAACATATGAGGCAATAGCAATTGCTGATAATATTTACCAGCAGAACAAAACGCTTAAGACTACAATTGAAATACGAGCTATGATCATTGATGCTCTAAGACCTATTCGGTTTGAAAAAAACAAAGGCTATTACTTTATATGTGATTTGAATGGAACAGAGATTCTTTTTCCCGACAATCCTGATCTTGAGGGAAAAAATCTGCTGGAAATGCAGGACAGTCGTGGTAAAAATGTAGTAAAGGATATGATAAAAATTATCAAACGGAGTTCGGAGGGCTTTTACCAGTACCATTGGACGGAGCCTGGCAGTAAAGGCAATGATTATCAGAAAATCTCCTTTATTAAAAAGCTTGAGGCCTTAAACTTATTTATAGGGACGGGCCTGTATGTTGACGACGTCGAAGAATCAATCAAACAGGAGCTTCTTGAGACAATTAACAGGATACGGTTTGGCAAAGAAGGGTATATTTTTGTAAATAGATTTAATGGCGACGCATTAATTGGAAATGGTACACTCTATTCCGGCTCCCAGAAACTCTGGGATCTTTTTAATAGCAATCCAGAGAAGACTAAGGAGCTTTTTGCCAAAGAACATGCTGCGGCCCTGACCCCCGATGGCGATTTCATCTATTACACATTCAGAAAGCTTAACAGTCCAGAAATCGACTCACCTAAATCATCTTTTATATATGGAATACCTGATCTTCAATGGCTTGTTGGTGCAGGGGTATATCTTGATGATATTGAAAGTGACATTGCTTTTCTTCAGGCAGATCTCAGTGCCCAGATCAAAGCCAAAGTACTTTTTTCAATCTTTATAACCAGTTTCATTCTTTTTGTTTTTCTTTTTCTGTTTCATCGGATATCCAAGAAACTCAATAGGGATATTGCACTCCTTGTCTCTTTTTTTAATCAGCCTCTTTCCGCCGATTCCCCTATTGATAAAGACCTCATCCAGTTTTATGAACTTGATGAAATGGCAAGGAACATCAACACAATGTTTCTAGACAAAATTCTTGCCCAGCAATTACTCCAAAAGGAGGAGATGTCACTTCTGCAAACCGAGGCGAAATACCGCAGCACCATGGATTCCACTTTAATTGGAGTTTATATTATACAGGATTCTATATTTCAGTATGTAAACCCGACAATGGCCGCAATGTTTGGGTATACCACTGAAGAGATGGAAGGAAAGATGTCACCGGTTGATCTAGTTGTCCCGGAGCAACGAGAACAGGTACAAGAGAACATTATTCGCCATGCCAGCGGGGAATTAAAGCATGCCAACGATATCAGATGTGTTCGTCAAAATGGTGAAATTTTTGACACCATGGCACTTGGTACGGCAACCATTCATGAAGGAAAAGCGGCATCAGTCGGTACCATGATTGATATTACCGAACGAAAGGCTGCAGAAAACAAGCTTAAAATGAGTGAACAGAGAGCCACTGCACTGCTTGAGGCCATTCCTGATATGGTCTTTAGGATGACTGACCAAGGGGTTTATATAGATTACAAAGCTGACCCTTCCGAGCTTTATGTACAGGCACCGGAACAGATAATAGGCAAAACAAGCCAACAGATATTGCCCCCTGAGCTCGCAGCATTAGTTGAAAAATGTCTTAAAGATACAATCAAGACCGGGAAAATGAACACATTCGAATATCAGCTTGCCATGCCAGGGAAGGGAGTGCTCCATTATGAAGCCCGTATGGTAAAAAGTGGGGACAATGAGATAACATCTATTGTTCGGGATATAACAGAACTCAAAAAAGTACGCATTGAGAAAGACACACTTGGAAAAGAACTTAATCGGGCAAAGCGAATGGAATCCATTGGCTTAATGGCGGGTGGTGTTGCCCATGATCTGAATAATATTCTTGCAGGTATAATCGGCTATCCCGAACTGATATTACATACACTTCCTCCTGAAGAAAACATACTTAGACCGCAGATTGTTGCTATTCAGGAATCCGGCAAACGTGCCGCTGCCGTTGTGGATGATCTTCTCACGGTTGCAAGGGGTGCCGCCAGCACCAGAGAAGTTCATGAACTTGATGCCTTAGCGACTGAATATCTAAACTCTCTAGAATTTAAAAAAATTCAATCACTGCACCCACAAGTTGTTATTCATCAACAACTAGGGACCGACCATGCCGCTATCTCCTGCTCTCAGGTTCATATTAAAAAATGTCTTATGAACCTCGTAAACAATGGTATAGAGGCGATATTCGACTCCGGTACTGTTACGATATCCACTCATATTCACATACAAACGGATCACGATATTTCAGAAATTGATCTTGCCCCCAGCGAATATGCTGTACTCAGTATACTTGATGATGGACCCGGCATAGTAGATACAGATCTTGAACATATCTTCGAACCATTTTACTCAAAAAAGACAATGGCACGAAGCGGTACTGGGCTTGGGCTTACGGTGGTCTGGAATACTGTTCAGGACCATGATGGGAAAATAGCAGTGAAGAGTAGTGAAAACGGCACTCTATTCCAGCTTTACTTTCCTATATGCCATCAGGGCCAAACAGCCTTGCCCCCCATAGGGAACACTCTGGCTTTTAGTGGGAATGGCGAGCACGTACTGATTATTGACGATGAACCAACCATGCGGGACATTGGCAGACAGATGCTCGAGTCACTAAACTATACAGTTGATACAGTTTCTAATGGGAAGGCAGCCATTGATTTTGTCAAAGAAACAGAACCTGACATTCTCTTGATTGATATGCTGATGGAACCAGGTATCAATGGATACCAGACCTACAAAGAGATCGTCAAGATTCATCCAAACCAAAAAGCCCTGATTGCAAGTGGTTTTTCGGAGAGTGATGATGTAAAAGCAACGTTAAAACTTGGTGCATCGGGATTTATCAAAAAGCCCTATACACTCGAGCAGCTCGGCAAGGCAGTTAAAAAAGTCATACCCGGATAAACAGTAAGTAAGCCACTATTATTCAGTAAGACACCATATTGCCAAACTATGACCACTATGAAATAATTGGATTTTTATAGGCATTTATTCTTTTTCTATTTACGAATGCAGTGCACAATGGCACTATCTGCTACAGATTTGTTCAGCAATTCAATAGAACCCTGAGTAATAACGCTACTCTCTTAGTAAAACACAATTGATCCCAGGCAATAATGATCTTCTTCTACACTCTGCTTCAGCTTCTTCTGATACCACTTTTGTTTTTTCCTATCGTGGCCGTCGTCCTCTTTGTTCCCAAATACCGCATGCGCACCTTGTACCGTTTAGGGCTTGGCTTAAAACCTCACACTAAAAAAAGCACGAGAAAGACAATCTGGATTCACGCACTGTCCGTTGGAGAAATTACCTCTGCCCTTCCACTTATCTCAGGATTGCGGAAAGAGATTCCTGGAATTCAACTAGTTTTCTCTGCAGCAACACGCTCAGGTGCAGAAGTTGCAAAAAAGCTTCTCCACGATAAGGTTGATTATTTTGTTCCATTTCCTTTCGATTTTCTTCCCATTGTAAAAAGATTTCTCCATGTGGTCCAACCCGATCTATTTATACTGATAGAAACGGATTTCTGGCCAGCATTTCTCTTAGCTCTCAGGCAACAAGGAATTCCCTCTCTTCTTGTGAATGGCAGGATTTCAGAAAAATCCATGTCATCCTACAGATATTTTTCCACCTTTTTCAGACCACTCTTCTCAAGTTTTCAGACCCTCTCGATGCAAACCATAGCTGACAAGGACAAACTTATTGCATTAGGTATTGATCACAGGCAGATAGAGACCCTTGGTAACCTGAAATTTGACACAGCTCTCTACGCCTCATCACAGAGGAACCAGCCTCTTTCTTTTACCCTTCCCCCTTATAAATTTCTTCTGGTTGCAGGATCAACCCATGATGGTGAGGAGGAGATTCTGCTCCAAAGTTTTAAAGAACTAAAAAAACAGCATCCTCAAAGCTATATGGTGATAGCACCTCGTCAAGTTGATCGCGGCAAAGAAATACAGAAGCTTGCCTCCTCGTTGCAGCTCCAGGCAAATTGTCGCAGCCAGATAAATGCCGGTGGAAAGGATATCCTTATTCTTGACACCATAGGAGAACTCAATACCATTTACAGCCATGCAGACATTGCCTTTGTAGGTGGCAGTCTGGTTGCAAAGGGCGGTCATAACCCAATAGAACCATCAATATTTTCTGTTCCTGTCCTGTTTGGTAAACATATGGAGGATTTTTCAGAAATCAGCACGCAACTTCTCCAGGCAGGGGGTGGCTTTGCCATTGCTGACGGTAAAGAACTGAGCTTAAGACTGCAAACATTATGCGATAACAGTAATCTTCTGCAGGAAACAGGAAAAGCAGCCCAGCACTTTATCAAAAGCCAACAGGGTGTTATCAAACGACATATCGACCTTATTAAAGAAATGCTGTGAATCGTTTCCGGGGAGTCCTAAGGCATTATCTGCTTATTTCTCTTACCATTTCCTTCATCACCGGAATCCTCCTTCAGCATTACGCTTCCTTTGTACCACCCCATTCACTGCTCTGGTTCGTTCTTCTGCTTCCCACTATTCTTCTATTTGAATATTGGAAGAAACGTACATTTTCTATCCTTCTCCTTCTACTCTTTGTGGCCACAACCGGTTTTTTACATGCTGAAAATGACGACAGAAAGGTACAATTAAAAACCAATATATCGAGCCGAATAACCCAGGAACAGGACTCTCTTCTTGTTGGAACCCTGCATAGCATGCCTATTTTTAATGGGAAGAACAGTACTGTAATACTAAAAAGCCATTATCTGCGCTTTGAAAATGAAAAACATTTTTCTTCAGTCCATGGGCTTGTCCAGATCCGCCTAAAGGGGAAATGGCCACAATCGATTGTACCAGGCGATGAACTCATTCTTCGAACACGCCTTAGCAGACCTTACGCATTTGGAAACCCAGGCGGATTTGACTATCCAGCTTTTCTTGACTCTAAAAATATCAAGATTACCGGTCGAATCAACTCAACCGCCCATATTCATACGATTCAACAAAACGCCTCATATTTACAAAAAATCAGATATCTTCCGGAGAGAATCCGGCTCGCAACAAAACAGAAGATAAACAGCTCCGTTCCCGAGAAGCACGCTGCTATTTATCGGGCATTGCTTATTGGTGACAGATCAGGGCTCAACAAAGAGCAACTTGAACTGTTCAAGGGGTCCGGCACCTTCCACATTCTTGCTATCTCCGGACTTCATTTGTCCATTATTGCATCAACCATCTTTGTAATTTTCTACTGGTTATTAAGAAGATCATCCTTTCTTATGCTGAGAATATCCTGTAAGAAGCTGGCACTTCTTGCCAGTATCCTGCCACTTTGTTGTTTTGCTCTACTGGCAGGATTTCAAACTCCTGTTTTTCGATCACTTCTTATGGTTATTGTTTTTATCCTGTCGTTTTGTATACAGCGACAACGGTCGCCTTTCACAACTCTCGCATCAGCTGCTCTTATTATTCTTCTTATCACCCCCAAGAGCCTGTTCACAGTGTCCTTCCAGCTTTCCTTTACCGCCGTGACCTCGCTTATCTTCATTCTGCCAAAACTGCATATGCTGGTGCAAAAGAAAGGGCCCCAGAACCAATCTTTGTTCAACGCCAGTTTCTTCAAAATTATTCACTGGGGAGCTGCCGCCCTCCTTGTTTCAATAGCAGCCACCGTAGGTACAGCACCTCTTCTTATCTATTATTTTAATCGATTCTCACTCGCAGGCCCCATAGCGAACCTGCTAATAGAACCGCTGCTTTGCCTCTGGAGTCTTCCCATTGGACTTTTCAGTATCCCTTTCCTCTTTATTAACCAGGCTCTGGGAGAATACCTTCTACACATGGGCGGATATGGTATTACTGTGGCAAGTGCAATCGCCACATTTTTAACACGTTACACATATTCAACCCTTTGGTTTGCCACACCGTCAATCATCCTAATACTTCTTTATTACCTCATCCTTATTCTTTCCGTTCTTCATAGCTCACGCAAAACAATCCCGATCTTATTTATTCCGATTTGGATTCTTTTCTTCTACCCTCCACAAACATTCTTCAAAAGCAGTTCACTGGAATCAGAGCTGGTTTTCTTGGACGTCGGACAGGGAAGTTCAACTCTGCTCACTTTTCCTGGTGGAAAAAAAGTTCTTATTGATGGAGGTGGAAGTTCTTCAGAAAAATTCAACGTGGGAGAGAGTATTATTGCGCCTTATCTCTGGAGTAGAGGGATTATCAGGCTTAATAGTGTCGTGATAACGCACCCGGATTCAGATCACTTTAACGGTGTTCCGTTTATCTTGAAACGATTTAACCCGGAGGAGCTCTGGATTAATGGAGAGAGTGGACATGATCAGGAGTACGATGACTTACTTACTCTCGCTGCTGATCTTGGTATTACAATAAAAACACCCATAAAAGATCAGGTACTTATAAAAGAGAATAACGCTGTGTTACAAACGCTTTTCAATCCTTTTCTTGATGGGGATGAACCTAAAAATTACCAGACCACAAGCTCCAATGATCACAGTCTGGTTCTCAAATACAGTTCCACAAAGCAGAAGCTATCCTGTCTTTTTCCTGGAGATATTAGTGCCAAAGGTGAAAGGGGAATATTGAAAAAGAATGCAGGAGAGACTCTCCAGTCAACGCTCCTCCTCTCTCCCCATCATGGCTCCAAAACGTCCAACAGTCCAGTCTTCCTAGGGCAGGTAACCCCGGACAAGATAGTTGTTTCGGCGGGTAGATTTCAACCACATCTCTTTCCTTCTCAGGCACTGCGTCAATACTGTAAAGAAAAGTCGATCCCCCTCCTCAACACATCAAAAAGTGGCGCAATCACCGTTAGGACAGAGAAGAATAAGGTCATTTTTTCTCAATTTAACCTACCGTAAAACTTCAACCGATAGACGCTTCTGTTTGACAAAAGGAGTGACAAGCACCATGTTCAAAACAGTTGAAGATAGATTTTCTAGCTGGCACTCCCGATATACTTATCAAAATGGTCAGAATAGTCAGTGAAATGCTCATCCAGCATTTTCTTATATTCAGCCGTAAAATACTCTATCGCTTCATCTCTGCGTGATGAAAATTCTTCTCCTGAATCCGATGACGATGCAACAAGAAAGGTGTTAAAACGTGCGGCAGCATAGAGAAAGGTAGCACTCACCTTTCCTTGATCAACCTTCCCGCTGTGTCCATTTGCTACGGCTATAAACGCATCGGCCATTTCATAGAATTCTTTGTCTTTATCCGTATTCTCACTCATTTGTAAGCCTCTTTTAATATTTAGATTTAAATTATGCTTTCACTGGAACTATTGTAGTTCAAACAAGTAAATCGTCAAGTGCACGATAGTCTGTTTTCCCGGTACCTAATACTGGAATCGCCTCAACATGGATTACACGCCTTCTATTGTATAATAGAAAACAATCCGTGCTCACGAAGTACACAGTTTGTATCTTCTCTAGAAAAATCAATGGTTACAAATAATATGATTTCAGGGTGAGCACGCTGTTCTTCTCGATCACTAAATCTTCGCTATCATACCACTCTTTTCCGTTATATTCGATAAAGGCAGATTTTCCCTGTCAATTCAAATATCCAGTGAAGAGATTCTGCCCTCATAACAGTGATTTTTCGGTTCCCCCACTGCTAATGGCTTTTGCTCTCTCCGAATGAATAATATCATATTCCCTGGATGCCAAGACCTTTCCAATAGTTCCGGGAACTGGATTTGAGGGTCATTGACACTAACAACCTGTTAACATACGGTAATCCCCTGCCCTTCATAAACTATTGAATTGGGGATACTCTGTTCCATAGCAGTATATACATAGGGTTAGCATTTTTCTGCACCAGTAAAAGTAATCCTGATCGAATTGAGCTTCTCATCGTTTACAGCTCCTGCAATCCCTGCAAGAAAAGTCGACGTTCCGATAAACAGTGATACTTTATATGAGAGAGCAATTGCCGCAAGAAGACTCCCTTCCGTAGGATTTGAGAAGAAGAGTGTGGGAAGTCGTACAATCGGGGGGCATAATAAGCGTCCCCACCAATTCAAGTGACAAAACAGAGGTAACATCCCAAGGAGGCGATCTTTTTCTTTTAATGGTAGAACTCTGATCACATTATCGATATTGGCGAAAATATTTTGATGGGTGAGTTGAACGATTATAGGATATGACTATGAGCCCGATGTAAAAAAATTGCAGCAGTTTCTTAAACATCTATATTGAATAACTGGCCACAAGAAAAGTTACCCTATACCTGAGGCTCAGCAGAAACAAAACAAAAAGCTGAACGATTCTTTTAATCATGCAGTTTCTATATGTTGAAGATTTTTATCATAGCGATTTGCAATGATAGCTCCTACGTAAAAGAAAATGGCCGCTCCCATCCCCAAGCTTCCAAGGACAAGCATACTTGATGAGGGAATAAAGCAGCCATCGAGTATGCTAAAGACCTGTCCAGCAACAAGCATTCCGGAAAATGCGCAGAAATTCGCTGCTGAAATAACTTTTCCTTTTTGATGACTCTTCGGACGAACCTGAATAAAAGCGGTGAACGGTATAAGGAATATACCTCCGCAGATACCTGTTCCGGTAAGAAACAGGAGCAGTAACAGCCACTGTGAATTCACATCAAGCCCTGCAACCACCCCAGTCCCAAAAAGAAAGATTCCCATCCCAAAACTCGATGGTGCCAGAACGTAAGTCCATCTTTTCGGGGTTGTAATTCGGGCAGCTATCAGGGAACCTCCACACACTCCGACCATTAAAGCAACGGCGAGTAAACTGGTGGCTGTGGTGGACATATGAAGTTCACTGATCCCCATGGTATTAATCACCATCACAGCAATCAGACTAAAAAAGTAAAAGAAGGCATCGCCAATTACAGCGAGTAACAGGAGTGGATCTCGATACAAATGAATACTGTCTCTTAGCGAGGCCAAAGGACCTGACCATGGGAATGGAGCTTTAATTGTAGTGGAAGAAAACTCGTTTTTTTTTATGCCAAAAGCTGTTATCAACCCGGCTAATGAGACTAAAAGCACAATACTAGCAACGAGAACACGTCCAAAGGGGATTTCTGTATGCATCCACCGTTGATCGAGTGCGATCCCGGCAGCTGCCATCCCAAGAAGAATGGCAGAGGTAGTAGCCAGTTTCAAAAATGCATTGGCCTTCGTGATATACCAGGCCGGGTAGAGCTCAGGAATGGAACCATTAAGCGCAGGACCAAAGAACGTTGACTGCAGCCCCATAAGGGAAATCATGGCAAGTATCCATTGCCAACTCAGGGTAAGTATGCCGTAGGCGCCCATCATCATCGCTACTACTTCTAATATTTTCACCCATATAATGACCTGACGCTTGGGAAAGCGATCGGCAAACCATCCGGCGTATGCTGAAAAAAGGATGAACGGCAGAGAAAATAACATCGTGGCCTTCCCCTGAAGACCTGAAAGTCCAGCTGTTACAGCAAGAAGTAAGGCTGCCTGTTTAAAAAAATTATCGTTAAATACACCAAGAAAATAGGTCCCAGCCATGGCAAAAAAGCTTGAACGGCCCTCGAGCACTTCTTCCATATCCTGGTTAGACGATTTCATCGATACAATAACAGCTCAGATAGAGCTGTTATTACACTTCAGTGAAATCAGATGGTGGTTTCTTTAGGAATTTAAGGAACTTTGATTTTTCAACAGAATTGGAATAGGCATCATCAGCACTAATTTGTCGTTTTTCCAGATACTCCATAATACTATCATCGAGCGTGCGCATACCATATTTTTTACCAGTTTGCATTACCGAAGCAATCTGATATGTTTTTCCTTCCCGTATCAGGTTTCGAACTGCAGGAGTGGCAATAAGAACCTCAAGTGCTGCACAACGGCCCTTTACATCAATACGTTTAAATAGAGTCTGCGAAACAACTGCTTTTAATGCATCAGACAGTGTTGATCGCACCTGACCCTGCTGGTTAGCAGGGAAAATTTCAACCACACGATCAACGGTTTTCATTGCATTCAGGGTATGAAGTGTTCCAAAAACCAGATGCCCGGTCATGGCAGCTTCCATGGCAAGCGAGATAGTTTCAAGGTCACGCATCTCACCAATCATTATAACATCTGGATCTTCACGTAAGGCACCACGAAGTGCTGCCGAAAATGTCTTGGTGTGCTGTCCGACTTCACGATGGTTAATAACACATTTTTGACTACGATGTACAAACTCGATAGGATCTTCGATGGTTAGAATGTGGTCTTTTCTGTTTCTGTTAATTTCATCAATAATCGCTGCAAGTGTTGTTGACTTACCCGATCCCGTTGGGCCGGTAACCAACACCAATCCTTTAGGAAGATAGGCAAGACGAGAAATAACCTTTGGCAGTCCAAGCTGTTCACAGGTGAGAATCTCACTTGGAATCTCACGAAAAACGGCACCAATTCCATACTTTTGTCTAAAATAATTACAACGATACCGGGCTAGTCCCGGGATTTCATAACCAAAATCGATATCACCAAGTTCTTCAAAAATCTTAATTTTGTCTTCAGGGCAGATTTCATAGAGCATTGACTTCAGTTCTTCATTCTCCATCTTTTTAAATTTGACGCGTTCCATATCGCCACGAATTCGCAGTATGGGTTGCTGCTCGGCAACCATATGTAAATCCGAGGCACCTTCATCATTCATTAATTTAAAAAACGCGTCAATCTGAGCCATACTTTCACTCCCCGAGTATCAGATACGATAGAGAAAAACTTTTAACCTTATTTACATTAAAATCATAATACTACTCTTCTTTTTATAAAATCAACAACTTCTGCAGGTTCATCAATAATATTAATCAAATCAAGATCACTTTCACTCACCGTGCCATTCGCCAGGAATTGTTCTTTGATCCAATCGATCAATCCTCCCCAGAATGAACTTCCCACTAAAATAATGGGGAAAGGCTTGATCCGCTGTGTCTGTATCAGGGTTAATGATTCAAAGAGCTCATCCAGTGAACCAAAGCCACCTGGCATACAGATAAACCCCATGGAGTATTTCATAAACATAACTTTCCGCACAAAGAAATATTTAAACTGGACGGACATATTTGCATATGGGTTTGGCGCCTGTTCATGAGGAAGGGAAATATTTAGGCCCACTGAAACACCACCGGCTTCATAGGCACCTTTATTAGCTGCTTCCATTATTCCCGGTCCACCACCTGTTATAACACCATAGCCCGAACGAACCAGATCTGCGGCAATGGTCTCGGTCAGCTTATACCAGGGATGATCAATGGGGGTTCTGGCAGAACCATAAATAGTCACAGCAGGAACATTGAGAGCTGACATGGAATCAAATCCTTCAACAAACTCTCCCATTATTCGAAACATACGCCATGAATCACCAATAACATTATTATCGAGACAATATTTCGGTTCACGAGCGAGTCGTCTTCGTTCATCATCAACCATTAGTAGTCCTCATTTACTGATTTTGTTCAAGTAGCCACGTGCACTTTTCTGAATTGAGGGATTGTTTTCACCACCAGGACAGGACATTGCTTTCACAAACCATTTTTCGGCAACTTTTGTTTTTCCCTGTCCTAGCGCCAACAATCCTTTTTGTACCAGTGCAGCAGGCCGTAATTTCCTATTCCGTAAACAGGGTTTTAAAGTCCTTCCACCCCGTGTAAAATCACCACAGTGTATTTGAGCTGTTGCTAGTCTTAACTGTAAATTAAGACCTTCTGGATTCAGCTCAACTGCTTTTTCGCAAAAACGAAGCGCAATATCATCTCCTTCATTTTCCCTTAAATACATCTCACCAAGAAGACTGAGTACTTCAGCATCATACTCATCATAGCGCATGGCCCGTTGCAGATATTTCATAGCCTCACGATAACGCCCAAGACCAGAATAGGATTCTCCAAGGTAACGAAGAGCCTTCCCTCCCATTCCATACTGTTCTTCTGTCTTATACCATGCTTCTAAAAGCTCTAATCCTTTTTTATAACGATGTTGTTCAATACAAAGCACTGCAAGTTGAAAGCGTATATCTTTTCTTGCCCGACCTTCTCCATCCTCTTCTAGTAAGGAAAGCGCCTCACTGAAAGATTGTATAGCTGGAATCTGCTCCTGCCTTATCTGATACTCCAGACCAAGATTGTACAGGGCCATAAACTTATCGTCCTTACTCTTACATGCTTTACGGAAACACTCAACGGCAAATGTATGTTTGTTCATCTGTGCATAACAAACACCAAGACTATTCAATACGTTACCATCATCAGGATCAAGTAGTAAACCTCTTCGGTACTCTTTTACTGCAAGTACCAGATTACCGTCTCCATAGTACATATCTCCTGCGACATTACAGGAAAGAGCGTTACAGATCACCAGAGCCCCCGGATCAAGAAAATCCGAATGCAGCAAGGCCTTCCGACAGTTAAGAATAACTTCTGATTTCCTAAAATCACCGGATGGAAATAGGGCAATTCCACAATTCACAGTAGCTGTTTTTTTATTCCTTCTATTCAAATGCTGAAGAATATTGTCCCCGGTTTTTAAAGCCATTTTCCTGTCCTGGCCTGGGATCAAAAGAAATATTGCTTCGGCTGTGTCATATTGCTGTCCCTGATCACCTACACATTCCTGAATACTCTCAACGAGCAAACTCTCATTCGAATTAAACTGAAAAAGTGAGAATACATCTACCTGTCGCGTCTCTTTTTGTACCCAGCGAACCAGAGATTGAGCAGGAGGCGCAAGAGGATGATCAACACTCTCTTCAATTGAGTTATAATTACAAAAGGCAAATGGCCCCCTTTTAGTCGCAACATGCAAGGCAGCCCACGCCTTCTTCAAAACGGCTTCAGAGGGGAGGATGGAAGAATCTTCATTTACTAAATGATCGCCAAAAGCAGCACTTGAAACATGAACTCGATGGCTACCACCTCTTTTAAAATAATTTACCAACGATGGGGCAAATTCCGATACAAAATCAGGCTTATTTTGCTCACAGAGTATTCCAAAACAGGACTGTCCTAAGTAATAGAGAGGAAAGCGACCAGCAACAAATGCTTTTAATAGAGAAACGGTACGATGTTGGTATTTTTTGGCTAGAAATGCATTGGAAGATTTAGGATACACACTGAGAAGAATTAATACCCCGGTGCGTTTTGTATTAATAGAATCAAGGTGCTCTTCCAGATGCAGACTACTAAACAATCCTGTAAGACTATCAATACAGGCACGCTTAACGAGAAGAAATTCACGAACCAGCAAAGTACAAAGCCCATCAAGCCAGTCGTTTCCTATCTGCCTTACCAGATAAGCATCTAAACCGGTAGCTTGAGCAACAATTGTTGCCCCGTCAACGGGAAACGGCAATATGAGTCTATCACCCGATACTGTTGGGGTGCCTTCGTGAACAGCTTTTTCAATGTCTAGACGAAATTCCTTCTCTACCGTTGTTTCAGAAAGTGCTGCAGCTGGCTGTGGCTGAGGAGGATCAATAAATGTCAGTTCCTCAATGGTGGGAATATTATCATTAATTACACGTGTGAATTCTGCAGCAAAATGGATAAAATCATTGCGTTCAAGCCCCTTACAAAGATCGTGCTGAAAATAACCAAACATTAGTTTTCAATCCTCTCTTGCAGGAAATCTCTTAAGATACCAGTTAGCAAATCAATATCATGTTCAAGGATGGTACGAAGATCAATAATCAGTTTTTCTTCTTCTATACGCAGAATCAGCGGGACTTCAAGATCTCGAAACTCTCTTTCAATCCTACTAGCTCCTTTTTCCCCAGGTGTTAACACTAGTGCCCAGCTATCGAGACCATGTTCCGGCATCGCTCCACCTCCAACCTTTGAAATAGTTCGCTGTAACTGAAGGAACTGTTTTAGTTTCAGAGCGCCACCTAAACGGCGTAATATTTTCTGACCTTTTTTCTTTATTACTTCAGAATCAATGGTGAGCATGTGAAGAGTAGGTATACCCTGCATTACCGTATCGGGATTATAATATTCACGTAGTACTGTTTCGAGCGAAGCAAGAGTAAATTTATCAATACGCAGCGCACGGTTCATCGGATTTTTCTTAATTTTTTGAATAATTTTATCTTTTCCAACTATAATACCTGCCTGCGGCCCTCCAAGAAGTTTATCCCCACTGAATGTCACAACATCTGCTCCTGAACTTACAATTTCCTGTACCGTTGGCTCTCTAGGAAGTCCCCAAGGAGAAAGATCCACCAAAGAGCCACTTCCCAGGTCTTCCATTACAGGAACAGAATATTGCTGACCAAGAGTCACCATATCCGCAACGGAAACTTCGGAGGTAAAACCTATGACACGAAAATTGGAAGTATGAACTTTTAGAAGTAAGCCGGTTCCCTCATGGATAACATTTTCATAATCTGACAAATGCGTTCTATTAGTAGCACCAACTTCAACCATCAGTGCCCCACTTCTAGACATCACATCAGGAATACGAAAAGAGCCACCGATTTCTACTAATTGTCCACGAGAGACAATAGTTTCTTTTTGATAGGAGAGTGTATTCAGGGCAAGAAGAACCGCAGCGGCGTTATTATTAACGACAATTGCTGCCTCAGCACCAGTAAGATCACAGATTATTTCCTCTACTAGACTATATCTACTTCCTCTCTCTCCTGTATCAAGATCAAATTCCAGGTTTGTAAAACAGGTCGCAGCAGTTTGCAGAGCATCAATAGAAGGCCCACCTAGTAGGGATCGCCCAAGGTTTGTATGGATAACAACCCCAGTACCATTAATAACCCGCTTCAGGTTTGGTGTACTTTTCTTTTTGATGGCAGCTAGGAAAAGAGTATTCCATTCTTCAGTATTCTCAGGAAGTTTCGTTATCTTGCCTGAAAGAATACCGGAACGAAAGGTTTCAATTATCTTACGAACGGTTGATTTAACAATTACAGAGGGAACTGAAGCAACATCAAGAGGTGGAAGTGAATGAATCACAAGATCAATCTTGGGCAGAGTGCGGAGAAGTTGGTTTATATTATTCATACTATTCTTCAGAAGCTATGGTTTAAGAGAAATATTATATGGGATAAGTGAAACAATGCTACGCCTTAACTACATGAAAAGCAATTGATTTTCATACTCTGAAATACTGGAGAAAAAGAAAAACGCATCAATTCAAAAAAAGCATAACGAAAAGCATTGACAGCAAGTTCATGTTTGAGTAGTTTGGCGCGGTCGCTGAGTGAGAGAGACGAACAAAACATCTTCTCTCAACAAACGACAAACAAGGTCAACTTT
>Ga0307988_1000319_pt1 | contig 35477 bp, 32 predicted proteins | sample EllFjometagen183_FD_203166 | JGI IMG/M metagenome (GOLD analysis project Ga0307988, IMG submission 203166) | Marine microbial communities from Ellis Fjord, Antarctic Ocean - #183 | ecosystem: Environmental > Aquatic > Marine > Unclassified | place: Southern Ocean | collected 2014-10-08 | reverse complement strand
TAAAAGATAGTTCTTTTAAGGAGGTCGACCGCGAAAAATTATTTATTTGTCAAGAAAAAAACACCTTTGTTTTGAGAAGATTTCATTATTTTAAAACATGCAAAATCCTAACCGGACACTACTGATTGTGACAGCAGTCTTTTAGAAATTTACAGTCCCAAGGTTAACTTGCAGAATCAGACAAAATTTTTAAAATGGTTTATCGACAGCCCCCTCGGCGGGGATGACACATCTGGTCACTTGTAATTCTTATTTTTTATAAAAAGGAAAAGATCCTCTCACCTGAGTTCTATTGCCCATGACTCAAGTGGTGGTACATTTTTTACCGTCCCCTGTTTTTGCAAAAACTCGGCGAAGCGCTGATAGCGTTGTTGGTCCAGGGCTCCAGGGCGCAGTGCAAATCGGGGTAAGGTGTCCCTCCATGCACGTCGGTTCAATTCATCATCAAGGTTTTTCCGTTCTCCTTTTATAAATAATTTCCAGCTTTCATCCGGGTGGTTGACCAGATATTGTACTCCCTCTTCCAGCGCATCGACAAAGCGGCGAAATTTCGAATCACTTATTTGGTTTTTGTTCGCTATTAAGATCAATTCGTCATAGGCTGGTACGCCATTTTCCTCGACATAGAAGGCCTTGCCGGGGCGTTTTTCTATATCCATCTGGTTAAGTTCAAAATTTCTAAAGGCCCCGATTACAGCGTCAACCTGTCCGGTAAATAGAGAAGGGGATAAGGAAAAATTCACATTCACAAGTTTTACATCTGAAAGTTCCAGCCCTTTTTGTTCAAGCATCACTTTGAGCAATACAGTCTCGAAACCGCCCACTGAGTACCCTATGGTTTTGCCTTTAAGGTCTGCAATAGTCTTAATCGGGCCATCAGCCAAAACGACCAATGAGTTAAGTGGGGTAGCTATTAAAGTAGCTATCCTTACCAGTGGCAGTCCCTGATCAATCTGCATCTGATGCTGGTGTTGGTAGGAGACTGCGATATCTGCTTTGCCCGCTGCAACCAATTTGGGGGGATCGTTGGGATTAGACGGCGCAATAATTTCCACCTCCAATCCATGATCGGCAAAATAGCCTTTTTCCAGAGCTACAAACAGTGGGGCATGGTCAGGATTAACAAACCAGTCCAGCAGGACGGTAACTTTTTCCTGGGCCATAGCAGAAGTGGTTACACAGCACATAACCATAATCATTGCAGTTAATAACTTTAAACGTAATTTTTTCATTGTTTAATTCCTTGATTTGATTCCCAATAAATAAGCTTCGCCATTGCAAAATCAATTAAAAAATAGAGCAATAATGAAACAACCGAAAGCACAGAGAGCGCTGCAAACATGATATCGATCTGCATTCGCGCATTGGCCTGAAGCATATAAAAACCGAGTCCAGCACTGGAGCCAACCCACTCTCCAACCACCGCACCGATTGGTGCTACCGCAGTTGCAACCCGCAAGCCTGAGGCAAAAGCAGGAAGCGCTGATGGTATAATAATGTAGCGCATTATTGAAATTGGCCGACCATTCATAATTCTCGCCAACTCCAACAGTTGTGGTTCCGTTCGCTGCATCCCATAGTAAAAAGAAGAGGTCACGGGAAAAAAGATTATTAACACCGCCATAGCTACTTTAGATGCCATGCCATAGCCAAACCAAAGAACGAGAATTGGCGCGAGAGCAAAAACTGGAATAGCCTGACTTATCACCAGTACCGGCAACATCCAGCGCTTTAAAAACGGTGAAATTGTCATGATGAGAGCACTGCTTACCCCCATAAGGGTGCCAAGCGATATGCCGAGGATTATCTCTGTTAAGGTGGTCTTGAGGTGTTTGAGTAATGTAGGCCAGTGATTAATGATGGCAAAGACTACGGGGATTGGCCCGGGGAGTATATAATGCGGGGCAGCGGTCACAGTGACCACAAGCTGCCAGCAAAGCAAAAGGCCGCAACCAAGAACTATCAGTCGGACCACCTTCATATGTTACTCCCGTTCATTAGCTGGCGAAGCAGCGCACTGAAATGGGATTGAATTTCCGGGTCGTCAACGTTTCGAGGTGGGGGGCCTGTAAGTGGTATAATACGTTGCACATTGGATGGCCTTTTTGATAGAACCAAAATTTTATGGCCCATCCGCAAAGCCTCCATTGGATCATGGGTAACGAGTAATACGGTAGCGTTTTTTGTGAGTTTAGCTGAAAGGTTCTGCAGTTTCATTCTGGTGAGCGTATCCAGGGCAGAAAATGGTTCATCCATCAATAATATAGGTCGTTCCTCCATGAGAGTTCGTAATAATGCGCCCCTCTGACGCATCCCACCGGAAAGAGTTGCCGGCAGTTCCTCCTCGTATCCGGCAAGACCGGCCTGTCCCATAAGGTCGCGGGCTTTGCCACGAAGAGAAGCAGATTCTTCATTTCGTAACTTTGCGCCCAGCAGAATATTATCCAGTAGTGAAAGCCAGGGAAGCAATAAATCGTTTTGACTCATCCAGGCAATCTTACCATCTACCGAAGCCTCGGAATCAATACGAATAGTGCCTTGATATGGCAGATATGTTGTGCCCGATAGAATGTGCAGTAAGGTTGATTTGCCACAACCACTGGGGCCTAGGATACAGGTGCATTGGCCGCCCTCAATCGTCATAGAAAGATTGTCAAATAGAGGTTTGTCACCTAATACAAGAGAGAGCTTATCAAGAAAAATAGCTGGGGCTCCTCCAGACTGTACAGCTTCTGCCACCCAGTACTCTTTCACTATTGTTTTTGCTCGAACTGATAAAAATGATGGACAGGCCCATGGCCTTTGCCAATTGCATACCCGGCACCAGATTCGATTGCCCCGGTGATATATATCTTTGCCGCGTGAACTGCCTCCAAAACAGTATCGCCCTTAGCCATGCCAGAGGCTATGGCCGAGGATAAAGTACAACCTGTTCCATGATTGTTGCGGGTTTCTATACGCTTGGATGGAAGGATGATCAGCTCGTTCGTGTCGCCAAGAAATAGACAATCATCACTTCTATCCCCATTAAGATGTCCCCCTTTGATCAAGACATTTTTACAACCCAAATGACAAAGCTCTCTGGCTGCATCGTTTAGCATAGCGGATGAAGTTATTTCACGACCAAGAAGTATAGATGCTTCTGGTAGATTCGGGGTGATGATATCAGCCAAGGGGATCAGTTGTTTCTTTAAGGCATCAATGGCTTCGTCCTGCAGCAGTTTATCACCACTCGTAGCGATCATGACTGGGTCGAGAACAATATTAGCAACATGGAATTTCTTTAGTTGTTCTGCAACGGTCGTGATCAACTCCGGTGAAAAGAGCATACCTATTTTGACGGCATCGGTACCGATATCTGACAGAACAGCTTCCATTTGCAACCGCACAAAATCGATTGGCACCCCATGAATTCCGCTGACGCCGACAGTGTTTTGGGCAGTCAGAGCCGTAATAACACTCATTCCATAACAGCCATTGGCACCGATGGTTTTAAGATCCGCCTGAATTCCTGCGCCTCCACCACTATCCGATCCGGCGATAGTGAGTACTCGATGATATTTTTTCCTGACGTTTTTTTTCATGCTCTTTTTTGTCTTTTAAAATTAGATGGTGGTTGCATGGTATTTTAAAAAGTATCTGTTTTGTTTCTATTGCAAAAAACGCGCCTATTTTTTTTGGTTCGTGCCTTTCTGTTCCGCAACAATGGCATCTTCAGCTTGTAACTATTTTGCCCATCTCGAACAATTATGCCGTAGTTCTTGGTGTCTTTCAGATAAAACAAAAAGTTGAAACAATATTTTAAACATTGTTACGAGGCAGGGTACGTTTTGGGGCTGTGTACTGTCGGGGGACAAGGGGGGGCTGCCGGGGCATAAGCGGGGGCGTCTCCCCGCGTCCATGTGGTTTGCGTAAATGGAGAATTACCGGTAAAACTGGCATGAGTTTTCTCCCCTGAAATTGGAGAGCTTAGTACCGGCTATTTGTAATGGAAGTAGAAACAGAAAAGGCAGAATCAAATGAATGATCCTGCCCTTAGGAGGAGAAAGCTTTTCAGGAGTACATTATTTTTTATTTTTACGAAGTCTAGAGCCTGCGAGACCAACTAAACCAGCTCCAAAGAGGAGCATTGTTGCTGGTTCTGGGACTGGATTTGTTATTGGAGCTATAAGGACTTCTGGAAAACCGTTTGTCGCTCCAAAATTAAGGATAAACGAATAGTTCCCTGCGACATTGTCTAAAGTAGTAGTGGTCGGTGAAACTGGTGTCGAATAATCATAGATGACATTCCCTAGTGTCAGATAAAAACCGTCATCATGCACTATTTGAGTGCTTTCTTCAAAGTATGCAGTCCCTGTGAACTGGAAAAAAGATCCTTCGAACCCACTGCCGGTGTAGAATGAGTTAATGTCGAAACCTGTGGCAGTATAGGTCCAAACAAGATTGTTGAGGTTTGATGATGTAGCGCCTTGCAGAAAAGAATTATAAGTAAATGTGTCTCTTCTACTGTCAAAATTAATAGCATCGACTGTGAAATTTGCCTGTGCGGCCCAGGTTGGCACAATTTCTGGGTCATTTGCAGAAGGACTTGCAGTTGGTCCTGACCAAACGGAACCAGTAATCAAAGTCGCATTTGCTAATCCCGCCATACCAATCATAAACAAGCTAATTGCTATTCCTGCTAAAATTTTATTTTTCATTTTTATTCGCCTTTTATAAGGTTCAACATATAAAAAAAGTCGAGTTACCCTTTATGTAGACAACTCAGCTATCTTTTCAGACCCGTAGTTTTCCGTCCCTGTTTCTCAACAGGTTTGGTATCCTCTCTTGGTAATTATTAGCATAACGCAGTGAGAACCATTATTGCAAGAGAAAAAGTACTACTTTGTAGTATTTTTTTAAAAACATTTCAAAAGTAACTCGGTGGAAAGATTAACCGAATAAAAATGACAGTAATTTAATCTTCTTCCTGATTATACGTAACAAAAACAAAATCGAAAGTGTGTCGTTGTAATGTCCTGTTTTCACAATTAAAAGGTAAAGAGATCAGGATGGTCTGGCAAGAGAGTATACGTGGCAAATTCCCTTCTTACATAGAAAAAAGTGCCGTGTTGCAAAAGTACAAAGCGGCTATCCCGTAAGCCAAGAGAAAACCACCATGTGACAAGAAAGGCTGGATATCTCAAAGTGATTGCCATCATAAAAAGGGAGGATGTCGTGAATCGAATCGAATCAATTTTCTGTTGCAGGCTGTATTTGAAGAGGAAAAATTACTTTTTCCATACGGTTAAAAACTACCTGCTCCAGTTACAGCAATTTCTTGTCTGGATTGCTGTGCCTGTTGAAATGCTTAGCTCCTAAAAATGTGAAATTTTACATTTCTTGTCAATTTCCTTCTTTTATTCTATAATCCAGCAATTGCTTAGGGAACATGTTTGCTTATGTAAGAAGCTGTGATTTCGGGGACTCTGCCAGTTGTTTAACCGGGCCAATAAATTATTATTGGCAATTGCACTTTTACGTATAGTACTGGGCTACAAAAGCTATCATTTTTACTAGGAGTTGTGATGAACAAGAGTTGGCTTGCCCTGACAATGCAGGGGCGGATGCGGGGCCTAATCATTTTTTCTATTGCCATTGTTTTGTCGGTAGTGGGATTTGGTGCTTGGAAAATTCGTCAATTTGATAATTATTATGTAGATATTCAAACATCATCTGGTCAGCTTCAGCAAAATCTGCAGCAAAACTTCAATGTTTCCCGTCTCCTTGCTTCTATTCATTCGAATCTACGTCTGTATATGCAATCGGCAGATGACGCTGTGCTGGCATCTATCCGTAATGACGCGAAAACACTGCAAAACACACTGCCTGTAGCGCTAGAGCAAGATCTTGCTCATTTACAAGAAATTATAGATGTCCTTGCTATCCGGATGAAGAGCCTGCAGGAAAACAATGAAAAGGTTTTTCAGGCAGATAGGGATATTTCAAACGCTCTGGCCCAAAACTTACAAAAAATTCCACAGAAACTCGCCTATAAGCTTATCCCCATTGTCAACAAAGCTAAATCACGTCATCAGGAGCTCTATGTCTCCACTGTTATGGCTGGGCAGATGAGTGATATTAAGGCGAGTCAGTCTGCCATTGCTGAAAACCTGACAGATATTGAAAATAAACTGGATTCGATCGGTGGTAGTCTTTCAGCTATTGAGAAAAAGACCGTAGGCGACCTGATGGAAGCATTTTATTCTCTGGATGATGCAAGCAGCACTGTTACTGCTATTCGTCTCGTTGCCATGGAAACAGAACTGGAGATTATTAGCACCGTTGAATTGCTAAAAAATGCCGTTGCTGAGGATTCCTTGTCGAAGAATGCGTCGTCGTTTACTCTCATGCAAAAAGGCATGGTGATGGCAAAGAAAAGTATTCTTTATCTTGTGGCGACGCTAGCTTTTCTTGCCCTTCTTTTTACTGGTATCAGTTTAATTATCAGTAAAAATATGGTCGCTCCTTTGGTAGAATTTGTTTCTTTGTTGAGAAATCTTGGTCGGATGATGGCCGGGCAGCATGAAAATGGCAGCTCAGATGCCGCACGTATGGTTCAGCTTTCAGGATTTATCAAAAATCGACGTGATGAAATTGGTGAAGTTGCCCATGCCATTAGAGATATGCTGACAAATATGCAGTCTATTTCTTTTTTTCGTAAAACCATCGAGGCTGACGAGAGTACCAGGGAAATTTATGAACGCCTGGCCCGCATCTTTATTCAAAAACTGGGGTTAACTCAATTTGTTATTTATGAAAAATTACGTGGTCAGGCCTCAATGGAGCATGTTTTTAGTCATCCCCCTGAACTGAAAGATGAGTTGCCTGAATTTGGTACGGCCAATAATTGCCGGGCAAAGCGTACCGGTGCAATTATAACTTCTTACGACGATCAGCACATCTGCAATATCTTCCCCTTTCAGGATTCCCTTGATCATTATTGTGTGCCTATGATTGTGGGTGGTCACGTCATAGGGGTAGTGCAATTTCTTTTTTCCAAAGATATGAGTAAAGAGGAGCAGAGTTCTGCCCGTGATCATATTGCCGAGGCGCAGAATTTTATTGCTGAGACCTTACCCGTTTTACAGAGTAAACATCTGGCTGGAGAACTTGAAGAGATGGCGACAAAGGATCAGCTCACCGGTCTCTTTAACCGACGTTACCTGGAATCATCTCTGGATCAGATAGTTGCCGGCGTCCGTCGCCGAGGCACTAATCTGGGTGTTTTGATGTGTGATCTGGATTTTTTCAAACAGGTCAATGACAAGTATGGGCATGATGCCGGTGATGCTGTTCTTACACAACTCGCTCAGGTTCTTCTTAACGCCGTTCGCAGTTCCGATCTGGTGATTCGTTTTGGAGGTGAGGAGTTTATTATTTTACTGATGGATTGTGAAAAGGGTACCGCCGCTAATATTGCCGAGAATATTCGTGAGGCTGTGGAAAACTATAAATTTCAAGCTACCGGGCAAGTCATACAGAAAACAACAAGTATTGGTGTCACTGAATTCCCCGCCTCTGAAAGTCAGGGAATCTGGGAGGCTATTAAGTTTGCTGATGTTGCTCTGTACAGTGCCAAGGATAAGGGGCGCAATCGAGTAGAGGTCTTTAAGGCAGATATGTGGGAAGACGCATCGTATTAATTCTTATTTGTAGGAATCTTGTAAAAAACTGCTAAGCACAGGTTCCGAGAGATTTTTTGTGAGATCCAAAAGAAGCAATTAGAGAGGGGGGAGTGAATGAACAAGAGAGTTATCTGGGCTGGAGGAGTACTTTTTCTCATTGTTGGTTTTTCGACAATGGTAAATGCCAGTAACCTGAATATATTCCTGGAAAAATGTGGTTCCTGTCACAAAGAAGGGGCAGAAGCTCCTCCAGTTGAACCAGCCGATAAAGCTGGACTGGTCTGGGAAAAATATTTTAAACGAGATCGTCATCCCGGAAATTTACATTCAAGTATCAGTGCTGTTGAACTTGCTGATGTCCTGACGTTTCTGAAAAATCATGCGGCAGATAGCGATCATCCCGTTGCTGCGGTTATTCCAAAATGAGAAAGGAATGTATGGACAAATTTGTGGACAATCCAAATTCCTCAAAACAGCAGCGCATCAGGAGGAAAAAGATGAAAAAAACCTTGCTAAGTGTAGGCGTGATACTAGCTATGGCAACCAGTGTATATGCCGGAGATGAAACCGTAACAATACCTCTGGAAGATTATAGAGCAATTATGAACAGGCTTGATGCTCTACAGCAGAGAGTTGAGACGTTGGAGTCATCCCCTCAGAAAACACTCCCTGCTACTGAGGTAAAATATGACAAGGTGACAAAGGATATTGATCATATCTATGACAGTCTAGATGCTCTGGAGACAAAAAGTATCAAGAACAAGATTAATTTTGGCGCAGAACTTCGGGTCAGGGTTGATGGCTATAGTGGGAAAAACTTTAATACCATCAACATGACAAACTTTCAAAATAATCTGCTGACCGGCATGGCACCTTCTCAAGCGATGGGTGCGGCGATGACTCATCATGACAAGATAAACGATCCCAACAACTGGACCAATCGTTTCCGCATTAATATGCAGGCACAAATCACCGATTCCCTCCAATTTCATGGTCGATTGGCCATGTATAAAAATTGGGGTGACAGTGACGACGGGACGTCCTCTGATCTGTTAAACGATTTTAATCGATCCCATCGACCTGGAAGTAGCAATCTCTGGGTCGACAGAGCCTATGTAGACTGGGTTCCGGAGGGATCGCCAGTCCCCGTGGCAATCACAATTGGTCGTCATCCGTCCACTGAGGGGCCTCCATTTGAACTGCGTGAAAATCGCTTGCGCCAATCCACCTATCCCGCCTTGCTCTTTGATGGCGAAAATGATGGTGTTGTTGTTACTTTTGGTCTCGATCGTTATACGGGGCTGAAAGAATCCGGCTGGCGGTTTGCCTATGGAAAAGTGTATCATTCAGATGATGATAATAATACAGGGTCTCCCTTTCCATTCCTGGATGATGAGGAAGCTGCAGATTCAACCATGGCTGCCACTTTTTTTGAGACAGAAATTCCTGGAATGGAAAACAGTCTTGTTGTGTTTAGTTATGCAAAAATATGGGATCTGCCGTTTTATTTTTCAGGCCCCAAATTGTATGAGACCGGTATGGCCAATACCGATGTAGGCGATATGGAAATCTGGGGTGTGCACCTGCAGGCGTCAGATATTGCATCTAGTGGACTTGATTTATTCCTGTCGTATGGCGGGAATAAAAGTAAAGCCAATGGGAACGCCCCCATGGGACTTTTTGGACTGTTATCATCGGATGGTCAGTCTGATCATTCAGGCTATTCTATTTATACCGGTTTACGTTATACCCTACCATTGGAATCACTCAATATGCCGAGAGTTGGTTTTGAGTATAATCAAGGCTCCCAATACTGGTTCAGCATGACCATGGGTACTCCTGATATTTTTAATAAGCTGGCGACCAGAGGAAATGTTTACGATGCCTATTATATTCAACCCGTAAACAAACATCTGTTCTTCCGGGCTGGATATATGTATGTGGATTATGACTACACCGGTAGCGGGCAGCATATTGGAGCCCCCAGAGAATCAAACGCGACTCTGGAAAATTATTATTTCCTGATGGATGTACGTTTTTAAAAATAGAGAGTTGCAGCTTGAAGGAAAACCGGTTCAGATCGTGGGTTATTTGAATCGGTTTTTTTATTTACTTTAGGATGTGATTACAACCCTTTGTTTGAACAGTATCTTTTCTTTTTTAAGTGGAGTCACTTTTACATACTTTAATTGAACATCAAAACACTCTGTAGTACCATTCCGTGGAAAGAAATTATCAAACTACCCAAAAAGTAAGGAGTTCTCTATGGAGTACAGATATATAGGTCAAAGTGGTTTGCGCGTGAGCCCCGTTTGTCTAGGCACCATGACCTTTGGTTCCATGTGTGATAAGAAAACAGCCTTTGCCATTATGGATAAGGCATATGATGCTGGGATTAACTTCTTCGATACAGCCGAGGTGTACCCTGTCCCACCACGTGCAGAAACCATAGGTATAACCGAAGAGATTGTTGGTGAGTGGCTGCAGGGAAAAAACAGGGATTCAGTAATTATTGCGACAAAGGTTGCAGGTGCTGCATCCGGCTGGTTTGTGCCGCCGGTACGTGCAGGTCTTACCGCCATCGATGCTCATCATATTGTAAAGGGGGTGGAGGGGAGCCTGCGTCGTTTAAAATGTGACTATATTGACCTGTATCAGATGCACTGGCCAGATTCCGTAGTTCCAAGGGAAGAATCCATGGAGGCTTTTGACACTCTGGTACGTTCAGGAAAGGTTCGTTATCTTGGGACTTCCAACGATACGGCCTATGGAACAACTAAATCCAATATGATCTCAAAGTGTCGTGGCTATAAACGATTTCAATCTATCCAGAATAACTTTTCCTTACTCAATCGCAGGTTTCTTGATGAGATGGTTGAAATGTGCCGAGTGGAAAAGGTTTCTCTGCTTCCCTACTCACCCATTGCAGGTGGAGTCTTAACAGGAAAATATAATACCAGAGAGGATGTTGCTGGGCGATTTAGCCTCTATGCAAAGGATAGCGATCCACGCGTTCGGTCAATGGCCGGACGTTTTGTGAATAGCAAAACACTTGCCTCGACTGCTCGCTATATGGACATAGCACGTGAAGCAGGTATTTCTCCGGCTACAATGGCCGTTGCCTGGAGTAAGCAGTTTGATTTTGTGGCCTCAACGATTATCGGAGTGACAACTCTTGCCCAACTCGATGATTCCCTGGCAGCACTTAATCTTGAGTTATCAGAAGATGTACTACGTAAATGTGACGAAGTGCATAGTGATATCCTCTATCCCATGGGCTAGAAGGCTGTCCAAGAATTCCCTTTTTTCCAAATTCTTCAGAATTTTCAAAAAATAATGCTCGCAATAGTAACCGTATGGCTGTGCTTATTTTTTGAAAATGTATCGATTTTGAACAGGTATGTGAGGTACGAGACTCTGAAATGCCTGTTCTCGGTCAATCCCCTAGCCCACCGAAAGTGTAATTAGATGAAGTTATTGCGAAATATACATTATGGCTGGTTTGTAGTACTGGCTGGAACGTTAACCATTGTTGCCGTACTTGGGCTTGGTCGATTTTCTCTGGGGATGCTTTTGCCTTCCATGGGAGCTGATCTCGGTCTTGGATACAGTAAAATGGGCTTTGTCGGTACCGGGAATTTCTTTGGTTATCTGCTGGGAGTGCTCTTGAGCAGCAGGCTTGTAAAACGTTTCGACTACAGGGCCGTTATCAGCAGTGGTATTTTTCTGGTAGGTACCTCAATGATCTTTGTCGGACAGGCAAACGGGTTCTGGCTGGTGCTGATTTGTTTCCTCTTTACAGGTATCGGTAGCGGTCTTGCAAATGTCCCCGTTATGGGACTGGTTTCCCAGTGGTTTGGCTCCACACTGCGCGGCAGGGCAGCGGGGATTATGGTCTCCGGAATCGGGTTGGGCATAATGATTACCGGTCTTTTGATTCCAGCCATTAACAACTGGGCAGGGGCCGGGCCGGGATGGCGGACAAACTGGATGGTTTTGGGGATGATTGTTCTTGGAATTGCTGTTCTCTGCTCTTTTTTAATTCGAAACAGGCCCGAAGAAATGGGATTGCAGCTTGTTGAGAGAACTGGAAAAAGAGCTGACGGCAAAAAGTCAAAACCCTCCTCAGACAAACCTTTGGCGACTGGGAATCGAACACTTGTTCATCTGGGGAGCATCTATTTTTGCTTCGGTTTTTCCGTCGTGATCTACGTAACCTTTGTTATCACCAGCCTGATTAATGAGTATGGTTTTAGCGAGGCGGTTGCAGGACGCTTCTGGCTGTGGTTTGGCCTGTTAGGGATGTTTTCAGGGCCAATTTTTGGTTCTTTGTCCGATATTGTTGGCAGGTCATACACTCTGGCTCTTGTGTATAGTCTGCAGGGGATATCGCTTCTGCTGCTTGCTATGAATCCATTTCCTGGGAGCGTGTATCTCTCCGTTGCTCTTTTTGCTCTCTGTGCTTGGAGTGTTCCCTCTATTATGGCTGCTGCCATAGGTGATTATCTGGGGCCTTTAAAGGCCGCTGTGGGATTTGCCACACTTACTCTGTTCTTCAGTGTGGGCCAAATAACAGGTCCTGCTCTTGCGGGAATTATGGCAGAGAGGAGTGGTGACTTTTCCGGTGCCTATATTCTGGCTGGATTGCTGATGGGTACTGGGGCACTCGGCAGCCTGTTTTTGCCTGTCCGAAAAGTGTAGTTGTTTGGCTTGTGGGTATGGAGTTATCTGGCTACGCTGGTTTACTCGTCTTCATCCATAAAGAGGTTTTTGTCCATGGCTTTTTCTCTTGCTGCTTCCAGTGTGATTCGGTTCGCATTCACGAGTTCTTTGAGATGTGCATCCATCGTCTGCATTCCTAGCGATTTTCCAGTCTGAATCAGCGAATCTATCTGGGTGATTTTACTCTCCCGGATAATGGATGCCAGGGCAGAGGAGCCGATTAATACTTCAATAGCAGCACACCGTCCTTTTCCATCACTCGTTTTTAAAAGCTGCTGGGCGATGACCGCCTTTAGTGATTCCGAAAGCATGGTTCTGCTCTGGGCCTGCTGTTCTGCAGGAAAGGCATTGATAATTCGGTCGATTGTTTTAGCTGCACTGTTGGTGTGAAGAGTTCCGAAGACCAGAATTCCGAGTTCGGCACAGGTGAGCGCAAGGGATATGGTTTCGAGATCACGCATTTCACCCACCAGAATAACATCTGGATCTTCACGGTTGGCTACCATCAGGGCTGTGCCAAAGGTGTCGGCGTGGGTACCGATCTCTCTTTGGGAAAAGATACATTTTTTATTGGGGTGAACAAACTCAAGTGGATCTTCGATGGTAATGATATGCTTGGCTGAACTGTCGTTGATCATGTCGATAATGGCAGCCATGGTTGTTGATTTACCACTGCCGGTTGGCCCGGTAACCAGGACCAGACCCCGTTCATAATTGGCTATTTTCTTAACCACATCGGGCATCCCCAGCTGGTCGAGTGTGAGGATTTTGGTTGGGATAAGGCGAAAGACAGCCCCAACTCCCCGATGCTGAAACAGGAAGTTGCAGCGGAATCGACCAATACCTTCAAGCTCATAGGCCTTGTCAAAATCCTTATTGATTTTCAGCTTTTCCTGCTGTTTGGGATCGAGTATCTCAAAGAGGATTTCCATGTTGGATTCTGCTGTGAGTACGGGGGCATCGAGTGGAACAAGCTCTCCGCGTAGACGCAGCAGTGGTGGAAAACCTATCACCATATGAAGATCACTGGCGCCTCGCTCCTTCACCTGTCCGAAAAAAGTATCTATCTGGGCCATGATTTTCCTGTTAAATCAGTAGTTGCAATATCATATTGTCATTAGAACGGTATCGCTGAAACTTACTTAGCATCTTCGGACCCTTCTTCTGCTTCAGCTGGCAGAAAACGTTTCAGCATGCTTTTGTTGTCAATATTCGCTAGAGCAGAGGGAAGAGAAATCTTACCAGCTTCCAGCAATTCAACGATGGAATCATCCATCAGGCGCATTCCCAATTTCTTGCCCATCTGCATGGTGGAGTGAATCTGATAGGTTTTGTTATCACGAATAAGGTTGGCAACGGATAAATTTCCAATCAGAATTTCGAGTGCGAGCTGCATGGTTTTGCCGTCGGTGGCTGGAATAAGGCGCTGGGTGATAACAGCCTTAAGAGATTCGCTGAGCATGGCTCTGATCTGATTCTGTTCGCCCGGCGGAAAGGAATCAATGATTCTATCAACGGTTTTTGCTGCGTTCGAGGTGGAGAGGGTGCCGATAACAAGATGTCCTGTCTCCGAGGCAGAAATGGCAAGAGAAATGGTATCCAAGTCCCTTAGCTCTCCGATAATAATCACGTCCGGGTCCTGACGCAGCGCGCCTTTCAGGGCGTTACTGTAGGAGAGTGTGTTTTTCCCAAGTTGTCTCTGATTCACAACCCCTTTTTTGAAGGGGTGGATAAACTCTATGGGATCCTCAACGGTGAGGATATGGTGGGAACGTCTGGAATTGATATAATCCACCATGGCAGCAAGAGTGGTGGTCTTGCCATGTCCGGTGGCTCCGGTTACCAGTATGATTCCTTGGTGATTGTCGAGCGCCTTACAAGCGACTTCGGGGAGGCCGAGTTGGGCGAGTGTTGGAATCTGAGGAGGGATAATGCGAAAGATGCCGCTCATTCCGTTGTTATGCAGCATTGCACTGCCTCTGAAACGTCCCACACCTTCAAGCTCATAGGCAAAGTCAAGCTGGCGGGCACGGGTCAGGGTGTCACGCTGCTCTTGACTCAGGAGCTCTTCAACCAGTCGCACCGTGTTTTCAGGAGTGAGTATTTTACTTTTTAAACGAACCAGCTTTCCCATATGGCGAACCATAAAAGGTTCACCGGGGATAATGTGTACATCGGAGGCCCGCATTTCCAGGGCCCCTTTAAAAATTTTATCCAATACTGCCATGGGCTTGCCTCCCGTGAGTATGTAGACGGTTAGAGAACATTTTTAGCAGGAAGTATGATTTGGATATTGCTGGTAAGTAAATTGATAAAGGAGCTTTTTAGGATTTCCTTTTTATAATGATCAGTTATCGTGGCATCGGTGACTACCATAAACTGATTGGTCTCGTTCATGAAGTCTGTTAACCTTGCTCCAGGGACAAGATCGATTGCCCCTTCAATGCGGAAATCCTTGGTCAGAATAATTATTTCTGTCTTGAGAGTAGACATAGTTCTTCCTCTGGTTACGATTAGTTTTGTTTTTCTACAACCCGACAAGGTAGTAACGTTGTCTCAGGTGTTAAAAAAAAAGGTGTCTGTTGAGTATCCGTTACAATGATGAAGATGTCAATTGTCCATTTTTTACAGGTAGCACAATAGTACGAATATGAAAAAAGAAATGGAACTTCTGGCGCCAGGTGGTGACATTGATGCTATAAAAGCTGCAATTGTGGCCGGAGCCAATGCCATATATTGCGGGCTGGATAGATTTAATGCACGCAACCGTGCGAAAAATATACTCATTAGTGATTTATGCGGACTGATACGACTTGCCCGTAAAAATGGGTGCAGGCTTTTTCTAACCCTTAATGTCATAATCGTAGAGAGTGAGATTCCTGCCCTTATCGCTTTGCTGAATAAATTAGTGAATACCCGGATCGATGGGCTGATTGTCCAGGATTTTGGGATGTTTTATCTTCTCTCACGTTATTTCCCTAATCTTTCAATCCATGCATCAACCCAGTTGACAACACATAATCGCGGACAGATAGAATTTTTAAACAAATTGCAAGTCAGTCGGGTGAATCTGTCACGGGAACTTTCCCTTCCTGAAATAGAATCCCTTACTGAAACGGCGCATAAAAATAAACTTTTAACTGAAGTTTTTGTCCATGGTTCTAACTGTCTCTCTTTTTCCGGAATCTGTTATTTAAGTTCAGTGCATAGCGGAAATTCCGGAAATCGGGGCAGGTGCAGTCAGCCATGCAGAGATAAGTATGAAACAACAGCAGCAGGAAAGGATTTTCCTCTGAATATTAAAGACAACTCCGCATTTTTTGATTTGAAAGAACTGGCTGCCGCAGGGGTTGATTCCCTTAAAATCGAGGGACGAATCAAGAAGTCTCATTACGTTTATAGCGTGGTCAAATCCTGGAGAGAGGAACTACAGCGATTCTATGATTATCATAATTTATCTACTGAGAACGATGCGCTCCACCGGGTGTTTAACCGTGGTTTCTCAAATGGTTTTTTGAGGGGCAATATTGCTCAAGAGATGTTTGCTGATAGCCCGCGGGATCACTCTGCGACTCATCTTGCAGAGATTAAGGGAGGGGTAACGACCAAGAATGTAGAGGCGGCAAAAAAAGAACTCTACGATCTGAAAACGGATATTATAGCCGAGGTGAGAAGTAAGATAGAACCGTTAAGGAGCAGGAGGGAGGCTCTACAGATATTGGTATCCGGTGCAATCGATTCTCCTTTGGAAGTTGTGTTGCGGACATCTGATAGGGAATTTGTTGTTATGTCAGAGGTCAATCTGGTGAAAAACAGGAACTTCGAGACAGGGAGTAAGAAAAATAATGGGGCCTCTCTTGATGTTGAACTGCTGTCAAAAAGATTCGAAAAGATCAACGAGACGGAGTTCTTTGTCGAATCACTGAATATTGAGAGTCTGAGCCCAGGTCTGTTCCTTCCTTTTAAGGAGCTGGCTTCAATAAAAAAAAAGATTCTGTATATCTTGAATGGTTCAAAGGATTTTGTTGCTGCCATTGATGTACCGCAAATAAAAGGACAGAAAAAAGAGCTTATCCGGCCGACTCTCTCCCTGCTACTTTCCTCAGAAGATGAACTGCCTCTTTGTGGCAAATGTTCCGGCGATCTGTTTTTTCAGCTCCCGGACAGTCTTGGTGAGGAGAGCTCTTTTTTTGGGGACCTCTTTATTCGTGAACGTCGCCTAATTCCATGGTTTTCATCTGTTATAATCGGAGATGATTATGAGGCTGCGGTGGAGTTTCTGCAAAGGGTTCAACCAGCACGTGTTGTCACCAATAATAGTGGCATTGCTTATGAATGTTACAAGCGGGGGATTGACTGGATCGCAGGTCCATACCTGAATAGTGTAAATTCGTTCAGTCTGTTGTGTCTGCAAGAAACATTTAACTGCCGTGGAGCATTTATTTCAAATGAGATTAAAAGGGGTCAGCTAAAAGCTCTGAAACGATCCGGTGATTTTCAACTCTATTATAGTATCTATCATCCGATTCTGTTGATGACGAGCCGGCAATGTTTGCTGCATCAGGTCACCGGTTGCCTCAAAGATCGAATTGATGAAAACTGTATTCAACGGTGTGAGAAATCGGCAGCAATTGTGAATCTTAAAAAAACATCACTGCTGGTAAAGAAAACAAAGGGCAATCACCATACGCTCTATGGATCAGAGCACTATTTAAATACGGATATCGTGGCGGATATTCCAGATTTGTTCTCCAGTTTTTTGATAGATGTGAGAAGAATAGAAACTGAGACCAGAGTGGCAGGCAGTACTGCAGAACTTGTGGAACTTTTTGAAGGTCTTCTCGTGGGTAGATCAGGTGCAGCAGAGGAATTAAAAGAGAGTATTTATCCTGCAACAAATGTGCAGTATACAAGAGGGCTTTAACTTGGTTATCTGAGAGACTAAGTTTTAGTCAAAAAAGCATAAAATCCAGTGTCTGTATTATTACGCTGAATAGGTTCGTTTCTTTTACTAAAGAAGGGACGGCTTCTTTCTTCGTCCACCTCGGAAGATGCTCCCAAGAATCATCCCAAAAAAAAGAACCCCGCCACCGGCAAGAAACCACTTAAGAGTATAGTTATTGCTCAGTGTTTTATTGCTCTGTTCCAGAAGAGCTAATTGTTGAGTGATCATCGTGTTCTTTTTGGAGGTTTTTAGCATATTGGCGTTAATCTGAACAACATCTGCGGTTTCTTGTTTCAGTTTGTCGTAGCTAGCCTGAAGCATACTATAACCATCTTTGATGGTATCACGTTCTTCCTCAGTTCGGGCAAGATCTGCTTCTAGTGTGTCCAGCTTCTGTTTGGTCTCAGCCTCCTGCTTCAGCATGTCCTCTTTTTGAGCGCGAAGTGAATCAACCAGCTCATTCAAAGGGGGCTCAACTCCAAGAAATCGTTTTAATATCCAGCCTTCTTTGCCATTTGTAAGCAGTACTTTTGTATAATCAGTACCCTCTTCAATAAATTCAACTGCTGTGCCATCTTTTACCATGGCGATAACTTTATAATCATTTCCCTGGCCCCGACGGACAACAACTTCTGCACTTGGCTTTACGTAGCGCGTCTCTGCCTGTGCCGAAGTTCCTGAAAGGAATATGGTGGCGGTCTGTAGAGAGAAGATAAAAACTGCAAACAGGGCAGTGAAAGGGGGAGCGGGTCGCTCCAGGTTTTTTGAGAACATGGTGTGATATCCTTGATGTTGCAAAATATAGAGAAGCCGTTGGGTGTCTCTTTCCTGTTTAATTTGCACGAAGAGACATGTTGCTTTCTTTGTTCTTATTTATCGCGTACCAGTGATACAGTTTTTCTGTTATAACTCAATATTCCGAAAATGGGTAGGTTCTGCTGTTTTGAATAATAAATATTTTGAAGATATATATGCGAAAAATTGCCTTTGGATACTCAACACGCTGTAATATCAGGTGTGCCCACTGTGTGGCAGCGGATGATGCCAGAAAAAGTGAAAAGATGGCGCTGGCCTGTGCCAAGGAGCTGATTGCTGATCTTGCTGCAGTCGGCGTGCGTGGGATAAGCTTTACAGCTGGTGAACCGCTCCTCTACGTTGATGATATCTGCGAGCTCATAGCTCTGTGCAGTAGATATGAAATCTATAGCAGGGTTGTCACCAATTCTTATTGGGCGAAAACTCCTGATCTTGCCGACAAAACTGTCGCCAGGCTTCAGACAAACGGTTTATCGCAACTGCGTTTGAGCTACAGCCGCTGGCATCAGGAGAATGTTCCCAGGCAAAATATAGTGAATGTTGCCAGGAGTTGCGAAAAACGTGGGCTGGATTATTTTGTTTCCTTTGTCACTGATTTTTCAGAGGAAGATGATAGCTTTGAGAGCTTTCTCCGTGAGAATACATTACGGTTTTTCCCTGAGCCAGTAATCTTTTCAGGCAGGGCAAAATCCTTTGAACGTTCTGTACTGCGTACCGACTATCAGGACAACTGTTGTGCTATGAATCCCTATCTTGCACCAAGTCTTGATATGTACGCCTGTTGTGATGCTGGAAGTCATTTTAACCGTACAAATTTTTTCCACCTTGGTAATCTAAAAGACACAAGTTTTGAAGAGATGTTTAGGAAAAGTGAAACAAATAGTTTGTATAATCATATTCGAACGATGGGGATTTCTGCCATTGCGTCCTATGCTGGTTTTCCGGCGCGGGATATAATCGGTTATAGAAAATGTGAACTATGTGAAAAATTATTTAATACTCCAGAGTTGCTTGAAAAACTCACAATGGAGACGGATTCAGGATTAAGCTCCTGGCGTAGATAAATTGAGTATCCTGATGATCAGGAGAAATTGCTGCGCTATACATACAGGGAATAGAGATGGCAGATATTGGGAAAATGAATAGTCTTAAAGTGCTCAGCACTCAGGGCCACAGAGTTCAGCTAGATGGGGGAGACTCAGGAGAAATCGTTCTTGATGAGAAGTTTGTTTTTGGAAGATATCACCCCGGGCAGGAAGTGGAAGTTTTTGTGTATATCGACGGGGACGACCAGCTGGTTGCTTTCACCGGTAAACCCTATGCCGAGGTGGGAGAGTTTGCTAAACTTCGTGTCGCAGCGGTATCTTCGGCCGGAGCCTTTTTGTCCTGGGGGATGAAAAAAGACCTGCTGGCTCCAATGAGTGAACAGCGTACTCCTATGAAAGAGGGGGAGTCCTACGTTGTCTACCTCTTTATGAGTGATATATCAAATCGCATTACAGCTTCATCCAAACTGGAGAAATACCTTGGGCTTCAGCCGCCAGAGTACGCAGCCGATGAAGAGGTGGATCTTCTTATCTATGATAAATCTGATCTTGGCTATCAGGCGGTAATTAATCAGTCACACGTTGGAATGCTGTATGAAAATGAGGTGTTTCAGAAGCTGTTTACCGGACAGAAACTGAAGGGGTATATTTATCACATTCGGGAGGATGCAAAAATTGACCTGAGGCTGCAGTTGCCTGGTTATGAGAAGGTTGATGGCGTTTCCCAGGCAATCCTTGATGTGTTGAAAGAGAATGGGGGAATGAGTTCTTTGTCTGATAAAAGTCCACCCGAAGAAATATATGCCCTCTTTGGTGTCAGTAAGAAAGTGTTTAAACAAGCAATTGGTGCACTCTATAAAAAACGGCTTATAGATATAGATCGCAGCAGTGGAATTAAGCTGGTGAGTAAGAAATGAAAATTCGTAAAGTAGATACAGAGTTACAGCTAAAGGCTTTGGCGATGTTGCGGGATGTCTTTCCGCGCAGCAAAGATGAAATACAGCTGGTGGAACGGCTCTATAGCAAAAAACGTGATATCCAGAGTTGGGTTTGTATCCACACTAATAAGGTTATCGCTCATGTCGTCTTTTCCAATGCCTACAATGGGAGTGTCTTGTGCGGTTTGCATCTGGCTTCTTTAGCGGTAAAGCCGGAGTTTCAAAAACATGGAGTAGGCTCAGAACTTCTTCGCTTTGCTTTACGGCAGGAGGGCATCAAGAAGCAGGCGCTCTTTGTGCTTGGGAAGCCTAAGTTTTACAAGAAATTTGGTTTTGAACCCTGTGCAAATCCCATCTGCCCCTTTGACAAAAATAATAAAAATTTTCTCTCCATTCGCAATCCTGTCGCAGCAGAATATACCGTGGGATATGAGCCTGAGTTTCGCAAAGGTGGTTAATATGACGGAAAACACCAATGTTCTGATTATTCATCATGAGCCGGAGCGTTATTTCGAGACTCTGTGCAAAAGATTTCCACAGCTCCATTTTTACTCTGCTGGAAGCGATGCGGAGGTGATGCAGCTGATGACTGATGTACAGCCGCAGGTGCTGCTGAGTTTTCGTTGTGATTCTATTTCCAGTGCTACGCAGTCCCTAGCCGTAGGAAATCCCTGTGTGAAATGGGTACAGGTGGCAGGCGCTGGATATGATCATCTCGGTGAACTTGATAACGTAGCATGTCGGGTTACTAACTGTGCGGGGGTGCTGAGCCGCTTTCAGGCGGAAACTGTTATCGGTGCCATGATCAACCTTAACTTTGGGTTTTTCCGCTACCAGTTACAGCAGCAAAAAAAACAGTATCTGAAACTGCCATGGCGCTCGCTTGAAGGACAAAAACTGCTGCTTATCGGAATGGGACATATCGGAAGGGCTGTTGCTGTGAATGCCCGCCACTTTGGTATGCATGTGACGGCTATTCGTTCAAGGATCCAGGAGTCTCCGGAGGCCGATGTCGTTTGCACGCCTGATCAAGTCCCCGATCTTTTACCGGACGCTGATTTTGTCTCTCTACACCTTCCATATAATACAACAACGCATCATTATTTTGATGCAAAGATGTTTAGGGCGATGAAGCAGAGCGCATATTTTGTGAATAGTGCTCGCGGCAATATTGTGAATGAAGATGCTCTTGTTTCAGCACTTCAGAATGGAGAAATTGCCGGTGCCTATCTGGACGTGTTTCGAGAAGAACCAATACCGCAATCAAGTCAATTATGGCAATTGAACAATGCTCTGATCTCTCCTCATTACTGTGATTCTGTGGCTGACTGGCGTGAACGGTTTGCAGCCTTTTTTGCGGATAATCTCGGACGCTGGATAGGTGGAGACGAGCTATATAACCTTGTTACATAGTGTAGTTGTAGGGAGCAGAGACGAATAGGATTTGTTTTAGAAAAAAATAACCTGACTACCACCTAAACTCAGATTTTGCTGATAACGTGTGTAGGAGTCCCGTCCCTGCGGGCAAAGCAAGGTATGCATGGATCACGAAAAATGACGAATCAAGAAGTTGTTTCGTCGGTGGAAGTCTGTTATGGAAGATGTTGTGAGAACGTAGACTTTTTTTAAGGGTACTTTTACTGATAATTTTTATTTCAGTAAGGAAGAGGGGAGACGCTATACAATGTTTTTCGATCATTTACCACAGCAGGGATTTATCTGCGGTCATCGCGGTGCACGTTCCATTGCTCCGGAAAATACGCTATTGGCTATGGTCAAAGCGAGGGAGTGCGGTGCTCATTGCTGGGAAACAGATGTCCGGATGAGTCGTGACGGTGAGCTGATAGTTTTCCACGATGATACCCTGGAACGGACTACGGATATTGCTACTTACGCAGCTTTTCAGGACCGAGTGGATTTGCATGTTGATCGTTTTACACTTGGCGAATTACGACAGCTCGATGCCGGTTCCTGGTTTTTGGCGGCCGACCCTTTTGGAACTGTCGCCAGTGGCGAAGTCGAGTCAGGAGAAGAAAAGCTGATACGGGGACAGAAGATTCCACTGCTTCGAGAAGTTCTGGACTTTAGTAGGGAACATGCTTTCCCGGTAAATATTGAGATAAAAGATCTGAAAACAGTTCCCGGAGATTCTCTTATTGTGGATAAAATCATCGAGATGCTGCGGGAAACGGATACCATTGATCTTGTTCTTCTCTCCTCGTTCCGGCATGAGTATCTGCACCAGGTACGTGCCTTGAATAAAGATATTGCCATTGCTGTTCTCACTCGAAAACACCATCCTTCCGATATTATCAACTATCTGCATGGTTTTTCGGCTAGTGCCTATCATCCTAATGTTATTGATATCTCTGATGAGAAATTTATTTCACGGATACAGCGTGGTGGTTTTCGGGTCAACAGCTGGACGGTAAATGATATGGAACAGGCTCCGAAATTACTGCGTATGGGAGTTGGGGTCATAACCGATTGGCCGCAACGTGTAATGTGCGAAGCTTATTGTTAGTTGACTCACTGGGAAGAGAATGAAAACGAGTAAAATACTATTCTTAGTATGTGTCGCCGGTGCGCTAGGCGGGCTTATTAATAGTATTGTGGTATGGGGGCTCGGTGCATTGGGAATAACCCCGGCACTTGCTTTTAGCATGGCACCGGAACTCACTTTCGAATGGGTGGCCCGGCGGGTTTTTGCCAGTGGATTATGGGGGATTATTTTTTTAATACCTATGTATAAAAAATCCCCTGTTCGAAAAGGCGTACTCCTCAGTATTTTACCATGGCTTTCAAGTGTTCTTTTCGTTTTTCCAATGCAGATGGATGCTGGATTTTTTGGTCTGGGCTTTGGTGGTGCTGCACCGGTTTGGACATTTTTATTTTCGGCTATCTGGGGCGTGACCGGAACGCTATTTTTATCCAAGTTTTATAAGGGGTACTAATTTGTTCTGTCGCAGCTATTGGAGCGTTCTATGAAACGTGAAGGAATGCTTAAGCATTAAGCGGCCACAGTACCATGCTTCTCGAGTAGCCGTAGAAATGGCCGCCGTTGTTTGAGTTCTTCTGACTGCCGAACTTGGAAAAAATGCGTATTGGCAGAAGGAACAGATTAAGGAATTTACACTACTTGCCAGGGGATATTACCTGAAGGATAGATCAAAATATGAAGACAATTGGGATGATAGGCGGGATGAGCTGGGAGTCGACGGCTAGTTACTATAACGCACTGAATACAGGTGTTAAAGAGGATCTTGGTGGGCTCCATTCTGCCCAGATATGTATGTATAGCGTTGATTTTGCAGAAATTGAACGATTGCAGCACCTGGGGGATTGGGCAGCAACTGCTGAGATTTTAATCGATGCTGCGCAAAAGGTTGAGGCGGGAGGAGCTGACTTTCTGCTGATCTGCACCAACACCATGCATAAGGTGGCACCTGAAGTTGAGGCGGCAATTTCGATTCCCCTACTGCATATTGCAGATGCTACAGCAGAAGTGCTTGTGGCGGATAATGTGAAACGGGTTGGTCTGCTTGGAACCAAGTTCACCATGGAAGAAGATTTCTATAAGGGCCGGCTTACTGATAAGTACAATATCGAGGTGATCGTGCCCGAACGCGATGATATTGATATTGTGCACAGGGTAATTTATTCGGAGCTCTGTCTGGGGAAGGTTTTAGATGATTCCCGGCAGGAATATCTTCGTATTATCGAATCGCTGCATGCTAAGGGGGCCGAGGCTGTTATTCTCGGATGCACGGAGATTGCGCTGCTTGTGCAGCAGAGCTATAGTTCTGTTCCGCTCTATGATACAACGGAAGTTCATGCGTCTCGCGCGGTGCAATTGGCAGTGGCTGAGTAGGCAACGCTTTGCGAATATAAAAGAGGTAACGTTATGAAAATACATCATTTACGAAATGCCACTTTTGTTATTGAATCCGGTGCTCATTCTATTCTTATTGACCCCATGCTTGGTGCAAAGGGGACATTGCCACCATTTTCAGTATTTCGTCATAGGGCCAGGAAAAATCCAATTGTTTCTCTGACATCAAACAGTAGCCAGATTCTTGACCGTATTTCCCACTGTCTGCTTACCCATTCCCAGCGATTTGGATTGAAACCACTGAGTCATCTCGATCATCTTGACAGTGCGGGTGAGTCATTCTTAAAGGAGAAAAATATTCCTGTTGTCTGCCCGAGGGACGATGCTGTCTACCTGAAAAAATATGGCATGAATGTGCATACAGCACTGGAATACTGGAAGGCAACACCGCTGCTTGGTGGAAAAATCACAGCCATTCCGGCACAGCATGGTCACAGCTGGATGCATTATCTTATGGCGAATGGTGCTGGGTTCTATTTGCAATTACCAGGAGAGCCTTCCATCTATATTAGTGGAGATACTGTGTACACTGAGGATGTGAAACGGGCACTGCATGAGTTGAAACCTGATATTTCTGTGGTAGCGGCTGGATGTGCCAGTCTGGACATGGGCGGGCCCATTCTGATGAGTGTTGAAGAGGTTGTCTCCTTTGTTGAGGCAGCGCCCGGAAAAGTTATAGCCAACCACCTTCAGGCCCTAAATCACTGCCCTGTCACCCGCAAAGAGTTAGGGCAAACAATGGAAACAAAAGGGTTATCCGGGAAAATTTGTATTCCTGAGGATGGTGAAACGATTGTTATGGATTGTGATTGAAAGTGGGACAGTATGCTTTGAGGATCCGTCATATCAATACCGTAGTTGTTAGAAAAATTAAAGAAGGGCTAATATCTTGGATCTGGTAATTAATAATATTCAAATTCCCATCGAAAATGACGGGATGGAAGAGTATCTACGTCTTGCCGCTCGAAAGATGGGGCTGGCTGTTACGGATATTTCCGTCACTAAAATTTTGAGTAAGAATCTCGACCTGCGTGATCAGAAGCAGTTCTATTATAAATTATCCCTAGTGATATCCACAGCTGACAGTTTTCCAAATAAACAAAATTTCACTCAATACAGGAATCCGAAAACCGCAGAGAAAAAAACAGCGAAGATGCAGGAGAGGCCAATAATTGTAGGCTTTGGGCCTGCAGGAATGTTTGCAGCTCTAGAACTGATTGCTTATGGACTAAAACCCCTAATATTTGAACGGGGAAAGAAAATAGAAGAGCGTTCCGTCGATGTTGAGCGCTTTACAAAAGAGCGAAAGCTTAACCCTGAATCAAATATTCAATTCGGGGAAGGAGGGGCTGGCTCCTATTCCGACGGGAAGCTCTTTTCAAGAAGAAATAATAATACATCCACCGTTAACCGAGTCTTGAAAACCTTTGTTCAGTTTGGGGCACCAGCGGAAATCGAATATATCAGCAAACCCCATCTGGGAACCGATGTGCTGTGTAAGATCGTACGCAATATTCGTCTCTACGTTCTTGAGCGGGGTGGTGAAATACACTATGAATCAAGGATGACAGATATCCTGATCACCAAGGGAAGTGCCAGAGGAATTGTTATAAATGGTGAAAGGGAATTTCTTTCGTCCAATATCTTTATAGCCCTTGGCCATTCTGCTCGGGATACCGTTTCGATGATGCATGAACGGGGGGTTGCCATGGAACAGCGACAGATATCCGTGGGGGTAAGAGTTGAGCATCCTGTTCAGGTTATCAATCGGATGCGTTATGGCAGTAAATATGATGGGTATCCAGGCCTTGGTGCAGCTACTTACTCTCTGAATCATACCAATCGAAAAATTCGTCGTGGAGTGTATACTTTCTGTATGTGTCCTGGAGGCGAAGTGGTGAATGCCGCATCGAGCGAGGGAATGCTGGTTCTTAACGGTATGAGCTATTCGGATAGATCCTCTCCCTTTTCCAACGGGGCACTGGTTGTGAGTTGCCATCCAAGTGATTACAATTCAGATTCTCCGCTTGCCGGATTTGATTTTCAGAAGGAGATTGAACAAAAAACATTTCATGCTGGTGGTGGCGACTGGTCAGTTCCCGTCCAGAATCTAATGAATTTTCTTGGCGAGGGAGGAACAGGGGATATAGCTGAGAACTCCTATAAAATGGGAGCTGTTGCGGCCGATATGAGAGATATCTTTCCTGAGTTTATTACTACAGAGCTGCTTGTTGCATTCCAGAAATGGAGAGCGGAGGTACCTCTTTTTGTTTCGCATCATGCACTATTGCTTGGCGCTGAAACACGCACCTCTTCTCCACTACGGATATCGCGTAATGAACAGTTTGAATCGGTAAATATAAAGAACCTGTATCCGATTGGTGAGGGGGCAGGCTATACCGGCGGAATTACAAGCTCTGCCGCAGACGCCATAAAAGCTGTGGAGGCACAACTGCAGTAGCAACAGCAGTAAAAAAGTATGAAAAAAAAATCTATGAACAGAAATTCAGGAATTGTGTATTCCACTGAGTCGGGAACAATGTGTCCCGGTTGCAATAAGCAAAAGAAAGAATGTATCTGCAATAAAGCTCAAGCGATACCAAAAGATGGCATTGTCAGGCTGATGCGGGAAACAAAGGGTCGCAAGGGGAAAGGTGTTACCCTGATAAATGGGGTGCCGCTTGCTGCCGCAGAACTCAAAAAACTCTCGAAATCGCTCAAACAGAAATGTGGAAGCGGTGGCAGTATAAAGAATGGAGTTATAGAAATTCAGGGAGATCACCGAGATGTCTTGGAAAAATCACTGGTGGCTCTTGGGTACAAAGTAAAAAGGGCAGGAGGCTGATTCTATGGCTTTTCAACACCGTACCGTTCAGCCCAGCAGGATTGCAGGGCGTGTTCTATCAGAATCCGGAGACCCCCTTATTCCCCCAGAAGAGTGGGCTTTTCTCCAAGCGGGTGATGCCGCAATTACCAGAAGTGTAAAGGCCAAAGGGAGCACCTGGATAGTACAGATTCGTAAGGGAAGACGAATGATGACAAGGGGGATCTGGGCCAATAAAAGTGATATTGAGGAATCTCGCAGAGAGGTTGAGGCTAAAAGAGCGACTCCTGCGTATGCTAAAAAACGCAAGACAGATCTTGCCAGGCGCGCGGTCAAGCATGAGCAATATTGTGAAGAGTTTTGCGCCAGTGTGATTCAATTCCTGAACTTTCATCCACGCTACAAAAGAGAAGCAGAGGTGCTTGGCCAGAAGATTACCGAACACGCCACTCCCGTAGGCAGCGGAACAGTGGCTCGTACAGAACGGATTCCCATCGACCAACGTGCCGAAGCTGCAAGCATTGCCTGGATGCGTCACCAGACTACGGCCTATGATTCCATGAGAATTGCTAGAATAAAAGGGAAGAGAAGAGAGGTTCGCAGACAACTTGCAGCACAATCTGTTAAGGTATTACAATCCTATCGTCAGGGGGAAGAATGTTGTGAAAATTGTCCCCTCCAACAAGCATTATCAAAAGAGAATATATGAAATTTGACTCCCTGGGCTTATCGGTCCCTATTTTAAAAGCTGTCACTGAAAAAGGTTACGAAACACCAACTCCTATACAGGCTCAGGCGATTCCTGCAGTCCTTGAAGGCAAGGATGTGATGGCCGCTGCCCAAACCGGCACAGGAAAGACTGCCGGATTTGTTTTACCGATACTGGAACTGCTTAAATCCGGAAATCGGGCCAAGGCAAATCAGGCACGTGTGCTTGTACTCACTCCTACCCGTGAGCTTGCCGCCCAGATCGAAGAAAGTGTTCGAGTCTATGGTAAACATTTAGCACTTCGTTCCACCGTGGTTTTTGGTGGAGTGAAGATCAATCCTCAGATGATTAAATTGCGTAAAGGCGTGGATATTCTGGTAGCAACTCCTGGTCGTCTTCTTGATCTTCATCGTCAGAATGCGGTGAATTTTAAGCAGTTGGAAGTGCTGGTGCTCGATGAGGCGGATCGGATGCTTGATATGGGGTTTATCCATGATATTCGTAAAATATTAGCGGTTTTACCGAGAAGCCGACAAACGCTGATGTTTTCAGCAACTTTTTCCAATGATATTCGCGGTCTCGCTAAGACATTGGTTCGCAGTCCCGTTGAAATTTCGGTGACTCCTCGTAATACCGCGGTGAAGGCAATTGAACACTGGATTGCTCCGGTGGATAAAAAACAGAAACCCGCGCTTCTCGCTCACCTGATCAAAGAGAACGAATGGACACGAGTGCTGGTGTTCAGTAGGACGAAACATGGGGCAAATCGCCTCACAGGATATCTGGAAGGGAATAAGATAAGTGCTGCAGCCATTCATGGCAATAAAAGCCAGAACGCTCGCACCAAGGCATTGGCTGCCTTTAAGGATGGCCAGATTCGGGTTCTGGTGGCAACGGATATTGCTGCACGCGGCATTGATATTGATCAGCTGCCTCAGGTTGTGAATTTTGATTTACCAAATGTACCGGAGGATTATATCCATCGTATCGGTCGTACCGGCAGGGCAGGTTCTACGGGGCAGGCAATCTCGCTGGTGAGTAGTGATGAATTTCCACAGCTTGCTGACATTGAACGTCTTCTCAAAAAATTACTTGATCGCAAAGTCATTGAGGGTTTTGAGCCCGTCCATGAGCTTCCGGATTCTCGCTTGGACCTTCGTCCCTTGAAACGAAAAAGACCTAAGAAACCTAAAAAAGAACATCTGGACGGGCAGCATTCCGGTAGCAGTTCCCAGGGAAATCGTCCGGCCTGCAGTCGCTCGAAACCAAAACCCAGATTCAAGTCGTAGTGGGTAGGGGAAAGCGTGAAGCGTGACCCATACACCTGCTCCTGTAAATGGTATTCTGCTAAAATCCTTTAGACCTCCTTTCACTAAATATGAAAAAAATCATTCTTCTGATCAGCATAACGGTATTTAGCTGGTGCGGTTGGTGGCTGGGGGCTTATATCGGTCTTATGACTGCCTACCTGATAAGTTTTGCCGGCAGTCTTATTGGCGTTTATGTCGGTGTGAAAATAAATCAGAACTATTTGGACTATTAAATAACCGTAACTCTCTAAGGAAGTTTTTACTGTTGCGACTCTATTATTGGCTGTAAGCGTAATAGTCTTGTGGGGAAAAAAGGGAGAAGGGATGTCCAGTGTGGCCAAGTCATTCCCTGCTTTTCGGAACGGTTTGGCTCGTTGTTTTAGTATGTTATGGGGTTTTTAGTGTTTTTTTGAAGAGAATTTGGTTAAGATACTTATATTGACCAACGTTCACCTGACAGTTGTTTATGTGAATTTATCAGAAGTATCCAAACAATTTTTAAACAAAAAGAGGAAAAGAATGAATCGTACTTTCTTATCTGGTCTGTGTGTCGGATTTGTGATGCTTTTTGTAGGAAATCTGGCGGTTGCTGAAAGTACTATCCCAGCGCCACCTACTGGAAACCTGCGCTACTCCATAACTGTCACCAAATTTAAAAATGAGGCTGGCTGGAGCGGACGCTGGAATGTTGGAGATGGTATGAAAACATCTATGACCAACCTCCTTTACAAATCTGGTTGGTTTATTGTGCTTGGCGATGGAGAAATGCGAGACGAAGCTATGAAAGAGCAGGATTTCGCAGCATCTGGACGTACAGCAGGTGGAAAAAAATCGGCTAAGATTGGTCGTATGACTCCAGCTCAGCTCCTGGTACGGGGATCCATCACTCATGTTCAGGATAATACGGGTAGTGGTGGCGGTGGATTCAGCTTTCAGGGAATCAGCCTTGGTGGATCTGCTGGGAAAGCTGAGATGAATATTACTATTTATCTTGTGGATTCTGAGACCGGGCAGGTTCGAGCCTCCACTGATGTTGTTGGGATATCCGGTAAAAGAGGATTTACTGTCGGCTACCACGGAAGTGCACTTGGAGGCTTAGGAGGTAACCTTGGCGGGCAGCAGAGTGACAATGTTGGTAAGGCAATGGAAGATGCTGTTGGACAGGCAGTAATGTTTCTTATTGGTCAGCTTGGATCTATTCCATGGGAAGGTTCTGTGGTTCTGGTTAAAGGCGATAAAGTTATCATCAACCGAGGCAGCCGTGAAGGCGTAGCAGTCGGGCGTCAGTTTAAGGTCGGTGGTGTTGAAGAGCTGGTTGATCCGGATACCGGAGAAGTGCTTGACTCTGAAATGACTGAAGTTGGCACTATCAAAGTAACAAGAGTCAAAGAAAAGATAGCCTACTGTACTCCTGTCTCAGGAAGCGGTATGCAGAAAGGAATGTCCGTTTTTCCTATGAATTAATAGACTCTGCGGGACAGGTGCTGATGCAATATCAGCACCTGTTTTTCTTCTTGCTCAGTGACTAATTATTACAGCATCAGAGCGATCCAGAACACCTTTCCTCGACTTCATATAGTCTTTCATTTCCAGCATGACATTCCTTGCTTCAGCCTGTGTCAGGTTGTATACGATGTAGCTGCCACTGCCATCGTGAACGAGAAGTTGCTTTAAGCGTTTCCCTGGAGCGTTTGGATCGGTGCAATCGCCATTGTTCATTTTGTAGATTTCATCTGCACCAACGGTAGCAAATCCTGTGTTACCACTACAGTCCGTGGTTTCAAAGATTACCTTGTACTCGCCTCCTGCATAAGCAGTGGAGGAAAGAAACAAGAGAATAAGAAGAGTAGGTATAAGGATTGAAAATTTCATAAAGCCTCCTGTAAAAGGTTTGTGCATCAATACCAATATTTGGGTAAGCAAGCGGGGAATAAGAGGATTTTATCCGCGTATTGAAGAAAATGAGATTGGCTGAGTGTCCACTCTTTCATAGCCGAATCATTGTCTTACTACAAATGCTAAGTAAAATCAAGCCTATAAGATGTAACTACGCCCCCCCTGAGATTGTCTTCAATTAATAGAATAGCTTGTGTCTGTCTTTACAATAGATTCTCTAAAACTCTCCTTTCTTCAATGAATCGTTAAGGAAGGGGGGCACCCAGCATGTAGCCGCTCGAAACCAAAATCCAGATTCAAGTCATAGAGGCAGGGGAATTCGTGAAAGTGGGTCGCAATTGATCCTGTTTCATGGACAAGCAGAGAAGGTTTCTTAAAAGGTTATCATAAAAATAGCAGGATGTGAAACTGAAATTCAGACAGATTCTCAGGGAGCTAGAAGCAGGAAGAAGGTAAAGGTTGCAGTTCTTCTTCAATCATTGACCTTGTTACTGGACATTTATTACAGTAACGTCTCACTAAATGTGGTACACCCTGGGTTCTGGAATTTAGAGAGGATTCAGGGCGTATATGGACGAAAGTTAACGTACTGTTTGTTTGCTCGTGGCTGACCCTATACCCGCTAATCCTATTTTACTTATATTTGGCTATCTGATTGGTAATATAGAAGATGTCGGAAATTCTAATTCAAAACTTCTCAAATTAAAAATACCTAGGATTACTTGAAGAAATTACTAGTCATCTCAGATGCAGGCAAAAACAGGTTGTATTTCACTCTTGCAGGTAAGATAACTAAAAAAGAACTCAACAGTTTCTATACTGAGGTGCGCTTAAAACGATGATTACCAAAAGATGATAAGCTTGTAAAAAGGTCAGATGCGATATGGTTAAGTAAAAAGAACATTAATCGCGGTGATGCTCTGGTGGTATTTGCTACTTCCATGAGATATGTCACCGATGATGGAGCTGTTATGAAAAAATTATTCCTTACCTTAATTTTAGTGATGTTTAGTGCTGTTTCTTTTTCCCTTGCCTCTGCGGAGCCTCTGGTCTGGGTGACGGATGATACTCCCGGAGACCCCTATATCATAGGAGGGGGCACCAATTTTAATCCAGATCTTCCGGGTATCGAGATCGAGATCTACCGTGAAGTGGCTAAACAATTAAACCTTGATGTCACATTCAAACGCATGCCCTGGAAACGTTGCCTAAAGCTTATCGAGTATAACAAAGTGCAAGGTGTTTTTCCGGCAAGCTTCAAAGAAAAACGGATGGAAATTGGGGCTTACCCTATGAAGGATGGACAGGTGGACCCCACCCGCAGAACGCGCAATAATACTTATTATTTGTATAAAATTAAATCCTCCTCGATTTCTTTTAATGGCAGCGCCTTTGAAAATGTTAACGGCATGATCGGGGCACCGCTCGGTTGGGCCATCGTGGATGATTTGAAAAAATTTCAAATAGAAGTTAAGGAGTTGCCAATACACGAGAATTCCTTGGATATATTGATGCGTAAAAGCATCGATGGCTTTGTTTGCCTGGGGACCGTCTTCGACGGCTATATCAAGCGCAATCCAACCAAATACCAAGATATTGTTAAAGTCCCTCTGCCTATCTGGGAAAAACCATATTATCTGATTCAGTCACATGCCTTTGTAGAAGCCAACCCAGAACTGGCGCGAAAAATTTGGGATACCATTCTGTCCATCAAAGAATCCGAGGCATTTAGCGACATTGTAGACAAATATCTGGAATAAAACTGGTTCCACTGGATGTCGTGGAAAGAGTAAACCAAAATTTATGAATTGAGATGGATTAACGAAAAACGTAACTATTTGAAGCGCGGAGTCTGCGCTTACCTGCTAAATAGTTACACCCCAAGAGTACTTCCTTTGGGGCGCGTTCAGAGTTAAGGGGGATTAGTTGCCCTCGCTGTGTAGTTAAAGAAAAACAAGGATACTGAGCTGTTGAAAAAATTACTCTATTTTACTCGTTCTTTTCCCTTATTACACTCTTCATGGATGGTCATATTTATCGTTCTGCTGCCGTTTTATCAGAGCATCGCACAATCTTCACCAAAAATTCAATTTAGTACGGAAGAGCAGGCGAGCAAGCTCGCGAGTAGCATTGCAGCCTCTCTTTATGGGTACGATTTAGCTACTGTGGCATCTATTATCGAAGCCGAGATAAAGGATACCGATGCAATCCGTGCAGTGGATATATTGGATTCAATAAGTAAGAAAGTGATCTTTGAGGCCTATAAATCCGATGAAAACGCGATCTATTCCGGAGAATCGATCCCTGAAGCACATAAAAAAGACCTGCGGCCATTCATCTTTCCCGTTATCCATGAACAGGAGGAAATTGCCGAGTTACGACTCTATCTTTTAACTAACACTAAGCTCAGCGCCGCTGAGGAAGCTTGGCTGGAAGCCCACCCTGTTATCCGTGTACACAACGAAATGAGCTGGCCGCCATTCAATTTTAATAAAAAAGGTAAGCCAACTGGTTATTCCATTGATTACATGAATCTTTTGGGGAAAAAGTTGGGCATTAGGGTTGAGTACGTCAGCGGCCCGTCCTGGAACGATTTTATGGGGATGATTAAGAAAAAAGAATTGGATGTCATGCTTAATATCGTCACGACTGAAGAACGTAGAGACTATATACTTTTCACTGATAAATACTTGGAAATGCCCACTGGGATTTTTGTCAAGGAAGGATCGCAGCCTTTAAGCTCATTATCTGACATGAAAGGCCTGCGCTTAACTCTGACCAAAGGATTCTTTGAACAGGAATTGCTTGAAAAATATTATCCCGACATCAATCTTTACCTAGTAAAAAACGGTATTGAGATGCTGGAAGCCTTATCGACCGGAAAAGCGGATGGCATGATCGGTGAGATAGCGGTCATGACATCTTTGATGCAAACCCATGCATATACTAACATCAAGATGACAGGAACAGTTAAAGATAAGCGTTTTGACAATATCCTTAACCTGGGGGTGAGGAAAGACTGGCCGATCTTGCGGGATATTCTTCAAAAGGGGATGAATGAGATTACCTTTGAAGAAACGCGTGGGTTACAAGAGAAATGGATTATCAACAGCAAGGCCGAATCCTGGGCAAAACAGAACCTTTCCGCTGAAGAGCAGGATTGGTTGGCTGGTAATCCAGTGCTTCGTCTCGGCTATGATACTGACTGGCCACCGGTTGAATATACCGATAAAAGTGGGCAGTACAAAGGCATAAGTGCAGATTATATGGCACTGATTGCTAAAAAATTGGGTGTTATTTTAAAACCAGCTGATCCACAGAGCTGGACTGCAACAATGAAAGCTGCTAAATCGGGGGAACTGGATATCTTCGCTGCTATTACGCCAACACCACCGCGCGAAGAGTACCTGAACTTTACAACCCCCTATCTCAGTTTTCCCATGGTCATAGTTACCGGACTTGATTTCACATTTATCAGCGACATCAAAATACTGGCAGGAAAAAAAATCGCCGTGGTTGACGGCTATGCTTCGCATGATATGTTGTCAAGAAATTACCCTGAACTTTTGCTACTTCCCGTCAAAAATATTGCGGACGGGCTAAATGCTGTTCGTCATGATGAAGCCGATGCCTTTATTGATGGCCTTGCCCCCGTTAGTCATATCATGAGTCGTGAAGGGATACCCGGCCTAAAAATATCCGGAGAGGTACCCTTAACATTCGATCTCGCCATTGCTACGCACAAAAATAAACCGCTTCTTAAAGGGATTATACAAAAGGTCCTAGATACCATTTCGGACGAAAAGCGTAATGAAATTTTTAACCGCTGGGTATCCATAAGATATGAACGCGGATTTGACTATTCGCTGTTTTGGAAAATTATCATACCGCTCCTTTTTGCTGTGATGTTAGTTATTTTTTGGAACCGAAAACTCAAGAATGAAGTAGTGCAGAGAAAAGTGGCAGAGTCTGATCTAATGAGAACGATGGTCGATCTGGAAAAAGCCAGAAAAGAAGCTGAAACCGCAACTCAAACCAAAAGTGATTTCTTAGCAAATATGAGCCATGAAATCCGTACCCCCATGAACGCCATCATAGGGATGTCTCACCTCTGTCTGGGGACCCAGTTGAATCCTCAGCAACGCAATTATATCGAGATGGCTCACAAGTCCGCCCAATTACTGCTGGGTATCATAAACGATATCCTGGATTTTTCAAAAATCGAAGCAGGCAAGCTGGAACTAGAATCAATCCCCTTTCGAATGGATGAGGTGTTAAATAATTTAAGCAATATGGTATCCGTCAAGGCCCAGGAGAAAGGCATTGAGATCCTGTTTGATGTTGATCCGGAGATGCCTATTCAGCTGGTCGGTGATCCTCTGCGGCTTGGACAGATACTTCTCAACCTTACAGGAAATGCTTTAAAGTTCACCGAATCTGGTGAAATTGTTGTGCTGATCAGGCCGGTTCAAATAACCGAGGATGTTGTGGAACTGGAAGTGGCGGTAAAAGATACCGGGATCGGGATGACCCATGATCAGCAATTAAAACTCTTTCAATCCTTTAGCCAGGCCGATGCTTCCACAGAAGTGGTTCCTTTGTTTGTACAGCATGTCCTACTTTTCAAATGGATTCTTTGCCGATTCTCATGCTACTATTTTAACTGCTGCGGGGAGCAATGCTAAAGATCTCTTTGGAGATCTTTAGTTTAG
>Ga0307988_1000315_pt1 | contig 35584 bp, 32 predicted proteins | sample EllFjometagen183_FD_203166 | JGI IMG/M metagenome (GOLD analysis project Ga0307988, IMG submission 203166) | Marine microbial communities from Ellis Fjord, Antarctic Ocean - #183 | ecosystem: Environmental > Aquatic > Marine > Unclassified | place: Southern Ocean | collected 2014-10-08 | reverse complement strand
ACTGTCGGTGTGTACAAAGCAACAGATTTTCCAACAGTAAGTCAAAAGGAAAAGGAAATCGTAAAAACGGCAACAAGTATTTATCCTGGGCGTATGTTGAAGCAGCAAACCTCGCTTTGTGGAACTATGAGTATGTTAAGCGTTATCATCAAAAAAAGACCGCTAAGACAAACAACGTAGTAGCAATAAAGGCTATAGCACATAAGCTGGCCCGTGCCTGTTATTACATAATACGAGACGAAAAGGAGTTTGATCCATTGAAAGCCTTTGCGTAAGTAAATGGCTGCGGCAGTGAACTCAAAGTTTGGCTGGCATTAAACCAAAGTACGTGATTAGTAATCTGTCGCATCCATAATTTTTATAACGCCATGATGGAAACTGAATGGCTAACTGTTTTGCCTATGCCGTGAGCCATAATTGGTTGGACTTTTTGAGCCACTAAACGTGAGATATAAAAATCGATTGGACATGGTATGGTACTGAAGGTTTTCTGGGGCATAATAATATGCCAGGGACTACAGATAGCTAAATTCTGATAGTCTTGATCCTGATGGGTGCCTGGTGCGAAGCAGTAACTTCGTACTCATAAAAAAATGAAATCTCGGGTGCAAAACAAAAGCGGCGGGTTTATCATGGTAAGCGTAATGCAAACAAAATAAGGATTTTTGTAACGGGAGAGGTGTTTCCTATTGACATTGACCTTTTAATGGGTGCCAGACTCTTAATTCTCACAAGTGTTCACATAACTATTCGTAATATTAACTAATTACAAAATGACCGGTGTCGCCTGCATAGTTAAACATGTCATGTAAGGCCGGAGTTCTGCTACAAGGTCTGTCAGATCAAATGATGCTCCCCGCCTAAAAGGCGTGGCTTCCCGGTAATTAAAATTGATTTCTTGGTTTGTATTGCTCTACCCCGTCCTCAGAACGGGACTTACACAAAACACTCCGGCCCAAACTTTTACATATAATTATTGGCCTTTATTAATCTCGATATTATTCACAGCCAGGCAAACTTATTTTTTTACCAGACCAGCTTCCCCCGCTGGTACTGTTATCATCATAGCCGTATTTTCCATCAATATCCTGCCAATTGTTTGTAACGATAAAATATCCTTTTCCTTTTTTACCGTCCTCTTGAAACCATGAATACTCAAACCGGTTACCTGTGATTGTTCCCTCAAGTTTTCCGCCTTTATAGTTATAGGTGCCTGTTACGTTGTTTCCAGTCTGTAAAAGGCTCAAATCAGCAAAACTTGTTTTCCAAAGGCCACTAAGGTTTTCAACCTTCTTTAAGTTTTTTAAGCATTCTTTTTTGATCTGATCCTTTAAAAGTCCTTTATTTTCTTTTATTCCTGCACAACTCTTTTTTTGAGCAAGTTGTGCTTTTGTAACAGTCATATTTTTGTTTGAGCGTAAACTTTCAGCAAAGCAAATAGTTCCGCATAAAAAAATAAACGCACAGGCTACTGTAAAAATTATACTAAATTTTTTCTTCATTATTTATTCTCCTGGATATTTTTGTCTAAAAAGTATCAAAAATAATGAAGCAGGTCAAACCATTGTGTTTACGTTCTTTTCACCTCTAATCTTATTCTTAAGCCACATATATGTTACAGGGCAAATAATGTGTTATATAATAAGATATAAGTTACTACTTAAAGTTATTTTTCAAACATATTGTTGTTTCTTAACCCGCTGTCAATTAATTTATTGAATCACAGTAATTATACAAATGTGTTTCAGATTAAAATAAGGATGAACATTGAATAAAGATGATAATAGTTTAGTCCCTGCCATAGAAATAATTCAGGAAGTCGTTCATAAAATCCAGTCAGGTGAAATGACGCTGCCTGTTCTGCCGGATATTGTCCTTGAAATTGAGAAACTGCTTAATAATCCCGATTCAACAACAGAAGAAATGGTAAAGGTTCTTGAGAGGGATGTAGTAATATCGGTTTTATTGATTAAGCTTGCCAACTCACCAGTATACCGCGGTTCCGGGAAAATAACCAAAGTAGCCCAGGCTATACCCCGGCTTGGAATGAAGGAAATCAGAAATATTGTCTCCGCAATTGCAAATAAAGCCCTTTACAAGACTGCCAACAAAGAGTTTAAGGATCTAATGGAGAAACAGTGGAACCATTCTCTTGCCTGTGCATACTGTTCTTTGTCAATCGCAAAAACACTATCTTTAAATGATCCTGAAAAATATTTTTTAATGGGACTGGTGCACGATGTGGGTAAAATCATACTTTTCAGGGCAGTATCCGAGATGACCCAGAGACAGGATTCTGTCGACATGTCAGAACTTATGTCAAATATAGAAATTGTTCATACAAACATGGGCGGCATTCTTTTACAGTCATGGGGATTTAACAGGGAAACAGTAAGGAGTGTTGTTCTTCATCACAAGTCAGGGCTTTCTTCTTCAGAGAAAAAAGGCGTTTTCATTGTTAACCTGGCAGATCGTATGGTTAATAATCTGGGATACTCACTTTTTGAACGTGAGCAGATCAACCTTCTAGAGCTTGAATCAGTTAAGCATCTCGGAATAAAGGCTGAAGAGCTGGATGTTGTTTCTGAAGTTGTTAAAAGAATTATGGATGATGTATCCCATATTTTATGAAATCAGCTGGAGGAAGATATTTCTTTCGTGCTTTTTTGGGCAACAGTTTTCAAAGGTTGTTCTTTGAGACATGTTTTTATAAGTTCTGCAGCCATTAGAGAAGGATTAACCGTTCTCTTATCTCCATGTATAAAAACCAATGAAATGGCTAAATGCATATCCTCTTTTTCAGCAAAACCGGCAAACCATTCACATCGACGCTGTTTGTTCGGAAGATTAATCGCTCCTGTTTTTCCTCCGATACTTAGACCTCTGTATAGTCGAGAATGCCTTAATGCGTAGAAAGATTTTCCGGCTGTTCCATAACGGGTAGTCGCTCTCATCAGTTTTGACAAATACTTAAGACTCTGACTGTTTATGGGTTGTGAAAGATCCTCAATCGATGAAGAGTAAAGTTTTTTACCGTCTGCTGAAACAACTTTGTCAATCACGTATGGACGCATTATTTTCCCATCATTTGCCGGAATAGATGCAATAAGCGCCGCATGAAGCGGTGATATGGTTGTTCGGGTGTTGAACCCGCTGGTAAGCTCTGCTTTTTCAAAGTTATTCTCCGGGGCAAAAGTCGTGCTTTTTGAGACTGGAAAATCAAATTCCAAAGGTATATTAAAAAGAAACAATTCAGCGATTTCATCAAAGTCCTCTTTGCTTAAATACTGAATTCCAAGCTTGCCAAAAAACGGATTAATACTTTTTGAAAAAGCTTTTTCAAGACTTACCGGTTCCGGTCGGAAACGAAGCCGTTTAAGACCCAGCTGATGTTTATAAAGGGTATGATATCGCCCGGAAACAGGCAGGGTCATCGCGCTGGTAAATCCACTTTTTTCGATAACAGCAGCAGCAGTTACTATTTTGATGAGTGAAGCCGCTGGAAATCCCGCATACAGGCAGTAATCCCCATCTCTTTCAGGAAAAAGATTCGCAGATTCCGGTTCTCCGGTATAATTCCCCATTGCCAGAACAGCACCGGACGTTGCATCTATTATTACACCTGCAGCAAGAACGGGCCGGTATCGTTTAAACAGCCGGATCATTTGTTTCTGGATAGCCGGTTCAAGTGTTGTAAAAACTGTCATAGAACTGTTGTCTTTATCACGGCTTGAAAATACCGCTGGAGGAGAATCGCGGAAGAAAAAATCTTTTTCAAAAAGAGAAGAGATTTCTTTCTTATCAAAAGCAGTGTTATTTTCAGTTTTACCTGAAAGTTTAGTTTTCGATATTATTCTTGAAGATAAAATATCTTTTATTGAGAAATCAAGTGAATCTGAAAGCAGAGCAATACATACAATTACCACTAATAAAAGTACTGCTGTAAAACCCGATTTTACAAATGGAAGCTTAAAAAAGGTCCGCGTATTTTTAAAGCGCGCAAGATAGATCAGTAAATAATTATTGTTAAGGTCAGTCATCTTAGATTCTAATAATATTCCCGGTTTTAATAAGAATCGCTTTCTAGATACGACTCCCCTGAAGGACTTGGTTTACCACTGATTCTTTTCGGAAAAAAAAGTCGATACTTTATCATTATAATTTATTTATTATTAAAGAGGAATTAATGAGGATCAGAAGCACCACAAATAAACAAAAAGCATCTAGCCTGTTATAACCAGATACTTTTTGTTTAATTTGTGGTTATGAAATAATCTAAAGCTTGCTAACGTTTTTTGCGGATGGGCCTTTATCTCCCTGCTCGATATCGAATGTAACCTTGTCACCTTCAGCAAGGGTTCTGAACCCTTCACTGTTAACAGCTGAGAAATGGACGAAGACGTCTGCGCCATCTTCCTGCTCGATAAAACCAAAGCCTTTTTGATCGTTAAACCATTTTACTGTTCCGTTTGCCAAAATACTTCTCCTTCTTAATTATTATTTGTTAATTCAGAGGATTTTTTAATAATTATGCTCTTATCCTCCTGTCCAGCTTGCAATTATTATAGAAGATTTATCCTATGTCAAGTTAAAAATATAATGAATTAACATATAAATAGGTTCTTTGATTTAATACTTATCTGCTATATAATATATAAAGAAACAAAACAATAAATATTAATTTTTTGAGACAATCTAATCGGGCAGGATACTGAAAATAAATATGCAAGTTGAAAAAATTAAAAAAGAAAAGGTTTTTATCGTTGCACTCAATTTAAAACCGTCTCCACTTAGTGAAACAGAAGAATCCTTAAATGAACTTGAAGCTCTGGCAGCAACCCTTAACTTCTGTGTTATGGGCAGAGTTATTCAATCCCGCAATATCCCGGATCAGCGTACTTTTATTGGAAAGGGTAAGCTGCATGAAGTAGAAGATGTGGTTGAAGAGCTTGGGATTGATATTGTTCTGTTTGACAGTGAACTAACGCCTAAGCAGGGACAGATCCTTGAAGAAAGTCTGGGATGCAGGGTCTGGGACAGAACACAGGTTATCCTTGAAATTTTTGCCCGTCATGCCAGAACCTCAGAATCAAAAGTTCAAGTGGAACTCGCAAGACTTGAATATATGATGCCGCGTCTTGTGGGCATGTGGTCTCACCTGGACAGGGAAAGAGGCGGTATCAGCGCTTCCAGAGGAATGGGTGAAAAACAGATAAACGTTGACAGGAAAATTGCTAGAACCAGTATCGGAAAATTAAAAAAAGAACTTGAAAAAATAGTTAAAGAAAGACAAACACAGAAAAAAAAACGGGGGGACTGTTTTCAGATTGCGATAATCGGTTATACCAACGCAGGCAAATCAACTTTGATGAATCTTCTCACGGGAAACAATCTGCTTGTTGAAGACCGTTTGTTTGCTACGCTGGAATCTACAACACGTATGCTTAAAGGTATTACAAAACCGGAAACAGTGATATCTGATACAGTTGGCTTCATCAGGAACCTTCCCCATGGGCTGGTGGCTTCCTTTCGTTCAACACTTGATGTTGTAAAAGATGCGGATCTGATCCTCCATGTGACTGATGCAAACCATCCTTTAGTAGAAGAGCATATTTCAACCACCCTTGATGTTCTTAAAGAAATCGAAGGTGGAGATATCCCCTCTATTCTGGTTCTCAATAAATCTGATCTCATAAAAGATCAAATAAAAAAACTTATTCTTGAGAGAAAACATCCTGATGCTGTAATGCTTTCTTCCTTTGATATTAAAACTAAAAATATTCTAATTGATAAAATAAAGATTTTCTTTCAGGACCAGTTTATTTCGCGTAAGGTAAAACTACCGTATAGTAAATCAGAAAAACTCGCAAATTTTTACGAACACGCAGTTGTTGAAAACATATCCTACCTGGACGATGCAATGCATATAGACTGTGTAATCAGCAAGATTAACAAACGCAGGTTTGCGGGACTTCTTTAAAAAATAAAGGGGGAAAGATGGCAGAAAGTATACAGGATATTATTTTGGCAGTTAGTGAATATCTTGCTTTTTCAGATGAAAACAAAGAACTGGAAACTGAAATAGCTAAAGAAACAGCTGCACAAATTCTTGAAACAGCAAACAAAAACTCAGGAACAATAAACAACCTTACTTTTAAACAGAGGGTTTTACTGGCAGCAAATGCCTGTATCAGGCACAATTATACGTCCTATGATGACAGGTTCATCGAACAAACCATAGAACAGTCTTATCCGGATGATCATGATATTGAAACCGGAATTGAAGAAACTGATGAAGTCGCGGAATTCATAAGAGTGCGAAGAAGATAAAATATTTTTCTAGGAGGCTGTCCGAGAATGGCTTCGTCGCGAGATTGAGCGAATATTTCGGTGGCAAGGCGGAAAGGACATAAATACCGGAAGCATAGCTATTGCTACGTTGAGGATGTTTTTGGCTTTTCCAACGTGGCCAGCGGAATGTGTAGCCAATCGTAGCAGAAGTTTATTGTCGGACAGCCTCCTGGCTTTCAGAAGAAAGGAAGTCTTCAAGAATAATTGAAGCAGCAAGAGCATCTATCTGCTTCTTGTCCACCTTAAAATTATAGCGGGGTGAGTTTTTCATCCTTTCTTCCGCCTCAAAAGTAGACAGGGATTCATCCTGAATAAAAAGAGGGATCAGCCCCAATTCAGTTTCAAGCTTTTCTCCAAAATCCCGTATCTTTTTACTCATTGTTGTTTCCCTACCATCCAGCAATTTTGGAACACCAAGAACTGCAATGTCTGTTGAAGATTCCTTAACAACATTAAGAATGTCAGCTATCAGTCTATCTTCGTTAACATACTTAAGACTGTCATAGGGATAAGGAGATACGTCCCTGCCTTCACAGAACCTGGCAAGCCCTGTAATTTTTGTTCCAAAATCAATAGCAAGTATTTTTTTATTTTTAAATTTTTCCAGATTTTTTTTGGCCATATTAATTTTGCAACATGAACGATGTTAAAATATTAGCAGGATACAAAAACAAACAAAACATGCTGTCAAAATATTATTTATTTTCTTCTGTTAAAAAAATCGGCACAGGTTCTATATCCCATATATCTTTTGCATATTCACCAATTGTCCTATCGCTTGAAAATTTACCACAGCGTGCCACATTCAGTATGGACATCCTGGTCCAGAGAACCTTATCCGTATATGCTTTTTCAACAGCACGCTGCGCAGCAAGATATGCATCAAAATCAGCCATAAGAAAATACTCATCAATATTAACAAGCTCGTCATAGATCGGGCGAAAAAGATCCGGTTCATCAGGACAGAAGAAATTAGTGCCGATAAGATTCATAACTTTCTGAAGAACAGGTGATTTTTTAATATATTTATTCGGGACGTAACCATTATCTTTAAGTGAAGACACTTCTTTTTCAGCAAGACCGAAAATAAAGATATTGTCCTCTCCGACCTCTTCAAGAATTTCTACATTAGCTCCATCAAGCGTTCCTATGGTAACCGCGCCATTTAAAGCAAATTTCATATTGCCTGTTCCAGAGGCTTCTTTGCCTGCAGTTGAAATCTGCTCTGACAGATCTGCAGCCGGGATCAGTTTTTCCGCAAGGGAAACTCTGTAGTTGGGAAGAAAAAGTACCCTAAGATATGAGCTTACAGTGGAATCACTGTTTACTATTTCAGCAATACTGTTTATAAACTTGATTATAAGTTTTGCCCGGTCATAACCGGGCGCTGCCTTACCGCCTACAATGCAGGTTCTGGGAACAATACGCGAAGAAGGATCTTCTTTAAGTTCAATATATTTTGCGATCATAAAAAGCGCGAACAAAAGTTGCCTTTTATATTCATGGATGCGCTTTACCTGGACATCAATCATTGTTGCCGGATGAATTTCGAGCCATTCCTCATTCCAGATGCTTCTGGTCAGTTTCTGCTTGCATGAAAGCTTAATTTCCTGCCATTTTCTCTGAAATTCAGGATCATCCGCAACTTTTTCCAGATCGCGAAGTCTGTCCAGATCTTTGAGCCATCCATCACCAATTGTTTCTGTTATAAGCTCCGCAAGAGAAGGGTTAGCCACCCGCATCCATCTCCTTGGGGTAATTCCGTTTGTTTTGTTGTTGAATTTTGCCGGCCACATCTGATAAAAATCTTTAAGTAGTTTTTCTCTGACAAGTTTGGAGTGAAGCTCGGCCACACCGTTTACAGAATGACTTCCCGCCACTGCAAGATTGGCCATTCGAACCTTCCGGTAACCTTCCTCAGCAATAATTGACATCCTTGCAATTCGACCCCGATCGTTTGGATATGCAACCGAAATCTCATGAATCAGATTATGGTTGATCAGATATATAATCTCAAGAATACGGGGAAGAAGTTTTTCAAAAAGGTCTACTGGCCATTCTTCAAGTGCTTCCGGAAGAACCGTATGATTGGTATAAGCAAATGTATGAGTCGTAACTGTCCATGCTGTTTTCCAGTCTATTTCATGTTCATCAATTAACAGACGCATCAGTTCCGGAATAGCAAGAGCAGGATGTGTATCATTAAGCTGAATAACAACCTTCTCATGAAAGTTTCTGATATCTGTATTTTCTTTTCTATATCTTCTGATGATATCCTGCAGTGAAGTAGAGACAAGAAGATATTCCTGTTTGAGACGAAGTTCTTTGCCTTCAAAAAAGTTGTCATTGGGGTAAAGAACTTTTGTAATATTTTCACTGACCAGTTTCTTTTCACAGGCTGATATGTATTCACCAACATTAAAAGATTCAAAATCAAGTTCTTCTGACGCTCTTGCAGACCACAGCCTTAAAGTATTGACATTATTCACCTTATAACCTGGCACAGGGATATCATACCCAATGGCAATAACCTCTTCACCTCCGTACCAATTCGCCTTTTCACGTCCGAAAGCATCTTTAATATGTTCAACCGTTCCTCCAAACCTGACCTTAAAATTATACTCAGGCCTTTCTATCTCCCATGGCGAAGGCAGAGAAAGCCAATTATCTGTGGTCTCGACCTGTTCCCCGTCTACTATTTTCTGGTGAAAGAGACCATAATTATATCTTATCCCGTATCCCTGGGCCGGATAACAAAGAGTTGCCATTGAGTCCAGAAAACAGGCGGCCAGCCTTCCAAGGCCACCATTTCCAAGCCCTGCATCCGCTTCATAATTACGAAGCTCCTCAAGATCCATATCAAGTTCTTCAAGAGCTTCTTTGCAGACATCATACAGCCCAAGGTTAATCAGGCTGTTTTCCAGAGATTTACCAAGAAGGTATTCCATGGAAAAATAATAGATTCTTCTGGGATTTTTATTATGGTAGGTTTGTTGTGTTGCGATCCAGCGTTCCACAAGCCTTTCTACAATTGAATATGCAGTACTTAGGAAACGGTCATAATTTGTAGCGCTGTATTGGTCCTTGGCTAGCCGGTATTCAAGGTTGCACAGGATGGCAGCTTTTAATGCTTCCGCATCATAACCTTTACGATGTATCTGCCAGTTAATCTTGTGCTTGGACATCGCAGACCTCCTTAATACTTAAGAATATAGATCCTGATGGGCTGATATTTTTCAGTCCGCCAGGATCTGTATTTTCCGATTCGAGAATAATAGCTATAATCAATTACCGGGATGTCCCTGCATACCATATGAAAATCTAATAACCCGCGGGCTTGTGCCGTTTCAGAGAGATGCGCGGGGCATCACTTTAAAACTGGAATTTCTACTTCATCAGGAAGACCTTCAAACCCCGCCACAACTGTCTTGATCTTCTTTTCGATCATTTCTTCTTCTGCGCGTATCAGCGGATTATAGTTCTGGAGGTTTCTTTCACCATTTGGCGCTCCGGCCTTAAACCACACTTTACGGGATACCGCACCATACATAAGCGGCATGTATGGCAAAAATTCAGAAGTTCCTTCTGTTGAACGGTGTGAAAAGAATGCGGTGAACCCGCTGTTCTTTATGTTTGTAATTGCTTCCCTTAAAGTATCAATACCGAGATCTTTCAGCTGTGCGATAACATTTTTCAGATCTTTACGGGCTGTGAGAAATTTTTCAACAATCTTCACATCAGCCAGCCCAAGGACAATTTCCGTTGCCAGCCGGGTTTCAGTAAAGGTACCCGCCTGATTAAGTTTAATCAGAACGGAATTTCCGCATCTTTTGCTTCGGTCAGGAGATGCCAGAAAAGGAATAATAAAACGCATCTGTGTTACTGCTGCATCATCAATAACAATCTGTACACGGTTACCGTACTTCCCCGTCATCAGGCGATGTGCTTCAGGATCACTTTCACTTCCAGGATCTTCCATGGTTACAAAATTTGGCGCGCTTTTTACGATACTCCAGTTGAAGTTTATAAGTTGCTGGCGTGTCTTAATCCCCATTCCTGAAAAGCACATATCATATTTCCCTTCTTTACGAAGGATATCTGTTTTCTGCAGTTCAGAAAACGCGTTATCTGTTCCGATTGCCCAGTCTGTATTTTTCAGTTTCAGCTGTTTTGCACATTCCCTAATTCTTTTTAATCCTTCAAAGTTATCTTTAACCGGGAAAACAAAACCACGTTCTTTTGCTGTACCTGTGGGCAGTTTGTCTCGCACAAGATTTTTTTCAAACTGTTTGAAAAACTTCACACCTGTGGTGAAAACACCTTTAACAGATTTTTCGTTCATTGCCAAAAAGAACATTTCCTGAATGTCCTGTTTTGTCCCGGGCACATGCTCTCCTCCGCATACCATGTTAAAAGCAATGTTCGGCATGTAAAAGGTTTTAAGTCCGCCCTTGGGTTTCAGTATCTCCCAGGCCTTATAACCGGAAGCATTAAGCAGAGTCTGAAAAAATACTGTTGAAGCAGCAAGACATGCGTTCCCCCCCCAGTTTTTTTTATTTGGTCCCGCTTTTTCAACAAGCTTCAAATCAAACGCTTCACAGGCATCAAGAATATCCTGAGGTTTCTTAATGACAACTTTTTTAGGCAGAAGAGGTTCAATGTTTTTACTGATTGATTTTATCGCTTTGTCATTTGGTATGTAAATGGCTTCTGCTTCACCATCTGAAGTCCCTTTTGCAATTCCATTTCTTTCATTTATGGTAAAATTTTCTTTACCGCGCTTTACTTTAGCCGACATCACACCTTCAAGCGTGAACGCCGCATACGAAGAAAGAATCTCTCTTCCTTTTAACTTAAAATTGGAAACAATAGTTTCTGCCATGATCTACTCCTTTATTAGCGTAAATTTTATATTGTTTAATTTTTTCAGCTAATGAAAAACCTATTTTTAATCTTTTTATATACACTATAAAAACAATGTTTTCAATGTAGAATAAAATCGTTTACCAAAATCCTTCTTTTCCAGTCCGGATTTGCAAACCGGGACACACCGCCTTCCGTCAAGCAGAACATCACTTTTTTACTCTTATTATTGAATCCAGATAATCATCAGGTTTGTTAAACCCAAGGAGCATAAGTATGGTTGAAGCGATATTGCCCAGTCCCGGATCTTTAACTTTATCATTAAGTTCAAATTTACCGATATCAGGGCTTCTTATCATAAATGGCACAGGATTAAGCGTATGACTTGTCATTTTATCAAAGTTTCCTCCTGCCCCCAGAACAGCTTCTCCTGTTTTTTTATTTACCGCATACATCTGCTCACAGTTGCCGTGGTCCGCTGTAATAATTACCGTACCCTCAAGTTCATCTATTATTGCCACCAAATATCCGACGGCTTCATCCAATGCTCTCACGGCTTCTACTGCAGCATCAAGCGACCCGGTATGACCAACCATATCTCCATTGGCAAAATTAACCCTTAAGAATTTATATTTCCCTGACGTCAGGGCTTTTTCCAGTTCCTGGGTTATTTCCTTCGCTTTCATATTCGGCGCCTGATCAAAAGGAATTCTGTCAGATTCTATTTCTACCCACTCTTCGTTTTCTTCACTGAATTTTGCCGAATTATTTCCATTCCAGAAGTAGGTCACATGTCCAAATTTCTGGGTCTCGCTTATGGCGTACTGGGAGATATCATTTTTTGCAAGATATTCTGAAACTGTTCTTTCAATAGCAGGAGGTGAAACAAGATATTTAGGCGGAACATGCAAATCACCGTCATATTCCATCATTCCTGCAAAAAATACTTTTGGAAATCTTTTCCGGTCAAAACCCTTAAAATCCGTATCAACAAATGCACGGCAGATCTCAATCGCCCTGTCACCTCTGAAATTATAAAATATAACGTTATGATTATCCTCTATTTGAACCATTGGTTTTTCAGAGTTTTCCGGATCGTGTATTACCCAATGAGGCAGATACTGGTCATCTACAGAATGTTCTTTTCGCATCTCTGATATTGCGGTTAATGCATCTGAAAACAGGGGTCCCTCACCAAGCACATGAGCCTGATATCCTCTTTCGACAATACTCCAGTCTGCTTCATAACGGTCCATTGTGGTCACCATGCGTCCGCCACCCGAAGCAATACAATACCGTCTTTTCTTATTATCTTTTAATGCCTGTGCCCTTAATGACCACAGAAAATCCTGAACTTCTCCAAAATAACGCAGAGCGCTTAAAGGAGGTACATCCCTTCCATCAAGCAGACCATGAACATACACCTCTTCAATATCTCTTTTATCGCACTCGCTTATAAGTGCCATTAAATGAGAGATATTGCTGTGGACATTTCCGTCTGACATGAGTCCGATAAGGTGAACAGGTGTTTTATGAGTTAACGCATTGTCAATCATTTCTTTCCAGGTATCACCCTCAAAAAGGCTCCGGCCATTGATTGCATTTTCAACAAGACTCGCACCCTGAGAAAATACACGTCCAGCCCCCATTGCATTATGTCCGACTTCGCTGTTTCCCTGATCATCGTCTGACGGCATCCCGACTGCAGTGCCGTGCGCTTTTAGATAAGTTACAATCTTTTCGTTTTCAAGAAGCTTTGTAATGTTTTTCGGCTGTGCAATATCAATTGCATTCCCAGGATAACCATCCACATTTTTTTTAAAAATCCCGAAACCATCCAGTATAACGAACAAAAGGGGACCTTTTACACCGCTGTAGTTGGGGAGTTTTTCTAGATTGAAATTCATTTTTTACTCCTCTTTATTATTTTATAAATCACGGTTGTGAAGCAACACAGAACCATACGGTTCTGTGTTTTACAGCACGTTAAATGTTTCAAGAAAGTTTTCTTTTTCTTTATTTGCAAGGTTAATACTGTTTTCCGATCCAAGAACCTTTACAATGCTTTTTTCTTTGAACATATTCAGGATCTCAGCAAAGCCTTTAAAATCACCAAGTGTTGTTGCCAGTACCTGATCACGCATCACTTGCCTTGACTCGTCTGTTGTGCCATTCAAATAACGCTGCATGGATACAAGGCCCATTGTATCCGGAAACATGTATCCATCGAGCTCACCTATGGCGCCAATAATACTTTTAGAGAGTTCTGCTTTCCCAAATTTAAGCTCTGCAAGAAATTGCGACGTTTTATCAAAAGTACTAAGAGTGTCAAGCAGGTTCGGATCACGATATGAAACAAAACTGAAGGCGCCTGAGAATTTATCGAAACGGCAGAGTGCCCCGTACGCGCCTCCCAACACCCGGACCTGTTCCCACAGCCAGGAGGTTCTAAGCAAATGGGTAATGACATGAACAGACCCGTGATATTTATAACCCAGGCCATAAAGGTCAGCTCCCTTTCCGACATAATTCACCTGTGCTGGTATGATCATCCCTTCAAATCCAGTAAGTTTTTCTGGAGACCATGTTTCAGTGTTTACTTTATTTACAGGAAGACGTTCGGTGAATGAAATTACATTACTTTTAAGATTATCCCAGCCTTTTTTGTCAGCAGTTATATTTATTACCATTGATGCCCTGTTTAACAGGATCGCACGCATTTCCTGAAGACAGGTCAGAACCGTATTCCAATCAGAATCTATTATCTTTTCAAGTTCTCTTAAAAAATAAAAGTAGCTTAAACCCGACATTTTTTCCGTTATCCAGTCTGATTCGTTTAAATGAGCCCTTATTCTACTGTTAACGATCAGATGTCCGGAAGGAATTATCTTTTGCTCCTGTCTTGCTTTTTCCTGAAGAAGTATCTGTTTGAAGCGCTGCTTGTTATCAAATTCTGCACTGCTGAGAATGTCTGAAAGGATCCCAAGAAGGTCTGGAGTTCTTTCCATGGTAGCTTTGCCTCTTAAAAGCAACCATGCTGTGGCCTCTTTTGCACCCATTATACTGGAAGCAAACTGTCCGGTTTTTATTCCGCCGGTTTTACAGCTGATATGCTGTGAAAGAGAAACAAAATCTTCTTTTTTAGTTCCCATTTCAAGAAGAGCGCGTCCAAAAAGCGGCACATAAGACAAATATTTTTGCGGCAGAAGGTGAATGTTTAGTCCTATATCAAAATAAAAGATGCCGCTGGTTGGAATATCATGGTAAAAAAGCTTAAGACCGTCTTCTTCTGTCAGCTCAAAAGGTATCAGTTGGTTCTTGCGGTCGATATCCGAAAGATTAAGAGACGGAATCGTTTCCAAAGCTTCTGAACTGTCCGGAGTGTTCTGCATTTTTTGAAGTTCACCTGTATCTTTGCTGATAGTGCGCAGTTCATCTTCTGTCAATTTTGACTGAATCTGCTGAAGCCCTTTCAGCTCTTCTGAATTCTTTTTCTGGGCCAGCTCAGAGTCCGGTTTAAGAACTACAGTTGTCCTGTGATCGTTCTGCAAAAAATGTTCTGCGATGAGTTTCTCAAAGAATTTTTGTTCGGATTGAAGCTCTGCTTTCAACTGGTTAAGAGGCTCTTCAAAAGCAAGCGTCTTTAAAGGATCTTTATCATACAGCCAAGTGGTAAGCGCTCTTAACATCAAAGAAAGCCCGCGTGGAAAACTGCCGGTGTTATTTTCCCGCAATCTGAATTCTATTGTATTTAAGGCCGCTTCAGTGGTTTTAATGTCAATTCCGTTTTGAGACAGTTTTGTTAACGTATCAAAAATTAGTCTTTCAACTTTTTCCGCATCGTTAACATCAACACCTTTTAATCCTGTTGAAAAATACATCTGGCGCAGTTCATTTTCAAGTCCTATTCCTGCAATTCCATCACCCAGCCCGGAGTCAATAAGTGCTTTCTTTAAAGGTGATGCAGGCATGCCCAGAAGAATATATTCCAACATGCAAAGCGCCATATTTGTTTTTAATTCACTGGTTTCAGGAAGCAGCCAGTTAACAGTTACCATTCCCCTGTTTTGTTCCCGGCTTTCCGCCCCGGAGGGAAAAGGCTTTTCTATTTTTACAGGCTTATCAATATGGGACTGAAGCGATACGACAGAATTGGACTCTATCTGATCAAAGTCCTTAAGGTACTGGTTTGTGAACTCCAGACGTTTTTCAATATCATCGTCTCCGTAAAAATATATTTTTGCATTTGACGGATGATAATATTTCCGGTGAAAATCTTTAAACTGTTCATAGGTCAGATCCGGTATTTTTTCAGGGTCACCGCCGGAATCAAGACTGTAGGTATTGTCAGGGAAGAGAGAGTGCTGACAGGCACTATAAAGAATACTTTCAGGAGAAGAGAGGGCCCCTTTCATTTCATTAAACACAACTCCTTTACGAGTCAATGGGGAATCCGTATTTTCCAGTTCATAATGCCAGCCTTCCTGCTGAAAAATAAGGGGTGATATCCGGGGATAAAAAACAGCATCCAGATATACATCTACAAGATTATAAAAATCCTTAAGGTTTTGACTTGCTACGGGATAACAAGTTTTGTCAGGATAAGTAAATGCATTTAAAAATGTCTGCAGAGATCCTTTTAACAGTTCCACAAAAGGTTCTTTTACCGGATATTTTCTTGATCCGCACAGCACAGAATGTTCAAGAATATGGGCAATACCGGTGGAGTCAGAAGGAGGGGTTCTGAAGCTTATACCGAAAACCTTATTTTTATCATCATTTTTTAGAGATATGAGTTCTGCCCCGGTCTTCACATGTCTGAAAAATCTCGCCTCAATTTTCAGCTCAGTTATCTCTTTTTTTTCTAACTGCTCAAACCCATATAGAAGTTTCATTGAAAATTACCTTTGCATAGTTTGTTCACGAAAAATGACTATTTAAACTGTCATGCGGGCTGCCGGTGAAATGTTGTTATGAGTTTATGATATGGAAAAATAAAACTATGAGCAATTCCTTATGGGAAGGATGGTTTTATAGTTGCTTCTTCTGTTATCCTCATCCTTATGTCTCTAAGCTGCGGCAGAACTCTTAAAAATATTTCAAACAAATCGGGATCAAAATGTGCACCCATGTCTTTTTCCATTATTTCCAATGCTTTTTCTTCCGGAATTGCCGCTCTGTAAATACGGTCATGTACAAGCGCATCGTAGACATCAACAATAGATGACAGCCTTGCTGCCTCGGGAATATCTTTCCCTTTTAAACCATTTGGATATCCGGTCCCATCCCATTTCTCATGATGGGCAATAGCAATTGTTTCTGCCCGCTGCAAAAGAGGAAGGTCTGAATTAGAAAGTATTTTTGCTCCGATAGAAGTATGTGACTGAATTATTTTAAACTCCGCTGGAGAAAGTTTTCCCTTTTTAAAAAGTATATGATCCGGAACCCCTATTTTTCCGATATCGTGCATTGTCGCGGATATTCTTATTTCATCTACGTCCTTTTGTTTCCAGCCCAACTCCTTGGTCATTACCGCTGCATAAAGACCAAGTCTCCGATTATGTGAACTTGTCTCCTCATCCCGGTATTCACATGCAGCAGTAAGGCGGTAGCATATTTCATCTTCCCTGTGATGAAGCTCAGCTGTGCGTTCTTTTACGTCTCTTTCAAGTCGATGTTCATATTCTTTACTCTGGAGAATCAGCTCGCGGCGCTTTAATGCGTTAACAACGCTGATGATCATCTCGTTCAAATCAAACGGTTTGATCACATAGCCAAAAGCTCCCAGCTGTAAAGCCTTTATGGCTATTTTTCTGTCATCAACAGCTGTGACCATTATTACGGCCACATCAGGATATTGTTCTTTAATTATGGATAGAAGTTCAATTCCAGACTTGCCCGGCATATTAATGTCAGAAACAACCAGGGCATATTTCTGAGGTTTAAGTAATTCCAGTGCGGCTTCTGCGCTGTCCGCAATATTACAGACATAGCCTTCTGCTTCCAGACATTTTGCGATGATATCACTTACCAGTGGTTCATCGTCAACAACAAGAATTTTTTCGTCAACAGCCAATACTTTCTCCAAAGAAATGAGGATGTAGCCTGTATAGTTCCTACAAACATAATATATAAAATTATATATTATGTTTGTCAAGTTGTTAGATTTTAATGTGAATCTAAAACAAAATAATACATTTTTGACAAAAATAAAAGATTAAAATTAAAGATATCAAGAATTTTCACTCAACAATCCCTTGCCATTAAAAACTGACGCGAGTACAATTCCCTTACTGAAAATAAAATTTATGAAAGGACTGCTTATGAAAAAATTATTGTTTCGCTATACCTCTATGTTCTTTGCGGTTTTTGCTCTCCTCTGCTTTGCAGGCTGTGGGAATAATGAAACCGCTCCCACTCAGGAAACGGCTCTCACTCAAGAGACGGAAAACATACCAAGAGCAGGCAAGACCAACAACCTTGAGTGGAAAACCTTAAAAGACATTTCCCTTGAGGACACGCCAAAAGATATTGCTCTAACAAAGGACAGCGGAACAGCTTATGTTCTGTGCACAAAAAGCATACAGGTAGTCGCCCTCCAGTCTGGCAAGGTCACCAGCTCTATTCCGATCAATGATAATTTCTCAAAAATTGCACTTTCTGCAGACGGCGAAATGATTTTCCTTACTGACAATAAAAACAACCAAATATCCGTTATGCAGATCTCTGAAATCCATGATATTAAAATCGGCCAATCAGCGGTTCTTGGAAAAAAAGATGCAAAAGTCAATTTGGTGGCATTTCTAGATTACCAATGACCTTACTGTGCCAGGATTTATCCTGTACTTGAGCAGTTGCTCAAGAAATACCCAAATGATGCTAATATCGTATTTAAGCAATTTCCTTTAAGAATGCATAAAGCCGCCAGAATCGCTTCCATTGCATCTCTTGCCGCTGCCAAACAAAATAAGTGCCAGGAACTGACACAACTTATGTTCAAAGACTACAAAAAACTGAATAATGAATTCATCAGAACACTCGCTGAAAAAGCCGGCCTCGATATGGCTGCTTTTGATAAAGATATTAAAGATCCGGCTCTAAGCAAAGTTATAGATGCTGACATGCAGCTGGGAAGAAAAGTGGGTGTCCGCGGTGTGCCGGCAATCTATGTAAATGGAAAACCCGCAAAAAAAGCACGGTCTCTACAAGGCCTTTCAAACATGATAGATGCCGCACTTAAAGCTTCTAAGTAAATAGAACTTTTTATCATTTCATAAATATAAAAAAAGGGTGCATTTTCAGCACCCTTTTTTTATATATCGCTTTCACTTTCACTAAAACACACAATAAAGCTTGACAACACCTCCACAAAAAGCTATTTAACTATATAGCTAACTAACTATATATTCAAAGGGGAACACTACAAAAATGAAAGAACTGATACAGGTCCTTAAAGCAGTCGCTGACAAAAACCGCATCAGAATCATAAAAATGATTGAAAAGAAAAAGATGTGCGTCTGCGAACTGTCGGCTGTACTTAAGATTACCCAACCCAGTGTTTCCAGGCACTTAAGCATACTCAATAATGCCGGCATTTTAAAGGACGAACGAAACGGCCAGTGGATAGACTATTCATTAGATGATGAAAGAATCAATCAGTACGCTCCAGTCATAAAAAACATCATCAGAGAATGGCTAAACAGCGACTCTACAATTAAAAATGACTTGAAAAAAGCAAAAATTCTTTTAAGAAAAGATATCTGTAAAAAATAGCATATTGAAAAATAATGAAATCCACCACAATAACAAACAACAAAAAAATAATTGGTATCTTTGAGCGGTACCTTACACTCTGGATGGGACTCAGCATTACGAGCGGAATTATACTTGAAAAAACAGCTCCGGGAGTGGCTCAAAAACTGGACAATACCTAAAGAGTTAAACTATTAAACTGTACAAACTTACAGCAGAGAAAGTAACTTAACCCATGGATGTTTCAGCAAAAAAAAGGATTCTCTTTCTGTGTACCGGCAATTCCGCCAGAAGCCAAATGGCAGAAGGTCTGATACGCCATTTCAGAGAAGAAGAATTTGAAAGTTTCTCCGCGGGCATAGACCCTAAGGGTGTGCATCCAAAAGCACTTCAAGTCATGCAGGAAGCAGGTATTAACATATCAAAACAGAATTCCAAACATCTTGACGAGATCAAAAACTTAGAATTTGATTATGTCATCACCCTTTGTAATCACGCTGAACAGAACTGTCCTCTTTTCTTTACAAAAGGCAAGCGCATCCACAAAGCATTCTCAGACCCTGCAGCAACAAATGGAAATGACGAAGATCTTACAGCTGCCTTCAGAATTGTCCGTGACCAACTGAAAGAATATATTCTTGATTTTACCGATGACGAGGATGATATTGCATGAATTTAAAAAGTGAGTGGAAACCCCTCCTCCTAATAGCAGGTGTTTTCCTGCTCTTATTTAATTTACCGGTGGGTACGGTCAGGTTTGAAAATGCCTTACTGGAAGCCGTTTACCTGGCCAGGTGGTACGCAAGAGAGCATGTGATCTTATGTCTGATCCCGGCCTTTTTTATAGCCGGTGCTATTTCTGTCTTTATCAGCCAAGCCTCCGTAATAAAATATCTCGGACCCAAAGCGGGAAGACTTCTTGCCTACAGTGTCGCATCAGTTTCTGGATCTGTTCTTGCCGTATGCTCCTGCACAGTCCTGCCGCTGTTTTCCGGCATTTACAGAATGGGCGCAGGACTGGGTCCTGCCACGGCATTTCTATATGCAGGTCCGGCAATTAACGTACTGGCTATTGTTTTAACCGCCCGAGTTTTGGGTGTAGAGCTTGGGATTGCCCGTGCTGTGGGAGCGGTATTCTTCAGTATTGTCATCGGCCTGACAATGCATTTTATCTTTAGAAAAGAAGAGAGGGAAAAGGCAAATTCCCAAACAAACATGCCGGATCCTGAGGTTGCCCGACCCCTTTGGCAAAATTCGTTATATTTTGCATCTATGATTGCCATTTTAGTTTTTGCAAACTGGGGAAAGCCCGGCGACGCATCAGGCGTTTGGCAGACACTATATGCATCCAAATGGCTCCTTACCAGCATATTCGGGGGCCTATTTTCCCTTATTTTAATTTTTTGGTTTAAGATGTCCTGGTGGAAAATTTCCACAGGCATTGCCATTACAACCTTGTGCGGCTTTTATTTTAATCATGAACCCCTTATCCCATTTACCGTTGCTGTGCTTTGTCTTGCCGTTGTTACAGCCAATGATACCGAAGAATCACACGACTGGCTGGACTCAACCTGGGGGTTTGCTAAACAGATCACACCGCTTCTCTTCTATGGTGTTCTGGCAGCAGGGCTGTGTCTTGGAAGACCCGGCCATGAAGGGCTCATTCCTTCCTCCTGGATACAGGGCCTGGTCGGCGGCAATTCGTTTGCATCAAATTTTTTCGCATCCGTTGTCGGCACATTCATGTATTTTGCAACACTAACCGAAATACCGATTCTTGAAGGGCTAATCGATAACGGCATGGGCAAAGGCCCTGCGCTGGCGCTGCTGCTTGCGGGACCGGCGTTGTCGCTTCCTAATATGCTGGTTATCCGGACCATTTTGGGAACTAAAAAGACCCTTGTGTTTGTTGCACTGGTAATTGTTATGGCCACCATTTCAGGCATGATCTTTGGCGCTCTGGCTTCCTAGCAGAAACCCTGAGCCTGAATTTAACAAAAATAGTTATTCTTTCACATTGAACACTTTTATTGAAAGGCAACAATCCCATGATAAAGAAACATTTTTGTCTGTCTCTTATTTCAGTACTGGGAATTGGAATCACATTGTTTCTAACAGCTGCTCCTGCTGCTTCAAAACAACCGTTTACTGATGTCTGCCCACCCTTTTTTCTGAGGGATAACCTCGGGACCCCCATTAACCCGGTTACAGGAGAAAATACGGCCGTACCCTACAGCCCAAAACAGACCTGTGGCACCGCCGGATGTCATAACTATAAAAAAATTACAGAAGGCTATCATTTTCAGCAGGGCAAAGATGAAAAGCCAAATGAAACACTTGCAAATCTGTATCAATGGGTAGAAAGCCCCGGACAGTACGGCGGGCGATGGTGAACCCCCGCACCGAACTTTCGTCAGTTGGCGAAAAAAGAAAACAGCTCTGCTCAAGAAATTGACATGACTTCATTTACCTTTGCTTCATCCTGCGGCAAATGCCATCCGGGCGGAGGCGCTTTGGAATATGACCGAACAGGCAACCGTTACGACGTTTTTGCAGCTGATCCGGAGAATAGGATCATATCTGGAGGTGACAATAGTTTTGACGGCGATTATTACAAAGCCCGCTGGGCTGAGACCGGTGTTATTGAAGCCGATTGCCTGTTGTGTCACATGCCACAGTATAAGATAGATGCACGTAACCGTCAGATTGCCTTACTCAACTTTAAATGGGCTGCAACAGCAGGCGCAGGTATTGCTGAGATAAAGGGCTCGGTTAAAAAAGGCGAGAAGCCGATAATACAATACAGGATGGATGCCTTTGATGCTGCGGGGCACCTGAATGTCCCGATGATAAAGGAAGTCCCGACAGAAAACTGCCTTTCCTGCCACCGCGAAACCGACTGGAAGAAAAAGGGCACCAGCTACAGCCATCGGTTTGACGTACATTTACGGGCAGGCGTAAAATGCACTGAGTGCCACAGCGCAGGCAGTTCGGCATCAGATTCCCGGATAAACAGTTTTGAGGACCATAACTTTGCCAAGGGTGATGATCCCGGAGGCCTGGTTAGAGACGATCTTGACAATACCATGACCACCTGTGCCGATTGTCATGCCGGTGGTCTGCATAATTCACCGATAATGAAACACGCTATTTTTAAAGACAGAAATATTCTTGCAAACCACTTGGACTCAATTGCGTGCCAAACATGTCACATCCCGTTTAAGGCAGTCAAGGCAGCTCATGTACAAGACAGTGTTGCTTTTGATTCCCTGCCACGAGTACCATCAAAGCTTAAAAAAATCTGGTCTTTTTACGGTCCCGATGTGAAACCCTGGAACTATTATGGTGAGGGCAATCTGACAAAGAAAAGCGGAAAGCCCCTCTTTCTGTACCGGCCGCAGCTCAGGTGGTATAAAAAGAAACTATATCCCGTGGCAAACTTGTATTCGATATGGTTTGGACTTAAAACGCCGGGTAGACCCGGACTTGACCAGGTCTATATGCAGGATATCTACGATATGTGGACTCATGTAAAAGACTACCCTTTGCTTGGGTGTATTAAGGATGATAATGAGGATGGCTTTCATGAGATAAACCGGCCTGAAGAAATCGATGCCGCCATTAAATCCATGACTTCTTATCTCAATAGAAAAGGTTCCTTAAAAAACAGACAGGTCGTCCTGGTTAACGGGCCGGAAGCATACCTGTCGTCACAGGAGAAATACACTCTTGAGAGTCAGCCCTACGAATATTCTCCATATGGTTCAGTTTTTAAACTCAGCCACGATATTGCTCCGGCCGGTGCTGCCCTGGGAGCAGGCGGATGTACAGACTGTCATAGTAAAAAAGCCTCCTTCTTTACCCGGCCTTATATGGTGAAACCCTTTGATACGAAGGGGTTCATGGTAAAGACGCCAGCATACACTGTTTTGCAGTACAGTGATGACGATTTAGAAGAATTGCAGATGGAACGTAAATAGAGATCGATTTAGGGTTTTTCAGAAAAGGGAATATAGCACATACAGCGATAGAACGGAAAGATCATAAACGCCAAAAAAAACAACAGCGAATTCCATTTTCAATGTCAAAAATGATTTTCCGGTATAAAGGTAAAAGGAGTAAAACACGATGAAGATGACAATCAAAATAATCGGCGTTGAACCTGCCTGCCCGCGCTGTAAGCGCATGTACACTCTGGCACGGGAAGCAATAGATGAACTGGATGCGGAGGCCAAACTTAACAAAATCTCATTTGATTCTGAAGATGCCGGGGTATACGGACGTGTCGGTACCGCCCATGATATTGCCGACTGGGCTGAACTTCAGATTGACTGGGGCAAAGTCAGGGATATTGTATCTAATGGCTGGTCGCCGGAACTTGATGCTATTCTAATGCCATGCAAAGAAATAGCTGACGAGTGGAGTTGGCTTATGACGCCCGTTCTTCTTATAGATGACAAGGTCATATGTTCAGGGTATGTCCCTGAAAAGGAATTTATTACATCCGCAATAAAAGATAAATTATAACTCGGGAGAATAAACATGAAGATTGAAATTTATGGGACCGGTTGTCCAAAATGTAAAACACTTTTTGCAAATGCTCAGAAGGCACTCACTGATCTAAACATTACAGCAGACTTGAGCAAGGTAGAAGATATCAATCAGATCACAAACGCTGGAATTATGTTTACCCCTGCCCTTGCAATAAACGGCGAGGTCAAAAACACGGGAAAGCTGCTTTCCACGGATGAAATTAAAAAACTTTTAGTTTAACATCGAAAGGGGAAATAATGAGATTAAAAATATTTTTCATAGGTCTTACAATAACGGCCCTGTTCCTCTCTAACAGCATGGCCGAACAAAAAATAATGCCGAAAAAGTTTAACCGTGCGGACAACGTAATTGCCTACTATTTTCACGGCAATTACCGCTGCGCAAGCTGTACAAAAATAGAAAAATATTCCCGCGATGCAATTTCAAATTATTTTAGTAAAGAAATTAAAGCCGGCTTTTTAAGCTTCCAGGCTGTTAACACCGACCTCAGTGAGAATAAACACTTTCTTAAAGATTATCAGCTATACACAAAATCACTGGTTCTTATCTCCGTAAAAGAAGGCAAAATATTAAAATGGAAAAATCTGGATAAAATATGGCAGCGCCTGAACAATAAAGCTGCTTTCTATAATTATGTTCAAACAGAAACAAAAAAGTTTCTAGAGGAAGCCTGATGGAATCCGGCAGCATCCCCCTTATTTCAGCCTTATGGTTCGGCATCCTGACCTCCATCAGCCCCTGTCCGCTTGCTTCAAACATTGCGGCTGTATCCTATATCGTAAACGGAGTTGAAAAACCATCCGCCATACTCACAACCGGGCTGGCCTACACCCTGGGAAGAGTAACTGCCTATATTGTGCTTGGCTTTCTTATCAGCGCATCACTTTTAAACATCCCGCAGGCTTCACAGTTCATGCAGACGATCATGCCTAAAATATTAGGGCCTGTTTTAATCCTTACAGGATTTTTCCTGCTCGGCATCATATCCTTTTCTTTACCGGACATTTTTCTTTCTGAAAAAATAACAGCGAAATTTAAAAAAAGCGGCACGATGGGAGCCTTCCCTCTGGGCCTCCTTTTTGCGCTTTCATTTTGTCCGGTTTCGGCAGCCCTTTTTTTCGGCAGTTTAATACCGCTTAGCTTACAAAATAATTCGCCGGTCATACTGCCTTTTCTTTATGGAACAGGAACCGGTCTTCCGGTTCTTGTCTTCGCCATCCTCATTTCGTCAGGAGCCAGAAATATCAGCCGGACATTTAATGCGATAACCAAAACAGAATACTGGGCAAGAAAAATAACCGCGGGGATTTTAATCGCGGTTGGGGTATACTATATTTTAACAAATATTTTTTACATTAACTTATTTTAAAAATAAAATGGATTCTAAAAAACACATCTATGCAGAAGTCGATGCCCGGAGCAGAATCATCATCCCGAAAGAAACACTCAAGCAGTACGGGATCAGGCCGGGGGGCAAACTGCTGTTATCAGAAGAACCTGCCGGCATAAAGCTACACCAGCCAATCACCCATCTAAAAAAAATATATATCGAACCCACCAACAAGTGCAACCTTGCCTGCAGAACATGTATGCGCAATATGTGGGATGAACCTCTGGGGCAGATGGAAAAGAGCACATTTGAAAAAATCATTGGTTCGGTTAAAGCCTTACCCTCCCCCCCCTCTATTATGTTTGGCTGTCTCGGCGAACCTTTAATGCATCCGGACATTATAGAAATGATCACCCGGATGAAAGAACTCGGTTCACGGGTGGAGCTTATCACTAACGGCACCCTGCTGTCTGAAGAAATTTCCCTGAAGCTTGCAAAAGCAAGACTGGATAAACTGTGGGTGTCTATAGACGGTGCGAAACCGGAAAGCTATTCAGATATCCGCCTGGGCGCTAGGTTAAATGATGTAATTGAAAATGTGAAACGCCTGCGAGATCTCCGTTACATCCATCATACCCGAATCGGCATCGTCTTTGTTGCGATGAAACAGAATATAGCCGACCTGCCGGACGTCATGACCCTGGGTAAAAAGATCGGCGCGGAACATTTTTTAATCACCAACATCATCCCGTACACTGAAGATATGATCGACAATGTGCTCTTTTCAGGCACTTCCTGGTCAGACAGTGTAAAAGACCCGTCCCCTCTTTCTCCGCGTATCCAGTCCACCCGAATACCTTTAAATGAGGCAACCGCCGAGCCGCTTTACCGCGTCCTTAGAAACTGGAGAATATCCAATACGGCAGGAGACACATCCGGAAACCTGAGCACCTGCCCTTTCATCGAAAGCGGTGCAACAACAATCTCCTGGGATGGAAATGTCAGCCCGTGCATGCCCCTGATGAGAGATTACACCAGCTACCGGGATGACAGAAGACGCTTCTCAAAAAAACACATTATCGGAAACATCCTTAACAACTCGCTAAAGGAACTCTGGGAAAAAGAAAATTATCTTTCTCTTCGTGAGCGGCTGCAGAAATTTGATTTCCCGCCGTGTACCAGCTGCGGCGGATGCAAACTATCACAGACAAATGAGGAAGACTGCTTTGGAAATGAGTTTCCCACCTGCGGAGGATGTGTCTGGGCGCAGGGCTTAGTGAGATGTCCGTAGCTTGTTCCACTTTTCCATAACTGGAATCGGAGCAACAGAATACCCCTTCACCCACGGCTGGCAAACAGCAACTGATGACTTATGCCAGAGAAATATCCACGGAGCTTCAGCTATTATTATCTCTTCAATTTGTTTATACATCTCAGACCTTTTTTTATCATCCATCACCTTAACCGCCTGGAACAAAAGATCATCAACTCTGTTATTGGAAAACCTGCTTCTATTTCCTCCAGGGCCCCGGTTAATTGAATGAAAAGTAGGGAAAAGAAAGTTTTCAGCATCAGGATAGTCTGCCCACCATGAAAGCCAGAAGGCCTGAGCTTCTCCATTTGTTACGGCCTCTAAAAACGAGCTCCATTCAAGCTGTACGATAGCTGCCCTGATATTTATATCCTTCAAATAACTTTGAACGACCAGACACAGATTAAGATTTTCTATGTCTGCGGTCTGATATATCTTCATGGAAAACCCATCCGGGAATCCAGCCTCTTTTAATATTTTTTTTGCCTTTTCCGGATCATATGAATACTTTTCTTCAGCTTGAAATTTTCTCAGGATTGGCGGTATGGGACCTGCGGCAGCAACACCCCTTCCATCCATTATCGAGGCGAGCATCTTTTTCCTGTCAATGGCATGACTCAAAGCCTGCCTCACCCTGGGATCATCAAATGGAGGTTTTTCACAATTAAATCCAAGATAATACGTGTTTAGCCCTGGTGAAATTTTAATCTGCTCTCTCCATTTTGGATCATCTGCATATCTTTTATATTCCGAAAAAATAACCTCGGGCAAAACATCAATTCCGCCTTTTTCAAACTCAACCAAGGCAGTAAAGTCCTCAGGAACAATTTTATAATAGATTCCTGTGAGCTTCGGCCCCTCTCCAAAATATTTTTCATTTACCCTGAATGCTATAAACTGATTATGTTTCCAGGTATCAAGCACAAAAGGGCCTGTACCTGAACCGTGAAATGAAAAATCAGCGCCCCATTTTGCCACTTCTTCTCTGGGCACAACATATGCTGTTGTAAGACCCAGAAAACTTAAAAAAGGCGCAAAAGGTTCTTCAAGCCTGATTTCTATTTCATTATCACTAATTACAGATATCCCTGAAACATAATCTGCTGTTCCAGCCATATACTCTTTTGCCCCATTTATCCGTGACAGCACCCAGGTACGCGGAGAATGGGTTGACGGATCAAGAACACGTTCAAATGAATATTTAAAATCAGAAGCGATAACTCTCCTGCCGTTAAAAAATTTCACCTCTTTTTTAAGTTTGAACCTGTATCGAAGACCATCTTCAGAAATTGTCCAGGAATCGGCAATATCACAAGCCGGAGAAAATTTTTCATCAAAGGCAATAAGCCCGTTATAAAGTTTTGCTGCAATTCGCGCACCATCAACATCCACTATAAGGGCTGGATCAAGAGTTGTGGGATTTGTTTTAAGCCGAACACACAAATAATCGGAAAAAAGGTTCTCGCTTTTTTTTGTGCATGAAAAAAAAGCTATTACCGCAATAATCAGTAGTGCTTTATACATCAATGAGCTATTCATCTAAAATAAAACTCCATAATCCCCTGCAGAAAATTGACTCTATTTTTTTCACTGAATCTTCCATGTTAAATATTTTATATTTTTTATAGATTTTCATTGAATAGTAATATTATGAATCATTATATTATCAATCAAAAAACGTAAAACATGAAGAAGACCACCTTGAGATATAACAAAACTCAATTTAATAACTCAAGCTATAATTATTAAATATATATTACAAGATAAAATATTTTCAAACTTAAAATTCATTAGAAACCAGCTTATTCTCAATTTAATTGACATATCAAACAATTACGATTAATCTCATGCTTAGTCGATTAAGAATACATCTTTTAAAAAAGCACATAATAATTACTATTTAGAGGACAAAATGACTAAAAAGCTGTTTGGAACTGACGGAATAAGGGGAATAGCAAACACATATCCAATGACTGCTGAAGTAGCACTGAACATCGGACGGGCGGTTGCCCATCTTTTCAAAAAGAAAAAACACCGAACTAAAATAATTATCGGCAAAGACACCAGAATTTCAGGATATATGCTTGAAGAAGCAATCGTATCAGGGATATGTTCAATGGGAGCAGATGCTTACATAATGGGACCGCTTCCAACACCGGGAGTATCTTTTATGGCCCTAAGCCAGAGAGCTGATGCCGGAATTGTTATTTCCGCCTCACATAATCCCTACCATGATAACGGCATAAAAATATTTTCAGGAGACGGTTTTAAGCTGCCGGATGAAAGGGAAAAAGAGATCGAAAATTTCTTTTTCAATGACCATAAAAAACACCTTCCAGCTCCGGAAAATCTCGGAAAAGCATATAGAATTGAAGATGCAGAAGGAAGATACATTGTTTTCCTGAAAAACACCTTTCCAAGGGATGTTTCAATGGAAGGAATGAAAATTGTTCTAGACTGTGCAAACGGAGCAACCTACAAAGTAGCACCCCATGTCTTCTGGGAGCTGGGCGCTGATATTCATACAATTCACGATGAACCGAATGGGCTTAATATTAATGATGAGTGCGGATCACAATATACCAAAGATCTTTCAAAGGCGGTACTTGAAAAAAAAGCCGCCATCGGGATGGCTTTTGATGGTGATGGTGACAGAATAATTGTTGTTGATGAAAAGGGAAATACCTTAACCGGAGACCAAATTGTAGCCATCTGCGCCAACACATTAAAAAAAGAAAACCGACTCAAGAATAACACTGTCGTTACCACTGTAATGTCAAACAAAGGCCTTTCAAACTTTTTCAAAAGCATGGGGATAAAACATCTTAGAGCAGATGTTGGCGACCGGTATGTACTGGAAGAAATGCTTAAAACAGGTTCTGTGATTGGAGGAGAGGACTCCGGACATATTATCTTCCTTGACCATCATACTTCTGGAGACGGTATAGTATCCGGACTTCAGCTGGTTGCCACCATGCTCAAAGAAAAAAAGCCTCTTTCTGAACTGGCCAGGATGGTAACCATCTACCCACAGGTCCTGATAAATGTTAAGGTAAAAACAAAACCTGAAATCACAAGCATACCTGAACTTGTTGAAATAATCGAAAAGACAGAAAAAGAACTCGGCGACAACGGAAGAATTCTAGTACGATACTCCGGCACAGAACAAATCTGCCGTATAATGGTTGAAGGCCCAGATAAAGAAATCACAAAGATTTATTGCAAAAATATCTCAAAAGTTGTAAAAAATCTACTAAATTGAAAATTAATATTTTCCAAATACAAACGCATGGATAATTCAAAAGAAAATGATTTAACAATAGAAGACAACAACAGTTCTAAAAACAGAGACCTCAAAATACTTGTTGTCGATGATGAAGAGTCCTCAAGAGAAACGCTTGGGGACCTACTTACCCTTCATAATTTTAAGGTCAAAACTGTAGACACTGCAAGAGAAGCCCTGGACATCCTTGACCAAAATTCCTTTGATCTAATTATCTCCGATCTCATAATGCCAAAAATGGACGGCATAACCCTTACCAAAAACATAAAATCAATGGGAATTGAAACTCCCGTGATAGTTATAACTGCTTTTGCAACAATCGAACATGCAGTCGAATCAATGAAAGCAGGCGCCTTCGACTTTATCACAAAACCATTTAATTATGACCAGATTAACCTGATCATAAATAAAACTCTCGAAAATAAACGTCTCCAAAAACTTGCCATGGAACGGGAATACTACAAAAAGCTTTCAGCCTGCGACGAATTAACAGAACTCTTTAATTATCGTTATTTTAATGAAACCCTTGAAAAAGAAATCCAGAGAAGAGAACGTTACAACAGACCCCTTACGCTCATGATGATAGATCTTGACAATTTCAAGCCTATAAATGATACATTTGGGCATCTTGTCGGAGATACCGTCCTAAAACAGGCTGCATCTTTAATCAAGAAGAACACCCGCGGCTGCGACCTTGTCGCCCGTTATGGTGGAGATGAATTTAGTGTTATCCTGCCTGAAACCACTGAAGAGGAAGCCTTGGTCGTTGCATACCGTATCCGAGAGGCAATTGATGAATTCAACTTTGAAACTTCAAAAGGTAAATCAATTTCTGATCTGAGCGTAACAATCGGACTGTCTTCCCTACCTGACAAATCAAAAGATAAAAAAGAACTTATAGATACTGCTGACAACGCCCTGTACAAAGGAAAAGCCAACGGAAAAAATCGTGTAGTTGTCTATAATAAAGACAAAGAAAAAAAGCAAAAATAACGTCCCAGCTTCAATAAAAGACCTTCCCTGCATAAAATTCAAAATCATAGCTTCCAGCTAGAAAAATTGTTTCTCAATAATTAAACCCCTTAAAAACAAAGTGTTACAATACTATTTCAATTGTATTTCCTTATGTTTCCTGATATTATAACCACTTCTTAAAAATGACAAATACAAGTTTCACTGGAGGAGTAAAAAAATGGAATTAAAAGTTGGAATTTTTGGCATAACAGGAATGGTCGGCAGAGAACTTCTAAAAGTACTTTTTGATAGAAATTTTCCTGTTAAAGATCTTAGCGTCTATGCTTCAGAAAGGTCTGTTGGCAAAAAAGTTGAAACACCGCTTGGAACAAAGACCGTTACAAATGCTGACACAGCAGATTTTTCAAAAATTGACATTGCTCTTTTTGCAATTGGAGGAGGATGGCCAAAAGAAAATGCAAAAAAAGCAGCTGATGCAGGTTGCTTTGTAATTGATAATTCTTCAACCTTCAGGTATGACGACAGCGTACCTCTGGTCATTCCTGAGATAAACCCTGACGCAATAGGTAATTCCAAACTCATTGCAAACCCCAACTGCACCACAGCAATTGCAGCCATACCCCTATGGCAGATCTATAAGAATTTTGGACTGAAAAAAGTAATTATCTCTACATATCAGGCCACCAGCGGAGCAGGAAACGGAGGCATGGCAGAACTTGAAAAAGAAACCAGAAAAGTCCTTGCAAATAAAGAAGCAGGCTGCGATGTTTTCAGGCATCCGATTGCTTTTAATGTTATTCCGCATATTGATGTTTTTCAGGACAACCTGTACACAAAAGAAGAAATGAAAGTAGTTTGGGAAACACAAAAAATATTTGGGGATAAGAACATACCTATATCCTGTACCTGTGTCAGAATCCCCACCATGAGAGCTCACTCTGAAAGTATTGTGGTTGAAACTGAAAAACCAATTACACCTGAAGCCGCCCGCAGTATATTCGAAGAAACATCCGGGATTGTTGTAAAAGATAATACCGAGGACTGTGTTTATCCCATGCCGCTCACTGCCAGTGAACAATATGATGTGGAAGTCGGCAGAATACGCCGAAATCTTGTATTTGGTGACAATGGTCTTGAATTCTTTGTTTGTGGTGACCAGATACTTAAAGGTGCAGCCTTAAATGCTGTTCAGATCGCGGAAGCTATTGCTGCAAAATTTTAGACTGATTTTATTTGTTTTCGGATTCAAGCTTTTTACCTAGCTCTTTGAATACTCGATACCTTGAAACTTTTTAGGATTATTCCCCTGAGAAAGTGTTCAAGTACCAATACAATAGAACCACAGATATATAATTATGGAAAAAAAAAGCTCCAACACCGTCTGGCATGATGCCACCATTACAAAACAGAACCGCGAAAAACTCTTTGGTCAAAAAGGGGTTGCCCTCTGGTTTACCGGCCTGTCAGGCTCCGGCAAATCAACCGTTGCAAATGCGGTTGAGAACAGACTATTTGAACTGGGCTGCCATACCTATGTACTTGACGGAGACAACGTACGTCATGGGCTCAACAGTGACCTTGGTTTTTCTGAACCAGACCGGGTAGAAAACATAAGAAGACTTTCAGAACTGGTGCACCTTTTCACAGATGCAGGCATCATTGTTCTCTCAGCGTTCATATCTCCTTATAAAAAGGACCGCGAAAGCGCTCGAAATCTTTTAAATAATGGTGATTTCTTTGAAGTTTTTTGCAGATGTGATATCTCGGAATGTGAAAAAAGAGACCCCAAGGGTCTGTACAAGAAAGCAAGAGCTGGGGAAATTCCTGAATTTACCGGAATTTCATCCCCTTATGAAACACCTGAAAACCCTGAAATAATCGTTGATACGGACAAAGACAGTGTTGCCAGGTGCGCAGAAAAGATTATTGATCATCTAAAAAAAAAAGGGTTCTAAACAGAAAAACCTGACAGAACCCCCTTAATATCCAATTAGAGCAATTTATTTTTTACTATAGCCTTTATCTGATAGAGATTGTATGAAAGCAATCTCAATGAATTTACGAAAAAGAATAGTAGAGGCATACGATGCAAGAGAAGGAACCCGTCAAGAGATAGCTTATCGGTTCAACTTATCATCCATTATGCTTGAAAAATTTTATGCGCGTTTTTCCGTGTAATCTTTATGGCATTGCGTGTATCAACAATGAGCTGTGCGTTCTTTGCAATCATGTCGTAATCATAGTCGCTGTGGTTCGTGACGATCAGGACCAGATCTGTTTCTTTCAGCAACTTCTCCATCAGCTTAACTAAGCGCATACTGCTGTAGTCGTATTCTCGGGTTTTTTCAGGTGCGGGATGTGCGGGTCGTTATAACGCAGACGAGCGCCCTGTTTCTTTAGAATATCCAGCAACTTCAGCGAGGGCGATTCACGGTCGTCATCAATATCTTTTTTATACGCAATCCCCAGTATCAGTACCGATGCACCTTGCAGACTCTTGCCGAGCAAATTTAACGCCTCAGTCACTTTACTGATAACAAAACAGGGGATCGAGGTGTTGATCTCACCTGCGAGCTCTATAAACTTAGTCGTAAAATCATACTGACGCGCCTTCCAGGAAAGATAGAACGGGTCGATCGGGATACAGTGCTCCCCAAGACCGGGGCCAGGATAAAATGAAGAAAAACCGAATGGCTTGGTTGATGCGGCAGCGATCACCTCCCAGATATCGATGCCCATTCGGTCGCTAAGCAGCTTCATTTCATTGACAAGCGCGATATTGACGCTACGATAAATATTTTCCAGCAACTTGCTAAGTTCTGCCGCAGCAGTGGAGGACACGACCACCACCTCGTCAATTATCTGCCCATACAGCTGTTGGCCCAATTTACGGCAGCTTGTGGTAACACCGCCGACTACTTTAGGTATGGTTCGCGTGGTAAAATTTTTGTTGCCCGGATCCTCGCGCTCCGGCGAATAGACCAGAAAAAAGTCTTTACCCACTTTTTTTCATTTTTGTGAAAACAATGGCAGCAGCACCTCTTCGGTTGTACCGGGATAGGTGGTGCTCTCCAGGCTTACCAACTGGCCGCTGCGTAGATATTTTGCAATTACAGCACCGGTGCTTTCAATATACTGCAGGTTCGGCTCTCGCATTTCATTCAGCGGGATCGGCACACAGATAATAATAACATCAACCTTTTTTAGCTGTTTAAAATCAGTCGTCGCCTGCACAGCGCCGGTTTTAAAGTAGTTTGCAAACTGCTTTGAAGCTATATGCTTTGTATAACTTTTGCCCTTATTCAGCATGCTGACCTTTTGCTCATCGACATCGAAGCCCAACACCTAGAACCCCTCTTCTGCAAACCGTATCACAAACGGCAGCCCAACATAACCAAGACCGACAATTCCTATTCTGGTGGTTTTATTGCTAATTTTTGTGCTCAGTTTTTTTATAATCCCACTCCTTATATAATTAAAATAAAATAGTAACCGCCCGCTGCGCTCAAGGCGCCAAGATCGCTAAGACCTTCAGATCATCAACGCCGTCTCCACCGGCAAGGTTCAATAGTATCAGCGTCATTATTATTTGACTGTCTATCCAGCCCTGTCTTGTGGGCAATTTTCGGATAAAGCGGCAACCCCGCCAGTGCCTTTATTCCCATGCTCTTTGTCTCTTCTTCGTACTTGAACGGTAATACCCCTTGTGCCATAATCGTTTTACTTCGTTGATGATATTATTGTTTGTTAAAACACATTATATCTTTCCTGCTTGCAGGGGCCAACGAGTTTTTTATTTTTCTGATGGTGAATCAGGGCATTCATGTCATTGCCTCTCTGAAAAACATGATTGAGCCGATTAAAAAAAAAGGGTTAAGATAATCTTGTCTTTAGATATTCTGTTTTATTAGCTGACTGCGTCAAGTTACTACTGCTGTGTAGTAAGTCGATTAAAGATAGATCGACAGATCATTTGATAGTTTATCAGATAAAATTGATCAACTACAGATATTTCTGCAGCTGATCAATTTTATCAAAACATAAGAATATGATTTATGGATCGCTTAAGTTTTAGTTAATGGAGCATTTCTGATACCTGCTTTACAACTTCAATCTCCTAAATTCTACTAATAAGTGCGACTCAACCATGCTTGAATAAGAAAGGTTATCTGGTATATTATTCAGCTTCTCTTTTCCAACAAGATAGGAGTCGCTAATAAATAAATATAACCAGATAACCGTAGAAGAAAAATACCATATTTACGCCTATAAGAAAGCAGAGTTTTGTCCTACAGAGATAGCACAGATGCTAGGGCGACACAAAAGCGCAATTTACAGAGAATTAAATCGAAATAAGTGAGAGCGGGGTTATCACCCTAAACAAGCTCATGAAAAGGCCAGCCAAAGACGTCAAGCAGCCTGCAAAGCTTTTAAAATGGCCTGAGCTTGTCAAACTGATTGAATCAAAAATCTGTGAGGACTGGAGCCCTAAGCAGATATCAAGCTGGCTACGGAACGAGCATAGTCTTATGATAAGTCACGAGCGTATTTATCAGCACATTTGGTCAGACAAGCTTAAATACGGGAATCTTTATAAACACCTTAAGCGCCAAGGTAAAAAGTACCAGAAACGAAACAATGGAAAGACCAGTCGAGGGCAAATAAAGAACCGTGTCAGTATTGATGAACGTCCCGCTATTGTTGATAACAAGATCCGTGTAGGTGACTGGGAGATTGATACAGTCATTGGCAAGGGGCACAAAGGCGCATTGGTTACACTTGTTGAGCGCAAAACGTTATACACGTTGGCAGCCCAAGTAGACAGCAAACGAGGGCGTAGGAAATTCTGTGTAAATGATTAATTGAGGTATAATAATTAATCATTACAAAGGAGGACTACACATGGCAATAAGAGATGAATTACTGGATGAACTTTTAAAGGAGTACAAAGATCCTGAAGACCTGTTTGGCAAAAATGGTATTTTCAAAGAGTTAAAAAAACGCCTTATTGAAAAGGCGATGGACGCTGAAATCACTCACCACTTAGGCTATGAAAAGCATAGCCCCTCCGGCAAAAACACTGGTAACTCACGAAACGGTAAATCTCCTAAAACCATTAAGAGCGATTCTGGAGAAATTCCAATAGTTGTACCCAGAGATCGAA
>Ga0307988_1000314_pt1 | contig 35614 bp, 30 predicted proteins | sample EllFjometagen183_FD_203166 | JGI IMG/M metagenome (GOLD analysis project Ga0307988, IMG submission 203166) | Marine microbial communities from Ellis Fjord, Antarctic Ocean - #183 | ecosystem: Environmental > Aquatic > Marine > Unclassified | place: Southern Ocean | collected 2014-10-08 | reverse complement strand
ACATTTCTGCAGTTATTTTTACGGATTAGTTACTTATTTCTAAAGATAGTTACGAATCAATAATTCCTGATTTCTCGGGGGATGGGTATAATGTTGTGAATATACAGAAAAAGCCCTCAAAATTATTGAAGGGCTCATCTTTAATAACCTCGTTTCCTTATCTCCTATTTTTACAACTGGTTACCAATCCCCTGATTGGTAACCTTAGAGCGTTCCCAAAGAGGGCTTTGGGAACGAGAGTAATACGACGCTCAGAGTTATTCATCTTCCATAATGATGAATCTAGAACACCTTGTTTCCGTCTGTCTTTTAATCTAAATGAATGCCCTCTATTATACAAACTATTTTCTTTTTCTTGTACCTTAGCAATAATTTTCATTTCAATATTTACGGGAGTACCAACTTGTACAGAGTTGAAAAGTAAAATGACATCATCGTTCTTCATTCTAATGCAACCATGAGAAGCTGGTGTTCCAATATAATTTTCTGCTGGAGTTCCATGTATCCAGATTCCTCTACTATAAGAATCTATCTCACCACCTTTATTAATCCCATTCTCCATTCCTTCCAATTTTAATATTCTAGTTGTTATTAAATCTTCTGAAAGAGCTTTTTTATTATCTAAAGTTGCTTTTTCATCAATAAACTTACCATCTTTATATATTGAGTTTTTATTAACTCGATCACCAATTTTTTCTTTTATTATATGATAACCCAGAGGTGTCATGTTGCTATCCTTTTTATTTCCAATACCAAATTTCGATGTTGAAATTGGGTATTCAGCGATCTTGCAATTATCCTGGATCAATAATAATTTCTGTTCTTTTATGCTTATCAAGATCATTTTCTCATATTTTATCATGTTGTTTATTCCCCTTTATTTCTAACTAAATGTTTTTTTATGTTTTCTTTTGTTTCTGCAGCATTTGTAAATAAAACTCCAGAGATCCCCATTTCTTCTGCACTTACAATATTTTCTTGTTTATCATCAATAAACAAACAATCCTCTGGCTTTAGATCAAACATTTTCAAGGCACGTTCATAGATCTTTTTCTGTGGCTTCACAGAGTCCAATTCATAAGACAACATTAAATTATCCTCAAAAAAATGTAACTCAGGAAATTGTTGCCATATACTGTTGAAATGTAATTCATCGGTATTAGAAAGAATGTATATATTATGGTTTTCTTTAAGTTCTTTAGCAAAATCAACTAGTTCGGTAACTTCAGTAAAAACACTGCACCATATTTTTTCAAATTCTTCAATGTTGTAATCAAATTTATAAATATCTTTAAGTTGAAAGTAGAATTCGTTTCTCGTTAGCCTTCCTGACTCAAATTCTAAAACAGGAATTGTTGACTCCATCAACGTTTCCGTTTCTGGTTTGTATTCTAAAGCTTTATAAAAAACATCAAAGTTGTAATCAACCAGCACTTTACCCAAATCAAAAATGATGTTCTTCATTACTTCTCCAATATCATGGTAACCGGACCATCATTTAACAATTTGATATTCATATGCTTACCAAATTTTCCAAGTTTAGGAATTATACCGTTTAGCTTAAGTACTTCAGCAAATTCAAGATATAACTTCTCAGCTTTTTCAGGTTTAGCAGCTTCCAGGAAATCTGGTCGACGCCCCTTTTTACAACTTCCATAAAGTGTAAATTGTGAAACAAGTAAAATTTCTCCCTCAACATCTCTTACAGAAAGATTCATCTTATTCTGTTCATCTTCAAATATTCTTAAATCTATTGTTTTTTTAACCAGCCACTCAATGTTATTTCCATCATCATCTGTAGATATTCCAATAAATATCAGAAGTCCATTCCCAATACTGGAGATCTCATTTCCATCAACTTCTACACCAGCCTGTTTTACCCGTTGAATTACCAGTTTCATTTATTATTCCAAATAATTTTTGGGAAAAAGTATTCTCTCGATCATTTCAATAATTATGTGAAGTACTGCGATATGTATTTCCTGAATTCTGTCAGTTGTGATTCCTGGAACTATAAGTTGGAGATCACATTTTTTATTCAAATCACCACCATTTTTTCCCAGAAGACCAAAAGTTACCATATTCTTCTCGGCAGCTCTTGAAACAGCATTAATTATATTCTGAGAATTCCCACTGGTAGAAATTGCAATAAGTATATCCCCTTCGTTCCCATAAGCTTCTACTCCTCTGGCAAAAACTTCAGAATATCCATAATCATTTGCTACGCAGGTAATATGAGAAGCATCCGTTAATGAGATCGCGGGGAGTGCAGGTCGTTCATTACGAAATTTTCCAGTTAATTCTTCTGCAAAATGCATCGCATCTGTAGAGCTTCCTCCATTACCACAAATAAGAACTTTCTTACCATTCTTAAAACCTTGGGCAATAATGCCTGCAATTTCATTTATCACTTTTACGTTCTCTTTATTCCTAGCGAAAGTAGCAAAATTATCCATTGTTTCTTTTAACGACAATTCAATATACTTTTTCATTTATCTTCCTCTTCAACTTCTACTGAAAGAATTTGAATTACCTATCTTCAACGTCAACAGGATTTTTTAAATTCTTTTAAAAAAATAGATTTTAGAATTCTGCTTTAACTTCCATACTTAGTTTATGAACCTGTTTTTCTTGAGGGTAGCTATTGCCAGAATATTGTAAATTAAGTGAAGTATAATTACTCATACGGTAGTCCATTGTCATATCCCATTTAAAAATATTCCCTTCTTTTTTATCTACCAAAAAACTTAAAAATCCTGATCCATCACGATCATTTCTCTTATAACTGGCTTTAATATAAAACCTGTATTTCCTTTTATAGAAGTAAGATGCTGATTCTTCAAGTTCAAATGCCTTAATAGTATAAGAGTTATTATTTGCATTATCATTACCGTTTTCTAAAGAGTAGGAAACAGAAGTTCTAAAGGTAAGATCAGAAGAGATCCTGTTTTGTAAATCCATCTCAATTAGATCTAACTCCAACTGAGAATTATAACGTGATTCTTCTTCTTTTAAATGATCATAATGCAATTCTAAATTTGTATTATTAAAAGTTAGAATTCTTAATTCAGCATCCCAAGTTTCATTATTTTTCTGGGAAGTTTCTGCGTTATATCGACTATCAAGAGTCTCCTCTAATTTATAACCAAGTTTAGATGTAAGTTTTTTTTCCATTATATCAAACCATAAAGTCTGATTTATCATTCTTCTGCCAAATATAGTTGTTTCAGAATTCATTAATACATTTGGTTTTAAAAAATAAATCGATTTCTTATCATCTTCTCTTGAGTTCTCTGTGATCATTATATAGGTTTCTGATTGAAACTTTTTTAAGAACGAGTTCGTTATCATTTTTGGAGTGAGATGTAATGAAATACTGCCGTTTACCTCCACCGACATTTCATCACTTTCATAATCTATCGCAATAATCTCCCATTCGTAATCACCCTGGAATACTCCTACAAAAAGCGTATCAACATCATAGGAACCCATATCTTCACCAACATATTGGAACTCTTTGATCTTAGGATGAAACTCAATATTCTTAAGTGAGTAATTGGAATTAATATTCACCAGATCTTTAAAGAATACATTTCGAGCTGAAATATCGGCAATATCAAAATTACTTTCTGTACTTAGTTTTCTATCTTTCACTTGTCGATGTGTAAGTGCGATGTTAACTCTGTGTTTGGCAGTATTCAAAAAAGTTTCAATCCCGTATGTGTAGGATGTTTCATCATGTTGAGTTATCAGATATTGGTTATCATTAAATTCCAATTTATCTTCTTTTATTTCCGTAAACAACCTTGAAGTTATCCATAGTAAATTTGCAGTTTCAATCTGTATTTTCCAGTTTCTATTTGCCTCGAAATATTTGCTGTTTTCTAAATTATCATATTCATAATTGCGATTAAAGAAATCTAAACCCAAGGCAAATTTATTAAAATTGTATTTCCCGCGTATATCATGTTGCTCAATTTTTGTGTCATCCATCTGTTGATCGTTTGCGGTTTGCTTTACTAAAAGATAACGGTGGTAAAGCTCTGGAATTAACTTGATCTGCTTCACGCTAGATGTAAAAGAAACATACTGTTGATCTGCAAAATTTGATACTTTCTTCTGCTTATATACAATATATGGAGAATAGAACCCTAAAATATTCATACTTAGCTCAGCAGAATATTCTTCACTGCTCAAAGAATCAGGTAGTTGTGTAAATTCAAAAGCATCAGCTGCAGTTTGTAGTTGTGCAAATGTAGAAAGATCTCCACCAAGTCGCTCATACATTAATTTTAGATCCGGGTCAATCTTATCAAGATCAGGGAAAAGACGGACACTAAACCTTGAAGCAAAATCATTATTGTCATTATCATCTACTTCTGAAAAAGAATTCTTATCATTAGAAGTGAACAAACCTTCCGCTGTTAAACTGTAACTTTCACCTCTAAAATTTATACTCAGATCACTATTTAATTTGCTTTGTGGAAGTGGAAGTTTCTTTAGTGGGAGATAACTTCCGTTTCCATCTCCAACATACTCATAATATGCTCCATCAGGATTGTAACTATAATCTCCATTACCTTCTCCCATATTTTCAAAATGAATATTATAATGTCCTGTTATCAAACTATCATTGCCTACATAATAATAGTAAGATTCATCCTCAGATATTTCATATTCACCATCTTCAGCTTCTGCTATTCCACTCACAAAAGCTGTCTCATCACCGGTAGATTCTAAAGCATCAATTTCTTCTTCAGAATATGAATCCTGAAGCGGATTTTTCTTATCATCGTTTTGGATTATAACATTACTACTAATATTAAATTTGTCTGACAAATTTACTTTTGCTGACGCAAGATACATATTCTGATTATAATTTTCATCAGAATATTGGAATGTAACCCGAATATTACTTGATGAAGAAATGAAATGCCGATTGGAGAAAGTCATCCCGCCTTCTGAATAATCTATCGAATAATCTGTTCCACGCTGCATTTGTGAACCATTCAGATATACTTCTTCCGATCCTGGAACTACTTGAACTCCCGAAACTCCTTCCACTGATAGATAATACGGTCCCTGCTTGGCTTCCGTACTTTCTAATTCAACTGTTATCTTTTTACCTTTGGAGACCGCTAACGCTCCTGTTACTTTATTCTTGCCACTCCAACCTGCTTTTAATCCTTCAAATTTTGTTGAATATTTCATAAATGAGGAACCTTCAAACTCCATTTCTAAATCACCAAATGCAAGTTCGTATCTTTCCCCATACAAACGAATAAATATTTTATCCAGACTGCTAAGTTCACGTGAATCTCCCTCCGGAGTTATGGGAGTTTGACTGTCAGAAAGTTGCGCTTCAATACTCATCTCATCACTTAATTTACCATTGATCTTGAGGAAAAGTGATTGATCCAGATCGAAATCTTCGTTATTAGCAACCGAAATTGAAATTGTTTTACTTCCGGTAATGTCAAGATCGGTGTGGTCGTAGAATTGTGGTGACTGTAATTTGGATGTTTTCACTTCAGTTGTATCAGAATAATCTTGAACTTGAAATAGATGAAAACGACTAGTTAGATGTTGCGGGTAAGTAGAATATTCGATTATGCAATTGCCTATAATCCGGTCGAAAGAAACTGTTCCTTTTTTGTAATCAATCTTGTATTCACTACTTTCAAATGTTATTGAGTCATTATAGATTATTTCGGAATTAATAATAATATTATTGGAGGATAGTTCCATCTGTACATTCTTGTCTGTTACATTCAGCCGTTCCCACTTTATCATTGGTGAGAAGAAATTATAGGCAGACAATGTTACCTGCAACAAAATGATACCAATTATTATCTTAATTTTCATTCTATATATATATCCAAAAAATAATCTTTAATTATGAAAACAATTATTGTACTTTGCAAGTCAAGTGATTGTTATTACTTCTGAAAAGAATATTTAATTATTCTATCTCTCTTATCCTTCCTTAAGAGAGCTTTGTACAAGATTCGTCAGGATGACTGATAATTATTTCAACAACAAGCCCTTCTTTGTTTCATGTACTTTTCCATCTGTTTTAAGTTCAAAAAGATAAATTCCAGTGGAAACACTTTTGTTATTTGTATCCTTTCCGTTCCAAATAACAGATCCTTCAACAAGTTCAGGATTACCAAGAGTAGAAATTGTTCTTACTTTTTGTCCTTTAACATTGTAAATATTTATTTCCGCATTTTCTATGCTTTCTGACTGTAATGAGAAACTTATCGTTGTTTCCGGATTAAATGGATTAGGATAAATATTCATACTAGTTTTTGGAGAAATTATTTCATCATCTATAATTTCTACAATTCCATCTAATTCTCCCGAGAGAAGGTTGAGTTGTCCTTGAGAATAATTGTTTGCATAATCATCGAGTAGAACAGTAGAATAAACTGTGTTTTCTTCATCAAGTTTGATGCTAACCTTGGAGTCGGCATAAGAGAAATCATTAAATGGATAATCCCAGTTTACGATTCCTGCCATTTCTCCATTCTCAGTATTAAAACGGAAATCCAAATTCATTGAATTAGAAGAATAATTTGTTTCATGAACATAGGCAAGAGCACCGGATTCACCAACTGTAAAATCATCTAAATGAAATCCCGGACCAAAACTCTGAACTAGTACAGGTAAAGGGTTTCCAAGTTGATAGCGATATATTTGATCATGATTATAAAGCTCTGCCAACACATAAATACTGTTCCCACTTATGTGTGCATTTTTCAATACGCTTCCCTCACTATCTACTGCATAATGCTCATATTCCTGTGGATCATCATCCGAGATCAGGAAATGAAAATGGGAAAGATCGTTAACAGTTTGATAAGCAATTATCAAACTCTCTCCATCTGAATCCATCCAAAGCGACTGTAAAGCTTCGTCTACTTCTTCTACATAAGATTCAGAAAAGTTCTGCCCATTATTGGAAGAATGAAGTACAGTAATATTTCTAGGAACTTCTGGAGATTGAATTACTCTTGGAAAGTTTGGAGGTTGTACAGAAGTTAAACGAGAATCATAATAATAATCTTTATCATAACCTGTTGAACCGTGTGATCCATCGTAATGATATTCATCCATGTTCCATTCATTTTCTCCAGGATGATTATATAGATCACCTCCCGAACGATGAATATAACCACGACGAGTTTGTGATAATGACCCAAACATTGTTATAACACCTCTTTCAAAAACTATATCATTTGATGATTCCGGCCAAACAGGATTATACCAGGGATAATCTGTTCCATAAGGATAAACATAATCATCTGGAATGTTATTTGGGTATGAATTTACATAAGCAGGACTTTCATAAGGGAATCCGCAAGTTTGATTAACCACTGGTTGACCACCATGAAGTTCAAAACCTTCATATCCAGGGGGTAACATCTCGTTTTGCGGAAAAACATATTTATGCAGATCTACATAGGTATAGAGAGTATCCAGTGATGTATTATATGGACTTAGAGCTGTAAAATCTGGTGTGGAACCATGCGGATGTTGATATTGTGGAGTAAATATCCCATCGTAATGACACGCCATTTCTCCATAAACAAGAGTGTCTCCGACCCCCAATGCAGCATAAGTTCCATATAATATTATATCATCACAATTGTCATCACGCAATTCCATATCTTCAAAAGGATCTTTGTGTTTATATCTTATCAAGATCTTCTCTGCCGAAACAAGACCAAAGTAATCGGTCGTATTTAAATTACCGGGCTCATCAGGTGGGCTTCCTGGTGGTGTATTGGCATAAGTAATATCACCAACAATAAATATTGTATCTGCACTTGCCCAAGTTTGAGATCCGTAAACTTCACCTTCTATCCAAAGTTCAGCATCACCTACCCAAACAGATTGGTCAGTAACTGGGAAAGAACCTCCTACTGTCCAGAGTGTATCATAGATCGTAACATAATTTGTCCAGATATGATCTGCGTCTTCATACCAGTTGCCACCATTATTTATAACAGCATTTGCCTCTTCTGCATTTTGTGGAAACCAACTGTAAACACTAAAAGTATCAACTCTAACCGGCTCGATCTGACCAAACATGCATTCAAAAGCTCCAGCACTAAGTTTCACATACACAATATCAGTATCATCACTACCCAACTGGAGTGAATTTGCTTGAAGTTCTTCAAGTCCTATCTGTTCATAAGGTTCAATCTCCTCTTCGTAACCACCTAAGAATATTTGATCCATTGGTGCACTTTGATTGGCAGGTGCTCCCGTTGCCCAATCCATGATCCTGCCAGCAGTTGTAACCATACTATGGAATATCGGCCAACCTCCAGAATTCTGGATCCAAATATCATCATTAGAATGAACTGGTCCAAAATATTCATCTGCACCCCAAAATTTCAATATTCCTGCATTAATACCACCATCTTCATTTTCTGATTTTTCATATTCTGTAAAGTGTTGGAATTGAGCTAAACTTTTTTCCTGAAAGTTATTTGAATAACAGATATCCAAGCCATCATCATTCTGTACAATATGCGGATCTCCAAAATCAATTATTTCAATTGTATCGATACTGAATGATACTCCATTATCAATTGAGGTTGCAATTTTTAAATATCCCAAGTCTGAATTTTCTATTTCGGAATATACAATAATAATATTGCCATTCTCCAACACTTGAATTGCAGGATCAGTAAAACGATCGTACCAATTATTTAATGTATCAATACTTGTATGCGTTTGGTAATTTGTAGCGCTGATCCGAGTAAAATATATGTACTGATCTTGATAACTATATGTCAAAAAAACTGTACCATCAACAATTTGATAAGCTCGCTGCCCACTACTCATTTTGCTAGAATACTCTCCATTTATCTCAATTGGATTTGAGATCTGTGCTTGAAGTGAGAATGTGACAACTATAAGAAATATTATGAAATAGAATTTCATTTTGCTCCTCCTAAAAAGATATTAAGCAGGACGTATCATTCTGATGCGTCCAAAATATTTAGTTCAATCTGAAAGATTGAACCAGCGAATTAGATGCCCACTTGCGTGGGAATGACAATATTCCCTTCACTCTGAGGAGTCTACTTGCTAACCTTTTAACGAAGAGTCAGGGAAAAATATTAATTTATTCTTCATTAGGAAATATGAACCAGAAGAAGAGATAGAGGAATAGCCCAATTCCTCCTGCTAAAGTCATTGCAGCAAAAGCAATCCGAACAAGGCTTACATCCCAACCGAAATAATTAGAGAAACCACCGCAAACCCCGGCTAACATTCGCTTTTTCCAGCTTCTGCAGATCTTGGTTTTCTCTTCCTCATCATCTACATCAATAACTTCAGGTTTTGTTTCTCCTTTTGGTAGGATAACAGTTAATATCAGATAGATGAAAAAACCGGAAAAACCAAAAAATAATGAAACAAGAAAAACCCCTCTCACAATATTAGCATTAATTCCAAACGATTCTCCGATTCCTGCGCAAACGCCGGTTAACAGTTTATCTTTATCAGAAATATGTAGATTTTTCATTATTCCTCCTGAAAATTCAAATTCACCTTCCGAAGCTTTTCTTATAACTCTAACACATGAAGATTCGGAAGGTTGTAAACGAGATAAAACTTTCCAAATTTTAGTTGAATGAAATCCTCGTCGAAAACTTTGGAAAGTTAGTGATTTTAGATATAATTCGTCAAGATAAATGATATGATTTGACATAAAACGACTTTTCAGGATTTTGAAAATTAAATAATTTAAAAAGGAATGACTATGATCAAAAAGATATCGGTTCGCACAAATGAGCATGAACAGCTCAAAGATATCACTTCTGACATCAGACAATTCGTAAAAGAATCTAATATTGAAGAGGGCAAGATCACAGTTTTTATTCCTCATACAACAGCTGCTGTAACTATCAATGAAAATGCAGACCCAGATGTTCAACATGACTTGATAATTGCCTTGAACAAAATATCACCGGTTCTACCTGAGTTCAGACATATGGAAGGAAATTCTGATGCACATACAAAAAGTTCTATAGTTGGGTGCTCACAAGATATTATTATACATGAAGGTAAACTTCTTTTGGGAACCTGGCAGGGCATTTATTTTTGTGAATTTGATGGGCCTCGCATGCGAACTGCAATATTAAGGATTTATTAATGCAGATCTGGCTGAGCTTTATTGTCGCATTAGTTTTAATTATGCTTATTGCCCGTAAAAGTTTATGGTTAGCTCTTTTTGTTGGAGCTTTCTTTTTGGGTTCAGTTAATCTTCCATACCGAGACCTATTTTCGATTGCACATTTTACAATTATCGATTACAAAATAGTCTTACTTGCATCTGCTGTTGGAATTATCCCACTTATTGGAGGTGGCCTTCAAACGTCAGGGTTAATGGATGATTTGATAAATAATCTGCAAGTAAAGAGAAAAGTATATCTAGGATTATCACCAGCACTCATGGGTCTTCTACCAATTCCTGGTGGAGCGTTACTTTCAGCTCCAATGCTTTATAGATCAGGAACTGATATTAAACCTGAAACATATACAGCAATAAATATCTGGTTTCGTCATATTCTAATATTAATATATCCACTTGGAGCACTTCTACCCTGCAGCAAAATGGGAAATTTTAATGTTTATACTGCGATGCTGTATATCTTCCCCATTTTCATATTACTATTTATCTTGGGATATTTTTTCTTCTTACGTCCAATAAAGGGAGATATGCCCAAAACTGGTAAACTCAATATCAAAAAACTTTTAGTTCCATTATTTATTATTATCAGTGCTCCAATAATTCATACATTTCTTAATTTAACACCATTATTAGATGAAGCAGCTTTAGTTATTGCAGTCTCAATTACTTTTTTATTTACTTTCTTATTTGGTAAGATGAAAGTACAAGATGTCTTACCGTTATTTAGAAAGATGAAGCCTTGGAGATACTTCCTGATTATAATTGGGATATTTCTTTTCTTACGGATTTTTCAAGCTACAGCAATTACTGATAAAATTTCACAGCTTACATTTTCCCAAAATTTTCTAATAATTGGAATTGCTGGCATATTGAGTTTTGTAACTGGTCGAGTGCAATTGGCGATTTCAATTCTAATACCTATTTTCCTTACAAAATTTGGTGTGGAACAATTTACAATACAAGCATTCGTTATCATGTATATTTCAGTTTATCTTGGTTATATGATTTCGCCAGTGCATCCTTGTGTTAGTGTTTCTATTGAGTATTTTAAAACAAGTTATTGGCAGTTTGCCAAGAAAGCTTTTTACCCAACAATCATTGGATTTACTGTACTTATCATTTTATCGCTAATGGTAATTTGAAGTTAGGAGAACTGATGCCTGAGAAAGAAAATATTATTATTTCTTACAAATTCACCAAAGAAGACGGATCTTCCCAATTCTTTGAAATCCAACTCGATCCAAATAACCTGGAATTGATACATAAACAATTTACTAAGCTACCTGATTGGACAGATCTTAAATTTAATCAATGCCCTAATTGCCCGCTAGAAAAAGAAAAAATTTCATATTGTCCTATTGCTGCTAATATTGTAGATATTATTGAGATCTTTAAAGTTTCAAAATCCTTTGAAAATGCCAACGTACTTATTACTACATCTCAAAGGGAGTACCATAAAGAAGCATCCTTACAGCAAGGTGTAAGTTCATTATTAGGAATGATAATGGTAACATCTGCCTGTCCTATACTTTCTAAATTGCGTCCTATGGCTAGATTCCATCTTCCTTTTGCAAGTACAGAAGAGACAATATATCGTGCTGTTTCCATGTACCTTGTAAAACAATTTTTTAACATGCAAGATGGTAAAGAACCGGATTGGGAGTTGAATGGACTAATTGAAATTTACAATGATATTCACGAAGTTAATAAAGCCTTTTTTAAAAGGTTATCATCGCTCAAAGGTGAGGATGCAAATGTGAATGCTTTAATAATCTTAGATAACTTTGCAAATTATGTTAACTTTAGTATCGATCGGCATAAACTTGCTAAAATTAAATGGATGTTTGACGATCATGGGAAAAGGGATGACTAGTAAAAGAATTTTTTGGATAGCTGGTGAAAATTCAGGAGATCTTCACGCTTCGGTTGTTTTGAAAGAACTCAACAAGCAACTCGATAATGTTGAGAATTTCGGAATCGGTGGTGACAAGATGGCATCACAAGGTTTCAAAGCAATCTACCCATTTGATCGCTTCTCTGTCATGGGTTTTGTTGAAGTTGTAAAACATTTAGCTTTTTTTCTAGAAGTAGAAAAAAATATTAAAACAATATTCCAGAGTAACCCGCCTGATCTTGTAGTTTTAGTAGATTATCCCGGCTTAAATATGAGAATTGCTAAGTTAGCCAAACGTTATAATATTCCTGTTTTATATTTTATTGTCCCACAATTCTGGGCATGGAAATATAAAAGAATCTTCAAATTGCAAAAATATACTGATCATATCGCCTACATCCTACCCTTCGAAGGGAAGTATTTCAGCAAACATAATATAGAGGCAAGTTTTGTTGGACACCCTATCTCAGAGGAGATCGTTATCAAGCTTTCTAGAGAGGAGTTTGCTGCAGAAAATGATCTTGATCTTAACAAAAAATGGCTTGGATTTCTACCTGGTAGTCGTGATACGGAAATAAAAAAGATGCTACCTGAATTTATAAACTCAATTGAATTGTTAACTGATGATTATGAATTAATAGTCTCACAAGCTTCGTCCGTTTCAACAGAATTGTTTGATAAAATTATTGGGAAAACTGAAAAAGAAGTAAAGATCTTAAAAAATATGAACTACGAAATGATGAAGCACTGTGACTTATTAGTTGTTACTTCCGGTACTGCCACTATAGAAACTGCCTTTTTGGGAACACCTTTTATAATTGCTTATAAAACAAGTAACATATCATATCAAATAGGAAAACGTTTTATAAAAATTGATAAGATCGGATTGCCTAATATTGTTATCGAGAAAGATATTGTGCCTGAATTGATCCAGAATAATGTGAATGGTCAGAACATTTATGCAAATATCATTAAACTCCTTTCAGATGAAAAAAAATACAATAAAATACGTAATGAGTTACATGCACTTCATGACATTCTGGGAAGTAAAACAACTTCTACGGAAGTTACTGGAATAATTAGGAATATGCTAAATGAATAAGTTTTTATTGTTTTTAGAAAAGTATTTAGCAGCTGCATTTGTAAGTCTTGTTGGAATAACATGGAAGTATAATTTGCAAACTCCACAACCAAAAGAAAAAGCTATTTACACTTTCTGGCATAGAAATATGATTCCGTTAATGTATCTGCATCGTGGTGAGAATATTGTAATTCTTGCATCTTCCTCAAAAGATGGTGAGCTAATAGCTGGACCTGCAAAACTATTTGGTTATAAAATTGCACGAGGTTCTTCTGGAAGAAAAGGAAGTTCTGGTACTAGAGAACTAATTAGATATGCTACTGAAAACAGTATTGGAATAACACCAGATGGACCTAAAGGACCTTCTGAAAAAATGAAATACGGAGTCCTATTTCTTTCTTATTTTACAAAATTACCAGTTGTCCTGGTAGCTGTAGACATAAATAAAGAGAAAAATTTCAATACCTGGGATAGATTCCGACTTCCACACCTGTTTAGTAAAATTAATGTAACTTATAGTGAACCCATTTCAATTTACAAAAAGAATGAAATAGAAGAAAAAAAAGAACTTTTACAGAAGATGATAGATGAATTAACAATTAAAAATAAAGTGAGATAATTATGATATTATCAGATCGTGCGATCAACATTCAGGCATCTCCAATAAGAAAACTGATGCCATTTGCAAATGCTACAAAAAAGAAAGGGATTCACATTTATCATTTGAATATCGGTCAACCAGATATAGAGACGCCCAAGGCAATGATGGACGTCTATAAGAATTATGATTCTAAGGTTCTAGCTTATGGTCCATCACAAGGTTTGGAGATTTATAGAAGTAATCTGGTGAATTATTATAAAAAACATGACATTAAGTTAGAAAGTGATGATATAATTGTAACTACTGCAGGCTCCGAAGCTATTGTATTTGCTCTATTAACAGCCTGCAATGCTGGAGATGAAGTAATTGTACCAGAACCATTTTATACAAATTATAATGGATTTGCTACAATAACCGGAGTAAAAATTATTCCTTTAACAACATATGCCGAAGAGGGTTTTAAATTACCTGAGAATGAGAAAATTACTAAGCTTATTAATAGTAAAACTAAAGCAATAATGTTATGTAATCCAAGTAATCCTACAGGTGCTGTTTATCCGCTCTCAGAGTTGGAGAGGATCGCAAAAATAGCAAAAGAGAATGACCTGTTTGTAATTTCTGATGAAGTATATCGTGAATTTGTTTACGATGGACTTTCACACACAAGTATCATGGATCTTGAAGGGATGGAAGATCTTGCAATCATGGTAGATAGTATATCTAAACGCTACAGTGCTTGCGGTGCAAGAATTGGCTGTTTAATTTCAAGGAATAAGGAGTTAATAAATTCTGCAATTAAATTTGCTCAGGCGCGTCTGTGCCCTCCAACTATAGATCAGCTCGCTGCCAATGCCGCAATAGACATCGAAGAAGATTACTTCAACGGTATAATAAAAGAATATGATGCAAGAAGAAACCTGGTTTACGAGGAACTTCAAAAGATTGATGATATTATCTGCATCAAACCAAAAGGAGCTTTTTACATAATCGCAAAATTACCTATTGATGATGCTGAACATTTTGCCAAATGGATGCTGGAAGAATTTTCCTATAATGGTGAAACAGTAATGTTTGCACCGGCACAAGGTTTTTATGCAACACCCAATTTGGGTAAAAATGAAATACGACTTGCCTATATTTTAAACTTAAATGATCTTGCAAAAGCAATGAAAATCTTCCGTGAAGGTCTTGATGAATATATCAAACTGAAATAAAAAATAATTGCGGAGGTTATTAATATACAACCTCCGCATTTGCAAATTATTTTGTGATTATTTTATTTAAAGATCAATGCGATTTCTCTATCTGCACTCTCAATACTATCAGAAGCGTGAACAGCATTTTCTCCTTTAGAACGACCAAATATTGAACGGACAGTCCCCAAAGCAGCTTGTGTAAAATCTGTTGCACCAACCAATTCTCTTAATTTCAAAACTGCATCTTCCCTGCTCAGAACAACACCAACAATTTCACCTGAGCGCATGAATGCACTATGTTCGGGGAAAAAATGTTTTCCCACATGTTCCGCATAAAATTCTTCTACTAGTGCATGATCCATTTTGAACATTTTCATGTTCTCAATTACAAAACCGTTTTTTTCTACCATTTGTAGAATTTCACCAATGTGATTATCAGTGGTTGCATCCGGTTTAATCATAAATAAAGTTTTTTGTTCCATACATCACTCCAATTATCGTATTTTATTATTATATTAAAATTTACAAGTCTGTAATAATCTCTTTACAATCTTATTAATGCAAAAATTTGTTTCTACTTTCTTTTTGCAAGAAAAATGTTTGACATAATTACATAATATTGAGATTGAAATTGAAAATTTGGAATAATAAATTTTGATTTCGGAGGAAATATGTCTTTAGCAAAGCTAAAAAAAGGAAATAATGTATTCGTTAAGAAATTCGATGAAAACAAAAAACTATATCATGATCTTGTTGAAAAAGGTCAGCATCCAAAAGTTCTTTGGGTTGGTTGTTCCGATTCTAGAGTTGTACCGGAATTCACTGTCAATGCCGATGCAGGAGATTTATTCGTCATTAGAAATATTGCCAATATAATACCACCCGCTGAAGCTGATGAAAACTGTACAAGTTCGGTATTAGAATATGCAGTGCTACATCTAAATATTGAGCATATAATAATATGCGGACATACTGGTTGTGGTGGAATCAATGCTTTAATCGATGGAACACCAAAAGATTCAAAAATCCATGATTGGTTAAAACATGCCTGTCCCACCCAAGAGATCACAAAAAAGCCCGATTCAGATTCTTTAGAATTAGTTACAATTAAAGAAAATATTTTATTCCAAGCTAAAAATATTTTAACATTCGAGTATATAGAGAAAAAAGTTAATCAAAACGAGATAAACATTCATAAGTGGTTATATGATATGCACTCTGGAAAAATATCTTTTTTTGATGAAATTGATAATAATTGGCATCAATTTTTTTAATAATGTTAACTTTCTGATGTAGATTATGCATTATAACTTAATATGTAGTAGAATTCATTTTTTAAAATTATTGCTATTATATATTAATTAACATAATCATATTAAAAATTATTAAAAAATACTTGACTTGTCATTATGAGAGTAGGATTTCGAGTAATAATTATTTTAAAATCTAAAGGAGGACATACCAGATGGCAGAAAAAAAAGCAATAACTTCGTTAGCTCATGAGGGAAGAACATTCCCACCATCAGATGAAATGAGAAAAAATTCTCATATTTCATCCGAAAAACAGTATCAGGAAATGTGGGACAAATCAATTAAGGATCCCGATGGATTTTGGCTAGAACAGGCAGAAACTTTGCATTGGTTTAAAAAACCAACAAAAGGTCTAAAATACAATTGGGATACTAAAAATCGAATTATCGAGCACACATGGTTTGAAGATGGTGAAATGAATGTAAGTTACAACTGTTTAGACAGACATCTAGGTACACCAACTGAAAATAAAACAGCAATTATCTGGCAAGGCGAAGCTGAAGATGATGTAAAAAAATACACTTACAAAGAATTACACCTCGAAGTAAGCAAATTTGCTAATGTAATGAAATCAAAAGGAATAGTAAAAGGCGATAGAATTGCAATTTATATGCCCATGGTTCCAGAATTGGCAATCGTAATGCTTGCCTGTACAAGAATTGGTGCAATTCACTCTATCATTTTTGGTGGATTTAGCGCAGATGCGATCAAAGGAAGAGTTAATGACTCTGATTGTAAAATGCTCATTACTTCAAATGTTTCTAATAGAGCTGGAAAACACATTCGTCTTAAAGACATTTCTGATGAAGCATTAAAAGATACTCCTACTATCGAAAGTGTCATAGTTATAAAAGTTAACGAAGAGCCATGCCACATGGAAGCTGGAAGAGATTTCTGGTATCATGATGAAATGGCAAAAGTTGATGAAGTATGTGAAGCCGTTCCAATGAAAGCTGAAGATAAATTATTCATTCTTTATACTTCAGGTTCTACAGGAAAACCAAAAGGTGTTGTTCATACTACTGCCGGTTATTTAATGCACACAACTCTCACTCATAAACATGTTTTCAATATTCATGAAGATGATGTGTACTGGTGTACTGCTGATATCGGTTGGGTAACAGGTCACAGCTATATAGTTTATGGACCTCTTGCTAATGGTGCAACTTCTGTAATGTTTGAAGGTGTTCCAACTTATCCAGATGCTGGAAGATTTTGGCATGTTGTAGAAAAATTTGACATAACTGTATTTTATACAGCACCAACAGCTATTAGAGCATTGATGAGACTTGGTGATAAATGGGTAGAAAAATATAAAATGCCAACACTTCGAATTCTTGGATCAGTAGGTGAGCCTATCAATCCGGAAGCTTGGATGTGGTATCATGAAAAAGTTGGAAAAGAAAATTGCCCAATCGTTGATACATGGTGGCAAACTGAAACTGGTGGATTTATGATTTCTCCTCTTCCTGGTGCACATACACTCAAACCTGGTAGTGCTGGTAGACCATTCTTTGGTGTAGAACCAATTATCTTGCGTGACGATAGATCAGAATGTGATCGCAATGAAGGTGGAAAACTTTGCATCAAAAAACCTTGGCCTGGAATGATGAGAACAATGTGGGGCGACCACGATAGATTCATTGACACATATTTCACAATGTATGATGATATTTATTTTGCCGGAGATGGATGCCGAATTGACAATGAGGGTGATTACTGGTTATTGGGAAGAATCGATGATGTAGTTAATGTGTCCGGTCACAGAATTGGTACTGCCGAAGTTGAAAGCGCATTAGTAAGTCATAATGCTGTTGCAGAAGCTGCTGTAACTCCAATTCCACATGAGATCAAAGGACAAGGACTTTACGCCTATGTAACGTTAGTTGGAGGCATCGAAGAAACTGATGCATTAAAGAAAGAACTTGTTATGCATGTTCGCAAGGAAATCGGACCGATAGCAGCACCTGATGCTATTCAATGGGCTCCTGCACTTCCAAAAACTCGTTCCGGTAAGATTATGCGTAGAATCTTAAGAAAAATTGCAGAAAATAGTGCTGATAACCTTGGAGATATTTCTACACTTGCAGATCCAAGTGTTGTAGAAAGTCTTATCCAAGATCGCAAATTAATCAAATAAAAGTATAATTAATAGAATATAGCCGGAACTGTATTTTTTAAGTTCCGGTTTTTTTCTAGTAAATAAGGAGAAAGAATGTTTGAAAAAAAAATTATGAATAGAAATTTTGTAGTTTTAGGCGCAATACTCATTCAACTTTGTCTAGGTGCGATCTATGCCTGGTCAGTGTTTACAAAAAAAATTACCTTGGCAATTGCAGATGGTGGTGACTATGGATTTTCAGCAACTCAAGCTGCTTGGGTATTCTCAGCTGGTCTTGCTGCTTTTGCACTTGTTATGGTTTTAGTTGGACCATGGGCTAAAAAAGAACCCCGAAAGGCAACAATGCTGGGAGGAGCAGTTCTTGGTTTGGGATATGTTTTAGGTGGATTCTTAGGAAATTCTTTTATTGCACAGTTTATTTGCATTGGACTTATCGGTGGAGCTGGAATTGGGATCGCTTACGTAGTTCCTATTGCAGTTGGACTTAAATGGTTTCCTGATAAAAAAGGCATGATTGCTGGACTTGGAGTTGCAGGTTTCGGCTTCGGCGCAACTTTATGGGTCAAACTTGCTGGAAGCTGGTTTGGTGGTCTTTTAAATACTACAAGCCTATTTGGACTTCCTGGTGTTCAAAGTGTATTCATTATTTATGGGATTATTTTTTTTCTAGTTGTTCTTCTTGGAAGCATTGTTATGGTTGATCCACCTGTCGGTTATAAGCCTAAGGGATGGGAACAGAAGAAATCATCTGAAGGTTCTGCTATAAAATCATTAGAATTTACCAGTAAAGAAATGTTGAAAACACCTCAATATTTTATGCTATTGTTCATGTTTATTGGATCAGCTTTAGCCGGATTAATGGTTATTTATTGTATTCGTCTTTTTGGAGTTGATGCTCTGCAGTCTAGTGGTTTTGCACAGAATGCGGAATTAGCTGGAGTAATTGCTGGAACGGCAATGGCTTTTTATGCAATTTTCAATGGCTTAGGACGAATTATTTGGGGAGTTGCTTCTGATAAAATCGGTAGAAAAATGGCTCTTTTTCTTATGTTCCTTATTCAAGGAATCATGATGCTTCTTTTCATAAAAGTAGGAGGATCAAAAACTGGATTAATAATTGGTGCCAGTTTAATTGGATTTAATTTCGGTGGGAATTTCGCACTTTTTCCAGCAATTACATCAGATTTCTTTGGTCTAAAGAATTTAGGACCAAACTATGGATGGGTATTTCTAGCATACGGAGTTGCAGGAATTGCTGGACCACAAGTAGCTGGATATTTTAAAGATATTGCGATTAAGTCTGGTGGAGGAGTTGAAGCTTGGTCTACTCCATTTTTAATCGCTGGTGTTGCTTGTCTGATTTCAGCAGCACTTGCTATTTTCGTAAAACCACCAAAACATAAAGTAACTCGGTAAATTGACATATATACTTAAAGAGGTTACGGTCGTAACCTCTTTTTTTGTTTTTCTACCTCACAATAGTTTTATCACAAAATTATACTTCTAATCAAATTAGCTGTAATTTCTTGACACTGAAGCTTGAGTTCTGTTTTCAGTAAAAAAAAATTCGGAGGAGAAATGGCAATAAAAAAGTTAGAGCATTTGATCGAACTTGTAAAAACCAAATCCAAGAAAAGAGTTGTGGTTGCGTATGGGCAAGATGATACAACAATTCTAGCTACAAAAAGAGCAATTGAGTTAAATTTTGCAGAATTCACATTAATTGGTGATAAAAAAGTGATAAAAAAGGTCTGCGCTGATCATGATATTGATCCAGCAATTTACACAATTATCCATGAACCAGACGAAATGAATTCTGGTAAAAAAGCCATAGAACTTGTTCGTAATGGTAAAGGCGATGTGTTAATGAAAGGATTAATCTCAACTGATAAGTTGTTGAAGTGCATTATAAATAAAGAAAACGGGATTATGATTCCAAATGCCACATTATCTCATATTTCTATTGCTGAGATTCCAAACTATCACAAACTACTTATCTTTACTGATGCCGCGTTTATTCCTAGACCAAATATTGAACAAAAAATTGCTATGACTAACTACGTGATTGATACGGCTAGAAAAATTGGTGTCAAAAGACCCAAAGTAGCAATTATCTCTTTCTCAGAGAAAACAGATCCAAAAATTCCAACCGCTGTTGATGGAGCATTCATATCTAAAATGGCTGATCGTGATCAAATTAAAAATGCTGATATTGATGGTCCCCTGTCAATTGATTTGGCGATTGATCCAGAGAGTTTAAAATACAAAGGTGTGAAAAGTTGCGTGCAAGGAAATGCGGATTGTCTTGTTTTTCCATTTCTTGAAGTGGCAAATGTATTTTATAAATCATTAACTTACTTTGCACAAGCTGATATGGTAACATACATTGTGGGAACAAAAGTGCCAACAACTCTCTCTTCAAGGAGTGACACAGTGAAGAATAAACTATATTCTCTTGCTTTTGCTTGTTTAATGGCGGATAAGAAGGGAAGAACAAAAGAGGATCAATAAATGAAAATAGCCCTTGCTTCCGATCATGCTGGTTTTGAACTAAAAGAGAACATAAAAAAATATTTAACTGAGTATGAAGTAGTTGATTTCGGTACAAATAATTCAGATTCGATGGATTACCCTGATACAGGATTTGACGCTGCTGTGGCTGTATCTAGAGGTGAATGTGAAAGAGGTATCTTAATCTGTGGAAGCGGGATTGGAATGAGTATTGTAGCAAATAAAGTCTCTGGAGTCCGAGCTGCCTTGTGTCAAACTAAACAATTTGCTCAACTTTCTAGACTTCATAATAATTCTAACATTTTGGTTTTATCAGGAAGATTTATTTCAGAATATCTAGCGAAAGAAATAATTGAAGTTTGGATTAAAACAGAATTCGAAGGTGGTCGACACCAAAATAGATTAGATAAAATAACAATTCATGAAAAGGAGAAATAGTTGATGAAATTCATAAAAAAAAATGATCCCGAACTGTTTGATGCAATGAATAACGAATTAAAACGACAAACAGAAAATCTTGAACTCATTGCTTCTGAAAATTTTGTTTCTCGTGCTGTATTAGAGGCAAACGGTTCTGTTTTAACAAACAAATACGCCGAAGGTTATCCATACCGTTACAGCAAAAAAACAGGGAAATTGAAATATGAACTTTATGGAAGATATTACGGTGGTTGTGAATGGGTTGATGAAGTTGAAAAACTTGCAATTGAACGTGCAAAAAAAATATATGGTGCAGATCATGTGAACGTGCAACCTCACTCTGGTTCTCAAGCAAATATGGCTGCTTATTTCTCTTTAGTGAAACCTGGTGATACTGTTCTTAGTTTAGAGTTATCACATGGTGGACACCTCACGCATGGACATCCACTAAGTTTTTCGGGTGCTTTGTATAATATAATTCCATATGGAGTTAATAAAGATACTGAACAATTTGACTATGAAGAAATTAGAAAACTTGCTATAGAACATAAACCAAAAATGATATTGGCGGGTGCTAGTGCATATCCTCGGAAAATAGATTTTAAAAAGTTCCGTGAAATTGCTGATGAGGTAGGTGCAACATTATTTGTTGATATGGCACATATTGCAGGCTTAGTTGCTGCCGGTCAACATGAAAATCCTGTTCCCTATGCTGATATAGTAACAACAACAACTCACAAAACTCTTCGTGGTCCTCGTGGTGGGATGATTCTCTGCAAAGAAAAATATGCAAAAGAAGTTGATAAACAAGTCTTCCCTGGAATTCAAGGAGGTCCACTAGAACATGTTATAGCTGCAAAAGCTGTTGCTTTTAAGGAAGCATTACAAGATGATTTCATATACTACCAAGAACAAGTTATAAAAAATGCAAAGGCTCTAGCAGAAGCTTTAGGAGAAAGGGGCTTGCGTTTGGTTTCCGGAGGAACAGATACTCATCTCATGCTCATTGATTTAGGTGATAAAGATAGTGGCAATCCAAGTGGGAAGAAAATGGAAGGAGCGCTGGATAAGGCAGGTATTACTGCAAATAAAAATACTGTTCCGTTTGACAGCAGACCTCCTTTTGTAGCTTCTGGCATACGTTTAGGGACTCCGGCAGTTACAACTAGAGGAATGAAAGAAAGTGATATGAAACAGATTGCAGAATTTATTTCTCAAGTTTTCTCTAATGTTGATGATGAAGAAAGGTTAGCTAAAATAAAAGATGAAGTCCGTGTTTTCTGTTCAAAATTTCCACTTTATCCGGAACTTCTTGATTAAGATAAATTTGTAGCATCGCATTATTAACCCCATCCATTAATGAGTGGGGTTTTTATTTGATATTATTTTCTAGGATTATTTTTTTATTTGTATGGTGCTGGATAATATCCCAAATATGAAACTTGCTAAACAGAAATTAACCATCAAAGCATTTTAAAATATTAAATAGTTGACACCATAAGTTTATCAAATAAACATAAATCTGTGGATAATTATATCTACAATTTATATTTAATTTTTTTTATGAAGAGGGAGATATCATGAATATTGAATTTCATTATTACCTAACAAAGTACTTGGCTTTGGAAGCAGGTTTTGATAACAACGAAGCCGAGGTCATTGCCTATTCATCACAATATGTAGATGATAATTCAACACAATATAGTATAAAGCTTCCGGATGGTTCTATATATGAGAATTACATGACACAAACTAAAAATATTACACGACCAAGAAAACAATTAATGCGAATTTATTTATTGTTCCATTTCATGCCTGGAAACCCAACAAGTCCTCGAACTAGAAGAAGGGATGGGAAAATGCATCTCCTTAATACAACTTCTTCCAGCACACATGCTCAAGAAATCTTTTATGATGCAACAAAGAGTGAAAATTTGTATTCGTTAGGCATTGCATCTCATATGCTTGCCGACACTATTTCTCATCAGAATTTTATTGGGAATTTCGATGAAATGAATGCTATGAAGGGTGTTTGGGAAACTCTAACTCCTAATATTGGACATGCAGATGCAGGTTATAAACCAGATATTCCTAACCTTATATGGCACGATCCACGTCTTATTGAAGAGAATGCAACAATTGATAATTCAGAACGTGTTTTGCTAGCAGCCAATAAACTTTACAAGAACTTTCTTATGTTCACCGCAAGCCCAACTAACTGGACAGAAGTAAAAGCAAATATTAATGAGATTCTCAAAGATAAAATTGACGAAAGACATTTATCTTCTTACAAAAAACAAATGAAAACTAGAATCGGAAAATATCAAGCCTTAATTTCTGAACATGATGCCGAAGCCAATTATAATCCTAATGAGTGGTTCGTTGATTCAGTTAGTGAAGATATTAAATTTCTTGATGATAAAAAATTCAAATTTGATCCAATAAAAGATATACTTTCTTTTGTGGAAAATTATAAAAAAACTAATTGGTATAGATTCCAGGAAGCTGCAAAAAATTATCAAAAAAGAGCAGCTGACAAAATGGAACCTATATTCTCACAAATAGAAATTAAAGCATGGTAATAAATTTCAGGAGGAAAAGATGAAAAAATTATTCTTAGTTGTATTATTATTTGGAACATTGTTATCAGCACAAAATGTATGGATCAATGAATTACATTATGATAATGCAAGTACTGATGAAGGTGAATTTGTTGAGATCGTCATGGAGGAGATACCTGGAAATGTTTTATCCGATTATACTGTAACCTTTTACAACGGGAATAATGGAGCAGAATATGATTCCATATCTTTAGACCAATTTACAGTTGGTGCAAATATTGATGAATTTACAATTTTCTATTATTATAAAGAAGGTATTCAGAATGGAGAACCTGATGGCATTGCAATTGATTATCAAGGAACATTAATTCCTGGTCAATTCCTTAGTTATGAAGGTAGTTTTGAGGCAATTGACGGACCAGCTAATGGTGTAACATCTACTGATATCGGTGTTGTAGAAGGAAGCACTACTCTAATTGGAGAATCGCTTCAGCTTCTAGGAACTGGAGCTGTTTATAGTGAATTTATATGGCAGGAACCAGCAACTGAAACCCCCGGAGAATTAAATAATAGTCAAACATTTGGAGGAACTCCTGAACCTACGATTATTGTTGCAAGCCCAAATGGAGGCGAGCAATGGGAGCAGGGATCTTCACATCCGATTACCTGGACTTCTATAAATTTTACTGGTAGTATAAAAATAGAATTGGATATGGTTTATAGAGAGAGAGAAGTTCTTGTTGCTTCCACCGAAGATGATGGGATTTGGGAATGGGAAATTCCTGAAGATCTTACGACTTCAGATTATTATGTAATTACTATTTCAGATGCTGAAGATGGAGATCCAATTGATGTAAGTAATGCTCCATTTTCTATAATTGAGCCAATCCCAATAAATTCATATTCAATCTATGAGATTCAATATTCTACTTCCGGTCCTTCCCCGCATGAAGGAGAACTGGTAGAGACTTCAGGTGTTGTTACAGCAATTTTTGAAAACTACTTCTTTATTCAAGATGGTGTAGGAGCATGGAATGGTATTGCTGTATATCCATTACAGGAAGTTGTAATTGGAGATGAGATAACAATTTCCGGTTCGGTTTTAGAATATAATGATAAAACAGAATTAACAGATATTATTAATATTACAATTATTGGAACTTCTGGACTACCTGAGCCTGTAATCATTAGTTCTGCAGAATTATCATCATCAGAAGATTATGAATCTGTTCTGGCAACGCTGCAAAATGTTACAGTTTCAAATGATAGCCTTGGATATGGAAATTGGGAAGTTGAAGATCAATCAGGTAGCTGCATAATTGGTGGATTAGGAGAATATGCATATGAACCAGTTCTTGATGATTTCATTTATAATCTTACTGGTGTTGTAGATTATTCTTTTGGTGCATTTAAATTGGAACCACGAGACAATGATGATATTGATCTGATTGGTTCTGAAATCGATGAACAATTAGTTTCAGCAAGTGATCCTCAATTAAATAATTACCCAAATCCATTTAATCCTTCCACAACAATTTCCTTTAATCTTTCAACTGAGATCAATGAAAATGCTGTAATTTCTATCTTTAACTTGAAAGGACAAATAATCAAAACATATTCAATTTCCAATGGTCAAACTTCAATTACCTGGAATGGAACTGATGATTCAGGAAAAAATGTTTCTTCAGGAGTTTATTTGTATAAGCTTGATACCGATAATAACACTTATTCAAAGAAGATGATTTTATTAAAATAGTATTCAAATAACAAATTTGCTCCTTCTCTTTTTGGGTTGGAGCATTTTTATTTTCGAAACCTAATAATTACCTTTTTCATTTTATCTAATTCTGTTTTTTCATAGAATTTGAAAACATATAATAAGATCGGGAAAGCCAAACATAAAACAAGTTTAATGCCAATTCCTAAATAGAAATTATTAACTGCTAAAAATCCTGACATCAAATATAAGGTTGTTCCAACACCAAAGACAACGAACATTTTTCCCATTTCATATTTGACTGGATAGAACTTTTGAGAAACATAATATGATATAACCGAAATCAACAAAGACGATATAACTGTTGTCAAAGCTGCTCCATAAATACCCATTTTGGGAATCAACAAAAAGTTCAAACCAATATTCACAAATAAGCCAATAGTAACAATGTAAGCAATATATTTGGTTTTCTTCACATAGTGAAAACCAAGAAGGAACATATATTGTATACCTTTAAAAATAAAGGCAATTGTGATGAGAGGTACAATTTTATAAGCAATATAGAATTCGGGCTTTTGTGCAAAAACGAGCAATATTTCTCTTGAAAACAGTGAGATTCCCAAAGCACCAAAAACCAAAATCATTGAAAAATATTTAAAGACCTTTTGGAAGAATTTTCCAGCATCTGGAGAATCCTGCATTTTATAAGCAATTGGTAAGAAACCAAGTGCAAAAGCCTGAACAACAAAAACATTAAGAACACCGGAGATCTTATAGCCAAGAGAATAAATTCCTACTTGCGAATAATCTAATAAGTATTTAATAATATATCTATCACCAATTGCCAACAATTGAACCGAAATTGCACTGAAAATTAAAGGGATACTATAACCCAGCATCTCTTTAATTAAACTGAAATCAAATTTATAATGGAAATTTTTTAACAAAATTGGGATTGTGCAAAACATCTGGATAGCATTAGCTATTAATTGACTATAAAAGATTCCGATCACACCAATTTCAGCATAAACTAAGAAATAAATATTTAATAGTAGAACAATAAATAATTTTACTGCAAAAAAAGAGGAATAGACAATTGGTTTTCCTTGAAATCTAAACAGGTTCATCGGGATTTGATTGATCATTTCCAAACTAATTATTGCAAAAATAACCGTAAAGAAATGAGAATATTCTACACTTGAGAAAAAGACCTGAGACAACCAAAATTTAAGAGGAGAGAAAATAACATTAACTATAATTGCTGTAATAAGCAGTATCACATACGAATTGAAAAGGATATTACCTTGTTCTTTTTTATCATCAGTTTCTGCACTCCATCGCATCATAGAAGAAACAATTCGCAGACCCAACACCATTGTAAGAAACATTGAAGTTGTTTCCAATATTGTAAATCTACCATAGTCCAGAAGTGATAATTTGGCTGTATATAATGGTAATAACAACAATCCAATAATTTTAGTAGATAGGTTTCCAATACTGTAAATAAAAGTATGTTTTGCTGTATCTTTAAGTTTACTCAGCATAATTAACCTTAATAATATAATTTTCCATTGGATTTCGTTTTATCATGTTTTTGCCATGCTTAGCTTTTTCTATATTTGGAAAGTTTTTACCATAGCCAAAAACTACTCCTGCTCGTATTTTGTATTGTTTTGGAATTTGTAAAAAATTGCGTAAAAAATATTCAAAGCTATTTGGGTTAATCGAATGTAAGTTAAATTTCTTTTTAAACTCCTTAAATATTTTCTGCAAAATACTTAAATTCTTTTCTTTTTTATAGTGTTGTTCCGATAAATTCACAATGCAACTATCAATTCCAATATCTTTAGCTAATAACACCATATTTTGTATCGCTAAGCCAGTATCAAGATCTGACATCATTTGTGCAGGTGATTTTTTTTTATATATTTGAGCACTAAGAGGAATAGACATATCGCAAAGAACTAAGATAAAATGCGAAACACCTCTGAAGAATGGTTTAAATTTTAAAACTTCAGTTAGAACATTTTCCTTTTCTAAGATTACAAATCGGAGTTCTTGATTGTTACAGCCAGTGGGAGCCCATATTCCTGCTTCAATGATCTTATTCATATCATTAAGAGATATTTTCTTTCCTGAAAAGACTCTGATACTTCGACGTTCCTTTATTAATTTTGATATCATTTAAGTTCCTTCTTAATATCATTTACAATCATGTCAATACTACTCTCAATCTCTCTTTCAATTTCATTTTGTTTTTTCTGCATTGATTCTTTATTAAACCACGCCCTATGTTCGTAATATTGCTCAATTAATTTCATTGATTCTGTAATATTAGTTGTACGACAATCGATTATTAAAAATTTATCAAGATAAAGCTTCATAATATCTTCATACTTAACATGCCATGAAAGCGAAACAGTTGGAATGCTCATCTTTAATGCAGAAGCTAAGGAGTGATATCTGCTAGTAATATAAAAACTTAGTTGACCAATTATAGCTCTTGTTTGCTTGTAAGTGAGATTTACATCATCCAACAAAAAAACATTTTCTTTTTCTGAAAGTTCATTGAATACTTTTCTGGTCAATGCTAAATCACAGGTTTTAAGATCCTTACCATTCCCAATAGAATGAGGTATTAGTAAAATTGATTGCTGAGCATTTCTATATTTTAAAATAATTTGTTTACACAATTTAACATGATTCTCACCAGCTGTCATATTAGATGTATTTGCAATATTTCTTATAACCACACTTGGTGATATTCCTATTAAATCATTAGTCCTAATTCCTAAGTTTGTAATGTAATTATTTGCCCACTTTGTTTCGGAGGGTTCTAAAGCTAACGAAACATCCGGAAAAGAATATATTGGAATATTTAATTTGAGCTGTTTAACAATGCTCAAATTCTGATCACCCCTAACCAGAAGAAAAGGTAATCTGTTGAGATTGCTTTTTATGACACCAGAATATATTTTGTTTTGAAAAGGACCATAAGACTTAGTAAATTTATAATATTTTTTATTAAATTTCTTAGATAAATTTTGTGTATGAAGAGTATTTATTAGGTTCTTCCATTTAATTAAAGCTGGCAGATTTCCAATAAACTCAATACCAGATAGATCAATAATCACATCCTGCATTTTAATTAATTGTCTATATTTCCTAAGTTCTTTTAATTTTCGTAATTTGAAAAAAGATAAAAATGTAATGCGTGGCATAAGAATTATTATAAAATCATGATCCGCAGCAAATTGTTTATCTTGTTGATAAAAAATAGAAGTTGAAACTGTTACGGTTATTTCTATTTCTATTCTCTCCTTTAATTTATCAATGAAAGGGAGTAATATTCCTTGAGCACCATAATTATGGTGAAAATACGCTAGATCTGTTAATAATATTTTCATGCTTCTTCTAATTCTTTATATAATCTAATTAACTCTTTACTGCTTTGTTGCCAATTGTATTTATTTAATACAGCCTTATGTCCCGATTCTCCAAGCTTTTTTCTTAATTTATCATCCTGAAATAAACATAAAATTTTTTCACTTAATTCTAAATGATTGTGATCCGTATAAACAATGCCACCTTGCATATCATTTAATATACGCTCTAGAGATCTACAATCTGAGCTAATTATTGGCTTCTTCATAAAAGCATATTGGAAAATCTTATTTGGAGATGAGCAATCAGTTTGCTCTGATCGTAAATGAGAAATGATAGCAATATCACTTTCATTTAAAATTTCCATCATATCTTCATAAGTTTTCCATCCTAAAAAGATTACATTTTGTTCTAAGTTTTGTTCAATTACAAAATTCTTTAGTTCTCTTTCATAACTGCCACTTCCAACAATATTAAATAAAATGTTTGGTAATTCTTTTTTTACTTCTAAAAGTGCTTTTAAAACAATTTGCAATCCTCTGTGAATATTTATTCCGCCTGCGTAAAATATTGTTGGACGTTTGTTATTGATACTATTGTTTTCATAAGTTAAGTTCTCTAGACTTATTGTATTTGGTAAGATATATATCTTGTTTTCATCCGGAATTGATTGAGATATTCTCTCTTTCATCTCCTCCACAACAGTAATTATTTTAACTGCCTTAACAACAGATTCTTTTTCATATTTCTGCCATTTTAGATTAGAAGAGAATATTTTTCCCAAGATTGTGTTTGTATGAATAGCAATTTTCATTGCAGCTGGCCAGTTCTCATGCAGATCAAGTACAAATGGGATTTTATATTTTACAGAAAACTCCTTTGCAACTTTTGCCAGTGGAAGATCATGTAGATGAATAGCATTAAATTCATATTTGTTGAAAACAATTGTTAAGAATTTTCTCCAGAAATTAAAATAAAATGGAAATCTTAAACATCCTACACTAGATTTATATATGAAGTGAGACATCTTTTTTTTAACTACAATTGCACCATTCCAGTCAACTAATTCATTTTCAGAAACAATTGAAGAACAAGCTAACACTATTTGATGTCCAACAGCAAGTAGAGATTTTATCTCCTTCTCAACTCGAACATCAGGTGGAAATGAATTTTCTAAAATCATTAATATCTTCATTAAACTTCTGCCTTAACTACAAAATAGATACCAAGTGCTGCAAATACAATATTCGGAAGCCAGGCCGCAACTAATGGAGAGAGAACTTCATTATAACCCAAACTCTGACAAATCCTCAGAGTTGATAAATACAAAAAACATACTAGTAACCCCATCCCAAAGAGCAATCCTCTTCCTTTGCTACGGGAAGAAGTAGAAACTAAAGGTACGCTGAATAGTAAAATAATAAGATTAGCAAACGGAAATGATACTTTTAAATTTAGTTCCACAAGTTCCCGTGTGTATTTCTCGCCCACTTTCTTAAGTCTCTTAATATATTCTCTTAATTCAAAAAAATTCATCGATATTGGCTTCTTTGCACTTTTAATAAAATCGAGTGGAGTTACATCAACACCTTCAATAATTTTATCCTCGAAATGCTCCATTTCGATTAGTGCCCCATCATCAAAATTTCTAATATAGCAGTTATGAAAAATCCACTCCTCTTCTTCCCAAGATGCACTGGTAGCTGTTATCTTACGATTAATATTCCCAGTCTCCGGATGAAAAGTTGTAATATCAATTGTTTTAAGATCATTTCTATAACCATCAAAAAAACCAATATAATACAGGTTTTTGTCACTTCCTAAATAGTGGATATGTGATCTCATTTTTTTATCTTCAATTTTCTGATGTTTAATCTTTTCTTTATAGATGTAATTTCTATATTCCTCTGCTTTGGGTAAAACAAGATCTCCCATAAACATGATAAAAATACTGAATATTAACCCAAACCAGATAAGTGGAGACACCATTCTTAGTATGCTGATTCCTGCACCCCTAATCGCTACTGATTCACTATATTTCGAGAGATTATTCATTAGAAAAAGACCGGAAAGTAGTACCATTACAGGAGATGAGAGTAGAACAAGATATGGGATCCGAAGTAGAAAGTATAATATAATATCATGTATTTCTCCACCCTTACTCAACAAACGTGGCAATCTATCCGAAATATCTACAACCATAAAGAGAACTGAAAAAGAGAACAAAATGATTAAGAATATTTTTATATATTCCCATAAAATATATTTATCTAATAATCTCATTTGATACCAAAACCTAGAAATTTATTCATTTTTTCACGAATTTTAGTGAGATCAAAAGTTCTCATTTCTTTAACAGAAATAACAACCAGATAAATTCCAATAATACTAAAAACAATATTAGAAATCCACATAGCAAGGAACGGAGAGACAATTCCTTTATCAGCAAGCTCTTCACCTAAGGTTAATGCTCCATAATAAATCAGAAACACAAGTGCGCTCACAGAAAAAGACATCCCAACGCCACTGGTTTTGGTCATCATACCTATTGGTGCACCTATCAGAACAAAGATTACACATGCAAATGCTATAGCATATTTCTTATGAATCTCAACCTGATACTTCCTGACATCTGAACGCAATGTAGTGATTTTATCCTGCTTTAAATTTAATCGGTTATAATTCTTCTTCAACTCGCTTTTATCAATGAGTTCCTTTTCCTTAGAGTTTATTTCGCTAATATTGGTTTGTATTTCGTCTATCTCAGATTCGATTACACCTATTCTGACTTTTCTTTCGTTCACAATATCCTGCATAGAACTGGAACTCAATTCTCGATCTCCACGATAATCTGTACCTTCCTTATTCATTTTATAACCCAGATCTGGAAGATTCAAAGTAAACTTCTTAAATTCACTAATATTATATTTAGCAGGATTTTTCTGATCTCTTTCATGCATCTGCCCGTTGTAAAGGATAGCTTTCAAGCTGTTTCCACCATTAGCTAATTCTATCCTCCCCCACTCCGCAGATATCGTTTGTGGAAATTTTGTTTTTTCCCTATTATAAATGAGAATTCCAAATAGTTCATCATCAATTCTTTCTTTCACGTAAATTGTATAATTCTTCATTGAATTGAAAGTTCCCGGTACAATTGCTGTTGCGGGTCTCCGGTAATTTGCTTTTATCATCATATTCTTGAGTAGATGATTTGTTTCGGGTAAAACAGCATTGTTAAAGTAAACCATAAAAAAAGAAATAAGAAGAGCAGCAATTACTGTCGGCTTAAGAAGCGTATAAATGTTTATTCCACAAGATTTAAAGGCAATTAGCTCATTATCTACTGAAAGCCTCCCAAAAGACATTATTGAAGCAAGCAAAATGGCCATTGGAATAGTAAGTGCCAAGATAAATGGCAAGCTTAACCCAAAAATCGAAATAATCGTAACAACATCGAGATGTTTTTCAATAATAAGATTCAAAAGATCAATTATCTTATCAAGTAACATAACGAAAGTGGTAACCATTAACGATACAACAAATGGTTTAAAGTTTTCTTTCAGAATGTATCTTTCCAAGATTTTCATTTAATTTTCTTTTCCAATCATCTGTAAAAAATCACTTTCATCAATGATCTTTATTGATTCTATCTTTCTTGCTTTATTTAATTTTGATCCCGGATTTTCACCAGCAATAATATAATCAAGATTTTTACTGACAGCAGAGATTACCTTCCCTCCATTTTGCTCTATCATCTCTTTTATCTCATTTCTACTATGTCTTTCTAATGTACCAGTTATTATAAATTTTGCACCACTTAATGTATCCTCAATAATATTATTATCACTGATCATTTTCATTCCAGCATCCTGCAAAGAGTTGATCATTAATATGTTATTTTCGTTTCGAAAGAAATCGTAAACTGACTGTGCAATTTTCTCTCCAATCTCTTCAATTTCAACTAGTTCTTCATAGCTAGCATTTATTATCTCATCAACATTTTTGAAATACGAACAGAGAATTTTAGATATTTTTGCTCCAACAAAACGAATTCCAAAACCAAATAATATTTTATGAAATTTTTGTGTTTTAGAGTTTTCGATTGCATTTCTCAAATTTTCAGCTGATTTTGATCCCTGCTTCTCATATTGCCTAAACTCTTCAAAATCAATATGATAAATATCTTGAATTTTACTAATTTGTTTATGATTAATCAATTGCTCTACAACAGCTTCAGCTAGCCCTTCTATATCAACAGCTACTCTTGAAGTAAAATGCTCGATTCTTTTCTTAATTTGTGCAGGACAGTTTATATTGTTGCAATAAGAAATAGCTCCATCATTTTCTCGCATCAATAATGTTTCGCATACTGGGCAAGCTTTAGGGAATTCAATATCCTCTGAATTCGATTCTCTTTTTTCGTAGTTCACATCAATAATTTTTGGAATGATCTCACCAGATTTTATTATCGTTACATAATCACCGATCCGCAAATCAAGACGTTTAATTTCATCTTCATTATGCAGAGTTGCATTTGAAACTGTAGAGCCGGAGATAAATACCGGTTTTAACCTAGCAACTGGAGTTATAGCACCAGTTCTTCCAACTTGGAAATCAACTCCCAACAACTGTGTTTCTACTTCTTCAGCTTTAAATTTGTAGGCAATTGCCCATTTAGGAGATTTGGAAGTGAACCCAAGTTTTTGCTGTTGATCAAAATTATTAACTTTGATAACTAAACCATCAATATCATATTCTAGATCATGTCGTAATCGTTCCCACACTTCACACTGATTTATAATTTCCTTAATATTTGTAACATGCTCATACCTTACTACATTAAAACCTAGTTTTTTTAAGAATTCCAATAACTCTTTTTGAGTGTTAATCTTTGCGTTTTTAAATAATCCAACTGAATAGATTATTGAATCTAATTTTCTTGAAGCAACGACATTTGAATCTTTCAATTTTATGCTTCCAGCAGCGGCATTACGCGGATTTGCAAAAAGTTTTTCTCCGTTTTCTTCTCGTTCAATATTTATTCGTACAAATTCATTTTTGGGAAGATAAATTTCTCCTCTAATTTCAATTGATTCATTATAATTAATCTCAATCGGAATTGACTTTATAGTTTTAATATTTATCGTAACGTCTTCTCCTTCAAAGCCATCACCACGAGTTGTTGCATATTGCAATTTTCCATTTTCATAATATAAGTTTATGCTGAATCCGTCGATTTTCAATTCAGTTGTTATATTTATTGTACGATTATCATTTATTTTTTCAATGTATTCTTTAATTTCTTCTATAGAGTAAGCATTTTCTAAGCTATACATGCGAATTTTATGTTGAATAATTTTACTACTACTCAATATGTCTGAACCGATAATTTCAGTTGGAGAGTTGTTAATTTTGTATTGCGGATATTTTTTTTCAAGAGCTTGTAATCTTTTAACTAATTTATCAAATTTATGATCAGAAATTTCAAATTGATTTTTCTTATAGTAAAGATCACTATGATGAGCAATTTTATCACGTAAATCTATTATCTCATCTTCAATAAATAAATCATCCAAAATATCCTCCAAAATTTTGACAAATATTGGATTAATGCAATTAAAGGCAATCTTTTTCTGTTAATATTACATGTATATTTATGTTTGTGATTATATTTTTTTTGATCTACTAATTCATAGTAAAATTATTAAGCCGAATAAAAAAAGCAGGATCATGATAATGACCCTGCATGAATAAATTCATATAAACTTACAGTTTGTAAGAAATTCCTAAATTTAAGTATCCAAAACCATAACCCAATTCGGCATAAACAGCCATTTTAGGGTTGAAGAAATATCTTGCACCACCATAAAAACCATACATCATATAACTTGATGCTGCTGAATGTCCATATATCTCATCTCCTGAAAAAGTAACAATATTATCGCCTACACATCAATCCACCATAAGGATCAATTTTTGGAGAATTCAATTTCAGATGATAAGCAGCTCTAGCACCAAGTACAAAATATGTATAAGACCAATTATCATATGAGTAACCACAATCATATTCCGATTTTGCAATTCCTATTAAACCACCAAAGGAGATAGGAAACCCCTCTATCTCTTTGGCAATATCAACACTAAAGCTTATAGGCGGAATTACTATATCTCCAGATAATCCCATCATACCGAAACCTAAACCTGCTTGAACAATTTTTTCCCCCGGTTGAAATGCTAATAGATAATCTGCTGATTTAGTTACAGTTTCTTGCACACCTAAACTCATTGTTAATACACATACAAATAATGCTACTAAAATACTCATTTTTTTCATTACGCTCCCTTAATTATTATCATATTGGTTTGCTTCTTATGCTATTGTTATTTATTTAGTATTATAAAATTATGCAACCTTTTTATAAATACTTTCATAATAAAAGACAAAAAAAAAGGCTTCTTTAATAGAAGCCTTCGATAAAAAAATAAGAGTGCGAGTATATAAAGATGGCGGCGACCTACTCTGCCATTCCGTCGCCGGAACAGTACCATCGGCGTAGGTAAGCTTAACTTCTGTGTTCGGGATGGGAACAGGTGTGACCTTAC
>Ga0307988_1000312_pt1 | contig 35697 bp, 33 predicted proteins | sample EllFjometagen183_FD_203166 | JGI IMG/M metagenome (GOLD analysis project Ga0307988, IMG submission 203166) | Marine microbial communities from Ellis Fjord, Antarctic Ocean - #183 | ecosystem: Environmental > Aquatic > Marine > Unclassified | place: Southern Ocean | collected 2014-10-08 | reverse complement strand
CAGATCCTGCTGCAATAATTTCTTTCTTCATTTCTGCTGCCAACACATTGAATCATCACCAGGGTCTCTGCATGGGTAATGGCTTCATTCCCTTTTGCGATTTCTTCACCCACTTCAAGGTGGGTAACCACCTGATCATTTTCCCCATACAGGTATTCGGTGGGCTTATACTCCTCGGCACCGGTTGCAATGACAGACACACCGTGTTTGATCTTTTTGAGCCTGCCTTCTGTTTCAACTGTGGTGGTAAAATTTCCCAGATACCCTTCCACTTTCTGGATTTCAGCTGAATGGGATACGTGTATCAATGGATTTTTATACACCTGACCGATCACATCATCCAGGTGGGCCAGGACATCCATGCCTTCGATGGTGGTGGGAAGCCTCCGGGCGATTCCACCCAGGTCTTTGTCCTTTTCCAGCAATTGAACCTCATGGCCCTGATTGGCAATGGATAAGGCGCAGGTCATACCGGCAATCCCGCCACCCACAACCAGGGCAGTCTTGTTAACCGGCAGATCAAATTCTTTCAAGGGCTCTAAATAGGCAGCCCGGGCCACTGACATGCGGATGATATCCTGGGCCTTCTGGGTGGCCTCGTCCTTTTGCTTTGCGTGTACCCAGGAACAATGTTCCCTGATATTGGCCATGTCAAGATAATACTGATTGAGCCCAGCTTCCCGAAGGGTATCCCGGAACAAAGGCTCAAGGGTCCTGGGAGAACAGGCGCCGATCACAATTCTATTGAGTCCTTTTTCCTTTGCCAGATCCGTTATTTCCTGGGCCGAATTAGTTGCACAGGAAAATATCTGTTCTTTGGCATAAACAACATTGGGAAGGGTCAGGGCGTATTCCACGGTGGACGGCACATTGACGATGCTGGATATATTGGCCCCGCAATGACACACAAAAACTCCGATTCTCGGTTCTTCTTTGGAGACATCCCTTTCTTCGGGATATACCCGTTCCCGGGTAAGTTTGTCACGTCTGTAATCAAGTAGCTCTCCAATCTGGGAACTGGCACCGCTGGCGGTAAATACCGATTCAGGTATATCCGTGGGCCCCTGGAAGGCGCCGCTCACAAAAATCCCGGGCCGGCTGGTCAAAATAGGATTGGAATCAATTGTTTTGTTGAACCCGTGGGAATTCAATTCTATACCGAACTTTTTTGATATCTCTTTGTAGGCTTTTGGCGGATTCAGCCCCACAGACAATACCACCATGTCAAATTCTTCTTCTTTTACACCCTCCGTATTGGTGGCATATCGAATCAGTACGTTTTTACTGCCTTTTACCTCTCCTGCAACGGAAGCATAACTTCGAATAAACTGAACCCCGTCAAGCTGTTCCGCTCTCTGGTAATATCGTTCAAAATCCTTGCCAAAAGAACGGATATCATTGTGAAATATGGTACAGCTGGCTTCCTGGTCATGATCTTTTGTCAATATGACCTGTTTCTGGGTATAGGTACAGCAGACACCGGAGCAATAGCTGTTGTCTCCTTCGGTCACCCGCCTGGACCCCACACATTGTATCCAGGCAATTTTTTTGGGATGTTTTTTATCGGAAATACGCAGGACTTCACCCCCAAAGGGCCCGGTTGAAGACATTAATCGTTCATAGTCCATACTGGTAATCACGTTCTGCATTTTTGTATAGCCGTATTCTTCCCTGGCCGAAGGATCAAAGGGCGTGATACCGGAAGACAGGATAATTGCACCTACATTGATCTCTGTTTTTTTAGGCTTTTGCCTGAAATCAATGGCGCCTGTCTGACAGACCCCCCTGCAGATATCACATTTTCCACCTTCAAGATAAAGGCAGGAGTCATCAATATAAGCAACCAGGGGAATGGCCTGGGAAAAATAGACATGAACGGCTTTATTTTCTGATATGCCTTGGTTAAATTGATCCGGATATGCCTTGGGACAATATTCCACACAGGTGGTACACCCGGTACACAATTCTTCAATAATATACCTGGGTCTTGTTTTCAGGGTGACTTGAAAGTCCCCTTTTTCCCCTTCTAAACGCTCAACTTCAGTGAATGTTAAAACCTCTATGTTTGGATGCCGGCCGACCTCGACCAGTTTAGGAGAGAGAATTCACATGGAGCAGTCATTGGTTGGAAAAGTCTTGTCAAGCTGGGCCATATGGCCGCCAATACTTGGTGACTTTTCAACCAGATAAACCTTGAAGCCCGCAGTGGCAAGGTCAAGGGAGGCCTGAATACCGCTGACCCCTCCGCCCACAACCATTACGTCTCCAAAATTTTTGTTGCCCAGTCTTTCCGAAATAAGACTTTCAGAAACAAGACTATTCGAAAATATTTCCATCTCTTCTATTGGCAATATATCGTTTCCCAATTTCTATCTCCTCATCATAATAACATTTCATTGACAATTTCAGTGATATCTTTCACCTCAAGGATGTCTTCATATTCCAGGTTCAAGCGGCTTTCCTCAAAATTGGTGATACAATAGGGACAGGCTGTGGCCAGAACCTGGGCTTCCACATCTTTTGCCTGTTTGAGCCGAAGATCGGAAAACCTTTCTTCCTGGGGGGTGTCCATCCAGATCCTTCCACCGCCTCCGCCGCAGCACAGGCTGTTTGGACCATGGGCTTCCATCTCAATGAGTTCCAGCCCTTCCACCTTCTGCAACAGTTCTCTGGGTTCTTCATAAATCCCATTGTGACGGCCCAGATAACAGGGATCATGGTAGGTGACTTTTTTAGGGAACTCTCCCTTGAGCTCAAGCCTTCCCTCATTGATCAGTTCCAGTATGTACTGGGACATGTGAACCACCTCAAAATTTACCATGAATTCAGGATATTCGTTTTTAAATGTATGCAGGCAGTGGGGGGAGGAAACAATAATTTTTTTCACCCCGTTGTCTATAAAGGTTTTTATATTTTCTCTGGCCAGATCTTTAAATACCTGTTCGCTGCCGGTTTTTCGGATGCTTTCTCCGCAACAGCTTTCCTTTTCACCCAAAATCCCGAATTCCACCCCTGCCTTATTAAGGATATTGGCCGTTGCCATTGCCACCTTTTTCATCCTGGGGTCATAGCTGAAGTAACAGCCCACAAAATATAAGACTTCCATTCCTTCGGCATAGGGTTTCACGGGCAGACCCTTTGCCCATTCAGAGCGTTTTCCCCGGTCTCCCTGCAAAGGGTTGCCTTCGGAAATCAGGCTGGCCCGGGCAGTACGGGCAGATTTAACAGAGGCAGGAAAAATATCATATTCAGTGGCCACCCTTCTCAGGGCAACGGCCACATCGATCTGTTTTACACCCCTGGGACACTGGGAAGGACACATGCCGCAAGTCGTGCACCGCCAGAGATCTTCCCCTTCTATTTCAGTTAAACCAAAGGCTGCTTCCCGGATCAGCTTTCGCATGCTGAAATCCCTGACTTGATTCCAGGGGCAGACAGAATCACAGAGTCCGCATTGGAAGCACATCTTAAAAATATCGCCGCCAGCCTCTTTAATCTCATCGATAACTTCTATGAACGGGGCTATAGTTTCCATTGATTTATTCCTTCTCTGACATACGGGCAAGGGCATCCATTATCTTGTCCACACCGAATTTGTCTGCCAGAGACCCAAGACCGATCTCCAGGTCTTCCTGTCCCGGCTGTTCGTCGGCTTCCTCAACGTCCTCTTCCCTTTCTTCCAGGACCAGGGCATCATGCATGCACCATTTTACACACAAAGGTTCTTCTTCGCCTTCACACATGTCGCATTTCAGGGGAAGGCCGGAGTCAGGTTCATGGAACTCTTCCCTGGAAGGACAGGATGCCCTGCAAAAGGAACACTCATCATATTCTTTGCCGTCAATGGTGTATTTATCCCTGCCCGCACATTCAGCCATGGTATATTCCCCTGCATAGACCGGCACATACATATCTCTTAAAGGATCACGAATAATACGGATTCTGGATCTGGCCGGATTGTTGCTGCTGTATTTCGGGGAAGCGTGAAAGGCGGAGCATATCATCTCACATGCCCTGCAGCCATTGCATTTATCCACATCAATTCTGATTGTCTTTATTAATTTCTTTTCTTTTTCAGCCAAGATTCATGCCCTCCACTCTAATTGTTCTCTTTTTCTACTAAATTTTCTTCACCAGATGCATCTTCGCTCTCTGTCAGAATTCCTCTTTCCAGGAATTCATCGGCCACGTAACCCAGACCCAGTTCATGAAGGGATTCTTTTGTGGGAATCCCATCATTATTCCATCCCTTGAATTTGTAATAGGTATCTAAAAGTTTTTCTTCAAGTTCCGGGAACCGTTTTTTCCAATGGTCCTCTGGCGGCCTTTCGTCTTTTCGCCTCATCCCCCTTCTGATATTTACGGCCCGAACCAGAGTCCGGTACCGCTTGGCTGCCTGGGACAATGAATCTTCATCCATCTCGATTCCAGCCCCGGCTGTTATAAATTTCGGATAATTGTGAATATGGTAGGGTGGTTTTAAAGGGAAGGATGACAAGCCTGCACACTGGCCAAGGGCATCATCAATATAGTGCATTTTTTCCTGCCAGTCCACAATATCACAGCACATGTCAGCGGTGGGGTAGAACGGCATTGAATTTTCACCCCGGGGTTCCCAGTCTATAAAATATTGTTTGAACTTTTCATCAGGAACATGGAACCAGTCCTCACAGAATTTTTCCCTGTGCTCTTTCTTGGGATAAGGCGCCTGGGGAAACTGCCCTTCAATCTGGGTAATATTCATCTTTTCTCCGGTACAATACATGAGAAAATAGATGGGATTGAGCATGGAAAGTTTCAGGGGCAGTTGCTCAATTTTCTTGATATTGTTATGGGCATATTCTTCTGCTCCTTTTCCTATCTTTTTGGCTGCCCAGTGTGTCCCTTCAGCCAGCACATCGCCGATGCCTTCCCGGTTCACTATCATGTCCATCAGATAATAAAATTTACCTTCATTGTCTTCGGGCATTCCCGGAAAATCATTTGCCGTCAGGATTCCATCTTCAAGAAGTTCCAGGGCAAAGGCCATTACCTGGGGAGCGGAAAATCCGTCCAACCCGTATTCAGTGGCTTTCTGGGCAATTCTTAAACCAAAATCAAGATCAGAAAATGCTCCCATTGTATAAGTAAGTTTTGTAAAGCATTTCATCATATAGGTGGGAAGACCGGGCATGGAGATAGTTGCACCGCAGGTCATGGGGCAGTTATAACATGAAATCAACCGGGTCCGTGATTTATCCAGGGTTTCCATCCAGTCCCTTGCCACCTCATCGGTCCAGAATCCTTTTCTCCGGGTCCGGGAATTTCCCCACATAAAATTCTCCGTATGCCACTTTTCATCATGGACTTTCATCTCCTGGGGAGAACCAAGTCCGGCCAGGATGGGCATGACACCTGGAATTGGATTTTCATTCCGGAATTGGATATATTCCATGACTTCGTTGCAAAGTTCCATGTATTCCAGGGGCTGGGCAACATGAATATCCTTTGTGCCGCGAACAACAATGGCTTTAACCCCTTTGTCTCCCATGACAGCGCCTATGCCGCCCCGGCTGGCGCTGGATCTTCCCTGTTCAATTGACGCATAAAAAACCCTGTTTTCACCGGCCTTGCCAATGGCAGCCACCTGGGCCTTGGGCTGTTTTAACTCTTTGCGGATCAATTCTGCAGTTTCAATGGAGCCTTTGCCTTTTAAATGGGAGGCGTCTCTCAATTCAATAATATCATTATTGATATACAAATAAACCAGATCAGGGGACTTGCCTCGAAGGATCACCTTATCAAGTCCTGCATACTTTAATTCCGGGGCAAAAAATCCGCCCATCATGGAAAATGCCATTAACTGGGTCTGGGGGGATATGGTGGTAACGATGGTACGGTTACAACCAACCGCTGGTGTACCGCACAAAAGCCCGGCCGCAAAAATCAAAAGATTTTCAGGAGAAAAAGCATCAACTTCAGGCGGAACCCTGTCCCACAATATCTTGGCATTGGTACCCAGACCCCCCAGATAAAGTTCTGTGTCTTTTGGGTCTGTTGCGACCTTTTCAATATTTCCCCGGGTTAGATCAACTTCCAGATTAAACCCTGTTTCTGCGTACCTCATTTTTTTCCCCCTTCCATATTACCTGAATCCGTTTCTAATACAATGTGATTATATATAAGCTATAAAATAACTACGGGTCAAGGAAAAACTGAATTTATTTTTAAATGCCGATAATAGTCAATTCACCCGCCAAACTTGGGGTTTATAGGTTGAAAAGAATCAAATTAAGGCTTTTTTCTTTTTTTTTGGCCAGGCAGCTATAAAAAAAATAAGTTTTACCCTGATTTTACAAACTAATCCAAATCCAATTTCACTTTACATTGATTACATTTTACAGCGCCCCGGAAAACCTTATTACCACATTCCGGGCAAAAATAACGGGCTTCTTCATCCTGTATCCATTTTTCTGTACCGAATTTTCGCCTATGGGGAACAGACCGTAAAATTACTTTTTTCCCCACAGCCATGGAAAAATTATCAATATACTGGCAGGGGAATTCATCGCATTCATGACACCCGGTATATCCTTTTTCTTTGGTGCAGTCCCGGATTTCACACTGGTTGCAATGCATGAATAGATCATCAGACAAGCATCCCTGGCATCGAATATCCTGTGTTGAGATATTTTCACTATTGGGAAGAGTGCCCTTGCCCTCAACACCTCCCTTGTAAAGGTTTGCCAGCCCCTGCTTAAATTTTTCATTATTGTCACGATGGGCAATATAAATGGCACAGACTCCGCAGTATAGCCCACAAGGTGAAATAAAATCTGGATTTATTTGCATTGGGTTGCTCCTTTGCCCTGAAACAAATTTATGGCTCAAAGCCGAAAAGTAGGTTCCAGGTATTTACTTTTTACTTTTTTGGAACGGCTTTGAACCATAAATCATGAAGCTCAGGTATTCATTATTGTAAACAAAATATTTTCAACCCATACTTATTCCTGGGGTTTGCCCAATACATCAGCAAACATTTCATCACTCCACATCTGGGAATCCGCTACATTTTGACGGAATTTTATGAAATCAATGGTATCCTGCCCTGTAATTTTCTTGGTATTGAATGCGCCAAATCCCAGGAATGCTTCCCCGGACATATTTGCAGCAAGCCAATGTCTGTGATCATTTTTCATTGTATCCCAGAAAAATTTCTTTTTCTGGCGGATACCGTCAATGGACTTAATCAGGCAGCCCGGGAACAAATTGGCAAATTTCCAGATTACATTGTTGACTTCTTTGTCAAGCAATTCAAAATCCGCATTGGCCTGGTGCTGTTTCAGGATGGCCCGGCCGTCTTTGAAGTCCTGACCGGATTTATATTCGCCGTAAACAATCTCACCATCATCCACGTATCTGTCCGTAATAATGGTGGGGTTCCTTACCCATTCACCATCGATTTTCAGGACAGGAACTACCTTGGAGAGCATTCCTTTTGCCTTCATTTTATAGGAAGACCACATTTCACAGGATACGCAGTTCCACATGGCATCTTCAGCGCTCAGAAACCAGGGAAGAAAATCCGAAGACCCGCCGGCAGGTGCGGAACCATGTTTGGGTCCTGCCTGGCCAAAAATAGCAAGGTCGGAGGAAATGGCAATATCACATGCCAGCCCGATTTCCTGGCCACCGGCAATCCTCATGCCGTTCACCCGGCAGATAACCGGTTTTTTGCAGGCAAGAATGGAATCAACCATGTGGTTGAACAATTCCATGTACTGGCCATATTCATCACATCTTTTTGAATAAAATTCAGAATATTCCTTTGTATTTCCACCGGTACAGAAGGCATAGGGGCCTGTTCCCGTGAAAACGACAGCAACAACACTTCTGTCCAGGGAAGCATTTTCAAACCCGGCAATAACACCCTTTACCATATCCGTGGTATAAGAATTAAATTGTCTGGGGTTATTCATGGTAATCCAGGAAACAAACAATCCTTCCGTAACATTTCCCTTGGGGTCTGTTAATGGTTTTTTATCATAGATAACGCTGGGTGCTTCCGTTCCCCAATGGGGATTTCTATGCAGGGCATGATCTTTTGCTTCGTTTTCTCTCGGCATCCACTCTAAACTCATCTTTTATCTCCTTTGGTATTTACTCTTATTATTTATTTTATTATGTTTGTTTCTTATCCGATATACCCGCCATCCACACCAAGAACCTGGCCTGTGATATAGCTTGCATCGTCGGAAGCCAGAAAGACAAATGCAGGGGCAATCTCTTCAGGTTCTGCAAATCTGCCAAGCTGAATTCTGCCTTCATATATTTTTCGAAGTTTTTCATCGGTCTGGAGCTTGCCTGTCATTTCAGTCTTTGTAATTCCAGGGCAGATAACATTTACATTGATTCCATATCTGCCAAGTTCACGGGAGGCTGATTTTGTAAACCCGATGATCCCGGCCTTTGCAGAAGCATAATTGATCTGGCCGACGGTGCCGAAAATGCCGGCAGTTGAGATCACATTAATGATCTTGCCGTATTTTTTTTCTTTCATGTGCCGGCCAGCTGCCTGGGTTGTATTAAAGGCTGCCTTTAAATGGATATTAATTATGGCATCCCAGTCTTCTTCTTTCATTTTCAGCAGCATGGAAGGTTTGGAAACACCGGCATTGTTAACAACAATATCAACTCCACCCAATTGTTTTACGCATTCTTCCACCATGTTCTGGGCGCTTTCATAGTCTGCAACATCGGCTGCGATAGCAACGGCTTTTCTGCCAAGGGCCTCAATTTCTGCAACGGTTTCTTTTGCTGCCGCATCATTGGAATGGTAGTTTACCAGAACATCTGCACCCTCTTTTGCATACATCAGGGCAATGGCTTTTCCAATTCCACGACTTCCACCGGTAACAATGGCTTTTTTTCCTTCTAATTTCATCTTTATCATCCTTTACTATATTAAAAATCTAAACTGCCAAAAATCTAAACTATTAAAAATCAGGCACCAATACGATTCTCTGGTCTGGCGACTTTTTATGGGCTTCATCAAAACTTTCAGCAATGGTGCTCATGGGCCTTGTCTGGACAAATTCTTCAAAATTAATTTTCCCGCTGGTGACCATACTTAAAACAGACGGATAGTATTCCGGGAGGCATCCCCAGGTACCAATGAGTTCGGCATCAAAGGCCATGAGTCTTGAAATGGAATATTCAACTTTTTGGGGGCCATAACCCACAATCATCATTTTCCCGGTAAAGCTTAATAATGCCAGTCCAAGTTCCTGACCCGGTTTGGTACCGGAAACTTCAAAGATCTTCCAATCCGTGGATGAAAGGCCGTTTTCTTTCCTAAAAGCTTTGACTTCCCCTGAAACTTCTCTGGTGGTTTTACCCATGGAGTTGACAGCAAAATCAGCTCCGTTTTTCAGCATGGTATCCAGACGTTCCTGGTTTATATCAATGGCAACAACATTGGCTGCACCCAGGGCTTTAAGAATTTGGACCATATATTGTCCCACACCGCCGACACCGATAACAATGGTATTATCCCCCACCTGAACATCCGCGCGTTTTGCCGCCTGAAAAGGAGTAGTTGCCGCATCAGCCACAACTGCCAATTTTTCCAGGGGAATTTTCCCTCGATTCTTCACTTCGCAAAGATCAATGGCAGGGACAGGAATATGGCTTGAAAAACCCCCATAAATTCCCATGCTGTTCCCGGGCATTTTCTGGGCAAGGCATCTGTTGCCCCTGCCTGTCTTGCAAAGATAGCATTTTCTGCAGGGCATGACGGCCGGGATAATCACTTCCTTTTCCATCCAGGACTCGACATCGCCGGCTGCAGCCACAACCCGGCCGGAAATTTCATGTCCAAGGGTTAAGGGCGGCTTGTTTACTGTGGGCACTCCCTGGTAATAGTATCCAAGGTCGGTATGACAGACACCGCAGCCAGCCACTTCAACCAGGACTTCTCCGGGTTTGAGTTCAGGTACGTCAATCTCTGTTTTCTCAAGCTTTCCAGGTGTTACTTCATTGGTCTCCCTGTCTTTACTGAACGGGGTTACCATCTGCCAGGTCTGAATTTTATCAGGAACGTTTCCCATGATCTTCTCCTTATTATAAATAAATTAAAATATTTTTTGGTGTTCAGCTTCAACTCTTTTCAGAATCAACCTATTCATATTATTATAACTTTATTTTATCTTAGCATTTAACAACTTTAACCTTTGTACCGATCCATTCAGGCGGCAGATAAATCCTTCCACTGTTACCACTTGAACTGACGGTTTTTTCAATCAGTTCCTCTCCATAAATTTCAAATTTCACTTTACTGGGGAAATATTCTCCAAATTCTTCATGGTTTTCATCGTCTATCGCCATTGTTAGTAAACTCCCGTATGCAGTAATAGCCATAAAATGGTATAATTCAGCTATTAATTAGATATTTTATAGTTATATTACAGCTACACGTCAAGAATTTATTTTCACAGACAATAAAAAACATATGCATGGACATCTTTTTCTTACCATAAGCGCTTACAAAAAAAGAGAACCTGACTCAGGTTCATATCCCCCTGGGGTTTATGGCCGGCTGCCAGTCGATATATTCAGCCAGGATAGCAATAATGGAATAAAACACTCTGCCTGATGTCTAAGCCGGAACTGTGACCTATAAGACTCTGGCTGCCACTATATGAGCCGTAAAGGGAATTGCAAACCCATCATCTTTTGCACAGGCATGAACGGATTTTTCAGTTTGAGCCCTAATGGCCGCAATAACTTCAGGTTTTTGCGCGGCCAGAATGGCTGCAGTTCGAACGCCGGCATTAAGTTCGGCTTCAAAAAGGGATGAAACCGAGGGGACGAACCATTCTTCAGTCACGGTTCTAAAAACAAGAGATCTCGGATCAAAGCCTGCTCCAGCCAGAGCCTTGCGGCACTCCTCTGGGTTGCCAAATCCAAAATAATCCGGACCCTGGGGCAATTGAAGGTCAAAATTGGCATGTGCTTTAACTGCCTCTCCCATTATCCTGTTTCCCGGGCTTTTATCGGGAGCGGCCCAAATTGTAAAACCATACCAGCCTTTGGGGTGGATTACCCGACAGGCTTCTGCAAAGGCCTCCTCCGGTCTGGGCAAATGAAGCAGCCCAAAATTCATTACAACGGCATCAAAGTAGTTTTCATCAAAATTCAAGTCTTGGGCATCCCCTTCATGGAACTCAACAAGTGGATTGTGCTTTCTGGCGATCTTTAGCATTTCAGAAGAAAAATCCAGACCCATCGGAATTGCTTTAAGAGCATGGGCCGCATCACTGACATATCCTGGCCCACAAGCAACGTCAAGCAAACGCGTACCTGACCTTATCTTTGCCGCACTGAGCAGATGCGGAATAAAAGGGCGGATGAGCCCGTTCCATTCCGAGTCATATCTATCAGCAATTCGCTGCCAGCCCTCATATTCGAATTGGTGGAACTCATCAGTCTTTGAAGTCATCATGAAACCTTGAATGAATTTATTTATCCCATCATTTTTTCTACCATTTTCTATACCTAATTTTAAAAGATAAGTAAATTTGATATATTCTTTTCTGTTCTTTCTGAATCCTATTTGCTAAAAAAGAAGCGGATTAGGTATAACTTGCTTCCAAGGATTACACACTATGGCAGTATTTGAATATAAGGCTTTAAATGTCAGAGGGAAAAAGATATCCGGTATCATTGATGCTGAGAGCAGTTCTGCTGCCAAATTAAAATTGCGGGAAAAGGTTATTTTCCCTACTATACTGGAAAAACTTGAATCCAATTCTCTTGTAACCAAAAAAAAATCAAAGCCGTTTATTAAAGAATTCAATTTATTTTCAAAGGTCAGCTCGTCTGAGCTTTCCATGATTACACGACAGATGTCTACACTTTTGTCTGCCGGGTTTCCCCTGGTTAAAGCAGTTGCAACCCTTGTTCCCCAAACCAAATCCAAAACCATGCAGAAAGTTCTTTCAAGGGTTAAGGATGCCATTGAAGAAGGAAGCAGCTTTGCAAAGGCTCTGGCACTTTATCCCACTGTATTTTCACCGATTTTCATAAACATGGTCAATGCGGGAGAGTCTTCTGGAACCCTGGAAATTGTTCTGGAAAGGCTTGCGGATTTTAATGAGAACCGGGAAGATTCAAAAAAGAAAATCCAGGCTTCCCTTGCCTACCCTTTTTTAATGTCTTTTATTGGGGTTGGGGTTTTACTTGTCTTGTTAACATATGTTGTACCCGGCATCATAAATATTTTTTCCGACATGAACCATGTACTGCCTTTGCCTACCCGTATTCTTATTTCTGTCAGTTCTTTTTTCAAATCCTGGTGGTGGGGTATTATTCTGACACCTTTCCTGTTTTTAGCTATTATTTTTTTTGTACGAAAATCTGAAAAAGGTGCTTACTTTATTGATAACCTGATTATTTCACTGCCAATTATTGGAACCCTTTTAAAAAAAATCATTGCAGCACGATTTACAAGAACTCTGGGATCTTTGCTGGAAAATGGAGTTCCCATGCTGACAGCCCTGAATATCACCAAAACAATTGCAGGAAACAAGGTAATATATGAACTCATATCAAAGGCCTGTGACAGGGTGGAACAAGGGGGAGAACTTGGTGAAATTCTTTCCAGGAGTAAATCCTTTCCATACCTTGCATCCCAGATGATTAAAATCGGTGAAACCAGCGGAGAAATGGAAAAAATGCTTGAAAAGACAGCTGATCTTTTTGAAAAAGACGTCCAGACTGCTGTTACTGCTGCCACAGCCCTGATAGAACCCATGATCATTCTTGTCATGGGTGTTGTGGTAGGTTGTATTATTCTGGCTATCTGCCTGCCCATATTTGAAATAAATCAATTAATTCAATAAAATTTAAAAACAATAATTAAATGATAATCCATATTGGTTTTTCTTTAGATCCAACCCTGGAATAATAGAAAATTCTTTGCTGAGTATTTTAATGGTCTGGGCTCTATTATATTTGTGGGCAGAGGAGATTGAACCATAAATATTGCCGGAATAAAATCCTGTTTCCACAAAGCCTATCACACCTGCCAGGGCCTTGTTCTCGTTTTCAAAAGCTGTATAGGCCGCATACAGAAGGCCGGTATTCAATAAAAAGGTGGTAAAAGCATCACGATATCTTTCGCAGTAGAGGAACCCTGCCCCTGGTATAATTGCCAGAGCTCCTGCAAGTTTTGGATTTTTTTTTGATTCCTGCTCTGCCTTTCCAACCAGATCTAAATATTGATCTGTATTATAAATGTCTGCACCGGACCTGGATATTTTTGTCAAAGAGTTTCGGGCAAGTGACAGGGAATCTGATTTTCCATTTCTGGCTTGGGTCAAGTGTATTTTTGCAAGATTAAAATAGATTCTGTCTTTTGTTTCCATGTCTTTGGCAAGTTTTAAATAATTTTGCAGGACAATCTGGGCATATCCGGTATTTCCCATTTCCATGAATGCCCTGCTCTGGAAAAAAAAGGATTCTTTTGTAATCTCATTTTCTTTATCTTCCATAATTATTTCATTAAAAATTTTTGCTGCCTCGTTAAATTTGTTTAGATTAAACAAAGAAACCCCGACCTTAAATCTTGCCTGGTCCCTTATTATGCTGTCAGGAAAAAAATGAATAAATCTTTTGTATTCGACCATGGCTGTTTCATAGTCTTTTTCAGCAAAAAGCTTTTCAGCATATTCAAACTGCATGTCTGGAGTGATAATCATCTGGTTCGCCTGGGCACAACAATTATAGGGCAAAATTATCAAAAACCAAAATATGATGAATAATATAAAGAGATGGGCCTTTAGAAATTTCATTGTTTTTTTTCTTTTTCAAACCACCAGAAATCATTGGCACTCACAGGGTCATAAACTGATTTTCGACCTTTAATAATAATTGGCCTGGACTGATAGACTTCATCCCTGCCACAGCGTACAAGCCGGTCGCAGGCCATCACCCACCCAAGAACCGATCCATGTTTTTCTATTGCCCGGGATGCATAGACTGAACAAGAAGGGTACATGGGGCACCTGTTGCCATCTACGGCAGATATGTGCTCCTGGTAAAATTTAACCAATACATTCTCAGCCCAGGCAGAGGGCATTAAAAAAAAGAAAAACAAAAAGAGTACAATGAAAAATATACTTTTCCGGTTATTATCTTTGTGGGTTTTATCATTCCTGGGTAACACGAAGAACCTCTCCAATGGATGTAATCCCCTTTAGCACCTTGGACATTCCGTCCTGGCGAAGTGTTGACATGCCGAATTTCAAGGCGGCATCTTTGATCTGGTTGGAATCTGATGTTTCCAGTACAAATCTTTTTAATTCTTCATTCATAAGCATGACTTCAAAAATAGCTTCCCTGCCCAGATACCCTGTATGAAAACACTTTGAACAACCCCGGGGTTTATATACATTTTTCCCGATATACTCTTCCCCAAGTCCATTCAGGGCCTTGATATGGGAGGGCTCAAGCCTGTATTCCTGTTTGCAGTCTTTGCAGAGCAATCTCACAAGACGCTGGGCAATTACTGCATTCACAGAAGAGGATATAAGATAAGGCTCCACGCCCAGATCCACAAGCCTTGTAATGGCCCCTGCAGAATCATTGGTATGCAGTGTTGAAAAAACAAGATGTCCTGTCAGGGCTGATTGAATGGCAATCTCTGCGGTCTCTACATCTCGTATTTCTCCGATCAAAACGATATCAGGGTCCTGCCGGACAATGGACCGCAATCCTTTTGCAAAAGTAACTCCGGTTTTTGAATTCACCTGAATCTGGCCGATCCCCTTGAGGTTATACTCCACAGGATCCTCTATGGTGATAATATTTTTATCCGGAGAATTGATTGTTGAAAGGGCAGAATAAAGGGTCGTTGTTTTCCCGCTTCCCGTGGGTCCTGTTACAAGGACGATGCCGTTGTTCTGGCGGATAATTTTATTTATCAGCCTGAAATTTTCTTTGGAAAGACCGAACTCTGAAAACTCAAGAAAATATCCAGATTTGTTCAATAGTCTCATGACCAGTCGTTCTCCATGGGATGTGGGAACAGTTGAAATACGGATATCGATCTCCTGGTCTCCAATTCTAACCTGGGCCCTTCCATCCTGGGGAACTCTTTTTTCGGCAATATTCATCTTTGCCATGACTTTAATTCTTGAGATCAAAGATGCCTGTATCCCCTTGGGCGGATTGAGCATTTCATAGAGGATGCCGTCTATCCTGTATCTGACTTTTAAAACATCCTGAAAAGGTTCAATATGGATATCACTGGCCATGGCTTTAACCGCCTGGGATATCATATGGTTTACAAGCCGGATAACCGGAGCATCACTGGTGTCGTCCAGCAGATCTGCTGTCTGTTCAAAAGTATCAATAATTTTGAATCCATCACTTTCCATATCATCAACAAGCTGCTGAGCACTTTGTCCTGCCCTGTCATAGAGTGCATTAACGGCTGACAGGATCTGATTCCTGGGAGCCAGTACCAGGGAATAAGCATCAAGTTTGAGAAGTGCTGCAATATCATCCACTAAACCAAGATCAGCAGGATCATTAACGGCAATGATTGAAACGCCCTTTTTTTTCACCAGGGGAGCAATACCGATTTTTTTTAAAAATTGCCTTGAAATTGTTGCGGTCCAGTCATCCCTGACATTTTCAAGAACAAGCAACTCAGTAAATGGAATTGAATAAAGAAGGCTTAAGGCTTCAAGGACTTCAGTTTCCAGGACAAGTTTTGTTTCACTGATGGACTCAACCAGCCTGGAGGGTTCCTTGACATATAAGGTTCTGATTTTCTCGCAATTTTCCTTTGAAAGGGATGTTTTTTGCGCAATGATATTTAAAAATTCATCAATCATTAGGTATTTGCTGACTCTTTATTATTCCATTCATCTCATTATCCTTAGTTGGATTCAGTTTGTTATATATAGTGATTTCACCCTTTTTTAAGGAATTTATTTCTTTGCTTTTTTCAGTATAAATCTTTTTTGCTTCCAGAGGATTTTTAACAACCTTTGGGGTTAAAAAAATATAAAGATCCGTAATTTCTTTTCCTTCAGATGTGGATTTAAACGCCCAGCCAAGTCCTGGAATGTTCCCAAGACATGGGGCCTGGGAATTTGATTTTGTTAGATTTTCACCAATCAAACCACCAATAACTACACTATTGGAATCCTCCACAATTATCGTTGTTTCAATCTGACGTTTAAACGTGGTGGGTCTGTCTGGATTTGATTGATTTACAGAATCAAGCACGGTTAGTTCCACATTCACATTCAGTCTTACCAATCTGTCCTTGCTGATCTGGGGGGTAATTTTAAGAGTGGTCCCCACATCCTTGTATTCATATGAACTATAGGTTTCAGAGGAAGATTCAGCAGCCGATCTTGTTTGATAGGGAACATTCTTACCCACTGTAATAGTTGCTTCCTCATTTTCCGTCGTTAAAATCTGGGGCGTAGAAATAATATGTACATCCTTATCGCTTTGGTATGCAGCAACAATTGCCTGGATATCAGGAAATGTCACGCCTCCGATACTAAAAGAGTCGCCCAGAACCCCCACAGAGAATCCCTCGGGGAGAGATCCAGATTCTGATGCCCCTGAAATATTAGAATACCCACTGTCACCTGTTCCTCCAAATCCGCTAAAAACTGCTGTTGAGTCACTGCCAAAATCCTGGAACGTTTTCCATTCAGTCCCTATATTCAGGCCACGGGTTACATTCACCTCCATGATAAGGCATTCTATATAGACCATAGCCCTTGGGATATCCAGTTTACTGATGACTTCTTCCAGTACCGGATAATCCTCTTTATCGGCCATAATGATAAGACTATTGGTCGCATTATCTGCCATGATTTTTACTTTATCAGATAAAATCGGTGCTTTTTTCTGTCCCGGGGCTGCTTTTTTTGTCTCCGAGGTGGGGATTTCTACCAATACTTTAACAAGATTTTCAGCATTTGCATGCTCAAGATAATAAACCCTGATCTTTTCGTCTCCTTTGGGGACTTGCTGATCCAAAAGATCTATTAATTTGCCAACCCTGTCGGTTTCTACCTTACTTGCCAGAAGAATAATTGAATTTGTTCTTTCATCTGCAACAAATTTTACTATCTCATCTGTATTCTTCTTTCCCTTTATTACCTGTACCCGGGCAGTAAAAATTGAAGAAAGGCTTTGAACCATATTTTTTGCATCTGAATATTTAACGGGAACCACGGATATAATTTTTCCAATACTCTGGATATCAATTACACGTATAATTTTTAAAAGTCTGTCAATACTTGAAAGTGTTGCAGTTATGATGAGCATATTGGTATCACGATATGACAGGACAACACTTCCCTTGGGGACCAGAGGCATAAATAAATTCTTCAGTTCATCAGATCTTGCGTATTCAAGGGGGATTATCCTTGTTACAATTTTATCTTCCAAAGTGCCTTTTTTGCCGGGTTCAGTTGCTATTTTTGTATCAAGATTGTCAGCTTTTGCCTTAGTAGTTGGAAGAATTTTAATAACCTTACCTGACGCAACCGTTGAAAAACCATTGATTTCAAGAACAGACTCAAAAACCTTATAGGCATTTTCCACAGAAATTTTTGTGGGGGATATGATTGTCACCTTTCCCTTAACCCTGTTGTCCACAACAAAATTTTTTCCAGTCAATTTACTTATAAATTTGATAAAAACAGTAATATCAACATTATTAAAATCTATTGATACAAACTGCGAATCCGAATCCGGCTGTTCCTGGGTGATTTTTTCCAAAGAATCAGCAGAAAAGCTTTCACTGGGAAAAATCATAAATGCTGAATACAAAACCATCATCATAAAAATTGAAAATACCAATTTTCTTTTGCCCAACATTATTATTCATCTCCTTTATTTTTCCCGTTTTCTCCTGGGGAACCTGTAATCAAATACTGACCGGTTTTAACATGATAATTCAATTCTTCTATCTTCCCCCTTCTCAACAAGGTAATTCTGGCTTCCTCTGCTTCGTTTATTTCGCTGTATAGACTTGAGGTATCCTCTGGCGAGACAATGGCTATTCCATTAATATCCTTTAGAATATCACCATTCTTCAACCCAAGCTGCTTGAAAAAAGAATTTGGCCTTATACCGTATACCATAAGTCCATCCGGCTCACCTTCCGTGAAATGGGGTCTCATTTTAACCTGTTTCATCAAGGCATTGTTATCACGAAAAAAAACTTCTTCGCCAGGCATTCTAATAACAGCAGATTCATTGGCAGGCATTGGATTACCGTTTATTTCGTCAGTGGATATTCTTTCTGCTGTAACATTTTTGTTATCTGATTCCATTTCAAGCACCTGATCTTTCCCCAGATAACCGAAAATCACTTGATGTCGTAAAATTTCTTTGAGTTCTGCTCCCTGGATTACATCCCCAACTTCATATAAAGCTTGCTGTCTTAGTTTTTTATCTTCAATCACAGCATAGGCCTCTCCCTGCCCTGTCACTGTTCCCCATAAAGCCAAGCTTAGATTTGTTCGTTCTATTTTTTCAGAATCTTTTTCCTCTATTGTCTGATTTTTAGTTAATTCTTCTTTTTCTCCTTCGACTTCAACCTTAAAAAGATTTCTCTTACCAATTATAGCAAATTGATTCTTCTGGGAACTGATTTCCCAAGGCTGTTGACTGATATTTTTTGATATTATTCCGGAAAAATTCTGTTCTGGAAGAATAAAGCTCTCAGCCAGCATTTTTTTATACATAATATCTACACAAAAATATGCAATGGCTGCAATCAGGACCATTTTTATGCTGGTAAATACGTATTTCATATTTTTATTTCCGGGTTTTTCAATGTCCCTTTTATCGTAAATATTATACCCTCTTTTTTACTATTTTTAACAACAGACTTTATTCTTGCCATATTTGCAAATTTTGCAAGATATGGCGAATCAGGAAGGATGACACCTGTAAGATTCAGCCTGGTTTTTTGCACAGGAAAAGCAATATCAACCCTGCCCTTTAATTTCACATTAATAATTGATCCCATGGCCAGGCACTTTGTAATCGTCAATCCGTTTGTTTGCTGGATGAATTCAAGTTTGATATTTGAAAAATCAACTATGGGTAAATTCAAAATATTAAAAAATGAATTTTTCATTTCCGCAGAAAAATTTTGAATCAACAGGCTTCCATTTCCAAAATCATCTTTACCTCCTGCCCTGGATTGTCTGTATTCACCGTTCAGTTCACAATTAAAAATAATATCTGCCAGATCTGTTTTATACCTGAAATCACTTATTTTCATACCTGACAGAAAGGCAGTTCCATTTGAAAACGACAAAGGATCAAAGCTGTTCAAAAGCAACTGACCCTTTATTGAGCCCTGGGAAAAATTGGATTGGAATTTTATTTGTTTCTTATTTTTTAATATGGAAACAGGATCTAAAAATACTTCAAAGGATTGGGGAATAATTTGTGTCCCTTCATTTATTTTTTGGCCTAGATCCTGGTTTATATTTTGGCCTATTAAAAATTTTGTATTTTCAAATTTTAATGTAAAAGGAATAGCAGGTTTGACATCATCAATAATCAAAATGAAATTTTGATTTTTTACTACCTGTGACAAATAAGCGGCCAACTCCTTTCCTGGGAATAAAAGGAAAGCAAAGACTACAGATGATACTATAAAAAACAGGCTATAAAACAAAATAAATTTTGGTTTCATCTTATGTCTTGTCCTTGAGCATCAGGGTCTGGGTTTCAATAATCGCATCAAGCATTGATTTTTCCTTGCCTGACTTTGATAATGACAATGAAGTTATGGTTACACCGTTTTGGGATGATTCTATTTGATAAAGAAAATCAACCAGATTCTTTAAATAGACTTGTTTGAGATTGATCTTGGCTGTTTCAAGGTCATACAAAGAATTTTCAATTTTTTTTGTGAATGGCTTCATATAGGCCACATTCTCTTTTACCCTGCTTTTCCTGGCCTGGGCATCCAGAAATGAAAAAAGAGAAAAACCAGAGTTCCTTCCTGCCAGGGCCTGTGTCTTTGTATCAAAATTACCTGAAACTTTTAAAAACTGCTGCTGAAGCACAAACATTTCTTCCAAGGCAACATGTTTTTCAGTTCGTATGCGTTTTAGGTTATCCCTTTTGTCCAAAACAGCAACAACCCCAAACTGGTAGCCCAGGAACAAAATCACAAAAAGAGTCCCAAATAGTAATACATTTATTTCGCGTTTAGAAAAATCGGGCATAATCGTGTATTCACATTTCAATAATAAATTTAAAGTTTACCCTGTTTCCTTTTTTGTCGGCTGCCGCACTGCTGATACTGACGTTTTTAAACAAATCTGAAGATTCTATTTTGCTTTTAATATTGTCCACAGTATTAAAATTATCCGTAGACCCGGACAGGAGAAGGCGACCATTATTGAATAAAAATCTTGTGGTTTCTATATCTATTGAAGAAACAATTTTCCTGGAAAGCTCACCCATGATTTCCACAACTTTTACATTATTGATCCGTTGATCTTTATTCCCTGATTTATTTGATTTTTTTATTTCCTCGCGTACATTTGCCTTCATCTGAAGATAGGGATCCTGGACCTTTTTTTTATCTGGAAAGGTTTCATTAAAAATGGAAAGAGCCCGGTTATCAATAGCCGCTATTTCCTTGTTCAGTCTTGTGTTATCAAATCCAAAATTTACCAAAAACAAAGAAAAGACAATTATACAGAGAGCAGCGCATGCAGCAATGTTTGAGAAATATGTCTTTACAAAAGAACTGGACCCATAGGATCCCTGGCAAAAATTAAGCAGATATGCACCTGCTTTATCCGGTGAAATATTTACCAATGAATCAGTGCTATCTATTTTTTGCTGCAGCCGGGGGAAATCTTTTCTTTTTAAAGCGTTATAAATACGTTCAGCCTCGAGATTCTCTTCTTCAGAGCTGATAAAAATATCAAATAAAATATCAACCCCAATTCTCTGGTTAAACCCCATGATGGTCTGTTTGATGCAAGTGTCCAGATCTTCAGAAGAATTCAGGGAACTGACAAACCTACGCACGGCACAGGGTTGTCCATTGTTCACCAGCACAAGGGTAATCTCGGAATCACGAACATGAATGAACACAAATGAAGGAATGTTTTTATTTTCTCTTAAAAAGGAAATTGCTGAAGCATATCCGCCCGGAGTAACGATCAAAGGTTTAATACCAAAACTGTCCAGCTTTAAAAAAAACTTTTCAATCTGAGCCTCAACAATGGAGGCGCTTAGGATCAGATTTGATTCTTTTCCAATATCCAGCATATGAAAATCGGAAATATATGCTTCATTGATAAGGGGAAGCTGGTTTTCAAGTTCAAAGGTCAGGATCTGTTTTATTTTTTTTTCTGAACCAAAGGGAAACTCAATATTTCTAAAACATATGGAAAGCGGGGACACAAAAATAATTGCTGTTGAACATGGCTGAAGGTCAAGCAACTGTGCAACCATATCCATTCCTGCGTCAAAGGGTTCGAACTTTTCTTCTAAAACAGGCAGGTCTTTAAACAGGACATGGCAGTGGTCTTTAATCAAATTTTGTTTATACCCTGACGCAACGATCCTGGCTTTTATACCAAAATCATCAAGTTCAAGACTTAAAAAACAACCTGCCATGAATTATTCCCTTTATTTTCTTTCCATCTGGATAATTTGAAACATCCACTTTCCAGATTCTTTCTGCTTTTCCCTTTTCAAAAAAGCAACAAGATTGGTTTTTGCATCATTTTTACGGGCAATGCATTCTATTTTAAAGATATGGCTGGAGTAGGTTATGGCGCTATCCAACCAAGCTTGTTCCTTTTCAGACAGATCTATAACCTTTTTATACCACCCCTTGTCAAGTGGGTTTACAAAAACATCCCCTTCTTCGCTCTTCTGGGCCCTGTAATCTGCAAGATCCCGGGCAAATTCTTCCATGCCTTCGGGAAGAAGCCCGGCCAGAACATCGACACCGGCTGTATTAATATTCACTTTTCCTGAATATCTGAACCCCCCTTTTCCGGTCTTTTCCAAATCCAGGCCGTAAATGGTAAATACATCACTCAATTCCAATTCATCAATGGGTTCGTCTGCCTGATCCAAAATTTCAGTTTTTAACAGGTCCTTTGAAATGCCTTTTACATTCATCAGTTCATCAATATGATCAAAGGGACCATTGGCACATTCATAGGGAGAATCAAGGTCCAGATAATAATCTGATTCTGCTCCTGAAACCCCGCTGACGGCATCATCATCCCCTGAATCCAGCCAGTCTTTCAGTGAGTTGATAATCTCGGCCGGATCTCTTTTATCCATTGATTTATCAGTTAAAAACCTAAGCCTGAAAAAATTTTCCCAGATCCGGGACTGGTCCGAATTAATCTGATTTCCAGGAAATTCCACAAGTAACGCATTCACCTGGATTTTGGACAATTCATCAGTGATTTTTATGGTGAGTGTATCTTTTTCCAGTTTCAGCTCATTTACTGCCAGTAAAAGTTTATCAGGGTCTGCCCAGGCCTCCTGAACCGTGTCAATATCGTTCTTTGCTGCGTCATCAACAAGGATCATAGCAGCAATATTTATGCCGGACAATGCAAGCTGATCCGCCTGGAATTGGTCCTTGTATGCCAATGTCTCCATGGCTGAATCACCGGTGAATTTACCCATTTGAAGTGCTGTAGCCAATAAAATAGCAACAATTGCAAGGGTCACAACAAGGGCAACCCCTTTTTCATTGTAAAGGATACTATTCAAGGGAAGTCCTTCCTGAAACCAGACCAATGGAAGTTTCAAATATTTGCTGTTTTTCCCCTGAGCCCAGGACAATCTTTACATGAATGCTTTTCGGAAATGTATATCCAAACTCTTTTGCATCTGAATCCCAATACTTGTACTCATCCCCGTTAAAATCCATGTATAGAATTTCAAACCCTGAAATCTCCCTGCATAATATTGGGTCCGAACATGATTCCACCTCTTCTGGAAAAGGCCATAATGAATCAGCCCGATAAAGATCATAGGTATTGTTTTCATTTTCCCTTACATAATAAGACATCCGTGCAATGCCAGGCCTTTGCTCCAAACCAAGCATTGCATGGGCAATGGAGGTAAATTCCAATGATGAAAAAACATTCTGCCCAATTGCCGCTTCCCAGCCAGTCAGCCTGTATGGATCAGGATCAGAATTGAATTCAGGTTTTTTATATCTTGGAGCCTGTAAAACATACAATGATTCAAGGTCCATATTGATCCTTCTAACAATATTTCTTATTGTTTCACTATATCTTACTTCGTCCATGAGGTTTTCGCTTGAAATGATAAAAGCCTTAAAAGAAGAAAAAAGAACTAAAATAAGGATGGCAAAAATCATGATGGAAACAAGGACCTCCACAAGGGTGAACCCCGCGCATCCGTCCTTTGGCAAATCATTATTTGTCGGGCTGTTATTTACCGGGTTATTATTGATCGGGCTATCCAAAGAAATCATCCTATTCAATTACAAACCTCCAGGTATTGATTTTATAGGATCTTTGTCTTGATGAGTCTTTTATTTCTATTTCAATTTTTTTAAAACTATCCGTGTTCTCCTCACTTATAAAATCAACTTCTTCAAAGAATGAATCAGAAATTTTACAGGACCAGGTAAACCCTGGAAAAGTTTCTTTAAAGTCCCCTTCAAACTCAGACCAGTTGGCAGTATCCTGTTCAATTTTTACGAGCAGTTGCTGTGCCAATGCAGGGGCTATACTATTAAATTTTCCAGCAGTTGCAAGTTCAATGGTAGAGGACTGCATTCTGAAAAGAGATGTCAATACCAAGGCGATAATGGAAACACTGATCATAACCTCCAAAAGAGTGAAGCCTTCTGCATTTCCCTGTGATAAAATATATTTAGATGCAGTCTTCAAGGTAAATATGGTTGTTCAGAAGCTGTGCCTGGGAAAGGAACGGCTCTATTTTCAAGGTTATGTTCTTTTGATTTTCAATGATATGGATCAACGCGAAATCAGAATATCCCTGCTTCCTGAACCTGATCCTGTGTTCCATTTTTCTGGTTTCTCTGGTACCGGGAAATTCAACATCTATAATATCAATTTCTTCTAATAAAAATACCCCATTCCCCTTTGCTGTTTCTTTTGCTTCATCATCCATGTCCTCATTGGTTACCCATACCTGGCCTGACCCAGGATTCATATGCATGAAATAATCAGTATTCTGATCAACGGCCCGCTTTTTCAAATCATCGATTAAACGGAGCATATCCCCTACCTGGGTTGCGGAATCAGAAAACAGGACAATATCTCTGAACACAGGAAATGAAAACAATAAAAGCATTGCAACGATACTGATAACGACAATCAGTTCGATCAAGGTAAAACCAGAAGATTTTTTGAAATTACTCAAACTCCCAGCTGTTGACATCTTTATTTTTACCGTCTCCTCCGGGAGCACCATCAGCGCCATAGGAAATGATATCATACTCATCGTGAACACCAGGAGAGAGATACAGGTACTCCCTGCTCCATGGATCCTTTGGTATCCTTGCTTTTGCCAGATATCCTTTTTCTTTCCAGTTTAAAGGAATTGGTTCCGTTGAAGGCTTCTCAATAAGGGCTAAAAGTCCTTGGTCTGTGGTTGGATAATCGCCATTATCGAGCCTGTACAGTTTAATGGCTGTTTCGATGGAAGCAATATCAACCTTTGCCTTGACAGCTTTTGCATCATCTGTCCTGCCCATAAATCTTGGTGCAATATAGGTTGCAAGAATACCCAGTATGACCACAACCACCATGAGTTCAAGAAAAGAAAATCCTTTTTCATTGACAATTTTTCCGTTGGCAATTTTTTTAGTTGTGATGGGTAAGTAATGTTTATAATTCATACTCTTCATGCATAGCAGTCCTATAGGATAAGATTTTTTTGAATTAATAAACCATTTTAGATTTACAGAATGTCTTAGCATTATTCTTGTTTCAAGTAAATGCAAATTCCGAGCCCTTAAATCCCGGGTGATTTGGTTGACAGAAGTGAAAAAAAATAATATTTGTACATACAATATAAAACAATAGGAACATGGCCATGGAACCACCAAAAAAAAATTTTCTTGAAAACTGTTTGTTTTTTAATACCAATGCCTTTTCCAGGAACCTGCTCAAACTTGCGGAGGCTGAGTTCAAGCCGTTAAAAATATCTCCGGCCCATGCATCATTGATTATGCTGGTCTATGATACACCGGGTATCAGCCCCAAGGAATTAAGTCGTTTATTACAGCTGACTCCTTCCACCATTACCCGTTTTGTTGATTCCCTGGTTAAAACGAAAATGGTTCTCCGTAAAAACAAAGGAAAAGCAGCATTTATTTTTCCCACCCCAAAGAGTCTGGATATGAAGGCATCCATTGCCCTGGCATATAAAAGGCTCTTTCTAAATTATACAAAAATTCTGGGTACTGACACTGCCATGCTTCTTTCCCATGGGATCGCAAAAGCCAATGAACAGGTTATGGAATCATTAAAAAACCCATGAAGAAAAATTTTAAACTGATCATTGAATATGATGGTACCCTCTTTTCCGGGTGGCAGCGACAGCCAAAAGAAACCACCATCCAGGGTGAATTGGAATCCGTTCTGGGTGTTATTTTAAACCAGGAAATAAAAATTTTTGGTTCAGGACGTACCGATGCCGGGGTCCATGCCCTGGGACAGGTAGCCAGCTTCCACGCAGATACCCGCATGGATCCTGTAATATTAAAAAAAGGGATGAACAGCCTTATGAAACACCCCATTGTGATTCGCGACTGTTCCCATGTAAATTCAGAGTTCCACGCCCGGTACAATGCAAAATCCAAGGAATACAATTATTTTATCCTGAACCGACCGGATCCCTGTGCCATTGGAGCCTCATATATATGGCATGTAAAAAGGCCTTTGGACCCTGATCCAATGAACAAATGCTGCGGTCTTATCACAGGAACCCACGATTTTAAATCCTTTGAAAATACCGGCAGTCCCAGATCGTCAACGGTTAGACAAATTTTTTTTGCCAGGATCCAACCCCAGACTGAGAACCGACTGGTATTTAAAATATCTGCTACGGGATTTTTAAAAAACATGGTGCGCAATTTAGTTGGAACTTTGGTGGACGTAGGACTGAAAAAAATTAGTGTGAAAGATTTTGAGACAATTCTTGGAGCAGGAAACAGAAACCTTGCCGGAATAACCGCACCGGCAAAGGGGTTGTTTTTAAAGCAGGTTTATTATTCGTGATCCCGAATTTTTTTGACGTGGTCATTGTAATGGGAAATGATATCCCGTCTGTAGATCAGGCCTAAAAAGACTCCTGAATCATCCTCCTTGACAACGGGCAAGGCATCAATATTTTTCTGGGTCAATTTTAACAGCACCGTGTTTAGATCTTCCAATGGCGTAGTTGTGATGAGATTGGAGGTCATGATATCCTTCATGACCACCAGATCTTCCAGGTGAATGGTAAATATAACTTCCCTTATATCTGTGGATGAAAAAATTCCTGTAAAAGCACCCTGGCCATTCATGACTGGGAAATAATGCTGTTTGGTGGTCTGGAAAATTTTTTTAAATTCACTGAACGGCATATTTTCATTAACGCATCTGACATCCTTGACAAGGTGAACCAGATTTTCCACCTTAATGGTCTGTAGAATGTCCATCATGAATTCACCGGCATGGGCAGGGGAATCAATTCTTGATTTGACCTGATTTTCAAAAATGGTCCAGCGCCGGGCCAGGAGATAACATAAAGAACATACCAGAAGACTTGGCAGCAGAAGATGATAGGAATTGGTCATCTCACTGACAAAAATGATGGTGGAAATGGGGGTATTGGAGACTGCCGTAAAGAACCCAGCCATACCCACGATGACAAAGGCACCGGGGTTGGTTACCACCGTGGGTATCAACATGTGGAATATATTTCCCACAGCACCGCCCATTGCACCGCCAATAACAATGGAAGGGCCAAAAACTCCTCCGCTGCCACCGGAACCTATGGAAAAAGAAGTGGTAAATATTTTGCCGATTGCAAGGGCAATCAGGGTGGGAATAGCCACCTTGTTAAAAATAGCGTCCTGGGCTATACCATAGCCGAAGGCCAGGGTATAGGGCAGGAAAAATCCTATTATACCGGTTAAAAGACCTCCGATAGCCGGTTTTATATGGTTGGGGACCTTTAATTTTTTAAAAAGGTCTATGACTCCGTAAAACACCTTTACATACAGGACACCCGTCGCAACCAGGACAAGGGCAAGAACTATATAAGGCCCCAGTTCCAAAGGGTTCTGAAATTTGAAACCCGGGGAGTCAAACAAGGAACCCCAGCCAAAGACAATACAGAAAATGCAATAGGCCACAACCGAGGATATACCTGCAGGGATGATTACCTCTGATTCAAAATCCGGGTCCCGGTAAAGAACTTCAGCTGCAAACAATGCCCCGGCCAGGGGGGCCCTGAAAATACTACCCACGCCTGCGCCAATACCGGCTGCCATCATGATGCGCCGCTCCCTTTCAGACAGCTTGAATTTTGTGGCAAGAAAAGAGGCAAATCCAGCACCAATCTGGGCAATGGGCCCTTCCCTGCCACCGGAACCTCCTGTGGTCAGGGTAAGGGTGGATGCTATGGTTTTGATGATGGGTATGCGGCTTCTGATATGTCCGCCTTTATGGTGATAGGCATCAATGGCTGCATCGGTTCCATGGCCTTCAGCTTCCGGGGCAAAGGTATAAACCAGCCATCCTGACACGATCCCGCCCAGGGCCGGAAGGATCAACAGTATCCATCGATTAAACGGGGTTTCTGTATGGGCCAGAAGTAAATGTTCACCAGCTGGTGACCCAGGCCTGTATCCTGCCATGAGATCCAGAAAATAATGCATGCCAAGACCGCACAGGTAATGAAAAACAACAGCCCCAAGCCCTGCAATGATACCGATAAAAACAAAATAAAACAGCCATCTTCCTGCAACGGCAATTTCCTTTGCCTTGTCTTTTCTCGCAATACTCATTAGGGGCTAATCTTTTCTAAGGTCATTAATTCCACTTACAATAATATCAAATAGAGTTTTCACATCCTTTTCTTCCAGACATGAGAATGCTGCCCTGATGTTTTTATCGCCAATGGCTATAAGCCCTGTACCATAGTTTTCAAGCAAATGAAGCCGCAATTGTTCTGCATTGATATCTTTTAACCGGATGCACATGAAGTATCCTGAATTAAAGGGATATACATCAAAATAATCTGCATATTTCGGATCCTTTAGAACCAGTTTCATTTTCAGGGCCCGCTGCTTTAACAGGGTAAATTTTTCCTGTTTCAAAGCATCATAATTTTCATCGGACATGGATTTCAGTAAAATGGTCTGGCTCAGGTGGGAAGCATTGGAAATATTTCCCCGGATGCAGCCGGCTGTTTTCTTTTCCAATGCATCATAAATGGATTCCAGTCCAGTGTCAGCTGCAATTCCATAGGTGACAAATCCGGTCCGAAATCCCCATGCATAATCTTCTTTTGTGGCCCCGTCCAGTTTCACGGCCAAAAGCCGTTTGTCTTTGTTGATGATCTTTGCAAACAATGATTCTTTGCTGGTCTCCTCTTCATAAAAAAGACCGAAATAGGCATCATCACAGACAGCCACAACATTGGTGCCTTTTTGGGCAATATCAATAAGGATGGCTGAAACCCGCTCAGCTTCTGATTTATTCAGGGTATAGCCACTGGGATTATGGGGAAAATTTAATATGGTTATTATTTTATCGTTTTCGCTGGCCTGCTGCCGCATAACAGTTTCAAATGAATCCAGGTTGAATTTTGTTAAATTCTCATCATAGGTTTTAAAATGAACTATTTTAGCTGAATTGCGAACACAAAAGGTCATGTTGTAATTGCCCCACATCATGTCGGGCAGCACAATTACATCTCCTTTATCAATCCACATGTCAGAGACTATGCTTACCCCGTGGGTAATTCCAGAAGTAACCACAGGAAGACTGATCGCCTGGTTTTCAAGGGAGGGATTTTTTTTGTATAAACCCTTTTTCCATTGTTCCCGCAGGGCAGGTATACCAAAGGATGGTGCATAGGTCAGGTAGTGATCCGGTTCAATACCTTGAATATATTGTGTAATGGAAGACAGGCTTACTACAGAATCACCCTGCCTGGCAATACCTATGGTCGCATTGATTTTATTTGCTTTTGCCTTGGCTTCAGCACTCTGGCTGAGAATACCCTTTGGAAAAAATAAAGCTTTTCCCATATCTGACATCATTTCAAAAATATGAGGGTTGGACCCCTTTATAATCGTGTTTAATTCCTGTGCAATGGCATTCATATATTCACGCTCTCTTCTAAAATAATTCTCTAGAACAATTCATTCATAAAAGTAATTGGCAAACAGGTAAAAAATAAAGCCTGACAAAAAAAACTCTGCAGCTTTTTTTCAAACGAAAACCACAGAGTTTTTTGAAAACCAACAACTATAGATAAATTATCTTCTCTTGGATGCCTTGATTGGATTGATTTTCTGTTTTTTAGTTGCGGCCACGGTTTTAACATGGGTAGCAATATTACAGTTTCCGTTTTTCCACTTAAGTGAGGGATCTGGTGCTGCTGTGCAATAAACACCGGTTGGAAATTCAGAACATCTCTGGCATCCCTTGCATTCATCAACGATTGGCAGACAATGACCTTCATTATAGCCGCAACCTTTGGCTGTCATTAGTACGCAATCATCACCTTCTCTTATTGTAGTACAAATCATAATAAAAAATCCTGTTTTTTAAATTTATAAAGTTTAAAACCAAAGAAACCAAAGCTTTTTTGGTGTATCTATTTTTTCTTCACCTGTCCAAAATCTATTCTATAAACCTTAGACAAGTATCATAAAGACATGGATTTTGTCAATAAATGTTTGAAAACATTTTTTTTATGGGAAAATTTCCTGGACTCATGTATAAACAGACCAGTGAATGAAATGCTTACCCAATAAAATACAAACCAAATAAAGAAAAAATATATTATGATTATAGATATCGCCATTGAAGCCTTAAAAATTGAAGCCCAGAGCATCTTGAATCTTACCGGAAAAATTGATGCCTCATTTGAAAAACTTGTAAATGATATTTGCAATTCCAACGGGAGAGTCATTGTTTCCGGAATTGGGAAATCAGGACTTATAGGCAGGAAAATTGCAGCCACCCTAAGCAGTACAGGCACAAACGCCATGTTTCTCCACCCCGTGGAAGCCGTTCACGGGGACCTGGGAATGGTTAGCCATGATGATGTTTTCATTGCCATTTCCAACAGCGGGGAAACCAGAGAATTAAACCAGCTCCTTCCGGTGATAAGGGATGTGGGCTGCAGAATGGCTGGATTTACCGGAGACCCCTTGTCAACAATGGCCGGCTTTTGTGACCTGGTAATTGATACCGGGGTTGAAAAAGAGGCATGCCCCTTTAACATGACACCCACATCCAGCACCACGGCCCAGCTGGCCATGGGAGATGCCCTGGCCGTAACACTCATCAATCAAAAACAATTCAAAAAAAGCGATTTCATGAAATCCCATCCCGGAGGTGCCCTGGGACAAAGGCTTTCCTGCAGGGTCGGTGAAATCATGTCTGAGGCATCTACTGCGCCTTGTGCAATGGTTGGGACCTCCATGACCCATGCCATTGAACAAATGGACAAATTCAGGCTGGGAGCTGTTATTGTTTTAAATAAAAACCAGCAGCTCATGGGAATCATTACAGACGGGGACATCCGCCATTGCCTGGCAGCAGGCACCCAAAACCTTGACTCCATAAACGTGGAAGAGGTAATGACGGGAACCCCCCAGAGCCTGACCAGCGATGCTTACCTATACGATGCCCTGAATCTGATGGAAAAATACCAGATAACAGTCTTGCCCATTGTAGGCAAAACCAACAAATTGGAAGGGCTGTTGCATCTGCATGATATCCTTGGAAAAGGATCATTTAAATTCAATGGAGGAAGTCAATGAAAACCTATGATTTCAGTACGGAAATTTCCGTTCTTGGTGAGGCCAAAATCGATTCACCCCTGAAAGAACACGATGTTTCCAATAAAAACGGCTCCCGGTTTATCTCAGATGATGCAAGGATCACCGTGGATGTTCAGACTGAATTCATAGAAGGTTTTACTGCAAAAGAAAAAAGTTTGCCCAGCTTTGAACAGACAGGTCCCAGGGAAAAAATCTATTTTGATCCCAGCAAGCTCAAATGCGCCATTGCCACCTGTGGCGGACTCTGCCCCGGGCTTAATGATATTATCCGGTCCATTGTTCTAGAACTTTATCATATTTACCATGTTAAAAATATTTATGGTATCCGCCATGGCCTGCAGGGATTTATTCCTGATTTTGGACATGATGTCATGGACCTGAATCCGGAATCTGTTTCCGGCATCCAGGATACGGGCGGATCTATTCTAGGCTCATCCAGGGGAACCCAGGATATCGGGTTGGTGGTGGACTGTCTTGAACGGATGAATGTGGGAATCCTTTTTATGGTGGGTGGGGACGGAACCCTGGTAGCATCCAAAAAAATAGCCGATGAGATCCTTCAGCGAAAATTGAAAATATCCGTCATCGGCATTCCTAAAACCATTGACAATGATATTTTCCTGGTTTCCAGATCCTTTGGTTTTGATTCCGCTGTTGACGTGGCAACCCTGGCCATCAAGGGCGCTCACAACGAATCAGCTGCCTATCCCAATGGCATTGGCCTGATAAAACTCATGGGAAGGCACTCGGGATTTCTGGCAGCAACAGCTGCCCTGGCCCAGCAGGATGCCAACTTTGTACTTATCCCGGAAGTGGATATATTCCTGTACGGAAAAACCGGATTTCTCCAGGCCCTTGAAGACCGGCTCAAAGAAAGAAAACATGCCGTTGTCATTGTGGCGGAAGGGGCTGGTCAAATTTTTTTCGATGACAAAGAGAGCCAGTATGATGAATCAGGCAATGTGATACTCAAGGATATTGGAATTTTTTTAAAAGAAAAAATCACCCAATGGTTTAAAGCAAAGGATATTCCCATCTCCCTTAAATATATTGATCCCAGCTATATTATTCGCAGCCTTCCTGCCAATGCCAATGATTCTGTATTTTGCGGATTTCTGGGAAGGGATGCAGTCCATGCCGGCATGGCAGGAAAAACAAATCTTTTGATCAGCTTCTGGAATAACCACTATGTACATGTTCCCATGAATGCCTCGGCCGGCAAACGAAAAAAGTTAGACCCAAATGGCAGACTGTGGCAGTCTGTTCTTGAGGCAACAGGTCAGAACGTTTTTTTCAGTGACTGATCTCCATAAACTTTCCCCTTTTAATGGTGATCAGAGATAATTGTTTATGAGCATTGCCGGTTTTGTCAAAAATTGTATCTCCCGTCACGCCTTCAAACATTCTGGTTCCCTGGAGCGCATCCTTAAGGCTTTCCCTTGAATCAACGCTATCATCCATGGCTGCTGAAAACAAAATGGAAGTCGTGTCATAGGCAATGGCCTCAATAAATCCTGGGTTCTCTTCAAACAGGGCATTAAATCTTTTTTCAAAACCTTGTGTAACTTCCTTTTTGCTGTTCCCAAAATATCCGTCAGTGATCACTGCGTTTTTATTGTATCCCTTGGAGCCGGCAAGCAAACTTTTCTGATGCCAGAGGTTGGTACCCAGGAGTACCATACCCTTTGCATCGTAAAAGGCTAGTTGAGGAAGGATCAGGTTGACCCTTGACGGGGAGTCAGGAATAAACAGGGCCTGGAAATCAATTTGAATTTTCTCTTCCACGGGAATAACCTTCTCTTCTGCAGTTTGGCCCTGCAGAGTCGTATCCTCAACCAGGGCTTCAGAATCTTTGGAAAGGTCCGAATCCATCCCCCCGGAGCCTTTTACCTCCTGATCGGTCTCTACTTCAGATATTTTTGGTTTTAAAAAATCAGGTAAGGGGTAGTATTCTCCAGTTAATTTTTTAATGGGGATGGTAAAATCTGTACTTTTACCATCATAGGATTCAACCCCCACTACTTCGCCGTTAAATTCATCAACAACATCCCAGAACAATTCCATGTATCGTTTCCCATATCGTTCATCTGGATACAGGATTGCCACTTTTTTAATGCCAAGTTCCATAAATATATAGGATGCCAGAGACTGGACCTGCATCTGGGGAGTAATAAAATTGGAAAAAAGATAGTCGCCCTGGAGAGGAAATTCATCCTTCTGGGTCATGGCGATAATGGGAATCCCCAGTTTTTCAGCCTGAATACCGGCTGAATCAACTGTCAGTAAAGGACCCACAATACCCATAACCTTTTCCTTCCCCAATTCGTCCACACATTCTGCGGCTCTTTCCTGATTTGATTGCGTATCCTTTATGATAACATTAAATTTTTTGCCATGGATTTCAGACATATCCTGGACGGCAAGCTGTATACCCTTAAGAGCTCTTTGCCCGAAAATCTTGTATTTACCTGACAATGGCAGCAAACATCCAATGGTATCTTTTTTAAAGGTTGCCAGTTTAATGGCGGCCAGAAGATCCCGGGCATCTTCAACATAGGCATGGCCTGGATAATTGTCCACAAAAAGTTGCAACGCTTTCCTGGCCCGGGTATAATTGTTTTGGGCTGCAAGGTTTACTCCCAGCCAATATTGTAAAAGTGAATTAGGAATATTCAGGTTTTTGATCTGGATAAATTCTTCGATTACCCTGGGGGGAGTTTTGATCAAAGCCTTTTCAATACCGGAAAGAACCATTTCCCTCTCCTGAATTTCAGCCTGGGCCAGGGCCTGATTATATATCAGTAAAGCATCCTGATTGTTGCCATCTTTTAAAAATTTTTCGGCTTCAGTCATGAGAATATGGGTTAGAGAAACTTCTTCTTTTTGGGGTTCAGGCTCTGGTTTTTCAATGCCCGGTTCCTGGACAGATTCCTGGTCAATAGGTTTTTTTTCAATTTTTTGTGCGCACCCTCCAAGGCCTAACAGAAAGGCAAGAACAAGAAAAAAGACTAAGGTGTTTTTTGGTTTGTTATCCATTTTATTTCGCTATTTTTCTTTCAAAGTTATAATATCAATTACACAAAATCATCTAATCAACAGGATATTCAATACAAAACTACAAATAATTTTAAAAACCCAACTATATGTAAATTTAAAATTTATGTCAAAAAATCTTTTATCATGTCCAGGGCTTTATCCGTCTGGGAGGGTTCAAGCCAGATCAGACCCGGCTCCCTGTTAAACCAGGTAAACTGCCTTTTGGCATATCTACGGGTATCCCTTTTCAACAGACGGACGGCTTCCTCAAAATCGATATCGCCTTTTAGAAACATTCCCATGTGCCGATAGCCAATGGACTGCATGGGTTTAAGATCAAGGGAATACCCTTTTTTAACAAGGAGATTGACTTCATTGAGTAAGCCTTGGTTAATCATTATATCCACCCGTCTGTTGATCTGTTCATATAATTTTTTCCGGTCCATATGAAGGCCCAGGGTAAGGCTCTGAAATCTTGGCTCTTTAAAATCATGGCGCTTTTGCTTGTCAGATATGGGTTTACCCGTTGTTTTAAATACTTCAAGGGCACGTATCAGTCTGAAATTATCATTGGGATGGATTTTTCCTGCTGCAGCAGGGTCACAAATTTTTAATTGCTCATGGAGATACAGACCTCCTTTTTCCTTGAGTATCCGGGTCAGATCAGACAAAGTCTTTTCACAAACCGGCTGTGAACGAAAAAGTCCATAAAGCAATGCCCGGATATATAGCCCAGTGCCTCCTACAACAATGGGAAGAGTTCCTCTTTTATAGATGGAATTGATCACCTGCCCTGCCCTGGATGCATATTGCCCGGCGTCAAATTCCTCTTTGGGGTCCAGAAAATCAACCAGATGGTGGGGAGCCATTTTCAACTCACCCTTGTCGGGTTTGGCAGTTCCAATGTCCAGATATTTGTAAATCTGCATGGAATCTGCCCCGATAATTTCACCATTAAAATATCTGGCAATAGCCAGGGCGAAACTGGTTTTACCAATACCGGTGGGACCGCAGATTGTGATGATTTTTACCATGGTGACTGAAGTATTTGACCTTTTCTTCAATAAGGGTTGACAATATTTGAAAGAATTCCTTATAACATAATTTCTTAACGAATAAAAAGGAATTAAGGAGCTTAAAATACCTGATGCAGTATCTGGGTTATGAATTGCATCGAAAATATACATAAAAATGGGTTGATCCTATTTAGGTAGATGATCCAAAACAGGAGACGGTGAAAATGGAAGCAAAAATAATTGAACCCCTGGCGGTGTTCAATTGCAAGATTTCCGGTAGGGAATCCCCCATATAAAATCCTAAAAACATGGTAGAGTAGCACCCAATATATAGTTATTATTATTCTCGATCTATATAGAAAAACATATAAACGAAACAAAAACGAATGAGTAGAATTCATATTTTATTTATTCTAAAATTATTTATGTTCGCGGATGTAGGAGACCTGGGGTATGGCTTTTGATCTTTTTTTTAATTCGTCACTTATATTACTCGCCATTGGGATGGTTTTTAAGATTGCCCAATGGTTTTCATACAAA
>Ga0307988_1000311_pt1 | contig 35798 bp, 34 predicted proteins | sample EllFjometagen183_FD_203166 | JGI IMG/M metagenome (GOLD analysis project Ga0307988, IMG submission 203166) | Marine microbial communities from Ellis Fjord, Antarctic Ocean - #183 | ecosystem: Environmental > Aquatic > Marine > Unclassified | place: Southern Ocean | collected 2014-10-08 | reverse complement strand
GCACTGCTCAGTACATTAAAGATAGAAAAGAATTCCAAATTATCATAAGCTTGCATAGATTTCAGCGACTACAAAATTAATTCATAACCAATTAATGTGTAGTTGCAGACAAAAGTCAGGGTAGAAATTTTAAAACCCATAATTAAATTTTCGAGGAACCTAATGAATAGTCAACGATTTTTATTTATTTCTACACCCTTTCGTTCTGGCTCTGCTTTATTGAGTAGGAATTTAAACGCCCATTCTCAAATAAGTCTGCTTAATGACTCACTTAAATATTTTAACTTTTGCTACAACCGATACCTGCCATTAACAGAATCTAATATAAGTAGAATGCTAAATAATGTGGAACAGCGCCTTTTGAAACGTTTTGATATCAATATTGAAGTGCAGACATGTTTAGATAAAATAAAACAGCAGCCTGTAAGCCAGGCCTCGATTTATGCAATATTGCTACAGCATTTATTCAGAAATCAAAATAAACGTTTTATTGGAGAAATGGAGAGTATTTCTTGGTCCAGAATCCCTCTGTTCCTAAATATGTTCCCCAATAGTAAAGCCTTGCTTATAGTTCGAGACTTGCGGGACGTAGTAGTTTCATTTAAGAAAAAAACAATTGCTCCAGATAATGATTACCTTGTAGCAATTTTTAATGTGATAGATGCAATGGACCATTTTATAGAATGTAAAAATAATTTCCCCGATCGCTTTCACGGAATCCGTTTTGAAGAGCTCAAAAAGGATCCTGAAAAAGTGATGAAGAGGTCTTGTGAATTTTTAGGGTTAGATTATGAGCCTGAGATGATTAATGAAGATAACTGGACCGACTACCATGGAGAAAAATGGAAAAACAGAAAGGTCTCCTCTTTTTACAATGAGGGCGATCACCATAGCCCTGTAGAGCGCTGGAGGCGTTTGATAACTCCTGAAGAGCTGTTCCTCTGTGAATGGATCGGTAGGAGGCAGATGTTGGCTTTAAACATGAGAATTGAAGGACAGCCTGTTTCTCAGAAAATTTTTAACAATGCCATTAAAATGATCACAAGCAGCAACTTGCTAAAAGAATCCTTTAAAAAATGGTGTGAAACTGGAAAAGGTATTCAGAGGTACCCTCTGGATCCGACCGATCCCAGTACATGGGATAAAAACCCCAAGACATCTTAGGTAAAGCGTGAATGCTCAAATTATAAAAATAGGCAATTATGAGTTAGGAGAGGTAAGACCGGTTTTCATCATTGCAGAAGCCGGGGTTAATCATAACGGGAATATCAAACTGGCAAAAGAATTGATCCGGAAAGCAAAACAGTGTGGTGCAAACTGTATTAAATTTCAGACATTCAAGGCCGAGCAGGTCGCTTCAGCAAAAGCCCCAAAAGCGGCATATCAGCTAAAAACAACAGACCCGGGAGAATTACAGATTGATATGTTGCGCGCACTGGAGCTGAAAGAAAAGGATTATCCCAAATTGCTCGGGATATGTGAAGAAGAAGAGATCCAGTTTCTCTCAACTCCATACAGTTTTGAAGATGTAGATTTTTTGGATGAATTGGGAGTACCTGCCTTTAAAATTGCTTCTGGACAACTTATAGAACACCCCTTTCTTGACTATGTTGCCAGGAAAGGAAAATCTGTCGTCCTTTCTACAGGCATGGGATCATTGAGAGAGGTCGAAGAAGCAATTAATATTATTCATAATGCAGGAAATGATAAAATAATTGTCCTTCAATGTACAACAAATTATCCTTCCCTTATTGAGGAAACCAATCTTCGAGCAATGGCAACTATGGGAGACAAATGCAGGGTTTTAACCGGTTACTCAGACCACACATGCGGAAATACTGCGGCCATAGCCGCCGTTTCTTTGGGTGCATGTCTAATAGAAAAACATTTTACCCTGGACAAGGGCCTTGCGGGGCCGGACCAGGCATCTTCTGCTGATCCCGGGGAATTTTCAGAACTTGTACGCCTCATTCGTGAAACTGAGAAATGCCTTGGTACGGCGGTTAAAAAACCGACTCCTTGTGAGATAAAAAATATTCAGGGTATGCGCCGCAGTTTGGTTACAAGCCAAGATATCACTGCGGGGACCCTAATAAACTGGGGCAATGTGACATTCAAACGGCCTGCAACTGGTATACTCGGCAATCAGAGCCATATTGCTCTTGGTGGAAAGGCCAAGAGAGACATATCTGCTGATACGCTAATCACACTTGATATGATCGAATGACGGATCCTGTAGCAATATATGGTGCGGGCGGACACGCAAGAGTATTGGCTTCGATTTTACATCAGTTGAACTTACCCATATTGGGATATTTTGACGATTCATTTGTTGGATCTGAAATTATTCATGATGCACCCGTATTGGGACGGTTTAATGATATTGTTAAATTCCGTCAAAAAACATCCTCTGTTGTCCTGGCCATTGGAAACAACACAATGCGTGAAAAGGCATTTCATTTTTTGAAGAAGGAAGGTTTTTTATTACCGACTGTGATACATCCCAGGGCTATAGTTGAATCAGATGTGACAGCCGGTGAAGGCTCTGTAATATGTATTGGCGCAGTGATCGGGACTGAGGTGAAAATAGGGCGAGGTACGATATTAAACACGGGCTGTCTTGTTGACCATGAAAGTAAAATAGGCGATTTCGTTCATTTGGCGCCAGGGGCTGCCGTTGCTGGAAGGACTTCTATTGGAAATGGTACCTTTGTCGGTATGAATGCAATTCTTTCAGATAAGATACATATCGGAATGAATGCAGTTATTGGCGCAGGGTCTGTTGTACTGAGAGATGTTCCTGATAATCATAAAGTACTGGGCTTGCATTCATGATGAATTCCATATTTGTATCAACAAATGCTTTTGGTACTAAAAAACTAAATGAGATCCTGGAAGAATGCAGAGATCACTCAATATTAAATATTGAATTGAGTTCGATAAACGGAAATAGGCGGGATATTGAATATTCACTGTCAAAGTCTTCTGAATATGGTATGTTTCACTTTCTGGTACATAACTATTCTCCTCCTCCAGAAGTCCCTTTTGTCCTAAACTTGGCTTCAAAAAATACCAATGTTCTTGAGAGAAGCCTAAATCATTGTCGCAGGGCAATAGACCTCAATTATAAATTTCAGGCTTCCTTTTATGGCGTTCACTGTGGATTTTGCTTTGATGCAGAACCAAATGACCTTGGGAACAATCTTACGCATCTTTTTCGGTACTCATTGGAAGAAGCAGAAGATATATTTATAGAAAGTCTTAAGATTCTTTCGGATTATGCAAGGGAAAAAGGGATCAAGCTGGCCATTGAAAATAATGTTCTATCCGATGTGAATTTAATTGATGGCCAGAACAAGTTATTGCTGGGCGTCAGGGCAGAAGAAATTATAAGGTATATCACTAAAACGGGGAGAGATAATATCGGGGTCCTGCTGGACGTAGGTCATCTGAAAGTTTCAGCGGAGAGTCTGGGGTTTGATTCCCATGAATTCATCCACTCTATAGCATCCCTAATTATTGGAGTACACCTGAGTGATAATGACGGCAGAACTGATACAAATTCTCCGATTAATAGAGAATCATGGTTCTGGTCACCGCTAAAAAGTATCTTGAATGAAAAAATGTGTTTAGTTCTTGAGGTAAGGGAATTAACGCCAGGTTCAATAAAGGACCAGGTCAGCATAATAGAATCCAGTTTGTTTGATGGGAAATGAGGTATGAATTGGACAAGAAATTAAGAGAAATGTTATTTGAGCAGTATCATTCTATTAGAGATGCGTTTGCACAGCTTGATAGGACCAGCGGACGTGCACTTTTTGTTATCAATGATAAAAATCAGTTGTGTGGTGTTCTTACTGATGGTGATATTCGAAGAGCTGTTATCAGGAATGTAAATCTGGACACACCTGTCAAGGAGATACTGAACTCGGACTATAAATATATCTATCAAGGAAAACTGGACTATGTTTATCTGAAGTCTCTTGAAGACAAGATCGCTTTCTTGCCGGTTGTTAATGAAAAAAAAGAAGTTGTTGACTACTACTCTTTTAAATACAGGGCTCTTGTTCCGATCGCTAAACCGCTGTTTGCAGGTAATGAATCGAAGTACGTTAACGAGTGCCTCGCGACAAACTGGGTTTCATCCAAAGGGAAATTTGTAAGTGAGTTTGAAAAAAAATTCGCTGCATTTTGCGGTGTAAAATACGGAGTATCCACCTGTAACGGAACCGCCGCGTTGCATCTGGCTCTTACCGCATACGGAATAAAAGAAGGGGACGAGGTCATCGTACCCTCACTTACGTTTATTGCGACCGCTAATGCTGTAACATTTACAGGAGCCAAACCTGTCTTTGTTGACTCCTCTCTGGATACCTGGGGAATGGATTCTGAGGAGGTAAGAAAAGTAATTAATTCAAGAACTAAAGCTATCATCCCTGTTCACCTGTATGGTATCCCAGTTGATATGGAGCCGATTATGGAATTGGCAGATAAAAATGATATATTTGTTCTTGAAGATGCCGCAGAAGCTCATGGAGCGAGGTACAAAGGTGCAATGGTCGGCGGTCTAGGGCATGCTGCTTGCTTCAGCTTTTACGGGAATAAAATCATTACAACCGGAGAAGGAGGAATGGTTGTAACTAATGACAGTAAATTGGCAGATAAGATGAGGTTATACAGAGATCATGGGATGGATTCCACCAAAAAGTACTGGCATTCAGTTGTCGGCTTTAATTATAGGATGACTAATCTGCAGGCCGCTCTCGGATGTGCTCAGTTAGAAAAGATCGATCATATCTTAAATGATAAGAAAAGAATAGAGAGAGAATACCTAAAAAGACTTGAAAATCTCCCTGGCATCCGGTTTCAGCCGAAGCAGAAGTGTTCTGAAAATGTTACGTGGATGTTTTCTGCTCTGTTTGATGAAGGTAGCAATAGAGACAGGATCATTGCATTCCTAAAGGATAAAAGCATCGAGGGTAATCCCTTCTTTCATCCGATACACAAAATGCCGCCTTACATCCGTGATAACGATTTAGAGCTTGTGAATGCTGAACACCTCTCAGCAAGAGGGCTGAATCTCCCCTCTTATACAGGGATTACAGAGTATGAAATAGACAGGGTCAGTCAATGTATACAGGCAGTAGTAAGTGACAACGCATAGCGACGATGTGCTGTTTCCCTTGGGAGACATTCGCTGTCGGGTTGGAAATTAAGATGTGAGGTCTTTGCAAGAAGAGCATATTTCCCAAGATTATAACATTGATAAAAAATTGAAATTTCATATAGTTTGGATGTGGATGTGCCTAATTCAAAGTTATTTTTTTTAGATATGCTCCATATGATGGTTTATAAAGATAATGAAATCAAAATGTTAAATTTGGAGATTCCAGTTGGAAATTATTGTTAATTGTCCCATATGTAAGCATGACGCATTTAACCGGATTACAATCAACAGTAAGTTTGGAATAACTTCTGTTGTGATTAAATGTAATAATTGCAGTTTAGTATTCTTGGAGAAACAGCTTGATGATGATGAGGTGCTTAAATTTTATCATGACAGTTATAGGGTTATCAAAAGAGAAAGATTTGATGAAATTCGGTATTTAGGTGATTTAGAAAGAGCAATTTCGCAGTTTAATTTCTTTAAAGATTTTGTAAAATTAGATGATGAAATAATTGATATTGGTGCAGGTTGGGGTATTAATGCTAATTATTTGTTTTTAAAAGGATATGAGAACATAGTTGTAAATGAACTTGATGACAAAGTTGAACAGCAGTTAGATCCACGGATTGTTAGAAAAAGTGAGTTGATTGGAAGTGTGGGAGGAAAATATGACTTTATTATTATGTCTCACACCCTTGAGCATCTTTTTGATTTGCAAGGCAAGGTGTCGTCATTGTTTAATATGCTTAATGATGGCGGAAAGCTCTTTATTGAAGTGCCAAATTCAAAAAACAATAAGATTGTTGATGGATGTTCAGAAAGTTATCATTATTGGTATTTTATGATGACTCATCTTTTTTTGTTGGCCGATAATAATGGTTTTAATGTTTTGAAATATGGTGTGTTTGGGAAGAAGCAGTTCATTTGTGATATGGATTCTAATGTTTTCTCAAACTGGAAGAGAGGTATCTCTGAAGATGATTTGTCATCTATTGTTGAGCTGCCAGAGTATCATGAAAATGCTTATTGGTTAAGAGTATTATTCGAACGATGAACGACCTGGGATTAAACATAGTCGAACTCTCGACCTGTTGCACATTAATTGATTACTTTTTGGTGGGGTATAGATAATCAATTCAGTTAATCTTCATATTAGCAATTTATGGGACAGCAGTGAAACTCATGATTAAAGTTGGGCTGATACCCGCAAGAAGCGGATCCAAAGGAGTAAAGAGCAAAAATGTCCGTTTCCTAAATGGCAAACCGCTTATTGCATATACCATACAAGCAGCTTTAGATTCAAAGTTGTTGGATCGTGTTATAGTGTCGACCGACAGTGAATCATTTGCAGAGATTGCTCAAAGCTATGGAGCTGAGGTCCCTTTTCTCAGACCCAGTGAAATTTCAGAGGATAATACCCCTGATCTTCCAGTCATGCAGCACATGATAGAATGGCTAATAAATAATGAAGGATACATGTCAGACTATTTAGTTTATTTAAGGCCTACAAGCCCTTTTAAAACTGGGGAAATGATTGATGGAGCACTTTATAAGATTATGTCATCTGAATCGCATACAGGACTTCGTAGTGTGACACCGTCCGAAGGCGGTTTTCATCCATACTGGATGTTTAGGGAGGTTGGCGGCGCATTAAAATCATTTATTGACGGCATAAAAATTGATGACTACTACCAGAGACAGTTGTTGCCGGCCTGCTTCAGGCTGAATGGGGTTATTGATATTCTTAAATCAGAAAACATAAAAAATAATATTCTCTATGGTGAAAAAATATCATATTATGAATTAACTGAAGAGGAGTCACTGGATATCGATAATGAATTTGATTTCAGATTGGCTGAATTTATAATGAAGGAATTGTCTTTCAAGTAATCGTATCGATAGTAACAAATCATGGATAAAAAAATAGTATACATAGTTCATTGCATTGACACCGAAGGCCCTCTATATGAATCTTTAGAGGAGAAGTTCGTATTTTTAAAGGAACTTTATGGGATTGAACTCGCACCTTCACGAACTAATTTAATTAAGCTTCAGCAAGGCAAAATTGATCTGGGCGGTAAAGAAAAGGAAGTTTCTCAAACACTCAGCAGTCATCGAATTAATTATAATGAAACATGGGATCAAATTGATGAAATGCTTGATAGGTTAAAGAACTCGGATTTTCGTGACCGTCTTCCCGATTCTTATGGCGAAGGTTGGGTCTTCAATTGGCATTGCATGGATCATGTTGGGTATGAATATAATCCAAGGCGACGTGATATTGGGTATCATAATATTTTTGATCATTACAAGGAATATATAAGGAGTGTACCCGAATGCCGGGACGTCATACATTGGCATTTTCATCCAATGTCTACCTATCGGGATGCTAATCGAAATGCCACTTCATATATTAACTCGCCTGAGCTCTATCAAATTTTGTGTCGAAAGATTATTGAAAGGCACTGGTTTCCAACAGTCTTCCGTGCCGGATTTCATGTTGAGCGCCCTGACAGCAATTGGTTTTTGGAACAGTGGATTCCTTTTGATATTTCCAATTTAAGCATAGATGAGAGTAGTGTGAAAACGCAGGCATCTGACTATAAAAAGGGGCGGACGAATGATTGGCGCTTGGCTCCTTCGGACTGGTCTATTTACCATCCCGATCATGATTATTATCAAAAGCCGGGGAATTGCCGTCGGTGGATTGCAAGAATTCTCTGTCTGATGAATCGTTATGCCAATATGGATCAAGTGGAAATGGATAAGGCGTTCAGGCGGGCACAAAAAGGGCAGCCAACAATTGTTGGCTTAGCTAGTCATGATTTTCGAGATCTGGAACCTGAGGTGAATCATGCAAGAACATTTATTGTTCATGCAAGTAAAAAGTATCCCGACGTTAAATTTAAATATTGCCAGGGGATAGAAGCTTTTAAAAATGTTATTTGGCCACGGGGAATTAAAGAACTTCCATTAGAGCTGGAAATTATTTATCATCCTGAGTCATCCGATGATGTGCCTTCAATAGAGGTGATAACAAAACAGGGAAAAGTTTTCGGACCCCAGCCATTTCTTGCTATCAAAACTCGATCAAGACGGTTTATTCATGATAATTTTGATTTTTCCAATTCACAGAGCCAGTGGTTTTATGCTTTTTGCAGCAATACCATTCCCATTGAAGATATTGAGATGGTAGGTGTTGCAGCGAATGATCAATATGGGAATAGGAGTGTGAAAATACTGGACTTTAAGACTTTTGATCCTGCAATTTCTCAAAATATATAATTTGTTTTATGTTGTATTTGAAAAGTTTGATGATAATTCGATACACTTAGGAATCTGAATAAATAAGATGATTTATTATTATGTTGAAGGCAAAAGGATGGAGGAAATTTTTTTTGTATGTAACGCTCTGAAGTTACATGTTATTACCATCAATAAATCAGTACATGCATATTTTGTAAAAAATGGGATATCTTCAACAATAATTAGCAAGAAGCCGACACAATTTAAGACTGAATTTACAAACATACGACCAAGTGCAGTTCTTCTTGATAACGATCATCTTTCAGGACGGGGACAGTGGGTTGCGAAAAAATATCCATCATATTTAATCTGTGATTTGAACATCATTTCTGAAGATAAATATATTAAAAGGAAAGATGCTGGTTTTGTAGGGAGCAGATTGTGGAAGGTTTTGCATAGAATTGCAGGTATTACATGTCAGTTGTATGAGGCAGAGATTGATATGCATGATTGCTCAATAAAAACATTTTTTCGGATCATTCGTGATAGAATTTTATTAGGTTATAAATCAACTAAAGCTCTTCCTGGATGGTATTGTGATAAGGTTATCGTTCAGAACAGTGAATCCGAAAAGATTTATATTGAAAATAACTTTCCTAAAGATCGTCTTTTTAATATTGGGAGTCCTTATGAAGATTACTATTTAGAATTATGCAATAGTACAAAGGTAATTGCGCCTGATATTGATGTATTATTTTTTTCCCAGCCTATATATTTAGGAAAATTTGATTCTTGGATGGATGAGGTTAGTGACCTTGTTAATGATTGCTATTCGAATAGTCTTAAACTAGTTATAAAACTCCATCCAAGAGATATCATAGAGAAGTATGAACCTTTCAAGGACAGATGTGAAATTGTTATTTCTGATGGTGCTTCACATACCATAGTAAACTTAATACAGCGGGCAAGGCTTATAGTAGTAAAATCCAGCACTGTAATTATCCAATCTCTTCTGTGCAAGAAACCAATTGCATATATCAACTATAGAAATGTAATTCCATTTACGAATATGAAGAAAACTTTCCTGAAGAGGATGGTGCTAACCCCAAAAAATAACATCCAATTAATAAACGACACTATTTCTCTTGATTATGATTTTATAATGAAGCACCAGACGGAAATGTTGGGCAAAATTGCACGGTTTGATAATGGTTCAATATCAAGATTGTCTGAGATATTAGCGGAAGATTCTTGATTATTTTTCATGTCTCCTTAAATTATAATAAAATTGAAATTGTTGCTGAATCTGCTCCATGAAAAATAAGGGTGATTTTATAAAGATCTTTTGATCGTATTTAAAATATCGTGGTATTCATTGGGAAAACAATAAAAATAGAGATATGCATATATGAAAAATTGGTATTCTGCATGGAAAACGAATAAACATTTGAGTACATTTTCAAACTATAAAAAAGATTTGTCGGTTTATCGTAAATATAAAAACAAGTTTATGTATGCTGATATGCATGAATATATAGAACTCATAGCTCGTGACATAAATTCGGTTGGTGAAATTGGAGTTGGCGGAGGAGAGGCTTTTAACAGAATTAAGCCACTGATAGATAAAGTTAGTAAAAAAAAGGTTGAATACACGGGGTATGATATTTCTCCACAGTGCATCTCTTTCTTAAAAAATACTTATTCAGAACAATTTCAAATGGTTGATCCTTCAAAAGAGGACTATAAGGATGTCGATTTAGTCTATATGGTAGATGTAGCAGTCCATCAAGAGAATGTTTTAAATTTTTAGATACAATTGGTAAGGTTGCAAACAAGTATTTTTGTTTTGTTGAAAGAAAAAGAGATACTGGTGTGACTATTGTTGATGCAGACAAGAGTTGCTCTTGGGAAAATGATTCTTGGGTACCATGGATAGTTATGAATATCGATGAAATGATTGATAGATTAAGAGCTTTAGGTTATTCAAAATTTTTAATTACAAAAAATTATGAAATATTTGGAGGTTCTGGAATGCGGTATTTAGAAAAGGATCTCTATAGCTCAAAGAGCGGTAGTGCAAGGTCCACTGTTTTAGCAATTAAGGATATCGTTAGTAATAAAGCCTTGTCATAATACTTTACTGGTGAATCGAATATAGTTACAAAAATTACAAGGCGAGCAAATATTTCAGTGCCGGTTAAAGTCGCGAACTTAATTTATAGAAAACTCATTAATTGAAAGTTTTTTAGTATTAGTCTCGTGATAAATAAATTTATCAAAGCAATTATAGATTTTGACGGAAACAGTTTGGAAAGAATTTGTGAAAATACTGTTGAATCAGCCGTTATTCAATAAAAAAAATTTGTCTGTTTTGTTAGATACAATGTTGTGGATTTATGTGATACAGGTCCGTGCCTGTATCGACAGAGCTTCTCAGTGAACTTAAAGGATATCTGTGGTTAGAATATTAAAAAATATTAATTACATCATGGGGGGCAAAAAAAAACCTTATGGATTGGTCTTTGTGTTTTTGTTGTTGGCCGTTTTAGATGTGGCTGGCGTCGGAGTTGTTCCTTTGCTCGTTCATTCGATTTTGGTAAAAGGAACAGAAGGGGGGACGGCAAACTTTCTTGCCACTTATTTTGATGCTACTGACAAAAATGAACTTATAACAATTATGTGCTGCCTTTTATTGTTAGTTTTTTCTGTGAAGTCGATTGTGCTCCTTGTAAGCAACTATGCCATATTCAAGTTCTCATACCGTGTTATGCATAAAAACAGAGCTGAATTGATCGACCTGATATTGGATTCTTCATTCGAGTTAATAAGTAATAAAAGCACTGCTGATTTCATAAATTTATTACAATTACACATAAATCAAACAGTATCAAATTATCTTGTGCCGCTTTTAAGGTTGATTTCTGATTTATTGGTTGCTTTCGCGATATTTTTATTTTTGATAGTTACTATGCCAGAAGCCACTTTAATTCTCGCTTTTATACTTATTTCAACTATCACGTTGTATCTGTATTTAATGCGTGGAAAACTGTATCGTTATGGCAGGTCATCGTATAAATATAATCATGGAATGATTGATCTAGCAAAGTCTGTTCGCCTCGGTTTTGTTGATATTGTTATCAATAATGGGAGAAGTTATTTTAGAAAGCTATTCAAGAAATGTTCATCCGAGATGTCTGAAGTTCAGCTTAAGAGTACATTTTTGCGCATTATCCCAAGGGCTACTCTTGAGTGGATTGTTGTTACGTTTGTTTTAGTTTTGGTTTTTGTGAATAGCCGTGGTGGAGGTGACAGTCGCGAATTGGTCACTATTTTAGCTACTTTTGGCGTTGCATCTATGCGTTTATTACCAATCAGCAACTCAATTGCTACCTCTTTGACTGTTATTAGAAATACAGAACCTGTGGTGGAAAAATATATTAGAGAACGAGAGTTATTACGAAGCAATTTGCCTTTTAACCAAAAAAGTATTGTTGAAAAAAAACAACTATTAAATGATAGGGATTTTGTGATTACACTTGAAAATGTATCTTTTTCATTCCCCGATAAGAAAACTGTATTGAATGATATTTCTTTAAAATTAACTAAGGGTAAAACAATTGGGATAATTGGAGAGTCTGGAGCCGGAAAGTCAACACTTATTTCTTTGATTTTGGGTTTGTTATCCCCTACCTCTGGACGAGTATTAATAAATGGGGATGATTTGTCAGAAATCAAATCAGTTGATTTTTTTTCATATGTACCACAGTTCCCTTTTGTTTCAAATGACACATTAATTAATAATATCACCTTCTCGAATGAAAATTTATCGAGGGATCTTATTTTGCAGTTATTGAATGATCTTGGCTTGAGTGAAATTGTTAATGGGGAAGTTGCAACATTAGAAACACTTATTGGGGAGAATGGGATAAATTTGTCTGGTGGTCAGGTTCAAAGGATTGCATTGGTGAGAGCTTTCATTAGAGAGAGGCCTTTTTTAGTCATAGACGAGGCTACATCAGCACTTGATGATTTGTCTTCTGAACGCGTGATTAAACAAATAGAAAAAATAAAAAATCAAACTTCACTACTGATTGTTACACATAGAAAAGATGTTTTGGAAATATGTGATGATATTTTTGAGTTATCAGATGGATCTTTGCAGCCTTTTCGTTCACCCAAAAAAAAGTCAATCTTTTGATAAGGAAAAAAATATGCGAGATAAAACTTTAATCTCATCTTTACATTCCAACACTCTTTCAATTGGCTCGTGGATAACTCTTGCTCACCCTGCAATCGCAGAAATAATGGCAAAATCCGGATTTGATTTGATTGGCTTGCGGTGGATCTTGAACATAGTGTTATTACAATACGTGAAGCAGAAGAGCTTATTCGGGTAATAGAGTTGTCGGGTGTTGTACCTTTAGTTCGATTATCGTCAAACGATCCAATTCAAATTAAGAGAATTATGGACGCAGGATCTTATGGTGTTATTGTGCCTATGGTGAATACTAAAGCAGATGCTATTCGGGCAGTTGAGGCTACGAAATATCCACCGAACGGTAAGCGTGGAGTCGGTTTAGCCCGAGTGCAAGGATATGGTGTCTCTTTTGATGACTATCTTGCCTGGCAGCAAGAGAACTCTGTTGTTATTGTACAGATTGAACATATTGATGCCGTAAATAATCTTGAGTCAATTTTTTCTTGTAAAGGTGTTGATGGATTCATTATCGGGCCTTACGACCTTTCAGGTTCCATGGGGATTCCTGGGCAATTTGAACATCAGTATTTTCTATCTTCCATGAAAAGGATTCGCTCTGTTTCTCGTGAAATGAATATGGCTGGTGGAATTCATGTGATTGAGCCTGAACCGTTTCAACTTGAACAAAGAATTGCTGAAGGTTATCGATTTATTGCCTACAGCTTAGATATCAGGATGTTAGATAGTTCATGCAGAAAAGGATTAGAAAAATTAAGGAGCAAATAAAATGAAAATTATTGCTATAATTCCAGCCCGTATGGGCTCATCCCGCTTTTCAGGGAAACCATTGGCAAATATCCTTGGTATACCTATGATTGGGCATTGTTATTTTCGTACGCGAATGTGTAATGAGTTGTTGCAGACTTATGTTGCCACTTGTGATAGGGAAATATATGATTATGTCGAGTCCATCGGAGGTCGTGCGATCATGACTTCAGATTCCCATGAGCGGGCTACCGATCGAACAGCGGAAGCCATGTTGACAGTAGAAAAAGAGATGGACGAAAAAGTTGATATAGTGGTCATGGTGCAAGGGGATGAACCCATGGTTACACCTGCTATGATAAGTGAATCATTAGGACCCTTTAATAGTGATGCCAGTGTTAACGTGGTAAACTTAATGGCTAAAATTAAAACTATAAAGGAATTCCAAGACCCCAATGAGGTAAAAGTGGTGGTAGATAATAGATGTGATGCTATCTATTTTTCTCGAGAGCCAATCCCATCACGTAAGAAAGGGGTAGATCAGGTGCCTATGCTTAAACAAGTATGCATCATCCCTTTCAAACGTGACTATTTACTAAAATTCAATAAAATGAATGAGACCGAACTCGAACGAATTGAGTCTGTCGATATGATGCGAATCATAGAAAATGGTGAAAAGGTTAAGATGGTGTTAACAGATGCAGATTCGTTAAGCGTGGATACCGAAGAGGATCGGCAGCGTGTTGAAAAATGTATGACTGATGATTTGTTAATTTCGAAATATGTATAGATTTTTTATATTGCATTAAAATTCAGAATAGAAAACCTATGATTATTAAAACAAGAATACGAGGAATAAGGTGATTATGAGTAAAGACAAATTTAAAGTTCTCTTGGTTTATCCAAATCTTCCCTTGATGTTAGTACCGCCCCTTTCAGTGGCTATTTTTACCAAAATTATTAAAGATCTCAATTGTAGTGTTAGATTATTTGATACGACTGAATATGTTTCAGACGAAACTGTTAGCCCACAGAATAGAGTTAAATATTTACAGGCAAGAGACTTTAAGGAAGAGGACATTGGTGTTGTTGGTAAAGTAGACATGATCAGTGATTTTGTTGGCTATGTTGAATCATACTCTCCCAATCTTATTGTTTTTGTATCTGTTGTTGAGGATGTTTTTCTCAAAACAATTAGTATGCTTGAGGCTATTTGTGACTTTGATGTACCCAAAATACTAGGCGGTGTTTTTGTTTCTGCAGTACCGGAAAAATGTATGGAATATGGCTGCATTGATTATGTCGGAATAGGAGAGGGAGAAGGAAGTCTTTCTGATTTTATTTGCTGCGTACGAGATAACGGAGACTTGAAGCGTGTTAATGGAATCTGGTTTAAAGATGGAGAAAAGGTGATAAAAAATTCTCCAGCTAAGCCCGTGGATATAAATAAATACCCGCCTGATTTTTCATTATTTGATGAAAAGAGATTCTATCGACCAATGGGCGGGCGGATATTTAAGTCTGTTCCTGTTGAAACATTTAGAGGCTGTCCTTATCATTGTGCGTACTGCAACTCACCTGTGACAAGGAAATTAGGTGAGTTTTCTTTAAAAGAATTAAAGAAAGTAAATGTTGATTGTGATGATTTCCCAAAAAGTTTTTTGAAAAGAAAACGCCTTGATGTGGTTGAGAAAAATTTAATAGAAATTATTGAGGATCAAAATCCTGATCTTTTTTATTTTATTGATGATAGTTTTTTAGCAAGACCAGCAGATGAGATTTTTGCTTTCTGCGAGATGTATAAGAAAATTGCAAAGCCTTTTTGGTTTAATACTCGTCCAGAAAATTGTACACAGGAAAATTTGGCAAGACTTAAAGATGTCGGATGCTATCGAATTTCTTTTGGTCTTGAGTGTGGCAATGAGTCATTTCGAAAGCATGTATTAAAACGTAAGGGAACAAATGAAAAAATAGTTAAATGGTTTGATGTTATAACAAAATCGGGTATTCCTTTTTCAATTAATCTTATTATTGGATTTCCTGGTGAGACACGGGATCTTGTAATGGAAACAGTTGAACTGGTCAGGAAAATAAAGGGATATGATACTTTGACAGTGAGTATTTTTACTCCTTATAATGGTACTTCTCTTAGAAAAGTGGCTGTTAAAAATGCTTGGCTTTCGGATGATGCTATCACTGTTCACACAACATCCAGTTCGATATTGAAAATGCCCAAGCCATATTTATCCAAAGATGAAATTGATGGATTGATGAGAGTTGTTCCATTGTATGTTTACTTTTCGAAAGATGAGTGGGGGGAGCTGCGCAAGGCAGAAAAATTTGACTCTGATGGAGAAAAATCTTTTAAACACTATTCCAGGATATATAAAGAAATGTTTATGAAGAATTCTCAAGATGATGAAAAAGAATTCACTTTTTCGTCATCGGGATGCAAATCCAATATGAAGGATGAATATAAATTTACTGCGATCAAATTGACTGAAGATGAAATTGCGTTACTAACGGTTAAAGGCAACATATAATGTCCTATCCTAAGTATTTTAATCCTGGAAATTATTTTAGGTATATTCGTAATAGAATTATTAATTTGAGAATTCGATATGGCGCTCCTATGCCTGTTTGGGTCGAAGCTTTGAATGAAAAAATATGTTTTGTTGTTTCAAGTGAAAAAGAGTATTGGATGCGCTCTCAGCTGTCGTATGAAGCAGAGAAGACAACTATGTATTGGATTGAAAATATTATTAAAAAAGATGATGTTATTTATGATGTCGGGGCGAATGTTGGTGCATATTCATTATTGATTGGAAAGAAAATTTCTTCAAAGGGCGCTTTATATTCTTTTGAGCCGGAGTCGGCCAATTACTTTTCTTTGAATAGAAATATTGTAACCAATAATTTGAGCCAAAAAATAACTGCAATATGCATGGGTTTTGATGAGATATTTAAAATTGATAAGTTTTATCTATCCTCTCTTATCCCTGGGTCAGCTACCCATTCAGTTGGAAAACCCGAAAGTGAAGGGGTTTCATTTGATCCTTTACATGAGCAGGGAATAATTACGATGTCCATTGATGAATTTGTTGCATTGGCAGGTGTTAAATTTCCAAACCATTTAAAGATTGATGTGGATGGCAATGAGGGTTTAATAGTTAGAGGTGCCCGAAAAACACTGGCAGATGAGAGATTAAAGACGTTAGTTATTGAAATATCAGAAAATGTCAGTCAAGGGCAAGTTGAAAAAATGATTAAAGAATATGGCTTGGTCGAAAAGAAAAAGGAAGTTTGGGAAAGTGATGGGCCGCATGGAACTATTTTAAATTATTTATATGGAAGATGAGTTCATTACTTGTAAATAATATCATTTTTTATCTGAATTTCAGATAACAGGAGAAGTATGGATAAGGTTGTTGTTTTTGGAGGCTCTGGCTTTATTGGCAGTCATGTGGCTGATGAACTGAGCAGAAGGGGATATAAAGTCACGATTTTTGATAATTGTGAATCAGTCTGGATAAGAGAAGACCAGGAGATGGTGCTTGGGGACATACTTGATCGTGATGCAGTCGCTGATGTTTTAAATGGAGCAAAGTATCTTTATCATTTTGCAGGAATTGCTGATATTAATGAATCGCGACAGAGGCCGTATGAGACCACAAAACTCAATGTCATGGGGGCGACAATCGCTCTTGAGGCTGCAGTCAAAAAAAACGTACAGAGGTTTGTCTTTGCTTCGACAATGTATGTCTACAGTCCTTATGGTTCATTTTATCGAGCAAGTAAGCAGGCTGCCGAAACAATTATAGAAGCTTATCAGGATCATTTTGGTCTTGATTTTACTTTATTGCGCTATGGGTCTCTTTATGGACCACGGGCTCAAGGTTGGAACGGCTTGCGCAGTTATGTATATCAGGTTGTTCGCAACGGCCAGATGAAATATCTGGGGACCGGTAAGGAACGAAGAGAGTATATTCACGTGTGTGATGCAGCCAAGTTGAGTGTAGATGTGCTTAGTGATGCACATAGAAATCAGGTTGTTACTTTGACGGGTCATCAAGTTCTTAATTCAGAAGAAATTATTGATATGATTTTTGAAATTGCCGGTGTTGAAAGGAATGTGTTATTCACAGATTCCAGAAACGGAACCGACCACTATATCATGACCCCGTATCGTTATACTCCTAAGAGCTCAAAAAAAATTGTTCCTAAAGAATTCGTAGATATTGGGCAAGGAATTCTTGACATTGTTGAAGAAATTCATGAAGAACTGGAAAAATAATTAATCACATCAGGTTCTACTGGAGGCTGAAACGAATTGGAAAGTTATGTCGGATTTTGCTAATCATAAGCATGTTGTTGAATTGATTGAAAATAAAAAAGTTTTAATTTTTGATTTTGATGGCGTTTTAGCCGAAACGTTTGAGGTTAAGACAGAGGCTTTTGCTTCCCTATATAAACAGTATGGCCGCGAAGTCATAGATTATATTGTTGAGCATCATCGAGCGAATGGTGGCATGAGTGATTTTGAAGCAACTTCTAAGGCTGGAGTAGACTTTGTAGGAATAGGAGATAGGCAAAGCAGTATACTATTAGGCAAAGTCTCCAATTTGAAGCTTATAGCTGGTTTTACATGGTTCACGCAATGAAAAAGATAATCGTTGGAGAAGGGAACACAGGTGTTCTTGAGCTAATTGATGAACAGGGAAACAAGGAGATATTCCAACCAGATTGTGACTTAGATAAGTCTTTGGATCTTCTTTATGAGTTTTATGAAATTTTGACCGTTGGCGGTGTGAAAGTAAAAGATACTTTTCAAAAAGATGGAGTTGATTGGTTCCCAACATCGATAAGTTTTCTTTATTGGCAGATTTTTTACCAGTTTGTGAAATACAAACCTTTAGTTGATACTTACCTTGCTGAAGATACTCATTTCATCTTTAATTCTTTAGGCCGATTTTCTAAGTTGATAGGGGCAATTGATGCAACGAGCGGTCATGACAGTAAATTCCTTAGAAATAATTTCCGAAAAATTTACCATGGCTTTGTACAGTTGCGAAATAGGGTGGTTGTAAAAAAAAAAGGAGGGATACTTTTTTTTAGATATTCTGTTGATGATTTTAGAACAAAGGAACTTTTCAAGTCACTTAAAAAAAAATACCAAGTTACCCAGGTGGCGCATGCCCCGAAGCGAAGCCTTTTCCGTTGTTTTTTTGATCCTCAAGTATATATTGTAACAGCTAGTTCAGCTTTGACCGATTTTAATATAGTTCTCCCCAAGGAAACACCAGATATTTTTAAAATTGCATTATATTCTGCTCAGTCATTGATCAATTCGCATTTAGGAGGTTACCAATCCCATTTAAAGCAAATGCGGAGCTTGAGTTACAAATTGTTTTTTGGTCTTGATGATACAAATATTGTGTACCCTCTTATTTATGCTGCACAAGACGCAGGGATAAAAACACTCGGCTTTCAGCATGGACTTTATGCACGTCGGCATGAATCTTATATTATGAAAGGAATTGATCGTTATCGATGGTTTGACAACGTTCTTGTATGGGGAGAATATTGGAAAAATATCATATTGAGATACAGTGATATGTTTCAAGAAGGATTCCATCTGCTTTCTTCAAATAAAATAAATTATAATTATGAAAAATTACCCAAAAATTGTAAGGAAAAAACGGTTCTTATTCCTTATGAGTTTCTTGCAGATTCAATAAAGGTTGGAGAATATATCCGGAAGTTTGTTGATAAAGGTTACGTGGTCTACTTTAAAACTAGGCCGGATGAAAAAATTGAAGATCAGATCAATTCTTATTACCTTGAAGAAATTCAAGGACAGATCCGAATAGTTGAATCTATAGATCCGGAATTAATGCGGAAAGTTGATGTCATTGCTGGGACATATTCAACTTTGCTATTTGATTTATTACCATATGGGAAACCGACATGGATTTTAGAAACATCGTTTCGCCTTATGTACGATATGGTGGATGACGGGCTTGCCCGAATGATTACAGATGAAGACATGGAACGAATTGACGAGATTTATCATCTCGAAATGAGCTTGGAGCGAGAGGTTGATCAAGTTTTCCTTTTCGGAAGTAAACCGGTACCCGAGGTGATCGATGAATATTTGACAACAAGGCATATCTCTGAATGAATATTTTAGTTTCGGCTTACACAGGCCTTGGCAATTTTATCCTAAAAACCCCATTTATCTATAAAATTAAAGAGTTGTGGCCTGATGCGAAAATCGATCTTATTGTTGGAAACTCTTTTGGGGCTGAGTTTGTTCTTAAAAATTCAGAAATTATTAATGAAACTTATATTTTGAAAATTAAAGCTTCTTTCCAGGCAAAGGTTAAATTTTTTTTAAAGTTAAGAAAAAAAAGATATGATGCTATTTTTTTGCCTTTTGATGCTGCTCCGACTTTTTTGATATTAGGGGCACTATTACTGGGTGGAACCAAGCTTGTCCACATTAATCTTAATTTGAATAGAAACATCAAACAAAAGATACGGAATTTCATCTATTTGTTTGCTCTACCTGGTTATCGTGTTGTGCCCATATTACAAGGCCGTCACGAAATTGATCTAAATTATGATCTATTGGAAGCCTTTTATGACAGACCGATGGAGCGGACATATCAAACATTCATTGCCCAGAAAGACGATCCAACAGTACTTATGCATTATGATATAAAACAAGGGCAATATATTGTAATTCAACCTTCTGCTGCCAATGGCTCTTTGACAGCCAAGATCTGGTCTCCAGTGAAATTTGAGGAGTTATTGCTCAAGATCAATCAGCAGTACCATGGCATGAAGGTAGTTTTCGTTGGAGATCAAGGTGATCGAGATTCTATAAAATATACATCGCTTGCTGAGATGGATAATGTCATCAATACTATGGGAAAAACATCGATCGCGGCTTTAAGCACAATCATAAAGAATGCTGCAGTTGTGATTGCTCATGATAGTGGGGTCATGCATATTGCTAATGCATTGCAGGTTAATCTTATCGCCCTTTATGGTCCAACAGATTATACGCGAACAAGGCCTTTGGCCCTCAGCAGTCATATACTTTTTTCGAAGAATGATTGCCTGGGAGCTATGTATAATTTTAATGCTAATGAGAGCGAATTAGCATACGAGTATTCTGGTAGTGGATGTATGGAGGGGATCAGTGTTGAGGATGTGATGAAAATGATTGGGGAGATAATGTGATTAATAAAGAGTTCAGGGTTTTGAAAGAGTGGTTTGAGGTTCAATTTGGAGATAAATAACAAAGATCATTACCGGCAGCACTGCAAATTAGAGCCTACTATACCTATTTTTTCTCGTGACTGGTGGTTGGATGCCTTGTGTGGAAAAGAAAATTGGAACGTTGCTCTCGTTGAGAAGAATGGATCCATAATCGGTTCACTGCCTTATTATAAAAAGAAACGTTTAGGGTTTTCTCTTTCTACCCAACCACCATTAACACAGACTCTGGGCCCGTGGATTCGAGTATCAAATGCAAAGTATGCTAAGGTTTTAGGATATCAAAAAGATGTGATGACCAAATTAATTGATCAAATTCCAATGTTCGACTATTTCAGTCAGAATTGGCACTACAACAATACCAATTGGCAACCCTTTTACTGGAAAGGGTTTGAGCAGACAACTTATTATACATATGTACTTTCAATAGAGAAAAAAGAAGAACAGATATGGAATGGTTTCGATGCGAGAGTAAGAACAGATATTCGTAAGGCTTCCAAACGTTTCAATTTACATGTTCGTGATGATTTGGGTATTCACTCCTTCTTAAAGTTATATAACAAAACGTTCGAACGGCAAGGAATGAAGGTGCCTTGTTGCACAGAACTTATAGAGCGTCTTGATTGTCAATGCAAAGAACGTAGTTGCAGAAAGATATTAATTGCTGAAGATGAGGAAGGGAGACACCATGCAGGTGCGTATGTTGTCTGGGATGAAAATAGTGCCTACTATCTGATGGGCGGAGGGGATCCTGACCTGCGTGCTAGCGGAGCCACAAGTCTGGTCATATGGGAAGCAATAAAGCATGCTTCTACTGTGACGCGGAAGTTTGACTTTGAAGGCTCAATGGTTGAGCCTATTGAGCGTTTTTTCAGGGGATTTGGTGGTAAACAGGAACTTATTTTCAATATTAGTAAAACAAACTCAATACTTCTTCAACTTCGGAAATGCCTGTTGAGTATGGTGCGGAAAAAATAGATGCTGCGGTTATCATGTCCCCAATCGTTTCGGGAAGAACGGAGGTGGATTGTTTATGTTTTGTTGCGGGATTTTCTTGGTGTTGAGTACGTTACCGAATTGGGTGAGCCGGGGTGTTTTCGAATTGATTCTGAAGGCAAGGAATTGATGCTGCCAGATACATTCTTTGCCAAGGCAGAAAACAATTGGCTTAAGCAGGAATCTTTGCCGCATCAGCCGTTGAAATTTTGGGACACTGCTGATATAGATTTGGAGATCAATCTGGTTGGAACAAAAGTGCCAGTAATTTTTGGCGATGACAACATTGAGGTGACTACTGGACGTATCCGGCTGGGATTGGACGTATTCGGCTCTGCCTTTTTTATGTTAGCTCGCTATGAGGAAGCGGTGAAGGATGTGTGTGATCAGTTTGATCGCTTTCCGGCAACTGCATCAATAGCGTACCAGGAAGGATTCCTCAAGCGCCCCATTGTTAATGAATATCTGGAAATTCTTTGGACAGCCATGAAGTGGCTCTGGCCAGGATTGAAACGAAAGAAGCGTAAAGCCCGGACACTGGTGAGTTGTGATATGGATATGCCTTATGTGTGGGGAACTAAGAGTTTATTTTATCTTGTTCGGCAGATGGGCGCGGATCTCATTCTCCGGAAGAATCCTGTTCAGAGCGTCAAAAGTGGATTGAACTATTTTTTTGCCAAATCAGGAAATTATTCATTTGATGCATATTACAGCAAGCTTGAATGGATGATGGATTTGAATGAAAAAGCGGGAAACAAGATGACCTTCTATTTTATTGCAGACCGTACAGCTTATGGGGATGCTTTTACGATTGACGGATGTTACAGTGTCAATGAGCCTGTCATAAAGAAGTTGATACGTTCAATGAGTGAGCGTGGGCATGAGATCGGTCTGCACCTCAGCTATAATACATATCGGGATCGCAAACAAACGTGCAGAGAGGCGAAAAATCTCAGGAAGGTGATGCAAGAGGTTGGTGTATCACAAGACATCCTGGGAAGCAGGCAGCATTTCTTACGCTGGTCGTCGCCAAGGACTGCACGAAACCTGGAAGCTGCCGATATAGACTATGACACAACTCTCACTTTTGCAGATCATGCCGGGTTTCGTTGTGGTGTATGTTATGAATATCCTTTCTATGATGTTGTTGAGCGAAAAATGCTTAACCTTAGAGTGAGACCGCTGGTCATAATGGAGAAGAGTGTATTTGATAAAAATTACATGGGACGATCCTATGGGACAGATGGTTTGTATGTATTTGAACAACTAAAGCAGAATTGTCACCAGTTTAATGGAGATTTTACTATTCTTTGGCACAACAATCAGTTTCCTAACAGACTGGCGATGGAATTCTATCAAACAATAGTTCAATAAGTAGTGTCTGACCGAAAACTTCCAATGCTCCATCATCATTAACAAAATGCAAATATAAGACCAATATAAGACCAATATAAGATCATTTGATAATATTTTAAAGTCACATTTGAAAAATAATATACAAAATCTAAAAATTAAAATAATAGGAAATCTGGCCCCTAAAAAACTGTTTCCGGTTAATACGCATAGTTTTTTGCAAGAGTCTGGATTATAAAACTTTGATATGAATTTTAACTTAGATATAATTTCAGCAAAAAAGGTTCTGGTTGTTGGTGATGTAATGCTTGATCGTTATACATGGGGTAAAGTTGATCGTATTTCCCCTGAAGCACCTGTTCCTGTCGTTCGAATACAAAAAAAAACAAATGTCCTGGGCGGTGCGGGAAATGTAGCTGCCAACCTTGTTGGTTTAAACTGCCAAGCTGTTTTATTAGGAGTATGCGGCGCAGATGGACCAGGAAATCTTTTAAAAGAACTACTTAAAGATAAAAAAATTAAAAATCATTTATTGATTGATAATTTTCGTCCAACTATTACTAAAAATAGGATCATGGCACTGGACCAACAATTATTCAGGCTGGATGAAGAAGAATTACAACCGTTAAGTAATGAACTTAAGGAAGAGATTATTGATGTTTTTAAAAAAAAAATAAAAGACTGCCAGGCAGTTATAATTTCAGACTATGGAAAAGGTTTATTTGAATCGCCTGTTATGTGTCAAAAAATTATCGCATTATGCCGACAGTACAATATCCCTGTCATTGTTGATCCTAAAGGAAACGAATGGGAAAAGTATAAAGGTGCGACTTGTATAACCCCCAATACTTCTGAATTGGAATTTGTTATTGGCACATCTTTTAAAAATAATGAAAAAGCTCTAATAACCTCTGCGATATCTGTGGTTAAAAAATGTAAACTTGATTGGCTTATGGTAACTCGCGGTCCAAAAGGAATGTGTCTTATCGACTCTAAAAACAAACCATTTTTTATTCCTACAAGGGCCAGCCAGGTTTTTGACGTTTCAGGAGCGGGTGATACAGTTATCGCAACCCTTGCTGCATGTTTAGCTGCTGGCATAGTTTTTAGGGAAGCAGCTGAGATTGCAAATAAAGCAGCAGGCATTGTTGTCGGCAAATTAGGAACTCAACCTATTACAAAATTAGAGCTTAATGTTTCGTTGAAGAGCTTAAATTCAAATAGCAAGTCATCTTTTTCTAATAAAATATCAACACTGGATTCAGCTGAAGTGTTAACTAAATCCTGGAAGGCAAACGGAGAAAAAATTGTTTTTATAGATGGTTGTTTTGATCTGTTGCATTCCGTTCATATTGAATTGCTCCACAAAGCATTTGAGTTAGGAAACAGGCTGATTGTTGGATTAAATAGTGATGCCTCTTTAAACCGACTAAAAGGAGAGGGCAGGCCCATAATAATGGAACAGGATCTCGCAATTATTCTAAGTGTTTTTAATTGTGTTGATCTTGTTATTGTTTTTGATCAAGATACCCCATTGGAGTTGATCAAAAAATTACAACCAGATACCTTTGTTAAAGGTAATGATTATCAAATAAAAGATGTTGTAGAATTAAAAAATGGAGGGCATGTAAATATAGTATCAATCGGAATGTGGCAACCATAATAACTCCACCAATAGCATAACAAACAGAATGATTGTACCTAAAATCAGATAAAATTGTCAAAGAAAAGCAAAAAAGAATATATTTTCATTAAATACACCAAAACGGTAAAAGGCAAAATAATAATTTGGTGGCTGGCCATAACTTAAAATGGGGTTTTCGGTCAGGCAGCAAGTAGAAAAGGAGAAACAATAATATGTTGAAATTCGTACTCGTCGGGTGTGGCCGAATTGCCAAACGTCACTCCGAACTGTTGGGATACAAAGAGATAGAGGGCACTGAGTTGGTCGCAGTTTGTGATAATGTGGAAAAAAAGGCGCGAAAGATAAGCGATCAGTTTAAGGTGCCTTACTACACAGATATGGACGAGATGATGCAGAAAGAGACGGTGGACGTGGCGGTGGTGCTGACACCCAGTGGTATGCATGCAGAACATGTCATCAAACTAGCTAAGTATGGCAAGCACATCATGGTAGAGAAACCCATGGCGCTTACGTTGGATGATGCCGATGCAATGATCCGAGTCTGTTATGAGAACAGAGCAAGGCTTTTTGTTATCAAACAAAATCGTTTTAACGTGCCGGTCATGAAATTGCGTAAAGCTATTGATGCAGGTCGTTTCGGCAAATTGTTGATGGGTACTGTGCGAGTTAGGTGGTCGCGCAACCAGGCATATTACGACCAGGATGCATGGCGCGGTACCTGGGCGATGGACGGCGGTGTTTTGGCGAATCAGGCGAGTCATCATATCGATATGCTTGAGTGGATGATGGGTGAAGTAGAGAGTGTTTTTGCCAAAAGCATAACGGCGCTGGTTGATATAGAAGCAGAAGATAGTGCTGTAGTGACCCTTAAATTTAGAAGCGGGGCGTTAGGGATTGTTGAAGCAACCACAGCGGTACGTCCGAAGGATCTGGAGGGTTCTATTTCTATATTGGGTGAGACAGGAACCGTTGTTGTTGGTGGATTTGCAGTAAATAAAATGGAAACCTGGAATTTTACCGAAATCTTGCCAGGCGATGATGATGTATTGAAAAAATATTCGGTTAATCCTCCTAATGTCTATGGTTTCGGACATCAAGCATATTATGAGCATGTTGTTGAATGTCTCAACAACGGCAAACAGCATATGATTGATGGTTTAGAAGGCAGGAAAAGTGTTGAGTTGATAAATGCAATTTATGAATCAATTGAAACCGGTAAAGAGGTGTTTCTCAGGTTTCAACCGAAAAAATGCAAGTTGGGGCACAGATGATCGCCGATTCCGCTATTATTCATCCGAACGTTGAGTTGGGGGAAAATGTTACTATCGAGGACTATTGCATTATAGGTTGTCCATTCAAAGGGTATGATGGCGAGACATTCATTGGTGATAACGCAGTGATCCGTGCCGGAACGATTATCTATGCGGGCAACCGCATCGGGTACAACTTCCACACCGGCAACAAGGTCAATATCCGAGAACTGAACGAGATTGGCGATAATGTCAGCATAGGAACACTTTCGGTTATTGAACATCGCATAACGATCAGGGATGGTGTACGCATACATTCTCAGGTTTTCGTATCGGAGCACACTGTGCTGGAAGAGGAGTGCTGGCTTGGCCCAAACGTGGTGGTTACTAATGCCCGTTTTCCGAAGCATCCCAATGTTAAAAACGATCTGAAAGGTGCACATATTTGTCGGAATGCCAAAATAGGCGCAAATACGACTCTGCTGCCAGCTGTGACTGTCGGTGAGAACAGTCTGGTGGGGGCCGGCAGCGTAGTGACCAAGGATGTGTCTGATGGTGTTATTGTAGCAGGAAATCCTGCGCGGGTGATTCGAAATATTGACTATTGATCGTTAAACTTTGTCTTGGGAAAACTACAGATGATTAAATTTTTAGATTTACATCAACAATACCTATCCATAAAGGATGAAATAGATGCGGCCATCGCAAGCGTAATTCGTGACAGCGCATTTGTTAGCGGCAAGTATGTTCGCCAATTTGAAGAGCACTTTGCTGAGTATCAACAAGCTGGAGACTGTGTTGGTGTGGGAAATGGAACTGATGCACTGGAGATAGCTATTGAGGCTTTGGAGTTACAACCGGGCAGTGAAATTATTGTTCCCGCCAATAGTTTTATTGCCAGCGCTGAAGCTGTTATCCGTGCAGGGCTCAGGGTCGTATTTTGCGATGTTAACTCGGATGACTATACAATCGACATAGAAGATGTGCGCAAACGGTTGACCGCTCAAACCACTGCGGTGATGGCAGTACACCTTTATGGCCACCCATGCGATATGGATCCGCTGCTTGCTTTGGCAGGTGAACATGACCTGTGTGTCATCGAAGACTGTGCCCAGGCACATGGTGCTGAATATAAAGGTAAACGCGTCGGTACAATAGGTGATATTGGCACTTTTAGTTTCTTCCCTGGTAAAAATCTGGGTGCTTATGGTGATGGAGGAGCTATAGTTACCAATGATGCCAGTATGGCAAAAAAATGCCGTATGATCGCCAATCATGGCCGTATTGCCAAGTATGACCATGAATTTGCAGGTCGGAACTCGCGTCTGGATGGTCTACAAGCAGCAATTCTGGATGTGAAGCTCAATCATCTGGAAGAATGGACGGAACATCGAATTCATATTGCCGATGCTTATCTTGAACAATTGAATAATGTTCCGGGAATCATACTGCCTGTGCGAAAAAAATGGGCCAGACAAGTGTATCATCTGTTTGTCATTAGAACCCCGAATAGGGATAAACTAAAAGAAAACTTAGCAGAAATGGGAATACAGACAGGGGTTCACTATCCGGTTGCCTTGCCATTATTGGAAGCGTTTGAGCATGTTAAGCAGGCACATGAAAATATATTTGCAAACCAATCAGATAAGGAATTATTGAGTTTGCCAATTGGTAGTCATGTTGACTATGAAGATGTGGAAAATATTGTCGATAGAATAGCCTCCTGTTTATGAATAGGTATGATAGAAATTTGAAAATATTACACGTAATTAATTACTACCATGAAGGTTTCGGTTATCAGGAAAATTGGCTGGCATACCACCAGAAAAAGCTTGATAATGAAGTGATGGTTGCTACATCTGATTACTATTTCCCATTTCCAGAGTATAACGGAACAATGGAAAAGCGATTGGGAGATCGGCATGTAGGCACAGGGTTATATAAGGATAACGGAGTAAATATTGTAAGACTTAGGTCATCTTTCGATTCTGTGGGTTCGGCTGGGATTTTGTATTTTGATATTAAAGGCATATTGGCTGACTTTTTACCTGACATAGTACATGTGCATAGTGCAACCAATATGTGTATTCCTGAATTGATATGGTTGAAAAAAAAATATGATTATCAAATATTTATTGATAGCCATCAGGATTATAGTGTAGCCAGGAAAAATGGTGGGAAAATAGAGCAGTCGTACTATTATTTCTGGAGGCTTTATTATCACTTATTTAGCGCTAAAAAAGCTATTGACAAATTTCTTCCTATAACAATTAATGCACAGAAATGGCTTGCTGATAAGTTTTGTTTGCCGAAAGAATATATGGCCATATCGCCTCTCGGGGTTGATATGAAAAGCATGTCTTATACTGAAGAACAAGGAGCTATATTCAAAAAGACGTATGGACTTGAAGATAAGATGATCGTAGTAAATGCGGGCAAACAATATCGGGAAAAGAGGATTGACTGGATAATTGATGTCGTTGAAAGCTCTGTGAAGAGAGGATGCAATGCCTTCCTTATATTAGTTGGGAATGCTGGAGAAAAGTATGATGGTTTCATATCAGAAAGGCTTCAAAAGATAAGAGGGGCGTATCTTAGGCTTCCTTTTCTTCGGAGAGATGAATTGAGAACAGTTTATTCTGCGTGTGATATTGGAATCTGGCCTGGTATACCATCAATCACCATACAAGAAGCAATGGCTTGCCGCATTGCTATGATACTCCCTGATGATGATATTGTCGGGCATTTGATTGAAGGCAATGGATTAGCGGAGTCAAAAGATATTGATGTGGCTGCAAAATATATATGCTCTCTTGATAAAGATAAAGACTTGTTGGAAGAACATAAGTCGATGTCAGAACAAATTGCATCTCGGTACAGTTGGGAATCTATTGCCAAAGAATTGTTGAATGTTTACCAGGGCAAGTGCTCTCAGTGATGCAATTTTATAATCGCGGGATATGGTTGGTGGCTTGATGGTTAAATTTGCAATGAGGGAAACAAGCCATACTACAAAGATTATAATCTTTATCGCTTGGTTGTTTCCAATTTTTTTCATTCCTCAGGTCCAAGGATTTCTTAACTATGGTTGGGATGTTGCCTACGCTAAGACTGCTTACGTCCTTCCTGTTTTTTTAGGAGTCGCCTTTTTTGTACCCTTGATACTATTAGGAAAGAAAATGCCTGTAAACAGGTATGCGCTTGCTCTTCTGCTATTTATATATGGTCATACATTATTGTCAGATGTTGGCGAGTATGTGCAGGTGTTTTATTTTGCATTGTACGGATTAGTTGTGCACCTTATTGGTTACAATTATCCAAAAGTCCTATTTCGTCAGTATTTTGCTGTTTGCGGGTTTATTGCTGCCCTTGTTGTGGCAGATTATCTTAAGTACTACATAACAGGGAGCACAATCTGTAATTGGCATCGCTTGACTGTTTTGTCAGGAATACCGAGGATACACACGTTTTTTAACGAACCAGCTCACCTAGCAGTCTTTCTAATGCCAGCATTGTTTTATCGCTTATTTTGTGATCGCAAAGGTTTTGATGTGTGGTTGGCAGTTTTATTGTTTGCTTATTTGGCCACATTAAGTGTGATGGCAATAGTGTTATTAACAGTTGTTGTTACATATTATTATATAGGCAAGCGAAGAATCAGTATCCCTGGTTTGTTTGTTGGTTTTGTTGTTAGTATGGTTGTCATAAATTTGGGAGGGGATTTCATACTTTCAAAGCTGAGTACGACAACTAATGTTGCAATGTATTATAATAGAACAAAGGGAACCTCTGGCTCTAATTATATTGCTATGATAGATATTGCTAAAAACACCGAACTTAACGATCTTGTTTTTGGTGTGGGTTATTTTAATGTTGGTATGTTATTTGCTGACTACCTTAAACAATCAAATCTCAGTTCTTATTATTTTTCTCAAGGGTTTTATGAAGGTGATTATACATCAAGTGCTTTGGTGAGATGGCTTTATTCTTTTGGAGTATTGGGGGAAGTTGTCATATGGTTTTTAGTGATACAGATGTTGAGGTCTTCTAAGAAATCTCTAATTTCTATTATAGTAATTGTGTGTATAATATTGGTGTCTATCAAAGAAAGCCATGCGCTTGATAATCTTGTTTTTCTTTTCTTTTTTTTTGGATTGTTCTGGGGCAATGGTAGGAGAAATCGAAAGGCTTTGCAGCTTGAGAGCAACTGGCAAGGTGCACACAGCACTGAAATTCCATGTCGTTCCAGTCAGAACTCTGTGAAAAAGTTGGGACGAAATATGCTTTATTAGTTAATTCAGGCTCTTCGGCAAATTTGTGGCAAAGACAGCGCTCACATCCCCCTTGCTGGGAGAAAAAGGGGTTGATGCTTGGTGATGAGGTTATAGCAATAGCGGCAGGGTTTCCAACAACTCTGAACCCGATTATTTTGAACGGTTTGGTGCCCGTTTTTGTGGATGCAGATATTCCAACATATAATGTAAATATTGAAGAGATAGAAGAGGCAATCGGTCCTCGAACAAAAGCTCTTTCCATCGCGCACACATTAGGCAACCCGTTTGATATCAGTCGGATTGTGAAAATAGCGGAAAAATATGATTTGTACTTGATAGAGGATAATTGTGATGCGCTCGGGTCCACTTGTTATGGAAAAAATACAGGAACATTTGGACACCTTGCAACTTGTTCATTTTACCCGGCCCAACCATAGGTAAAAATAACATAGATATCTGGTTTAGACAGGTGGCCTTTAATATAAAAAGAGGATTTAATGTTTTTCAAAAGCTGTCAACGGCATAATTGCGTCAAGGGCTGAAAAGAGCCATTTGGGTGCTGATTTTGATCTTCAAAAAAACAAATTACTGAAACAATGAATTAATCAAAGGTCTCACGGATTCTTCCAGTAGTGGATCGAATTACCCTGTATCATTATTTTTATAAGAGAGCACACTAATGAATTTTATGAAATCCAGAAATATCGCTAGGCTTTTAAGACGGATGTTCAAGGGATTTTTAAAAAAGGATATCCTATTATTTCCAGACTGCCGGATAGATTTTGAGTTGTTAGGTACTGATTATGGAAGTTGGCCAGTTATAAATTCTATAATACAAGATGCTGTGGTGATTTATTCTTTCGGGATAGGAGATGACATATCTTGGGATTTGGCAATTATTGAAAAATTTAAAGTTAAAGTTCATGCGTTTGACCCTACTTCTAAATGCAAGCTTTGGCTGAATAGTATAGAGCTGCCACATGACTTTGTCTATCATGATATTGGACTTTCGGACCATAATGGGTTCCAGGAATTTGTGCCACCTGATAACGAAAAGCATGTTTCCTTTTCAATTGTCAAAAAAGACTCTGAAAAAAAAAGCGAAATGTTCAAAGTGTCTTCTTTGGACCAAATAATGAAGTGCTTAGGGCATCAAGTAATTAATGTGTTGAAGATGGATATTGAAGGTGCGGAATATAATGTTTTGAATGATATGATGACTAAGAATATTTTTCCTTGTGTTTTGATGGTTGAATTTCATCATAGATTTGTCGAGGTTGGAATGCAAAAAACTATTGATACTGTAAGTACACTTAAAACCAACGGATATTGTATTTTTTATGTTTCGCCCAATGGTGAAGAAATAGGTTTTATTCAGAAAAGCGCAGTAGAGTGAAGTTAATTTGATTTTAGTTCAAGCAACAAATTTTTTATGGATAAATATTTTATGAAAAACCGAAGATGCCTTGTTCTCGGCGGTGCTGGATTTTTAGGTGTGCATATTGTTCGCTGTTTACTCCAAAATGGTTTGTCTGTACGCGTTTTTGGACGTAACAATAAAAAAATTCATAGAGTTTTGGGTGATAGAGCTGGTTTGCAGGTTGTAACCGGAGATGTGAATAATCAAAATGAGGTAAGAGATGCTCTAGAAGGGGTTACGGATATTGTCTATCTAGTGCATACCACAGTTCCTTCGTCAAGTATGGATGATATGGCGTTTGACCTTGAATCAAACATTTTCCCTTTTATTCGGCTTTTGGAGTCTCTTTCCGATTATACAAAACTTCAGAGTTTTACTTATTTTTCTTCGGGGGGTACAGTATATGGAGATATCCAGGAACAACAGCCTGTATCAGAGCATCATTCTTTGTTTCCGCTTTCAAGTTATGGTCTTACTAAACTAATAGCAGAACATTATCTTCGGTTGTATCTATCCAAAAGCTGTATGCGGAGTTATGTGATACGACCTTCTAATGCGTATGGAGAAGGGCAGAATTTGAATAAACCACAAGGCGTTGTTGGACATTATTTAAAGGCACTTTTGACTAAAAAGCAAATTACAATATATGGCAATGGCAATGCCATTCGGGATTATATCTATGCCGGAGATATTGCCGAGGCTGTCCGTTTATGTGTTTTGGATAATAAGGGTACTAGCGAGACCTGCTTTTATAATGTTGGAAGTTCAAAAGCTGTTTCACTTGTTGATTTGGTAAAGAATATAGAGGATGTCACTGGTGAAAAATTTGATATTGATTGGCAGCCTGATCGTGGTTTTGATTGCCACTATAATGTACTAGATTGTTCTTCAATCATAAATCAGCTTGGGTGGAGGCCAGAATTAGAGATGGAAGAGGGTATAAAAAGGGTATGGGAATCAATTCAGGCAGAATTTAATTATGAATAATTTTATATTTGAGAATAATTTTAAACGAGTTCCTTTTATTGCAATTGGTCCGGCTATTATAGGAGCTGGTGGTCAAGTAACTGGAGCGGCAATGATGTTTCAGCTTTTGGTTGATGTTTTAACAGAACACGGCTGGGTTGTCAAAATGTACAATATTGCTGAAAAACAACAACCTTCGGATGCACGAGGGATTGGTGGTTTTTCAATACAACGGATGCTGGACTACATCATTTTAATTCCTATGATATGGATGGGAATTTTTTTTTCTAAGAGGGGGGTTGTATATCTTATAACCGCTCAAAGCAAGATGGGATTTTTAAGAGATTTATTCATTATCAGTGCCGCATATTTGCGGGGAAGTTACATCATTTGCCATCAATTTGGGGGGCACTATGGAAGATTTTATAAAAATCAAAGCAAGCTTATTCGTTTTTTGATAAGAAAAGTTTTAAAACGATCAAGTCGTATAATTGTTGAGGGAGAGTTGGCGAAAGGTCAGCTAAGATTTCTATCAGACTATGAAGAAAGAGTGTGTTGCGTGGTTAACGGACTTCCTGAACGTTCACTCGAAGTTTCGAAACACCCTAAGTTATATAATCCAGAAAGTCCTTTTAAAATGATTTATCTAAGTAATATGATAAAGACAAAAGGATACTGGGATGTCCTTCTTGCCTTAAATATCCTCAAGAAGAGAAAGAAGAATGTCATCTGTAAGTTTGTCGGAAGGTTTATGTCTGAAGCTGACTCTATGCATACTTTGGACTCTGGCCAAGAGAGAGAACATTTTTTTGAATTTCTCAAAATCAACAATTTACTTGATTATATTTCTTATAATGAAGTATTGCTCGGTCGTGAGAAATTTGAAGCATTTCAAGATTCACATCTTTTTTTGCTTCCTTCAAATTATCCTTTTGAGGGTCAGCCTGTATCTGTACTTGAAGCTATGGCACATGGGTTGGTCTCAATAACAACTAATTATAGTATGATACCATTAATGGTTGAAGATAATTATACGGGTTTTTTTGTTCCATATGGTGATCCGGAAGCGATTGCAACAAAGATTGAGTACCTTATGGATAATCATAAGGAGTATGAAAGGTTAAGCTCAAATAGTATCCATCGTTTTGTCGAGAAATTTAGCACTGATATTTATGTGGATAGGTTGATGAGTGTTATTTCGGAGGTAGTAGAACAGTGATCTTTAACCAAAGAGAAACCCAATTTTTTTTGTTCAATGGTATAATAAGGGTCACCTACATTATAAAAAATATGAGCTAATCGAAAGATAGTTTTAAGCGGGTTTGATGATGAGGGTTTATTTGAATTGAAAAATAGTGGGCTAAAAATGATTGATTGTATGATGATTTCAGAGTATTAAACACCTAAATTTTCATGATGTGTTATCTTAAAACTTATTATTTGGGGATTAACAAAAGTGATATGTAACTGTTTAAAGATCTTTGAACAACTCAGTCATCGAAATAGCCAATTATAACAAAAATGGAATTAATCCGTACAAAAAGCAGATTTACTTTAACATAACTAATTGAAATTATAGATTATTAATACCATTCATGCTATTGAAATAACAATCAGAAGCATAAATGGAGGAGCCTTTTAATGGGGTTCAAATCGCCGCAAAAAAATCAAACATTTTCCGATTTTGAGAGATCTTTCAAGGGCAAAAAAACAGAAGTCTTGAAACCTTGCAAAATATGGGAAAAACTATTGTCTGGAAACGTGTAGAATCAATCCTTTTGGGGGACTATCCAGTAGGCCAAAAGAAAGAGGGGAATAAAGCCTATCCGCCGTTGTTTTTGTTTAAATGTTTGTTGTTGCAAAATGGTTTCGAATCAAATCAGATCCGGAACTTGAAAGCCAAATCAATGATCGAGAATCATTTCAAACCTTTTTAGGAATATCTTCATACCGGGCATCGCCAGATCATTCAATATTTTCAATATTATGGAAAAGACTCACAAAAGCCAAATTTGAGCTAATAGTGGGAGAGATTCTAAATCAGTTTTCAGATCAAGGACTTAGCATTAACGAAGGGGTCGCCATAGATGCCAGGGTTGTTAAATCAGCCGGCAGGCCTGCAAGTAATAAGACTTTGGAAAAAAGAAGAGCAAAAAAACAAACTCCAGAGGGGAAGCTTGATAAAAATGGGAATCCCTTAAAATTTTCCAGAGATATTGAATCAAACTGGGTGACAAAAAACAAAAAACATTATTATGGATTGAAAGAACATGCCTCTGTTGATGCTAAGTATGGCTTTGTTCTTGCGACTGTTTTGAGCCCTGCTTCAGTTCATGACACAAACTATTTTCCATACTTTACCTTATACCGCCGACACATCAAGCATGCCTTATCGATAGTGTATGCGGATAAAGGACACGCAGGCGAACCGAACCGGACATTCCTTGCTATGAACAAACTAAAAGATGGGATCATGCGCAAGGATACCAAAACCGCAAAACTGACAAGGTATGAAACTGAAAGAAATAAAAAGATTTCAAAGGTCAGATACATAGTGGAACAATATTTCGGTTTGAGCCACCTTTACTACAATGGACAAAGAGCTCGGTTTACAACCATAGATAAAAATAATATAGATATCTGGTTTAGACAGGTGGCCTTTAATATAAAAAGAGGATTTAATGTTTTTCAAAAGCTGTCAACGGCATAATTACGTTCAAGGGCTGAAAAGGGCCATTTGGGTGCTCTTTTGAGGCAAAAAACATTGGAATAATGTGAATTTTTGCTAAAAATAAATCAGTTTTGAAAATTTTGGTGCTGATTTTGAACTTCAAAAAAACAAATTACTGAAACAATGAATTAATCAAAGGTCTCTGCTTGATCTGCCGACAGCTAAGAATATAGCGGATGCCATAGAGGTAATTATCAGCAATCGTGAAATTTATCATCGAATGAGTTGCAGGGCACATGAGATTTTCAAGGAACGTTTCACAAAAAAACAGCACCTTGATCGACTGATATCTGCTGTTTTGGGTGTTGAGTTAAATTTAGAGGTATAGATTGGGGATGAGAATGCTCTATTTCCTTCGAAAATTGAGGAGGATATTTAAAATTGTTCTCGGCCAAGAATATTTTTGGTAAGAAAGGTTCTGGTTAAGCTGTTCCCATTGATTATTATGGTGCATAGATTTGGGGCTGTAAAGAATAAATAAGAATAAGGATTTGCAAGATCAT
>Ga0307988_1000310_pt1 | contig 35886 bp, 34 predicted proteins | sample EllFjometagen183_FD_203166 | JGI IMG/M metagenome (GOLD analysis project Ga0307988, IMG submission 203166) | Marine microbial communities from Ellis Fjord, Antarctic Ocean - #183 | ecosystem: Environmental > Aquatic > Marine > Unclassified | place: Southern Ocean | collected 2014-10-08 | reverse complement strand
CTGTGTGTTTTATTTAAACTGTATTTTTTTTTGTATATATAGCATCAATTAGCCTGTTATAACAGAAGAAGTCTATCTTTTTTGCATCAGACAGCCTTGGATTTATAGTTTTTTTTATATCCCAAGATATGTACAAAAAGGCTTAAGCTTTTTTGTATATCAATTTTGAATTCAAATAGAGTTATGACTAATTATCCGAAGGTGGAGTATTCAGAAACCAAAATTTTCAAGGATACAGATACAATTCTTGATTGTTCTTTTAAATAACCAGACTTAAGCCTCCTGAATCGGTTCAATCCATAGTAGATAAAAACACGCCCTAATTACAAAAAGGAAATCAGGGTGTGTTTTTTTACCTGGAATACTTATTTTTCATCCACTGGGTATTTGGCCCGGAACCATACCCGCCATCCGCCCTTTAGAGCATGAACATCTGTGTACCCCTCAGTCATGAGTTTCCGTGCCAGACCGGCACTGGTGGCTTCATTAGGTCAGGCGCAGTATAAGACCATTTTTTGGTTTTTGGGATATTTATCCTTCCAGGCCATGAATTGCCCAGGATCTGCTCGATGGGCATCCTTAATTTTAAATTCAGAAGATCCCCAGTCCCTTCCCTGGCGTGCATCCAGAATGGTGACCTCCCCCTTGTCCATCCATTTCTTCAGGGTCTCCTTGGTGATGACAGATACAGAGGACGCCCCTGAATAGGAAGAAAAAATAAGCATGGCAGTAAATGGGATAAGTAAAAATAAAAATTTTTTCATAATGAACTCCTTGGTTTAATTATCATGATTGGATTAACCTTTTTGTCTTGATGATTTCCATGTAAATACAAGTCCTGGGAGAAGACCTGCTCCCAGAGTCAAACAAAAACATATGAGTTGTAAAGACCGGTCCTCTCCGGACAGGAGAAGAAAACAAACACCGGTCAGGGTAATTATGGATGCAGTGAGGTTGGCCAAGGAAACCTGCCGGGTTAAAAACCCCAGAGAAATCAGCCCGTAAGAAAACAGCCAGACAAGGAAAATTGCCCGTATCCAGATTTCCAGTTTGTCACTGCCTGCCATTCCTTTGGCCATCATCAGACCAATGGCCAGAGCCAGGAATATGGGCACCACCCCTTGTTTCTTGATCCATTGGGGCAGCAGCCCATGGCCAGTCATCTCATCGGCATTGACCCGACAGGCCAGAAATAGTCCGTTGACAGCCCCCAGAGTCCCAAAGATAATAATCCCCCCCATTATCCAACGGCCTGTATCCCCAAGCAGATACCTGGCGGTTTTTAAATGGGGAAGACTGGTTGAGACCAGCTTTACCAAAGGAACATGCTGGATGGAAACCATTGCCCAGAGCAGGAACAATACCCCTGTACCACCAATGGTCCATACCAGGGTCCCCGTCATTTTTTTTTTGCCTGACCGGCCTCCGTTTTGATCCAGAGCAAAGGTGCCCAGGTCAAATCCCACCCACAAGAACAGGCCAAAAAAAAGAATGGACCTATCCGGAATCAGGAGCCAAGGAGGCACGGCCTGGGTTCCAGGGGTGAAAATGCCTGTCAGTATCAATATCAAAAGCCCTGCCACGGTCAGGGCAACAAAGATTACCTGGGCCTTGAAGCCTATTGATATGTCCGTCAAATGGATCCCCAGGAGTATGCCAAGGAGTAAAATGGCGAATCCAAAATTGGGAAACCAATGGAAAAAGACTTCGTTAAAGACAAACCCGGATGAGACCAAAATTCCAGTGGAAAGAAAAATGGCGGCAAAACCCCTTGTGCTCCCTGGCAGATAGACCACAAGCTGCCCTAAACGTGACATAAGAAAATCGGTTTCTCCGATTTTTTGGTTCAGGATTTGGTAATTTGCAGCATGGATAAAAAAAATAACCATGGACCCCAGTATCAGGCACAGCCCTGTCCAGCCAGTCTTCCCCACAAAATTTCCCAGCAGAGCCAGGGTATCAGGAGAGAGCATGATGCCCATGGCCCAGGCAATGGGAATTGCTTTGGTAAAAAATGTGTTGGCCTTTGTTCCCATGATTTTTCCTTTTGTTATGGGAGAATCTCTTGCCTGTTGTCTTTTTTGTTATTTCCCTTTCTTAGTCGCTGGGAAAAAGCAAACCTTACATAGATAAAAATCAGCATAGGCAGATACCTATATTTGTGAACCCAAACGATATTATATACATCTCTCTTAGTCTGGATTTTTAATCAGCTAAGGTCTGCATACAACGAACCATAAAATATGCCACAATGTGGCATTGGTCAAGGAGGAAAAAAAAGCAGGCGAGGCTTACTTTCAATATCTTTGCGAGGTACTCAAGTATTATTATCCTAATGGAAACTGCCAGGAGACGTCCAAAATATCAATGATGCCATTTGTAATCTTGATTTTTTTTGTGATGTCGGACAAGCCGAAAAGGAATGTCTTAAAAAAGCCGGACTACTGGTACTCTGGCTATAGGGTTGGGTATACAGGATTAAAAAAATCCTGTGGACTATCCCTGTGAACTGCCTTTTAATTAAAAACAAACAACCATGATATTTAGTACCTGTATTTTTTCTTCCCCAAGTACAACAGCGAAGATAATTGGTGTAGAGATAAGATTTATCATCGAATACTGAAACGGATTTTTTTGTTTTTCATGGGAGTACGCCGGGGTTTCATCAAGCGGTAATTGACATATCAACCACCGTTCGATATAGAAACCAGGACACAAAAACCTGTTTGGTGTTTGCCGTGATATGGATGTCTCCCCTTGGAAAACCACCCATTAACAAAGGCAGCAAAAGGAGAAGAAATGCTGGAAAACAAACTTTGGTTTGACCATTATGCAGATATTCCCCATTCCCTGGATTATCCTTGTGTGACCATGTATGAATCATTGATGAGGACTGTCAGCCGGGTTCCAGACAAAATTGCCTGGGATTTCATGGGCACCCTGTGTACCTATGAAGATTTTTCCGGCTATATTTCCCAATGCGCAGATGCCCTGGCAGATCTGGGACTCAAAAAAGGGGATGTCATTACCATTTCCATGCCCACCACCCCCCAGGGAATCATCTGTTTTTATGCTGCCAACAAACTGGGGGCTGTTGCCAGTATGATCCATCCCCTTTCCACGGAAAGCGAGATTGAATTTTATGTAAACATCTCCAATTCCTGCATGGCCCTGACCCTGGATGCTTTTTACGGAAAATTCAATGCAGTCATGGAAAAAACAAATTGTAAAAAACTCATCCTTGCAAGAATCGGGGATTACCTTTCACCGTTAAAACAATTTGGATTTTGGCTGACCAAGGGCAGAAAAATCCCCAAAGTTCCCGAAGATCCCAGGGTATTCTTCTGGCAGGATTTGATGGACGGCTCCTTTGCCAGGCAGGAAAAGGCAAAAATGGATACCAATGAAACAGCCGTGATTTTATACAGCGGCGGCACCACGGGCAGACCCAAGGGGATTATGCTCTCCAATATGAATTTTATTTCCCAGGGTATGATGGTTGCGTCCTGGGGCAGCCTGGACGAGACCGATGCCATCCTGGCCATATTGCCTATTTTCCACGGGTTTGGTTTGGGGGTATGTGTTAATGCTGCTTTCATGGGGGGGGCCAAAAGCATTCTGGTCCCCCAATTCACCCCGGAGATTGTTGCAAAACTCATACGGACAAAAAAACCCAGTTTTATCATTGGAGTTCCCACCCTCTATGCTGCCCTGAACAAAAACAAGGATTTTAAAAATGCAGATCTTGCCTGTCTTAAAGCATCTTTTTGCGGTGCCGACACTCTGCCAAAGGTGGTAAAAGAAAATTTTGAAGCCATTGTCTCTTCCAGGGGTGGTAATGTCAAACTTTTGGAGGGGTATGGACTTACAGAAGCGGTCACTGCTATCATGGCCATGCCCATGGACTCATATAAACAAGACAGTATTGGCGTGCCTTTTCCCGACATGGATGCTAAAATTATTAATGAAAATACTCTTGATGAAGCTCCTGTTGGGGAAGATGGTGAACTCTGCCTTAGCGGCCCTGCTGTCATGATGGGATATCTGAATCAAAAGGAAGAAACCAGTAAAACCTTGAAAACCCATGAAGACGGAAAAACCTGGCTGCATACCGGAGATATTGCCAGCATGGACAAAGAAGGGTTCTTTTATTTTAAACTGCGCCAGAAAAGGATGATCAAATCCTCTGGAATGAATGTCTACCCGGCCCAGGTGGAAGATGTGCTTTACCAGCATCCCCATATTGAGGATGCCTGCGTGATTGGTGTTCCTGACCAGGACCAGATGGAAAGAGTCAAAGCATTTGTTGTACTGAAAAAAGGATCATCGCCTGATGAAGCCATGGAAAAAAATATAATCGAACATTGCCAGAGGATTCTGATTAAATGGAGCTGTCCCAGGAGCATTGAATTCAGAGAAATTCTACCCACCACCCTGGTGGGAAAGGTGGCATTTAAAGTCCTTGAGGACCAGGAAATTGAACGGTTGCGCCAAAAAGGCGAATATACAGGAGATCCATGAATATGAAAGAAATAGTCCCATTTCACAATGCCGTCCAGGACCCGGGCGCCCTGGCTGTAAATATTAAATCCAGATCAAAAAAGATCATTGGATATATGTGTTCCTATGCCCCGGAAGAACTGATCCATGCAGCAGGCTTTCACCCCATGCGGTTATTTTCTTCAAAATCAGACATCAGCCTGGCTGAAAAGCATCTCCAGGCATATTGCTGCTCTCTGGTAAGGGGTGTATTGGAAGACAGTCTGGCAGGACGTCTGGATTTTCTTGACGGTACAGTATTTCCCCATACCTGTGATTCCATCCAGCGTTTGAGCGATATCTGGCGCCTTAACACAAACTATGGTTTTTTTGCCGATGTGGTCATGCCGTCCAAGCTCAATACCCAGAGCGCCAGGGCCTATATGAAACAAGTTTTGGAAAAATTCAAAAAAGATCTTGAAAAAGCCATTGGCAGATCCATTAGTGATGAGGATCTTGGCAAATCCATTTCTCTTTTCAATGGAATCCGGAAAAACCTGGCCCGGATCTATGAACTCAAGAGTAAAAACCCCGGGATTATCAATGGAGCAGATCTTTATGCCGTTATCAAGGGTTCCATGCTCATGGACCGAGACGCGCTTTCTGATCTTTTAAAAGATCTTGTTCATGCACTGGAATCAAAGGAAACCGTCCCCTTTCAAGGAAAAAGGCTTATACTGTCAGGCTCTGTCTGTGACATGCCTGATATTTATTCGCTCATGGAAACATCAGGAGGCTGTGTGGTGGCAGATGATTTGTGTACTGGCCAGCGTTGGTTTGATGGGCAGATACCTGAAAATCTTTCTCCCATGGAAGCGTTAACCGACAGGTATGCCCTTCGGGCGGTATGTCCTGCCAAGCACTCCGGGAACACAAACCGTGGTGAACACATTGTAAACCTTGCTGAAAACCACAGGGCAGATGGTGTGATTTTTGCCCTTTTAAAGTTCTGTGACCCACATTCCTTTGACTACCCCTATATGAAAGAATTTCTGGACAAGGCTGGCATCAAAAGTCTTCATCTGGAACTTGATGATCAACAGCAGGGTTTGGGACAACTTTCCACCCGCCTTGAAACCTTTATTTCCATGATTTAATTATTCTGATTTTAATATACTGGTTTTAATATACTGGTTTACTTATTCTGTAAGGAATCAAAAATGACGGATACCAGCACAAACAAGAACAATGGCCAGGATCAGGTCCTGAATAACGATAAAGTTCAGGACAATGATAAGGTCCAAAAAAAAGATAAAGACAGACGAAAAATAAAGTCAGCCAAAAAAATGCGGGATATCATGACCACCTATTATCTGGATGCCATGACTGCCAGGGAAAACAATAAAAAAGTGGCCTGGATCACTTCAGGTGGACCTGTGGAACCCCTCATTGCCATGGATATCATCCCTGTATATCCGGAAAACCACGGGGCCATGATCGGAGCCTCCAAAATGGGAGAGGATCTATGTCTCAAGGCTGAAGACATGGGTTACAGCACAGACCTCTGTTCCTATGCCAGGGCTGATATCTCCTGCGCCGTGGTTAACGGAGGCCCCATTGGAGGGCTGCCCAAACCGGACATGCTGGTCTGCTGTACCAATATCTGCGGTACAGTACTGAAATGGTATGAAATCCAGGCCAGGTATTTTAATGTGCCCCTGTTTATCCTGGATACGCCCATGTGCCATACTGAATATTCTCCTGAAATCGCCACCTATGTCCGGCGCCAGATCAACGAGTACATTGCCTTTCTTGAAACCCAGACCCAAAAAAAATTTGACCATGATAAAATGGTCAAGGTGGGGCGCCTGGCTCTCAAGGGTCAAAAATTGTGGCAAAAAATTCTCAACACCACTGCCCATAAACCCTCTCCCATGAGTGCCTTTGACTCGTTTTTCTTTCTGGCCCTCATTGTAACCCTCAGGGGCACCCAGATTGCTGTTGATTTTTACCAGGACCTGGCCCTGGAAATGGAAGACAGAATACAAAAGGGTATCAGTATTGTGCCCCTGGAAAAATACCGGCTGCTCTGGGACAACCTGCCGGTGTGGTACCAGCTCAAATGGCTTTCCAATAAATTTTCTGATCACAATGCCTGCCTGGTTGCAGATACCTATACCTCTGCCTGGTGCTCAGCCATACAATATATTGATGAAGATAATTTTTTAGATTCCATGGCTGAAGCCTATACAAGGATCTATCTGAATATCGGCGTGGATCAGATGGCTGACCAGGTTCTTGATATGATTAAATTTTATGACGTGGACGGATTTGTGATGCACTCCAATCGATCCTGCAAACCCTATTCCTTTGGCCAGATGGATATTATGAAAATAGTCCGGGAAAAGGCGAATATCCCTGTGGTTATGCTGGAGGCAGACATGGTTGATCCCAGGAATTTTTCCCTTTCCCAGGCTGAAACCCGCATTGATGCTTTCATGGAAATCATAAAACAAAAAGGCTAACATAAAGGAAAGTAAAAAATTGGCAAAACCTCTGATTTTCGCAGGAATTGACATCGGCTCCATCACAGCAAAAGCTGCACTGATAAAAGACAATAAACTCCTGGGGACCCTGGTAATACCCACAGGGTACAATCCTGTTTCTGCAGGACAAAAGGTGTTTTCAAGCCTGATCTCCCAAATTAAACTTACACCTGGAGATATCACAGCGATTATTGCCACAGGATATGGCAGGGCCAGTGTTGAATTTGCAGACAAGGCCATGACGGAAATTATCTGCCACGGGGCAGGAGCCCATTTTTTAACCCCCCATATCCGAGGTATTATAGATGTTGGGGGCCAGGACAGCAAGGCCATTGCCCTGGATACTGCCGGCCAGGTGGAAAACTTTGCCATGAACGATAAGTGCGCGGCAGGTACGGGAAGGTTCCTGGAGGTCATGGCCAAGGCCCTGGAAGTGGAGTTGGATGATCTGGGAAGGATCAGTCTGACTGCAGAAGCCCCTTCCAAAATTTCCAGCATCTGCACTGTTTTTGCAGAATCAGAGGTAATTTCCATGATTGCAGGTCAGCAGAAAAGGGAAAATATTATTGCGGGCATCCATGAATCCACAGCAGCCAGGGTGGCAGGCCTTGCCACGAAAATCCATATTCAGGAGCCCGTGGTCATGACCGGCGGGGTTGCCAAAAACATCGGCCTTGTCAAAGCCCTTGAAAAACGACTGGGCTTTGATATTCTGGTGGGGGATCTGGCCCAGGAAAATGGGGCAATCGGTGCTGCCGTCCTGGCATCAAGGTTGGGATAGACCTGTTAACGGTCATTGATTGGGGCTTATTGGTCATAGTCTGGATTCGGTCTTACCATGATTGTGTCCTTTAAATTATACATTGATTCAGCTCTTTTTTTACCTCTATCCAGTTTGGAATAAATTGGTCCATAAACGAATAGAACCGTTTGTTATGTCTTTTTTCCAGCAAATGAACCAATTCATGAACCAGGACATATTCAAGAAAGCATGGAGAAAAATAGATCAGGGCAAAGTTAATCCATATGCGCCTTGCTTTTATATTGCAGCTGCCCCATCTGGTTTTCATCTTTTTTACATTAAATTCTCTTGCAGATACCCTGATTATTGGCTGCCATTTTTTAAGCAACAGGGTAATTTCTGCCTTTAAGCGGCCGCGGTACCATTCAGACAAAACATTCTGCCTTTTTAAAAGAGGACTTGCCGGCTTGATATGAAGTATAAGTTCTTTGTTTGAATAAAGAGTTACCCCGGGCAGCCCTGCTGTGGTCTCAACTCTGAGAAAGTATGGCTTTCCCTTAAAATAGCATATGTCCCCGCTGGAAAGACTGTGAGAAACCCTATATTTTTGAATTGGCCGGGGTTTTTGGATTTGCTTTAAAATCCAGGGTGCCTTTGATTGAATTGCCCGATCCAGGGCATGGGAATCAATCATGATGGGTGCAGATACCTGAATTATTTTTTTATCGGCACGGACCCTGAAATAGATGTGTTGTATCTTTTTTTTTTTGATATCAAGGCTCCAGCCCCTGTGGGCTGAATTCAAAAATAAGGGTAGATCCCCCATTATTGTTGCTGTTTCATTTTCTCAACCAGAGAACTGACCAGCTCACCATTTGGAGCAGCTGCCAGGGGATTTACTTTTACCAACTCTTCCCAGGCCTGGATGCCCCCGACAAGATCGTTCATATCATGCATGAGTACAACCCCTTTGTTGAACCTTGCAATTTCAAATGCAGTGTCGACTGCAATGGCCTGATCAAATACCTCAATGGCCTTTTCCGGCTGTTCATTCTTTCTGTACATCACACCCAGGTCAGTAAGAATACTGGGGTTTCCAGGAACCAGGGCCAAGGATTTTTTATAGGCCTCAATGGAATCAGTAAATCTACTACTGTCATAGAACAGATTTCCAAGCTCTGTCCATGCATCAGCATTCTCAGGATTTTTCTTTAAAAATTCTTCAAGGGTTAAAATCCTTGCCCCGGTTTCAGCTGATATATTCTGGGAATTATCACTTTGAACCGGTTGACTCATATTGGGCATCTGCTGGGTCATTGAGCCCTGGTCTGCCAGCTTAAACGAGGTATATGCTGCACCGATCATGAATCCCACTGTGATTGACACAAGAACAGCAATATACAGGGTCTGTTTTTGAACCCTGTTTGTATTTTCATTTTCTTTATTTTTAGTCATTTTTCCCCACATCTTTAAAATTTATAATACCCAAATTATAATCACATTCCCTTTAAAGGCAATCCCGGCATCCATGCCGATATCATTCATATCCCTGGCCGGAATATCATAAATTCGGGGATATATATTTGTCTAAACTCATACCACTTCAATATGCCATGGCTCAAATCGAACGCCCAGGTCATTGTCTCGTTCATACCTGAATTTGATATACCCCAGGGTAGAAAGTTTTTTATATACCTGGGTCTGGGTAAATTTTTCTGTAAAATTTGCCACGCCAAATCCTTTTTTCCCGACATCAAAGTCACCTATTCCATGAAAGGAATATCCTGGAGGAGCAAGGGATCTTGATGCCATGGAAAGGTTTCCATGACTTTTGGCTGTTTTATTCAAGAACAAAAGAAACTGTTTCATCACGCTGCGGACCCCGGAAGTAAGAATTACATCCCCACCGATTTGTTTTTGGATCCTATTATAGACTTCAATGGGTTTTCCCCGGTAAAGGTAATTGCCTGTATGGGGGATCTTTTTGACTTGTTTTTTAATAATTTTCCCTGTGATCGTTTTAATAGTTTTTTCACCCATAAATCCGTAGTCTTTGACCTGATTGTAAAAAATCTTTTCAAGGAACTCAAGTTCACCATTGGAGAACCGGCCAATGCGGGTATATGATCTTGCATAGCCCACAGCATCGTCAAAATTAAGCAGGGAAAAATTCCCATACCCGATCAGTTTCTGTATCTTTTTAAGCCTTGCAAGACTTGAATTGAGAAGGCTTACATCTTCCCGGGGCAGTATTATATCATTCTTAAAATCATGATCAAACAATCGCCCCCTGATCAGCCGATCTTTTACATCATAGTCAGAAACTTGGCTTTCTGAAGACAATACCCCTCGCGGGAAAACAGACTCCAGGGCCATTGCACCGGATATTGGGTGCAATGCGATATAAAGTAAGGTAGATTTTAAAAATATCCTTCTGTGCATATGATAAACAGCCTGTCCCAACTCCATTAAAAATTCCAGGTTCATCAAAAAAATTACCCAGGATTGTACCCCATCACTCTGATCTGGAAAAGAGTTTTTTTATTTTATGAGGGAATGGATCATTAGAATTAACTTTCTCAAATAAAGCAATTTTCCCGTAAAAAACCCAAATTCGACCCATACCCAGGTTTGCAGGTTTGACACTTCTCCCCATGATAGGGTTGCAAATCTGCAACGATTATCTGGAATTACAATATTGTTGAAATATAAGTGTCTAATATAATGTTTTTTTTTTAATTTGAATGGTCGAATTTTCTGGCATAAATTGTGCTCTTGGTATATGAAGTTGTTCTATGAAGTCACTTTATGAAATTACGATATGAAATTGTGGATAAAGTTGTATTTGAATTGGCTAAACAACAATGAATCATTATTAAAATAATATGGCCGCTGGCGCCAGGAAAAAGAAAAATAAAAATATAAGACGGATTGAGGATTAATTTGCTGCCAGGGTCCTAAAGGAGGAAACAAGATGATAGAGACCGCTATAAAGCTTGGTTATAAAAAGCAAAGTACCATTTTTTTGGATAAGGTGAAAGAACTGCTGCCTGAAGGGGGCAACCTGAATGCCTGCCTCACCTGCGGCGCATGCACTTCAGGCTGCCCTGCCACCGGTCTTGCCGATATGGACCCTAGAAAATTTTTGCGTATGGCAGCATTTGGTATGGATGAAGAAATCGCTGCATCAGACTGGCCCTGGATGTGTACCATGTGCATGCGATGTATATATGTCTGCCCCATGCACATTGATATTCCACAATTGGTTTTCAATGCCAGGGCATTGCGGCCCAGGGAGGAAAGGCCAAAAGGGATACTTGGCTCCTGTGACATGGCCTTGAAAAATGATACCACCTCTGCCATGGGTACAACAGAAGAAGATTTTGAATTTGTTGTGGAAGATGTGCTTGAAGAATATCAGGAAAGCCAGCCCGAATTTGCGGAAATGCAGGCCCCCATTGACAAGGTAGGGGCTGAGTTCTTTTTGAACCAGAATTCAAGGGAACCTGTTACAGAACCTGATGAACTGGTTCCCCTGTGGAAAATTCTTCACCTGGCGGGTGCGAACTGGACCTATGGCAGCAAGGGATGGGCCGGAGAAAATTATTGCATGTTCCTGGCTGATGATGAAGCCTGGAAACATGTAACCAAAACTTCCGTAGACCATTGCAACAAATTAGGGTGTACGACCTTTCTCAATACCGAGTGAGGTCATGTTACATTCTCAGTCCTGGCAGGACTGAAAAAATACAATCTTAAACATGATTTTGAAGTTAAAAATATTTATGAGTATTATGCCAAATGGATACGGGAAGGAAAGCTGAAAGTCAGCTCTGACTGGAATAAGGACCTGGGAATTAAATTCACAGTCCAGGACCCCTGCCAGATTGTCAGAAAAAGTTATGGAGACCCCATTGCAGAGGACCTGCGCTATGTGGTCAGATCCGTTGTGGGGGAGGAAAACTTTATTGACATGCAGCCCAACCGCTCCAATAATTATTGCTGCGGCGGAGGCGGTGGATTTCTCCAGTCAGGATTTAAGGAAGATCGTCTTGCCTATGGAAAAATAAAAGATGATCAGATCAAAGCCACAGGCGCTGACTATTGTATTGCCGGCTGTCATAATTGCCATGCCCAGATCCATGAACTGAGCGAGCATTATGGTGGGAATTACCCTGTGGTGCACATGTGGACTCTGATTTGTCTTTCATTGGGTATTCTTGGACCCAATGAAAGGGAATATCTGGGAGATGATCTCAAAGAAGTGAATGTGTTCCACCCGGAATCTGCCATGTAACCGACAAAAAGGGGCAGGAGACAATTACCCATACCTCCTGCCCTTTTTCAAAAAAATTGATGTGCAATAGTAAAAAAAATACCGGGTACTCATGCCAATATTTTATTATTTCAGTTGGGTAGTCAAGAAAAGAGATGATAATATACATCTGAGATATATACCACCCCGATGAGCCTTCCATTCTTCAACACTGGCAATCTCTGATATTTATTTTTAACCATGCGGTCCAGAATTACCATTAAGTGTTCATCCGCTGAAGCACCAACTATATTGCTACTCATGATCTCGTTTACGGTTTTACCTTTAATCTGTTTTAATGCCAACTCAAATTGTCCGGTCCAATCGACCTCCTCACCGCTGATTCCATAATTCAGGAAATCAGGTCGAAGGTGGTATAGGATATCAGCCATGGTTATGATTCCCACAAACATCTTAACATTATCATGAACCATCAGACTGCTGGTCTTATCTCCGGTTTCCCTTGTTCTGCCATGTAATATCATTTGAATGGCTTTTTCAGCAGGGGCATTTGACTCAATAGTCTCAAAGTCTGTTACCATAATATCTTTTGCATATATTTTCAAAGGGTCCTCCTGTCTATTTTTATAAACTGATACATTTTTGTTTAATTTTGTACTCTTTTATCTATACATTTCCTTGCTGTCAAATATAATCATGGAATAAATTCATTTATTTTGATCCCAGTGTTGTCAGAAATCTGCTTAGAAAATTCTTTCCAGGACGATGAAAAAAAATCCCATGAGGTTGCCCTGGCTTCATGCCCCTTATAAACAGATAAAACACCCCGCCAAAATCCCTGTCATAGGAATAATTTTTTAACCGCAGGGAAAGATACCTGTGAAGGGCTGTCAGGTATAAATGGTATTGAAGAATATAATGATGGCTTTCCATGGCTTCTTTCATGGCAGTCTGCCCATAGTCTCCATAGAATTCCCCGAGAAAGTTTGATTTATAATCAATGATATACCACTTTCCCCGGTGCCTTATCACAAGATCTATAAACCCTTTAATAAATCCCTTAAAACTGCTGGTCCCAAGGTTTATAATTCTTCTGGCATAGTTATTTCCACCGGGTTCCCCGGCAAACAGGTCTCCCATTGAAGCGGTGTCAAATGACGGTACACTAAAAAAAAATTCCAACTCAGTAAACCGCTGGTTTATTTGAATATCCTGGAGACGGAATTTTTCCCCTGTATCTGTTACAAGGCTGGTGGCAAGTATTTCTTTAACAGCCGTTGTGGCTGGCTTAGCCAGGTTCGTATCAATAAATCCAAATTTGGACAAGTTTTCTTTTACCAATATTTTCACTAAACCGGGATCAATAAAATTCAGGTCCTCAAACACAGCATGGAAAAAATCCCCGGACCCAGCTCCTTTGGGAAAATTTTTTAAACAAATTTCAAGGGTCGAAGGATCTGAACTTTTTGATAATTCATCAATTGATACATTCTCAGGTGCTACATTCTCAGGCTGCACCCAGGATCTGGCTGCAGTGATGGAAGAAAAGCTGGATATCCGCCATTCAGGAGTAATCTGCCTTTGAAGGTATCGTGCACCCAGGTCGGTCCCGGTCTGATCGGGTGGAATATATTTTTCATCAGACTCCCAAAGTTTAAAGAGACTGACGTTTATAGACGAATCTTCACAGGCAGTTGAAGGCATTGAATTCATGGGTATGGTAAGCCTGTCCAGGTCCTGCAGCATAATGGTATCAGAACCGCATCCTTTGGGATGGAGCAGACTGCCCAGGGCAGAATTATCCACTGAGGAAAAACCGCCCCAGAGGATGCGGCACATGGCAGAAGCCCGGGTCAGGGCAACATAGAGCAGCCTCTTTTCCTCTGCTGTTTCTTCCTGCTCCCTTAGATCCACGGCCCTTTCCCTGTCAGACGACCCCAGATCCAGCCTCAGCCTGTAATCCATGTCTGGATCATGGAACAGGATTGGATCATCTGTTTTGATTTTCCGGCCCCCTGCCCATAGATAGGGTAGATAAACCATTGGATATTCAAGTCCTTTGCTTTTATGAATGGTAACAATGGCAACGGCTTTTTTATCGCTTTCCAGTCTGAGTTCATCTGCCCCATCTGCCCGGGACTCCTTAAAAAGCTGAGCCTTATACCATTTTATAAGATAAAACATGGACAAATATTGATGCTGGGCCCCCTGGGATACCAGTTCTATCAAATGGTAAAAATTAGTCAGACCCCTTTCGCTCAATACGGATGAAGCTCTTATTATCCCTTCGTCGCAATGAAACAACTCCATGATCATTGATACAAAGCCTTTTTGTTCCCAGGTATCTTTATATCCGCGAAACCAATCCTGCCAGCGCCACAGATTTTCTTCATCCTGGTCCAAATCTGCCAGCATGCCTAAAGAAAATCCAAAAACCGAAGATGAAAGGGCAGCCTTTAGCAAGCCTAACTGATCTGGTTCATATACTGCCAGAAGAATATCATGGAGTTCAATGGCTTCCCTGGAATCAAATACAGATCCGGTTTTTGACAAATAGGAAGGGATATTCAAATCAGCCAGAGCCTGATGGATTTGTTCTGCCTGGTCATTGGTCCTTACCAGCACTGCCATATCACCTGGATTGACGGCAATGTTTTCACCACCATTCCCTTCTTTGGGCAAAAGCCTGAATTTGGAATTCAGGGTTGATAAAATCTCCTGGGCCAGAATTCCGGGAATGGCTTTCAGGGCATCCTCTTTTTTTATATATCCCTGGCGGTCCAAAGAAAAATTTTCCCTTTTAACAAAGGTAAATTGAAGAGGCTGAACCGGCAGTGCATTTTCTATAAGCCGGTTAACAGCAGTTTCTGGTGTTCCAACCCTGGTGAATTCTATTTCTTTAAACAAAAAGGGATTAGGGTTCAGGCAAAAAATATTATTCACAGCCTGTACAAGAAGGGGGGCAGACCTGTAATTTTGTTCAAGGGTAAATATCTGGTCACTTTCTTTGCAGGCAAAAAGATATGCAAAGATATCCCCACCCCTGAATCCATAAATTGCCTGCTTTGGATCGCCGATCATAAAAAATGGCATTTTTTTTTCAGAAGTTTCAGAGACAGCAAAAAGTCTGGAAAAAATCCCATACTGGGCAGGATCTGTGTCCTGAAACTCATCAATAAGGCAGGCCTTGAATTTTTCATGGACCGCAGCTTTCAGTTGATCCCTTCCTGAACCTTCCAGGGCCGAGGCAAGGTCATTGATAAGGTCGTCAAAAAAGCAGGCCCCAAGGGTGCGTTTCATTTTATCAAGCTCCTGATTGAAAAACGAGAAAAATTCAAGTTTCAGGGAGATGACATTGGTTTCCAGTACCCGGGACAAACCCAGAAGATTTTCGCAGAGATCAAATAATTCATGGCCTGGAACATCATGGCCTGCCTTGGTCCTGGATGTCAGCCTGGTGTGGGTAAATTTATAAAGTGGATCCCCTTTTTCCGTCATAACAAAGAGGGTATCCCTGCCCTGGGCTTCAAGTTTTCCCAAAGAATTATCCAGCCAGGTGGGGAGATTTTTTTTGGTATAGCTCCTTTTATCAACACCCTTATGGTCCTGGATAAGTTTGATGACCTCCTGTTTCTGGTTTTTCAAAATATGATGAATTTTTTGTGTCAGATCCCTGTATGAACCACAAACATCTTCAAACCCGGCAATATCAGGAATGATATCCATATTATGTCTTGATACCAGGGGTCTGAAACCTGCTTTGAAATTTTCCGGAGTCACACCCTTTTGAGCCAAAAATTGTAAAAACAGCGAATCCTGGTCATTGATCCTGGTCATGAAAAAATCCATGCACACCTGGTCAAAAAAACAGGATGAATCCGTGAGAAGTTCAATATCAAAATAAGTCCCGCTTTCAAAGGCATTCTCCTTTAAGGTCTGAAGACAAAAAGAATGAATGGTCATGATGCAGGCCTGGTCAAAACAGCTCACGGCATAGGCAATGCGCTGTCGAATCAGCCCGGAATCTGCCTGGCCATTGAAAAAAGCGGTTAGCTCATCTTCATTCCCTGTATCATCAGCCAGGAAACTTGAAAGACGTTTGCGGATACGAAGTTTTAATTCAGCAGCCGCTGCCTCGGTAAAGGTCACCACCAGAATGGATTCAATTGAATACCCCCGGGCAATGAGCCGGGCAAAAAGGGTTGTGATGGTATAGGTTTTTCCAGTACCCGCGCTGGCTTCAATCAGGGTGATTTTTTCAAGATCCAGTAAAAAAGGGTCCAGGGGTTTCATGATTTGCGGTTTAAATTCTCTAAAAGGGGTTGATAAATTGCAAGGGCGCTGTCTACTACACCAGATGCAACAAGGGTCTCAACACTGTCAAAGGGATCTTTTTGTCCAAAGATCAGGGCAATATTCCGGTCAAGGCTCTCTCCTGTTTTTCTGAAGCGGTCAAACCAGAATCCTTTTGATTTATGAAAGGCATTTTCCAGGTTTTCCGGGGTTAATTCATAATCTTTTTTTCCAAGGCTGTCTGCCAGGTGAAAGCAGGTTTCGCAGAAAAAGGCCAGAACCTGGGTCTGGCCCTTGTGGTACAGGGACACCAAATCTGTAATATAGCGAGATGCTTCCTTTACAGGTGCAAAACCATAGACAACAGCAGGTACTCTCCTCTTTGGGTCCTGCCCAATGAGATGGGTGGACCCTATACTAAATTTTCTTGTTGAATTCAAAAGTTTGTCCAGGCCACCTGTCTCTGAAGAATTTACATCCTGGTCAATGGTTTGATAAAACAAATGAATTATCCATTGGGTCAACATTCGGCCAGGGTTTATCCGACCGAAACCTGTCACATACCGCCCGTCCGGGTAAATATCAGTTATTGGCCCTGTGATGCGAAGACCCAGCACCCGGGTATCAACAACAAAGGAAGGCAGAGGCTCAGGAGGAATAATGGTTTTGGCAAGGTCCATAACAGGATCGGCAAGTTGGGTAATCCTGTTCCATTCACTTTTGCCTTTTTCTCCAAAGGGCAATAGCCCTCCTGCCCGGACAAGGGGGTATATATCCCTTCCCGGTTCTTTTTCCATATAATAACTGCCAAGCCCATACCCTGCCAGGCCAGATACCTGGAACTCCTCCCGGTCAGGAATCTGCTCCTCAAGCCTGGGAAAGGAAAGGCTCAGCCCCTTTGTAACAAATGCTTTAACCGGGTTCCTGAAAAACCAGATCAAATCGGCCAGTGTTATGGACAAATCAGCATTTTCATTTCCTTTTTCCCGCTCAAGAACGAACCTTTCCTGGTTAAACCCTGAAAAATTTTCAGATTTATCTTTATTTTCAGTTTTGCCTTTATTTTCCATTGCTGCCTGGGAAATGGCTATTTTACACTGATCCTGGGAAAATGAAAAAAAACCTGGCTCCATTAAATTGGCCTGATTTATATTTGTCTGTTGAGAATTGCTACTGCTATTATCTTTCTGATTAAAATAATCTGATCGATTAAAATAAATCTGATTAAAAGGATGCAGAGGATGGGAAAATGACCAGGCATAGCCTTTTGGAAACTCGAAACTTGAAGCAATTGCATCCTTGAGTTCCTCAACGACTCCTGAGCATGGAATAGGGGAATTATCCTGAATGCTCATGCCGGTATAAGTTATGATAAATCGATCTCTTGCTGACAAAAGGGATTCCAGAAACAGATAACGGTCTTCCTCTCTTTCCTGTTTATCTCCTTTTTGGGGATATTTCGAAATTAAATCAAAGCTGGATGCTCTGGTTTTTCTAGGAAAACCAGTCTCCCCCATGCCCATGAGCGCCACAATTTTAAAAGGGATACTCCGCATGGGCATGAGATTGCAAAAGGTCAGGCTGCCTGCCAGAAAACTTCCCTGGTCAATGGTCTTATCCAATTTTTTTTCAATGACTTCTCGTACAACGCTAAAATCAATTTCATGGTCAAAACCAGCTTCCTGCCCTTCCAGAACGAATTCTTCCATGACTTTTATCAAAAAAACCATATCAGATTCATTGGAATGATTTTTTTCCATCATTGACTGAACAAGACTTTTAAAGCAAGCCCCCCACCCGGCAATATTTTTTTTGGTATTAAATTCCCTGAGCCTGTCAAAAAGTGTATGGCAAAAATGTGCAAATTTACCCAAAATATCTGCTTCCAGCCCTTCAAAGGAATCACAGGGCAGCACATTGGCAACCAGACTCTCCTCACCCTCTGGCAGGGCATACCCCATAAATAAACGCTGGAACCCAAACATCCAGGTATTTTCCATAAACCCTGTACCCGTAAGTTCCCTGCGGTGCTTAGAATCCCTGCCCCATAACACCCCTGCATCCCTGAGCTTTTCTTCAATGATAAGCAGATCTTTATCTGAAATATTAAATTTGGCGGAAATGGCCGGAGAAAGCAAAAGTTCCAATACCCTGGCCTGTTCAAGCCGGGAATCCTTAAGCTGAAGAATTTTTAAAAAAGCTATTATGGTGAATGATTCGGATTTTTTTCTTCTATCGGAAATGGAAAATGGAATTCTATGCTCCTTTGAAAACACTGCTTCCACATAGGGGGCATAGGACTCGATATCAGGCATCATCACAATAACATCATGGGGACAAAGACCAGGGTCCTTTTCAAAGGCATCCAGAAGCAGGTCTTTGAGCACCTGGGCTTCCCGCATTGGGGAATGGCAGGCATGAATGCATATGGAGTACTCTTTTCCAGACACGGGAAGGGGTGAATTTTCCATGCCAGGGCTTCGATCCACCATGTTTAGTACATCAGACTGCAGGACTGAGAGCATAGTCTGTGAGCTATCCATGGGATCATGGAACAAATCCTCAAAGGGCTCATGGTAATCAAATTCTTCCAACGCTCTATGAAAATCCCTGCCAGATAGCCCAAGGGATGCCAAAAGCGGATTGGCAATTTCATAATAGGCCTGATCCAGGTTAATACCGGCAGAGCTTTCCAGGGCAATCTTTTCCATTTGTTTTCTGGATTTGATATCAAAGAAAAACTGGTTGGACGGTGTAAGTAAAAACAAATAAATATCCATGAAATAGGCCAGGGATGCAAAGATGTCCAGAAATCTGGCAGGCATGGCTGATACGCCAAAAAGACAAATTCGTCCCGGCAGGTTTTCTATCTTCCCCTTCCCTGCCCTGATCATGGCTACCTGTTTAAGGAATTCATCCATGCGGGTGGCCATATTTCTGTGGCTAGGGCTCATCTGGTTCCAGAGCATGGATTGCCAGTCCATGACCGGGTCTTTAAAGGTTGTTTTCCCGTCTATTTTTTCCCAGTCCAATAGCATGTCGGGCCGGTAAATCTGATAATCGTCAAAGACTCTGGCAATTTTCATGGATAATTGGAAAAGTTTGCGGCCGGATTCATCGCCCTGGATATAGTTTTCAAGGTCTGAAAAACAGGGTTCAGATTTACCGGTAAAACCAGAACTTGTGGAATTGGAAAGGTCAGGATTGGATTTTTTTTTAAGAATATTGCCCATGATTGACCACATCAAGACATCTTCAGAAAATTTAGGCAATTGTTCTGTTTCAAAACTTGAAAAAACCTGCTCCAGGATCTGCCTGGGAAACAAAAAAGACAGGTTTGCACAGATCCCGAATTTCTTGGCCACCTGGGTTGAAATCCATTGTTTCATTCCCCTGGACTGTATACCGATCCATTCAGGAGTGATGGGATCATCAGGCACATCCTCAAGAACTGCAACCAGGGCATCCATGAGTGATTCCATTCTATTGCTTTTGATCATGTAGAGCAAAGTTGCAACCCCTGTAGAATTAATTTACTCCCGGCATAATAATCCTGGAGTTATTTTCTTTTTTCTGTTTTTCCTGCAACTGCTTTACATGTGCAATCATTTTTTTGGTTTCAGCCTCCATGGCTTTTGGAAATACGTCCATGGCCTGTTCCAGTGTGCTGGCTTCCAATTGGGCCTGTATGGGTATGGGGCCCTGGGGACTCGTAAGTTGTGTGCTTCCCAGAAAAATGACTTCCCGGCTGTTGTCTTCTGATCCGTCAGTATGCACAGGTGAAAGCTGCCGTATGTTTGCTATCTTGAGATCTGTGAAAGATTCTTCACGATAAAGGTTTTTTTTGTCAACTAAAAAATCAAGGCTGCTTGGTGTTCCGCCATTATTGCTCATTATTATTCTCCAATGTTAAAATTTTAAAAATACACCCTGGTCGTCCTCATTTGGATTATAGGGATTGAAAACCTCCACCAATCTGGTCTCCGTATCCACCCGGACCGGGGTATACTGGTAGTAGGAAAACCAGACACCTATTTTTTCCCCTTTGGTATTCAGGATATCAGAATGGTGAAGTGTACTGCTTTCCCTGTGAAGCTGGCTTAAGCCATCAATTTTCTTATATACATCCTGCCCAGACTCAATTTCAAACCAGACCCTGTCATTGAACACATGGGTTTTGTCAATACCCACCACAGCATATGGCAATGTGGAACGGCCGCAATAATAATAATTATAGCCCTTGGGCAATGCCCTTTCCTGGTATTGCCCCAAGAGTCCAGGGTTGGGCTGGAGTGCTCCAGATGTTCCCACACACCCGGTAAAAAAAGGGAACGCAACTAATAAAAACAAAATAAATGCCCATTGGCCCATCCTGTATATATATTTTTCCATGGTGTCTCCTTTTAGTAGAAACCCCAGGCAGATATTTTTTTATGTGCTTTGCCTTTTAACCAGGTTTATTCACCTTCAAATTCTGTGATGGCAAACACTTTGCACCCCGGAATCTGATCCCGGCCTTTAAGATCTGGCAGTTCAACAACAAAAGCACATTCAATCAAATGAGCGCCAAGTTTATCAACCAGTCTGACCGTAGCACCCACAGTTCCGCCTGTGGCAATAAGGTCATCCACAATGATAATTTTTTCGCCTTTTTCAAAGGCATCTTCATGGATTTCCAGGGTATCTTCCCCATATTCAAGAGTATAAGTCTCCTGAATAGTTTTACAAGGCAGCTTGCCTTTTTTACGAACCGGCACAAACCCTATACCCAGCTTGTAGGCAAGGACCGCACCAAATACAAACCCCCTGGCATCAATACCGACAATTTTGTCAATGCCCATGTCCTTGTACCTGTCGTACAAAATATCACAGGATTCCCTGAATGCCTCGGGGTCCTGCATCAATGTTGTCAGGTCCCTGAAAATAACCCCCTTAATGGGCCAGTCTGATATGCTTCTGATTGTCTGTTTTAAATCCATGATCTGTTTAGCTCTCCTGATTACTGATTACTGGTTATAAGCCTAAACTGCCAATGGTTTTTACAAGCAGTTTTTTGACATTGTCTGCATTTTGATTGAAAACACTAAGAATTTCATCCCAGGTCACGGGTGGTTCGTCCTCTTTCCAGCAGTCATAATCCGTTGACATGGCAACAGCTGCATAGGGGATTCCAGCTTCATTGGCAAGCATGGCCTCCGGAGCAGTGGACATATTAATCACATCAGCTCCCCAGATGCGAAACATCCTGGATTCTGCCATAGTGGAAAACCGTGGGCCCTCAATGGTTACCACACAGCCTTTTTCATGGGCTGCAAGATCCAGGGCCTTTGCTGACTCATACAAAACTTTTCCCAGGTTTTCATCAAAGGGGCGGGCCATGTCTGTATGAATTGGACCATTCGCAAATGAATCAATAAAGGTATTTTTGCGGAATCTGGTAAAATCAATGAACTGGTCCAGGATCACCAGGTGACCCCGGTCAATTTCCCGTCTCAGGCTGCCGCAGGCAGTGGTGGCGATGATATGGGTGGCACCGGCCTGTTTCATTGCATCAATATTGGCCTGGTTGTTCACCTGGGTGGGGCTGAACTGATGCTGACGTCCATGGCGGGCAAGGATCAGGGTATCCACATTGTTTATTTTACCGGACATTAGCTCTGAAGAAGGATTGCCGTATGGGGTTTTTATTTCAATTTTCCTAGGATCTTTCAAAATATCAGGATCATCCAGTCCAGACCCGCCAATTATTCCAACCAATGTCATCTCATTCTCCTTTGTATGCAAGAGTACTATATATATTTTAAAATAACTTTTTAAATTATCCCCATGCGCCTACCACAATTGTGACAAGTTGGCAACCCAAGATCCTGGCGTACCATGATAAAAAGGGAAGTTTCATTGAGTCAACATAACCTTGTCAAGACATTTTACGGCAAGCTGTTCTGCGGCATTCCCGTTTTTTACTGCAATCTCCATATATCCTGAAGATGAAGTCAATAAAAAAGGCAGGGAATCCCTGGAAAGTGCATAGGCCTTGTAAACTCTTGATATTTGAGTATTGCCGACTTCCAGGCGAAAGCACTCACCCGTAAAAGCCTTAAATTTTTTCCAGGTAATGTTCAGGCAAATATTTCCGTAGATGTCAATATCAAGTATGGTCAGGATCAACTTGTTTCCCTGTATCTCGGGAACTGGCAGGTTCAGTTGGACAAGGTCATTTATGGGAATTCCAAATTTATCAATTTCCACCCCCAGGGACAAATGGGCTGCAATGGGCGCAAATATATCCCTTCCATGGAAGGTGGATGAAATCTTTTCCAGAAAATATGCTTTTTGGTTCAAATGGATTACATTTTCAATTTGATTTTTTTCGGCGGCCTGCCAAAGTATTCCATTGTCAGGCCCTAAAAAATAATAATCCTTTGTTTTGATCAGAACAGGCCGTTGGTCAGTCCCCACCCCCGGGTCCACCACCACGCAAAAGACAGTACCCTCGGGGAAATATCCCATGGCACAATCAAGGAGAAATGACCCGTGAAAGATATTGTGGGGTCTGACTCCGTGGGACAGATCCAGGATGGTTGCCCCGGGATTTAGGGACAGGATCACCCCCTTTAAAATTCCCACAAAAATATCTTTGTGACCAAAATCGGTGAGAAGCACAATGGGTCTGTTCTGGGATACGTCTACCAATGAAACCACCTCCTTTGTATTTTTATATTTCCAATATTATCATAAAACATTATACTTCTTTTTAATATCCATTGAAAAAATAAAAAACTCGGCAAAGACAACTATTCATTTATAAAAAACAGATCCCCTGGTATGGGCATTACATATGGAAAGTAAACATGGGCATTGAAATAGAACGAAAATTTATTGTAAACCAGATCCCTTCTAATATTACCCATGGTTTTACCATCTGCCAGGGATATATGCTTAACCAGAAAAACAAGGTGGTCCGGATAAGGACAATTGAAACCCAGGGGAAAATCCAAGGGAAACCCAAAGGTTTTTTAACTGTAAAGGGAAAAACCATTCAAGCCAGTCGCAGGGAATTTGAATACGAAATCCCCTTTAAGGATGCCAGACAGATGCTGGACCTGTTCTGTGAAAAACCATTTGTGGAAAAAACCAGGTTTCCAATTGAATTCAAGGACTTTGAATGGGTAATTGATCAATTTTCAGGCAAAAATCAGGGATTGATTGTAGCTGAAATTGAACTGGACCATGGGAATCAACCCTTTGAAATGCCGCCCTGGGCCGGAGAAGAAGTGACCCATGATCCCCGTTATTATAATTCAAATCTCATCATCCATCCCTATTCTATCTGGTAATTATCCATAAACTACAAAAAGGTCATTGAAATCCAGGAACAAGTCCTGTGTTTCAATGACCTTTTTGTATGGTTCTTTCAGCAATGAAAAAATAGAAAGACAGGATCAGAGCTACCGGACCCAGGATTTCCTTTTAATAAGGGTATAGGCACTGGCCATGAGCAGAGCCATGCACAGAAGAATGTGGGATAAATCCAAAATATAAATCATGACATGGGAAAAATAGACTCCAGGCAGATTTTTCACAACCATAAATCCGCCCGTAACCAGTAGGCCAAGGATGAAAAAAACCTTTACAAGACCTGGGGCAGTTACCCTGGGAAAACCTTTTTTGTCCAGGAGAAAATCCAGTACCACATAGACGCACAGGGCTATTAATACCACAGCAAAAAGATAGTGAATGGAGTGGGTAACATAAAACTGGGCAAGCCAGCCAAGCCCAGGGATATCAGATATATGGTACCGATCAAAGATCGGCATCTGACCAAACCCGCTCAAGGTAATAAAAAACAGGGTGATACCATAGACTAATTTTCGAAAAGTATGGGCAGAAGACATTATTCATCCTCCTTTACTTGTTTGTAAAATTTACCAAATGCAGCAGCAGCACCAGCCAGGGGAGCCAGGAGCATGGCCCGGGCTATATTATTTCCATTGGCCATTTTATTATCAACCTGATCCAGGTGGGGCTTGCCATCTCCTTTTTCAAAGGTAAGCTGGTCAAAGGGAACCGGTGACACATAAATGGTGTTGGTACCCCCATTTTCCTTTTCTCCATAAATATATCCGTTCATCTCCTTTGCAAGGGCATGGGCATGTTCAACCATTTTAGACCGGGGCCCGATCACCTGTACATCTTCCGGGCATGCCTCTATACAGGCAGGATTTTCACCTTTTTCCAGCTTTTGATAGCATCGGTCACACTTGTACATAACCCCGTTGCCGGCAAGTGCAGGCAAAAGATTCAGATAAAGTCCGGTTCCTGTCTGACGCTGGGGAATATCCCAGGGACAGACAGCCTTGCATTTAGACCCCCCAAGGCATATATCTGGATCAATGCGGGAGAGACCATTGTCTTCCTGTTTGGCAGATCCCCAGGGACAAAGCTTGACACAGGGTGGATTTTCACAATGCATGCATCTTCTGGGTATGGTCAGTTCAATTTCTTCCCCATTTACAGTGGCGGTGGCGGTCTGGATAAACAGCCAGTTATAGGGTGTCAAACGGTCTGTTGTATCCCGTTTATCCGACCAGTCCTGGACAGGAACGGTTGAAGGATACATTTTGGGGTATGGTTTTTTGGGTTCTGGAAATTTTGAGGCATTGGATTCCTGGCAGGCATAAACGCATTCTTCGCATCCAATGCACTTGCTGATGTCAATGACCGTGACCAGGGGTTCTATATCCTCTTTTGCCAATGATTTGGCTGCCCTTGCCACACCGGTAGTTACAGCAACCGATCCAGCTGCTGTAATAGAACCTTTTAAAAAAGCCCTTCTTGAAATTTTTGATGTCATAATTTTCCTTCTTTTACCCAATAAATATTTATTGTGCAAACGGGTTATCCTTGTTTTATAAAATCTTGAAAATCCATGGAATTGTAGCTTTTGGTGTGAACATATCGTAAAACCTGAAGCAGCTTGGTAGCATCCAGATATCCTGGAATACTGCTGATCCTGGTTCCGTCTGATTCAAGAAACCACAAAGTCGGCAGTCCTTTGACTCTCCATTCCTGGGCAAGGGCCTGCTCCTTATCACTATCCACCTGTATACTGATAAAATTATCCTCAAGATATCCCAATATCTTTTTATCTTTAAAGGTGGTCTGTTTTAGTTTTGTGCAATAGGTACACCATTCTGCATGAAAATAGAGAAAAATCGATTTACTTTCTTTTCCGGCCATTGCCATGCCCGGGGTATAGTCTTTCCAGCCGATGGTACCTGTTGCTTCCACAGGTAACGTTCCTGATAACGATTTTTGTAACGGCACTTGAGCTGCTTGGGTAACCGTTTCAGGAGCTTTTGACGAGTTGAAAAGGAAGATTCCTGCTACGGCTATAACAATGAGTACTGCTACCAGTACATTTTCTTTTTTCATTTTATGTCCTTTGTTCAAAGCCTGCTTACCAACAGGTAATTTCCAGCTGAGTTTATCTGGATTGCATCCTAATTTCTAAGTATTCCCGTAAGTATAGCAAAGATAATGCCAATGGGAATGTATCTATCACTATTTTGGGATATAAAATTCAAATCCATTGGTGAGCTTGACTTCACAAAAACTTATTTTTACCATTAAAAATAAAAATTCTTCTATTTTATTTTATGTGTTAAGTAAATGTTAAATTTTTTCCTGCGCTGGAAACAATGTTGGCCCCCAATATTCCAAATCCCGGTTACCCTACCGAATTTTAAGGGTGATATTGTGTTTTTTCATTCGTTTCCATACGGTTATTCTGGAAATACCCAGATATCCAGCCGCCTTTGTCTGGTTGCCGTCGGCCTGTTCAAGGGCATTAATCAGAGCTTCCTTTTCCGTTTGCCCTACCAGGACAGATGTTTTACCAGGCAGATTGGTTGTGGGTTCCAGGAGTAAATTTTTTTCTTGAATCAGGGAAGGAGAACTGCCATGGGTAAGCAGTTTTTCCGGTAAATATTCCGACCGAATACTCTTTCCCTTGGCCAGAACAAAGGCATACTCAACAGCGTTTTTTAATTCCCGGACATTACCGGGCCAGGGATAGGAAACCATAATTTTCATGGCTTCAGGCGTAAATTCCAGGATATTTTTCCCGGTTTTTTCAGCATGTATATTGATAAAATGCTGAATAATAAGGGCAATATCATCTTTACGCTGATCCAGGGCAGGACAGATCAAAGGAAATACATTGATCCTGAAAAAAAGATCTTCCCTGAATTTTTCCTGTTCAATAAGACGTTCTAGATTCTTATTGGTGGCTGTAATAATCCTTACATCAATGGGTATGGATTTATTTGATCCAACCCTTTGAATCATTCTCTCTTCCAGAACCCGTAAGAGTTTTATCTGAACAGACAAAGGGATATCCCCGATCTCATCCAGAAAAATCGTTCCCTTGTGTGCGGCTTCAAATCTTCCTATCCTGTCTGTTTCCGCCCCGGTATAGGCTCCCTTTACATGACCGAACAATTCGCTTTCCAGAATACTCTCGCTCAAAGCAGCGCAATTAACCTTGATAAAGGGTTTTGTTGCACGATTCCCTGTTTCATGAAGGGCCTTTGCCACCATTTCCTTTCCAGTACCGCTTTGGCCCAGAATCATGACTGGAGTATCCAGGGATGCCACGCTTTCAATATGTTCATAGAGATTCTGCATGACAGGGGTCCGTCCGATAATCCCGTGAAATCCGTCATCAACCTGATAAATTCTCTTTATGGATGCCAGTTCATGTTTATAGTTAATATTTTCCGTAATATCCTTGAGGGTTTCAACAGCGCCTACAATCTCACCTTTGTCATCAAACAAAACCGTGGCGGTTTTTACAATGGGAATAGTTCGGTTCTTGGAATCCGTGATCATACACTTTTTATCCCGGATAAGACCTGCGGAAAATAGACTGCACCAGTCCTTTCCTTTTCCTGTGCCCTTGATTTTGCAACCTGTGCAATTAAGCAGGCGGCATGATCTCCCTTTAAGGTGCTCTTCAGAATACCCTGTTATCAACTGGGCAGAATAATTTGCAGCAATGAATTTCCCTTGGGCATCCACAATAATAATCCCGTCCTGAACCGATTCAATGATGTGACGCCAATGCTTTCCTATATCCATTTGAATTCCTTATTATTAACATAATTAACAATTGTATTAACATAACATTAACACTTTGGCAATACTTCCAGAAATGTCTTGGGAAGAAAAAAAATATTTTCAAAAAAAATTCTATAAATTCAATAGATTATATTCAGTTTATTTTTCCTTTCTCAACCTGGCACATCACTTGCTCAAGGCAAAGGGAAAAAAGAAACCAAGAGAGGCACATTAAAATAACTAGGGCCGAATAAAGCCCTTACCTTTAAATAAATAGGAGCTCAAAATGAAACAAAATATGTTTAAAACCCTTATAACGGTTGTGATAGCTGGCCTCGTACTTCTGGCCGGAACCATAACAGCAAGTGCCGGAGATGCAAAAGAACCATGGATGTTTGATAAAACAGTGGAAGCTGATTTTGTTATTTCAAAGGTCACGGTTCCCATGGCTGAAGATGTCATGATTATTGATGCCAGGCCTTACAAGGTTAAGTATGTAAAAAGCCATATACCTGGAGCCGTCAGCATTCCCTTTTCAGAATTTGATAAAAAAATCAATCTGCTGCCTGAAAACAAAAATGCCCTGTTAATCTATTATTGCGGTGGACTCAAATGCAAATTGAGCCATAAGTCGGCCAAAAAGGCCAAAGCCCTTGGATATACCAATGTCACTGTTTTTGCCAAGGGCTTTCCAGAGTGGAAGAAGCAAAAAGGAGCTTATAGCTCCATTACGGCTGAACAGGTGGCCAGGCAGATTGCAGCTAACGATACCATTATTATAGATGCCAGGCCCCAGAAACCCAAATACAATAAAGGCCATATTCCCACAGCCATCAGTATTCCATTTGCCCAGTTTGATAAATTTAAAAATAAATTGCCAAGGGAACTTTCCACGCCCATTATCTTCTATTGCGGTGGCCTGAAATGCCGGTTGAGCCATAAAGCAGCCGCAAAAGCCATTGTCATGGGCTACCAGAATGTCTCTGTCTTTGCCAAAGGGTACCCAGAATGGAAAAAACAATTTGGTGGAAAAGGTGCTGCTGTTGCTGTGAAAGCCGGGGAAATGGAAGGTTCCATTGACCTTGACCGGTTTAAAGATATCCTTGCAAATACCCCTGAATCTGTCATGCTAATTGATGCCCGTGATCCAGATGAATTTATCAAAAGCCATTTTAAAACTGCTGTAAACATTCCCGTTGAAGACCTGGAGCCTAAAATAAAGGATCTGCCTGCAGACAAACCCATTGTATTTGTCTGCTCCACTGGAGCCAGAAGCGGCGAAGCCTATTACATGGTCAAAGATGTGCGGTCGGCTCTGGATGTTTATTATGTTGAAGCCACCATTGATTACAAAAAAGACGGGTCCTATGAAATCAAAAAGAATTAATAAATAAACTATTTTATAAAAAAATACGTAAAGGAGACATATAATGTTTAAAAAAACTTTAATTACCTGCATCCTTGTCATGTTCTCTCTGGGAACAATTTCTGCGGCATTTGCTTCGGAAGGTCCCAACGGCAACAAAAGAAAAGGCAAATACACCTATAGAAAAGTTGTAAAAGCCTGTTTTGAAAGAGGCGAAGTGGATTCTGCCACACCTAAAATCAGCCCTGCCGATAAAAAACAAGCTGAATGGAAAGCCATCTTTGAGGAGAAAAATTTTGGCGAATTCGGTTGTGCCCAGGACTGGGCAGCATTAAATGAAAAAGACGTTCTGGATATTTACTCATATCTTTATAACTTTGCAGCAGATTCTCCAACACCTGCAACTTGTAAATAACTTATTTTATGGGTATGGTCTTGTAAGGGTATGGTCAAAAAAAAGGCCATACCCGGATTCACGCTCACTCAATATGGAGGTGTTATGGGAAAGAAGAAAATTAATTACCGGAAACAAATTTTCGGTTCAATCCTGGTCATTATCTTTGCGGCCTTGATCATACCGGGGGCCTTTGCATCCAAACAGGTCTCCGGGAATGAAGAGGCACTGGGAATAAAACTGGCCAAGCAGGCAGTCCGGGCAAACAAACGCTGGACTACCACCGATCATGCTAAAATAGAAATCCTGAAACAGGATTTTAAATCCGGTGATGAGATTACACAGGCATGCCTCTCCTGCCATACCGATGCATCCATGCAGTTTAAAGAGACCATCCACTGGACCTGGGAAGTCCCCTCGGAAAAAGAAGGGATTATGAACGGAAAAGCCGGCCATGCAATCAATAACTTTTGTATTTCCGGTAATAATATGGAAGACAAAGGATGTCTTTCATGCCATGCAGGCTGGAACGGAACAAAGGGCGAAGTCAATTGCCTTGCCTGCCACGGGTCTGAAAAATTTAACTATAAGGAAGCATTTGAAGACTTGAACGCATTTGAAGGGGACGATGATCCAGACACCCTTGAAATTACCAAAGAAATCCAGGCAGGCATTCAGAGTGCTGTCAGTAAGATCACCATGCCCCAGAGGGAAAACTGCGGCGAATGCCATTTTAAAGGTGGCGGAGGTGATGGTGTCAAGCATGGAGACCTGGACACTTCCATGGCTCAACCCAATAAAAACCTGGATGTTCACATGGCAGCCGAAGGTGCAAATTTTGCCTGTACCAGGTGCCATACCACTGTGCGCCATAATATAGCTGGAAGACTTTATACAAGGCCTGCTGCTGCAGAACGTAAAAGCCTGATCGATGATGATATGGCATCCAAAATTACCTGTGAATCCTGCCACTCCAACCTGCCCCATAAAAAAGCTGATTCCAAAATGAACGACCATACAGACAAGGTGGCATGCCAGTCTTGTCATATCCCTGAATTTGCCAGAGTCAACCCTACCAAAATGTGGTGGGACTGGACCAAAGCTGGTGATCTCAAGGATGGAAAACCCTATGTGGTAAAAGGTGAGTTCAATAAACCTACCTATAAATCCATTAAAGGGGAGTTTAGATGGGAAAAAAATGTAATGCCTGAATACTTCTGGTATAATGGATCTTTTTCAAATATTGGAATCAAGGACGAAATCGATCCTGCATCCATTGTCGAAGTAAGTCACCCGCTTGGAGATAAAAATGATCCAGATTCAAGGATAGCTCCATTTAAGATCCACCGGGGAAAACAGCCCTATGACAAAATCTACAAAAGGATGGTTGCCCCTCTTTTGTCCGGTCCCAATGGATACTGGACTACCTTTGACATGAATGATGCCATCACCAGGGGAAACAAAACCCTTGATGTTGATTATTCGGGAGAATTTGATTATGTAGAGACCACCTATGCCTTTCCCATAACCCATATGGTGGCGCCCGAAGAAAAGGCCCTGGATTGTAATGAATGTCATATCCGGGAAAACTCCAGACTTGCAAATATCACCGGGATTTATCTGCCCGGACGGGACAGGTCTAATTTTATCGACAGCATTGGCCTGATTGCAGTGCTGGGCGCCTTTGCCGGGGTGATGCTCCATGGTTTTGGCCGTTTTTTCACCCGGAACGGAAAGGAGGAATAAGATATGGTGATTCAAAAAATAACAAAAATATATCTGTACACACGGTTTGAACGCCTCTGGCACTGGCTCCAGGGATTAATGATCATTATGCTTCTGATCACGGGTTTTGAGGTACACGGAACCTATAAACTCATGGGGTTTCAGACTGCGGTAAATGTTCATAATTTTGTGGGTCTGTCCTGGGTCATTTTATTTGCTTTTTTTGTATTCTGGCTTTTAACTACAGGGGAATGGAAACAATATATTCCCACCACAAAAAAATTGTTTGACGTAATTTTCTATTATGCCTTTGGAATTTTTAAAGGCAAGGGTCACCCTGTACAAAAATCCAAGGGAGCAAAGCACAACCCCTTGCAGAGGCTGGCTTACCTGGGGATATCTGCCATGCTTTTACCCGTGCAGATGGCAACCGGACTTTTATATTACCTTTATAATACTATGCCCGGCACCATTCCTCTAACTGTTTTAGCTGTTGCACATACCCTGGTGGCATTTCTCCTGGTGAATTTTCTCATTATTCATGTTTATATGACCACCACGGGACATTCGCTATCCAGTCATATCGCAGGCATGATCTCCGGCTGGGAAGAGGTTTACGAATCAACTGAAATACAGGACTGGGAAAACAAAGCCACAAAAAAAACCTGACCCAATAAATATTATCCAATACAACCCTACCCGGGGCAGGAATCTACCTGCCCCGGGTTTTTTAACGACATCGCTTTCAGCGATATTTCAGTACACATCCAAAAAAATTCTGCCCCAAAAAAACATGCCATTCCAATTCCCCAGCTTGATCTGTTACACTTTTGTTTCATTCTATTTGAGACAATTTTGCTTCGTACCATTTTTTCTTTGATTGAAATAAGACAATACACTAAATAATTTCATTATGGGAATCTGGTTTTAAATTTTTTTCATACCCAGGTAAAACAAGCTTGAAAAGCCAAGATGAATGGTTTAAGGTTGCTTATTTTCAATGAATCCTAATTAACAACATATCAATATTTTCATCCATGGCATATTCTTTGCTCATAGGATATTGGATTTAAAATTTTCAGGGTGTGAAAAAATAAAATATGACATTTCAAACTATTAAAAAAAATAACCCGATAAAAGCTGTCAATACTATCTTTGGCTTTTATCGTGATGGTTTTAGGGGGATGGTTCTTGGAAAAAAACTCTGGGCTATCATTCTGATAAAACTTTTCGTTATGTTTGCAGTGCTGAAACTTTTTTTCTTTCCCAACTATCTGAACACAAATTTTATTACGGATAAGGAAAAAGGCAATTATGTACTGGAGCAGATCACAATGGATACCACTAAAACCAATCAAAATGATCTTATTAATACAAAACCAAAATTCAAATAACAGGAGGAACAACAGCAATGGTTGATATTGATTTGAGTATGGTGAACTGGGCAAGGGCACAATTTGCTCTAACTGCCATGTATCACTGGATCTTTGTGCCTTTAACCCTGGGGCTTTCTTTTTTATGCGCTTTTTTTGAATCTATTTATGTGCGTACGGGAAACAAAGAATGGAAGTCTATTACAAGATTCTGGATGACTTTGTTTGGAATAAATTTTGCCATTGGCGTTGCAACAGGTATCATTCTGGAATTTCAGTTTGGAACCAATTGGTCCAATTATTCATGGATAGTCGGGGATATTTTTGGCGCTCCCCTTGCCATTGAGGGAATTTTTGCTTTTTTCCTTGAAGCCACATTTTTTGCAGTCATGTTTTTCGGATGGAACAGGGTTTCAAAAAAATTCCACCTTTTTTCCACATGGATGGTTGCCATCGGTTCAAATCTATCTGCTGTATGGATACTAGTGGCCAACGGATGGATGCAAAATCCTGTTGGCATGGCCTTTAATCCTGAAACAGCAAGATTTGAGATGCAGAGTTTTCTTGATGTAGTTTTTAATCCAGTGGCAGTTTCTAAATTCGTTCACACCTCCAGTTCCGGGTTTTTATTTGCATCCTTATTTGTGCTTTCAATTTCCTGCTGGTACCTCATAAAGGGACGACATATTCAAATGGCAAAAAAATCAATTGTTGTTGCCTCGGTCTTTGGCCTGCTTTCTTCCAGTTATGTGGTTTTCACCGGAGATGAATCTGCCTATGTGGTAGCCCAAAAACAGCCCATGAAGCTTGCTGCCATTGAAGGCTTATACAAAGGCCAGACAAGGGCCCCCATTGTTGCGGCCGGGATTCTCAATCCAAAAAAACAGACAGGCGATGATCAGGATCCTTTTCTTGTTAAAGTTGAAATCCCCTATCTTCTTTCTCTTTTGGCAAATCGTTCCCTGAATTCCTTTGTCCCGGGAATTGATGATCTTGTCTATGGGAATGAACAACAGAACATAGAAGGTGTTGCATCCAAAATTTCCAAAGGTAAAACAGCAATAAATAACCTTGCCCAATTTAAACAGGCCAGAAAAGAAAATAATACCCAGAAAGCAGATATTTCCTTGAAAAAATTCAAAGAAAATCAGGAATACATGGGCTACGGGTATCTTAACAAACCCGAAGATGCCGTTCCACCGGTTGCGATTCCCTATTATGCATTTCACATCATGGTGGCATTGGGTTCTCTCTTTCCTGTCCTTTTTGCTGTTTTTCTTTTTTATGTTCTAAAGGGTTCCATTACCCAAAAAAAATGGTTACTTCCCATTGGTCTGGTATCCGGTTTCCTTGGTTTACTGGCCCAGGAGTCAGGATGGGCTGTAGCAGAGGTTGGACGTCAGCCCTGGGCTATTAATGGTCTTTTACCCGTTCATATGTCAACAACAAACCTTTCAGCAATCAATGTCCAGATTACGTTTTTTATGTTTTTAGGATTATTTACCATTTTACTTGCTGCTGAAATATCCATCATGCTCAAACAAATATCCATTGGACCGGAGGAGGGTCATTAAAATGATTTCAAGCCTTGACTATGCAACATTGCAGCAGCTTTGGTGGATCATCTGTTCCATTGTTGGTGCACTTTTCTTGTTTCTTACCTTTGTCCAGGGAGGGCAGACTCTTTTGTGGCAGGTAGCCAAAACTGATCTTGAAAAATCATTGGTAATTAACTCCCTTGGCCGAAAATGGGAAATGCCTTTTACGACCCTTGTTCTGTTTGGAGGGGCCTTGTTTGCAGCATTTCCAAAATTCTATGCAACCAGTTTCGGGGGTGCCTATTGGGTGTGGATGCTGATTCTTTTTTCATTTATTATTCAGGCTGTCTCCTATGAATACCGGAAAAAACCCAATAATCTTTTTGGTTCAACTGTTTATGAACTGTTTCTATTCATAAATGGTTCTATTGGAGTCCTGCTGATTGGTGCTGCTGTTGGCACATTCTATACGGGTTCAAATTTTACACTTGACCTGTACAATAGAGTAACCTGGGATTATTCCCTTTTGGGTATTAACCTGAGAGGGCTTGAAGCTGCTTTTTCCCTGTTTAATCTTTCCCTTGGAATTTTTCTTGTGTTTAATGCCAGGGTTTTGGGTGCATTATACCTTTTAAACAGTATTGACCTTTCTTCAACACCAAATCTTGAATCAAGATTACGTAAAAATGCCTGGAATAGCTTTCTCATTGCTCTCCCATTTTTGCTTTATGTGCTTATTTCAATTCTTTTCATGAAAGGATTCAGCATTGACAATGCAGGTGCTGTTTCTTTGGCCTCTTCTAAATATTTATCAAATCTTCTGGCCATGCCCTATTTGCTGGTATTGCTGCTTGTTGGAATAATTCTTGTACTATATGGAGTTTTTTCCTCTTCATTCAAAGGAACCAATAACGGGATATGGTTCAGCGGGATAGGCACCGTGTTTGTCGGCCTTGTTGTGCTATGTCTCCCTGCATTCAACAATACTGCATTTTATCCGTCAAAGCTTGATCTGCAGTCAAGTCTTACAATCCATAATGCATCCTCCAGCATGTATACCTTGACTACCATGACCTACGTAGCAATAGGCATACCGTTTGTCCTTGCCTATGTCATCTATGTCTGGAAACTGATGGATTCAAAAAAACTTACTGTACAGGAAGTAACCGATGAAGAATCATATTAATTGTAAATTGAGGAAATCATAATAATGAGCGCATTACTTTTGATACTTTATGTAGTTTTGCTAGTGGCATCGTATAAAGGGATTATATTTGCCCTTAAAAAAGCCGATCTTTATAACTGATCCAATTTATGCTTCCAACCGGATTCGTTATGATATGGAGTATATTATAAATCACTAACAACAATAAAAAGGAGTTTGAAAATGGATAAATACGTATGCGGACCTTGTGGTTATGTTTATGATCCTGCAGATGGCGACCCTGACAATGACATCGATCCTGGAACAAGTTTTGAAAATCTTCCGGAAGATTGGTGCTGCCCGATTTGCGGCGCATCCAAAGAAGAATTTGATAAGGAATAATTAATCCCGATTCTGGATTTAAATTCCCTTAAGTAAGTAAAATGCCGGACAGTTTTTTTTCTGTCCGGCATTTGTTTAATGAAGGAGGTAATGGATATATATTCTTATTTGTCTATTATATCCAATGAAAAGGCATCGCAAAGGTTGAGTTCCATCATTTTAATGCTTGCCAATAACCTCTTTGCATTTTTTTCTATGCCTGGAAACTGCCCGGCCCCAGAGTTCAGATCCAGGGCAAGGGCTTTTATCTGCAAAATTTTTTCATTCATATCCATCAGACTATCCAATTGAATTACTTGTTGGGTTTTCATTAATTCATTCATGGCCGGCCTTTCTAATTGTTATTTATTTTTTTCTCAGGTCCTTGAATTGTTGATTGTCGGCCTCTGATCCCTCATAACTATTACGGTATTTTGCCAGTATAGGGCAAAGGTGAAGCCCAGCAGCATCAAACTGCCGGGCTTCAAGTAGACATTAGTCTACCGCG
>Ga0307988_1000308_pt1 | contig 35947 bp, 32 predicted proteins | sample EllFjometagen183_FD_203166 | JGI IMG/M metagenome (GOLD analysis project Ga0307988, IMG submission 203166) | Marine microbial communities from Ellis Fjord, Antarctic Ocean - #183 | ecosystem: Environmental > Aquatic > Marine > Unclassified | place: Southern Ocean | collected 2014-10-08 | reverse complement strand
CAAGAGAACCCCAGCTATGGTCTACTTTAACACAAAGCCACAGAGACAGGTTGCGGCATAAAAACCAGAACAGTTCCACACTTATAAATCCCTGTTTCCTGTCCTAAAGACCCAGACCACCTCTGAACGTTTTCTCGGTTCTGATTTTGACTTGTTTGCCGGGTTTTCCTATATGAGAACTGATGCGGAGAATTTCAACTCCTATGGAGTCCAAGTCGGAGATACCTATATCCCCATAACGGACTCCGGGCTGAATGCAACATCAAAACGGAAATTGAGCGCGCAGGCCTTTCATGTTGGTCTTCGCTACAGGATTCCCTGCGAATTCATGAACAACGCAAAGATTGGTATCGAATACAACAGAGGGTCTAAATACTGGCAGGGCTTTAATAATTCGTCCGAAGATCCGCTCAACAAGCTAAATACCAACGGAAATGTCTGGGACGTTTACTACATCCAGCCAATAAACAAACATTTAATGCTGCGCTTCGGACACACTATGGTTCGGAACCACTACAACAACGTCCCAGTCTTTGTCCCGGACAGAGTTGACGAAAAGATTACAAATACCTATATGCTGCTGGATGCAAAGTTTTATTAAAAACTACTTAATTTAATTAACCTTACATGCTAAAAGGCTGACAGATCTTATTTTCTGTCAGCCTTTTTTTATTCCAATTTACAATTAAAAAACCACCCCGGAAACCTTGGGATTGATTCAACCCTACAGACAATCAAAGCTGAAAGAAAAACAAAACATCATAAAAGTCCTTCTGAAGAAAGTATACATTTAAAAGAGGTAATTACCGGTGTCGTAAACAGGCTTCGACTTAAGGTAAGAATTCGAAACCCCGAAGGATATAATTAAAACTTACTGGCAGCATCTTCCATGGTCTTTTTAACCTTCCCACAGATATCTTCCAGTGCTGCCGCATCAAGACCAAGCAGCTTTGCCTGCTCCTGTTCAGCCAGGTCAATATCCGCTCCCTCATGAAAACTGAAACCTATCTTTCGGGTCAGAATATTTGCAAGGCTTACAATAAGAATATATTTAAGTGTTGCATCAGTAAACTTCTCATTATTATGCATCATAGCCACCCTTACAAAGTCATCGGAAAAACTAAGCTTTCCAAGAAGGGCGCCGCCCAACTCGCAATGGGCTTCAGTTATGCTGTCCATGACCTCCACAACCTTAAACGGCATTCCCTTGTCAAGAAGATCTGTGCGTGGCTTAAAAAGCATGACCCTTCCTATATCATGGGTAAGCCCCATCAAAAACAGGTCATCAATATTTGGTTCCCTAAGCTTCTCACCAATCATTCTCGAAGCATAAGCACAAGCCAGTGCGTGAAGCCACATCTTTTCAAGTATTTCTTTCCGCTCAACATTATCTGTTTGATAAATACCTTTATTTGCTATCGCGACCACAATACCTTTAGTCTGCTTAAGCCCCAGCCTTGGAACAGCCTGTCTGACTGTCTGTATCTTATCGGTTCCCCTATACACAGCGGAATTGGATATGGAAATAAGCCGAAGAGATATTACCGAATCTGTTTCAATTATTTTGGCAATATCCTCTGTTGTTGAGGTTACAGAATCAATAGCTGCCTGAACATCCTGCACAACTTTTGGCAGGGAGGGAAGGGCGATTTTGCCCTTTTTCATCTTTAGAATAAGATCTTTGATGGTCAGCTCAATTACGTCTTTTTTATCTTCTACCGTATTGCGTTTAGCTGCACCATCTAATGCATCTTTCAGCTTTAAATGCTGGACAAAATCCTCAACAAGCTCAGGATCAAAATGTTTGCCTGCTTCTTTTTGTACTTCCTCAATAACCTCTTCAATAACTTTTTTATCTTTATAGGGGCGGCCGGCAATTAGAGCATCACTGAAATCTGCAAGGGCTACTATCCTTGAGCCATACGGAATATCATTTCCCTTGAGACCATCAGGATACCCGCTTCCATCGAATTTCTCATGATGATGACGGACTATAGGTACAACTTCTTTTAAAAAACTAATATTTAAAAGAATCTTTGCACCGGCAGCAGGATGCAACTTGACCATTGCCATCTCATCTTCTGTCAACTTATCTTTTTTATTAAACATTTCAGCCGGAAGACAGAACATCCCTATATCATGGAGCAGTCCGGCAAAATATATTCGTTCACTTTCTTTCTTGGAAAGGTTAAGCTTGCGGCAAGACATAAGACATTGTGTCGCAACACGCTCTGACCGTTCTTTTAAAGCCGAATCATATGTTTCAATAACAGAAAGTAATGCACTTACTGTTTCTCTGAAAATATTTCCTGTTTTATCGTCCACCATAATTTTTTACCTTAATATTATTCTCTGCGACCTAACACAATGCCATGTTATGATATGTTTTGTCAATATGCTTAAGTTTTTTTGATTAAATTTATTTTTAGATAAAGAAAACACTGCTGCCAATACATTAACTTGACCCTCAGATATCTTTGATATAAAAGAATATCAAATAAACTCTAATTTTTAATTACTATATACACCTCAAGTAATTTAAGATAACAAAACATGCCTTTAAACACTTATATATCAAACAGCCAGAAAGCACTCGTAGACAGGCTTGCTCAAAATACGTCTCAGCCCCTGTCCTCCCCGCTCCTGCCGGAAACCTTCATCACTCAGCATCGCGGAATGGATCACTGGCTATCTACAAAACTTGCGGAAAAACAGGGGATTTGCTCAAATATTTGTTTTTCCTACCCAAATGCTTTTATCTATGACCTTTTAAAACAGACAAACCCTGACCTGCCTGAAAGATCGCTCTTTGAAACGGATATCCTGACCTGGAAAATAATGAAGATACTTCCTGCCTGCATAAAAAAGGAAGCTTTCAAACCTTTAGCTTCATATCTTTCTGACGGTTCGGAAATAAAAGCTTTTCAGATCTCAAAAAAAATTGCTGGAATTTTTGATCAGTACATTATCTTTCGCCCTGCAATGCTAAAAAAGTGGGAAAAAGGAACGCTCTCCAGTGACAGCAAAGAGGAAAAGTGGCAGGCCGAACTCTGGCAGCAGCTGATAAAAGATATCGGCCCACTTCATCGTGCCCATCTTGTTAAAAAGTTTTATGAACAGCTGCAAACAAATCCTGAAATAGCAAAAATCCTTCCCGAAAGGATTGAGATCTTCGGAATATCGGTTCTTCCGCCCTTTCATTTAAACTTCTTCAAAAGAATCTCAGAATACACGCAAGTTGATCTTTTTCTCCTTAACCCCTGCAGGCAGTACTGGGGTGATATAGTGTCACAAAAAGAAATATCCAAAATAGCAAAAACCGGAACTGACCCTGAAGCGGCCTACTTCTTTCAGGGGAATCATCTGCTTTCATCTTTGGGAAAATCAGGTAGAGAGTTCTTTGACCTGCTGACTGAGATAGAATGCCACGAAGAACGATTATTTGAAGATATAGAGCAAAAAAACATACTCTCATATCTTCAGTCTCAGATCCTTGACCTTAAAGAACAAAATAAAAAGATCCAAATAACTGAAGAGGACACGTCCATACAAGTCCATTCGTGTCACAGCCCCATGCGTGAAATCGAAGTTCTCCATGATCAGCTCCTTTTTATGTTTGAAAATAATAAAGACCTCAAGCCCCATGACATCATTGTCATGATGCCGGACATAAACATTTACAGCCCTTTTATCCGGGCGGTATTTGATTCCCCTGAAAACGAAAACCAAAAAATACCCTTCTCAATATCAGATGTTTCACTTCTTTCCGGTAACAGCATCATCAACACCTTTCTTTCTCTTCTGGATATCAGCAGAGGACGCTTCGGCGTGACAGAAGTTATCCCGATTTTAGAATCCCCTGCTGTCCGGAAAAAGTTCTCCTTTTCTGAAACAGATATTTCTCTGATCAAGTCCTGGCTGGAAGAAACCCGGATCAGATGGGGAATAGACAAAGAAGACAAGATCCGCCTGGGTCTTCCACCATTTCCACAGAACACCTGGCAGGCAGGTCTTGACCGCCTGCTGCTTGGATATGCCATGCCGGGTCAGGGCCGTGACATTTTCAACAGTATCCTACCCTATGATGAGATAGAAGGGTCCAGCGCCCAAATCCTCGGCAGGTTCATTAAGTTCACAAACAGTCTCTTTTCACTTTCAAAGACTCTTGGTTCAGAAAAAAGTCTTAAAAACTGGTCAAAATCCCTTTTGGATATCCTAAATACTTTTTTTGATCCGGAGGATGAAAACCAGCAGAAAATCCGCAATGCCCTTATTAAACTTGAAGATATTCAGGAACTTTCAGGATTTAAAAACACCTTAACCCTTGAGACCATTATCGAACACATAAAGACACTGCTTAAGCAGAAAAGCTCATCTTCAGGATTTTTGAACGGCAGCGTAACCTTCTGCGCCATGGAACCCTCAAGAAACATCCCGACAAAAATCATCTGCCTCATCGGAATGAATGACGGAACTTTTCCCAGGCTATCCTATGAACCCGGATTTAACCTGATTTCTACAAAGTCTCAAGCCTGTGATCCCTCGTCAAAAAATGAGGATCGGTACCTTTTTCTTGAAACACTGATGTCCGCATCAGAAAAACTGTACATCAGTTATATCGGCCAGCATGTCAGGGACAACAGCATCATCCCACCATCCGTCATTGTCAGCGAGCTTATGGACTGCCTTGAAGAAACCTTTACTCTTCCTGAAAAAGAACTGCGGGAACATCTCTTAACAACGCACCGTCTGCAGCCTTTCAGCCCGGATTACTTTTCAAAAGACGCCTCTCTTTTTAGTTATTCAAAAGAAAGCTTACACTGTACCAAAACACTTTTTAAAAAAGAACATACGGATATCGGCTTCATTGAAGGCTCCCTGCCACTACCGGAAGAAAAATTCAAGACCGTTAATATCAAAGACCTGTCAAATTTTTTTGCCAACCCTTCTAAATTTCTTTTACATAACCGTCTAAACCTGTCACTTAAAATTCAGGATGAATCGTTTGAGGACAGAGAAAACTTTACTCTTGAAGCTCTTGAAAGATACAATGTCGACCAAACTATATTTAACGGCCTCTCTGCCAGACTTGAGCGTGAAGATCTTTTTAAACTTGCTGAGGCAAGCGGGATACTTCCACATGGTACAGTGGGAGAATATGAATATGAAAAAGCCTTCAAGACTATTTCTGATTTTTCAGATTCCCTTGAAAAACACCTAAAAGATAAAGAGCCTCAAACCCTTCAGGTTGAAATAAATTTGGGAGATTTTACCCTTAAAAGCAGCATAAACGATCTTTTTGAGAATCAACTGATAAAATACCGCTGCGCAAAGATCAAACCTAAGGATATGCTTAGCCTATGGATAGGACACCTTGCCGTCGGGGCTGCCTCTGACACTGCAAAAGAAAACTCTATTCTGGCCGGTCTGGATCAAAAAAGAAAATTTGAAGCCTGGGAATACTTCCAGATTGATAACAGCAAAGCTGTTTTAGAATCGCTTTTAAGCCTTTATTATAAGGGCCTTACAAAACCGTTATCATTCTTCCCCTCAGCCTCTTTTACTTATGCAGAAAAAATAATTAACGGAAAAGATGAAATTACTGCCTTACAAACTGCAAAAACTAAACTTCTCGGAACAGAATATATCAGCGGTGATCTAAACGACCCCTATCTAAACCTGTGCTTTAAAAACAGAGACAGTCTGGATAAAGAGTTTATGGAAACCGCCATAACGGTATACAGGCCCATAATTGAAAACAGAAAAAAACTGTAAGCATAGATAATGACAACAGGCAAAAACAATCAAGATATTCTTCTTTCCGGTCTTCGGCTCATAGAAGCAAGCGCAGGCACAGGAAAGACCCATACAATAATAGAACTTTTTATCCGGCTGATCCTTGAAAAAGAATTGACTGTTGATCAGATCCTTGTGGTCACCTACACTGAGGCTGCAACTAAAGAACTTCGCGACAGGATCAGAACAAAGCTCAGGGATAAGAAAGTTGAATTAAGCAAAGAAGACATTGCTCCTGAAAACAAAAAGAATATATCACTTTTACAAAACGCGCTTATCAATTTTGATGAAGCCGCGATATTCACCATTCACGGATTCTGCTTTCGCATTCTAAAAGAACAGGCTTATGAAAGCAGTTCACTCTTTGACACAGAGCTGATCACCGATCAAGATCATCTCCTTCAGGAAACCATTGATGACTTCTGGCGAAAAAATTTTTACAATCTTTCACCTGTTTTTGCCGCATATGCCCTGCAGGCGAATTATTCTTCTGAAGGTTTTCGCAAACTTTTTTCAGGACAGCTTCAAAGCCCGCTTTTAAAAATAATCCCGGATGACACGGAACCCGAAATAAATACAGCAGAAGCTCCCTTTAACCTCGCATATAATGAAGCAACAGACTCCTGGAATCAAACCAAGGATGAAATAGAAAAAATACTTATATCTACTGACAGTCTTAAACAAAATATATACAAAAAAGAGAGCATCCCAAAATGGGTAGCTGAATTTGACAATTTATTTTCTAGCGAATCTCCTTCAATCATATTCCCGGAAAAACTCATAAAACTGACGCCATCAGAACTGGAAAAAGGAACCAAAAAGGGGGAAACTCCTCCTGAGCACACATTCTTTTGTCTTTGTGAAAATCTTATAGAGAAAAGCAAGGCACTAACCGCTTTTTTTGACCGCAGACTTCTTTCTTTAAAAAAAGATCTTCTCAAAAATGCAGGAACAGCCCTTAAACAGAAAAAAGCGCATCACAATGTACTGTATTTTGATGACTTACTTTTAAATGTTTATACCGTACTTGACAGCAGTGAAGGCAGCTATTTTGCGGGAAAGATCCGTAAAAAATACAAAGCTGCCTTAATAGATGAATTTCAGGATACGGATCCTGTACAGTATAAAATATTCAGTAAGCTCTTTGACACCGCCCTGTTTTTGATCGGTGATCCCAAGCAGGCCATATATAGCTTTAGGAATGCAGATTTGTTTGCCTATCTCGAAGCAGCTAAAAAAGCAGGGGAACCTTTTACTCTGGATAAAAACTGGCGCTCGGAGCCCGGACTCATCCAGGCAGTCAATTCCCTTTTTTCCGCTCACCAGAATCCTTTTTTGTACAGTGGCATAGATTTCAAAAAGGTCGGCCCCTCGGACGAAAAAAAAGATACGTTTAAAATAAACAACGTCTCTGAACCGCCTTTTCAACTTTGGTTTGTTCCGACAGACAAAGAACCGGGCTCACAGTCGAAGATAACCAAACCCAGACTTCAGCAGGATATCTCTGACGGGGTCGCAGCTGAAATCTCCAGACTTCTTACCCTAGCGGAGTCAGGAAAAGCATGCATTAATGACAAACCCATTTGTCCAAATGACATCACAATTCTGATCCGTAAGCACATACAAGCTGCCCCTATACAGGAAAGCCTTAAAAAATATTCCATCCCCTCCATTCTTCACAGTACTGGAAATGTATTTAACACACCAGAGGCTCAACAGGTGATATATCTACTTGAAGCAGCAGCCAACTCAAGAGATGAGCGAGCTGTAAAGGCAGCCCTTGCAACAGATATTCTGGGAATTAAAGCAAAGCAGCTTTTCAACTCAGACCGTAATGCGGCCTTTCTGGAAACAGAAATGGCCGATTTTCAGAGATACCATGATCTCTGGGATTCCCTGGGATTCATCCAGATGTTCCAGCAGCTGCTTATAGACAAAAAGGTAAAGCCGCGGCTGATCTCACTTACAGAAGGTGAAAGAAAACTCACCAACATCCTGCATCTCGCAGAACTGATTCATAACCATCTGACACAGGAAAACTTGGGAATGACCGCAACAGTCAAATGGTTTTTGGAACAGGTTCGAACAGAAATCAACAAGCAGGATGAGGAACAACTCAGACTTGAAACGGACAAAAATGCGGTAAAAGTCGTAACGATCCACAAAAGCAAAGGCCTTGAATATCCCATTGTTTTCTGCCCTTTTCTCTGGGACGGACAAGGGAAAACCGAAAGTACCACGGCTGTATTCCATGATTCAAACAAAGCGCTAACCCTGGATCTGGGCTCTGACAACATAGAAGAGAATATAAAGTTATCCGCACAGGAAGACCTTTCTGAAAGCATGCGGCTCCTTTATGTTGCACTCACCCGGGCAAAGAACCGGTGTTATCTGGTATGGGGCGGTTTTAAAGCTGCCGGAACTTCTCCTCTTGCCTACCTTTTCCATAACCGGAACTGCACGGGTCCCGAAGAAGCGGTTAGGACCACAAAAAACCTGTTTAACTCACTTGGGAATAACGATATTTTTAAGGTTTTAAAGTCTTATGAAGACCATTCAGAAAAAACCATACAGATAAGTCCTTTGCCATCAGACAGCTATAACAAGAAAGCCTATTCTATCTCTGAAAAAAAACTCGGCCTTTCCTGCCTAACCTTTGACAAACAGGTCTACAGGGAAATCAGTTTCACCAGCTTTTCATCCATCATCTCCGGACGGCATCATGAATCCGACCTAACTGAAGCGGATGAGTTTTATCACAACACAGTGGAAGAGTCTGCAAGTGACGACCTTTCAATCTTCAACTTTCCAGCTGGCGCTGTACCCGGAACCATGCTCCACGAAGTTCTTGAACACCTGGATTTCACTGAAACCTCTGCATCCAATATCGATAAACCAGTACGGGATAAACTGTTACATTACAATTTTGAAGATAAATGGGTTCCCATAGTAAGAAAAATGATCCAGAACCTGCTTGAGACACCCCTTGACCCAAAGGACAAAGACTTATGCCTGTCGCAAATCAAAAAAAGTGACCGTTTAAATGAACTCGGATTTTACTTTCCAATAAAGAATTTATCAAAACAAACCTTAGGCTCCCTGTTTAGTAAAACCGGACAGACTCCTGCTTTGGCTGGTTTTGAAGACGAAATCGAAAAACTGAAATTCTCCCCCTTAAACGGGTTTATAAAAGGATTTATTGATCTTATTTTCACCTATAAAGGTAAATTCTATATTGTTGACTGGAAGTCAAACCTTCTTGGAAAGGATATCAACAACTACGGTGCTGACAACCTTGTCCCGATCATGCAGAAAGACTACTATATCCTCCAGTATCATCTCTATACTCTGGCGCTGCACAAATACCTGAAAAACAGGCTGGCTTCCTATGATTACGAAAAACATTTCGGCGGAATTTTTTATATCTTTCTGCGCGGCATTGATAAAACAAAAGGCCCTGATTATGGAATCTTTAGAGACCGACCAGAGAAAAACCTTATTCTTGAGATGGAAAGAGAATTGACAGGACAGTGAAAAACTTTGACATAAAAACATTTCAAAAACTTAATCCTGACTTCTTCTCAGAGATAGACATCTACTTTGCGAAGTTCATTCAAAGGCTCTCTGAAAAAAAAGATCCCATGCTGTTTCTTACCCTTGCATTTTTAAGCAGGGAAACTTCAGCCGGTCATATCTGCCTTGACCTCTCAGAACATGCTGGCAAACAGTTAATAGACAAAGATAAAAGTATTGTTTTCCCAACTTTTCCTGAATGGCAAAAGAATCTTATGGCTGTTTCCGCGGTGGGGAGACCGGGCGAAAAAAAACCTGTTATTCTCGATGAAAGCGGCAGACTTTACCTTTTCCGCTACTGGCAGTACGAAACAGACCTTGCTGAAGCTTTGATAAAAAGAACAAAAACAGAGCATTCCCTTCAGGACAGTTCGTTTTCCCTTGAAATGATCAAAAAGTATTTTCCGGACACTGAAAACGGAAGTCCTGACATGCAGAAAGTTGCAGCGCTGACAGCACTGTTAAAAAAGTTTTGCATCATCTGCGGTGGTCCCGGCACCGGAAAAACAACCGCCGTTGCAAAGATCCTGGCACTTATGCTTGAGTACAGACAAAAAGAATTAAGAATCGCACTTGCCGCACCCACTGGAAAAGCAGCTGACAGACTTCAAAAAGCCATAACCTCTTCAAAAACAGAACTTCCGTGTTCAGAAAAAATAATTTCCTGTATTCCGGAAACAGCATCAACGCTTCACCGTTTACTTGGCACTATACCGAACGCTTCCTCTTTCCGTTACAACAAAGACAATCTTCTTCCTCATGACGTTATCGTCATTGATGAAGCATCAATGATCGATCTCCCCATGCTCTCAAAAACATTTTCAGCTGCAGGTCCTGAAACCAGCATCATTCTCATTGGAGACAAAGACCAGCTTGCATCTGTGGAATCAGGGGCAGCGCTAGGCGATATCTGCACCAAAAATGCAGTTAACTTTTTCTCTTCTGATCATTGCAGTGCCTTCAAGAACTACGCAGGGATTGAAATTATTTCTTCTTCCAAAAAAACCCGTTTACCTGTACTTTCCGATTGTATCGTGGAGTTGAACAAAAATTACCGTTTCAAAAATAAAAGCGAGATTTTCAAGCTCAGCAGCGCAATAAACAAAGGAGATGTCAATGAAACTCTTGCTGTCCTGGAAGATGCACATGATGACGTATCACATATACAGACATCTTTTCAGGCTCACATCAAAACTCATCTTTCAAATATCATTACCGAGAACTTTCTTTCGTTTATAAAAGCGCCCTCCTGTGAAATAGCCTTACAACTCCTTGAGCATTTCCGCATATTATGCGCTTTGCGAAAAGGCCCTTTCGGCACAATGGGAATAAATTCTGTTATAGAAAAAAAACTTGTGGAAATGAACCAGATTAATCCGGATTCCAGGTTTTATCACGGACGGCCCGTTATGATAACTCAGAATGACTACTCTCTAAAACTCTTTAACGGAGACACTGGGATTATTTTTAATGACCCGGATAAAAAAGGAGAAACTAAAGCATATTTCAAAGAAAATGATAATTCGATCAGATCCTTTCATCCTTCAGCTCTTCCTGAACATGAAACAGTTTATGCGATGACCATTCACAAGAGCCAGGGTTCAGAATTCAATAATGTTATGCTGGTACTCCCTGAAAAAGAATCCCCTGTTCTTACTCGAGAGCTTCTCTATACGGCAGTTACCCGAACAAAAGAAAACATCCAGATCATCGGCTCAGAAAAAATAATCAGCTATGCAGTATCACGAAATATTGAAAGAAGATCAGGACTGAAGGATATGCTAAAAGGAAAATAACTCCACAGGATGTGAAATTATTGTCAGTTTATGAGCAGCTTCCGCAATTTTTTGAAGCACAGGAAGAGCAGCCCGAGGAAGAAGTTGTCTGTGAGGAGCTATCCCCTGAACTTTTAAAACTGCATGCAGACATAAGTTTATCAACCTCAGAGGATTCACACTCTGGACAACTTATTGAATTATCTTTAGAATTCACTATTTCCTCAAACTCTTTTCCACAGACACTGCACTTAAACTCATAAATCGGCATTTTTTTGCTTTCTTAACTATAAAATTTTCTTTTTGGCCTGAAACTTGTAATAGGTCTTATCATACAGGTACGATAACCTGTTCACCTTTACAAAGGAGGTCATCATGGCTTCCACACGGCTAAAGAGATGTACTGTAAAAGACAAGATCCAGCATCACGTTCTCAACTGGATTGTGATATCACGCTACAAAATGGTACATCGTGGTATCCCTAAAATTGCTACACTAAAATATCTCGGCAACCTGGAAAGTATTTTGAAAAGACTTAATATAATTAACTAGCTGCCGAATAATTTACAAAGCAAATCATACTATATGTTTTCTTATGAAGGAAGCCTGTCAATTTTTCTTTGCTGCCGCATAGATCTCCTCATAAACTTTTTTCAGAGGAATCTTTCTTTTAAGAGCGACTTTTTTACACTCTTCAAATTCCGGCACAATCCTTTCGCTTTTCGCCTCTCCAAACATCTTTACCTTAAGCACTCCAAACTTTGTTTTTAGTTTCCCCTCCCTGCGCCTTAGGATATCTCTTTCCGCAATATAAGACCGGACTCCAGCTGTTGTGGATTCGCTAAAAATAATACCTGTAAGTTCTTCACGCTTTTTGTCGTCACAAATTACCTTAATCATAATTCCAGGTCTGTTCTTTTTCATATAGACCGGAACCATCAAAACATCCAGAGCTCCCCCTTCAAACAGCCTGTCCATAAGAAAACCCGTCCACTCGGAATTCATATCATCCACATTTGTTTCCAGCACCCACACCCTGTCTTTTTCTCTTACACTGTCCACCTCTCCCAGGATAAGCCTTAAGACATTTGGAATATCTTCGAATACTTTTGTGCCCGTACCAAACCCGGTCTTGAGTATCTTCATCTCCGGTAAAGATCTAAAATCTTTTACCAGACTGGCAAGAATCGCAGCACCTGTCGGCGTAACCAGCTCTGACTTTATGTTTGAAGAATACACAGGAACTCCTCTTAATATTTCAAGAGTTGCAGGAGCGGGAACAGGCATAGTCCCGTGCTGACACTTTACAAATCCGCTGCCGAGAGGAACAGTTGAAGCAATACACTCATCAACCCCTAAAAAGTCAATACCTGCGGCACTTCCCACAATATCAACTATTGAATCTATGGCACCAACTTCATGAAAATGTACTTCAGAACTTTTTCTGTTATGAATCTTTGCTTCTGCCTTTGCAATCCTGTGAAAAATATCAATACTTTTTTCTTTAACACTTTTATTAATCCGGCTTTTATTTATTATCTTTTCAATATCTGCATATGTCCGGTGATGATGGTGGCTATTGGATTTTTCATGCAGGTCCTTTACTTTTAAACTGCGGCCGGAGATACCCATGCGGACAGTCCGAGAAAAAGAAATAGAATAGTCTTTTATAGCAAGCTTGGAAAGCTCCTCTTTTAAATATTTTTGAGGAACACCCAGATCAACAAGAGCACCGAGAACCATATCTCCGCTTATTCCTGAAAAACAGTCAAAGTACAAACATTTCATAGTCTGTTTTCACCCTTTAATAAATACCATTCGTTATTCTATTTTTCCCTTCCGCCTCGAAGAACTTTTAAAGAAGAGTAACCATTTGATCTGCAACAAGCAAACAGATAACTACTCCAGGTTCTCCGCTCTCTTTTGATATAACACCTGGAGCTCATTTTTCATAATTTTTTGTGCCGCATTCCGGGGGAGCTCTTTCACAATAAAAAACTCACGGGGACATTTAAAATCTGCAAGCCGCTCTTTACAAAAAACTTTTAAAGACTCTTCAATGAAGATCACATCAGGTGCAGGTACGATTGCTGCAACTATTTTCTCGCCCCATTTCGGGTCTGAAACACCGATCACCGAAACATCATATACCTGTGAATGCGTAATAATAACACTTTCTATCTCAGCAGGATAAACATTTATCCCTCCTGTAATAATGATCTCTCTTTTCCTTCCTTCAATAAAAAGAAAACCGTCCTCATCAATTCTCCCCATATCTCCGGTATGAAACCAACCATGCTTAAGCGCACCTTCAGTGGCCTTTGGGTCTTTATAATAACCCTTCATAACATTGGGCCCTCGGCATAGGATCTCACCAATCCCCTCTTCAGCGTCTATCTTTACTTCCACATTGTCCATAGCCTTTCCAACACTTCCCATCTTTTTTTTAAAATCAGAAGGACAAAGAATTGAAATTCCCGGAGATGCCTCTGTTGCCCCGTAAAGATCATAACATGATGCTTTTGAAAAAATAAGTTTAAGCTCTTTTTTTGCCTCTAAAGACATGACAGATGCGCCGGTGACCACCCGCTTGACACTTCCAGTATCATAAGCTGTTTTTTTATGAACTTCAGCCAGCATCTGATATAAAGTCGGCGCCTGTGTAACAGCAGTCACCTTTTCTCTCTCAATTATTTCAAGCACTGATTCAGGATCAAATTTTCTGCAAAGCAAAAATGTCATACCATTACAGACATAAGTAAAAACTCTTCCCAGAGTTGAACAGTGAAAAAGAGGTGTTGGCGCAAACTCTATGTCCTCTTTAGACATATTTAACGCCTTTGAATAGTTCTGGGTATTTGCGATCTGGTTTCCATGGGTCAGAACAACCCCTTTTGGATTTGCAGTGGTGCCTGCTGTATAAATAATAAATGACTCATCATCTTCTATTATAGCCTCTAAAACATCACAGCCTTCAGCTATTTCAAATAGAGACTCATATAAAATACTTTTTTTACAGGAGTCAGGACAGATCATAACAAAATGTTTTATAAACGAAAGATCAAAAGGCGCTTTTTCCGCTAGCTCTCTTTCTAAAAAAAGGATTGAAACATCAGAATGGTCTGCCTGTTTTTTTATCTCAGTTTTTGTAAGTCTTATATTTAGAGGCACTCCAACCGCACCCAGTTTCATTAAAGCGAAAATAATCTCAACATACTCTACAGAATTATAAAGCAGAATACCCGCCTTCATCCCCTTCCTTATCCCCAGTTCATAAAGGGAAGATGCCAGCTTTTCCGCCCGGTTTTTGAGCTGCAAATATGTTAACCGTCTTTCTTCACAGACAAATGCTGTCTTATCTGGATATTTTTCTGCTGAATTCACAAGAAAATTAAAAAGGTTCATAAAAATTAGTCCGTTTCAATTAAACCGTATTATCGGAGCTTAAACTTTTCAGGCAAGGAAAGATATACCTCCCCCTCCTCCTCTTTTCCCCGCTTAATACACCCGTTTCCGTAAACCAAACATTTTCTATTCAGTTCAAGCAGTGCAGCTTCATACTGGCTCTCACTTAAGTTCCCACTTTCAAGAGATTTAACAATTGCCTTTATCCTTAAACAATCAAGCGCTGCAATTGTCCGTGACTGCTGATCCGCATGCCCACCCTGTTTTACAATAAGCTTTTCCCTGACCAGACAGATCGGGTAATGAGGCGCGATCCGAAGCCACAAATCATAATCCTCACAGGCAAGCATCGTCTCATCAAAAAGACCCACCTTTTCAAAAACGTCTTTGTGGATCATCACCGAAGAGGGGCTCACAATACATAGAGGGAGACACTGCTCATATATCCACCCCGAATGCATCTCATGTTTTTTTCTGGGATTAACCCGTTTCCCGTTTCTGATCCAGACCTCTTCAGTCTGACATATCAGTATATCCGGATTATCCTTTATAAACTGCACCTGTTTTCCCAGCTTATCCGGTTTCCAGATGTCATCTGAATCAAGAAAAGCGATCCATTCTCCTTTTGCAGTTTTAACCCCCCGATTCCGGGCAGCGCTGGGGCCTTTATTGGCTTTCTTAATAACCTTTATCTTCCCACCATAAGACAATAAAAGCCCTGAAGTATCATCTGTTGAACCGTCATCCACCACAATCAGTTCAAAATCCCTGCAAGTCTGGGACAACACCGAATCAATGGCTTCTTTTAGAAAAGAGGCTCGGTTATAGGTGGGAATCACAACACTTATAAAATCTTTTTTCATAGCTGTAATCTATATATTTTTATAATAGTCCTCATTATAACAAAAACATTCTTTTATTTACAGATTTCAATTTAATTTAGCTGAACACACAGTAAAGTTGCAAAATATTTAATCAAACTTCATTCCGTTTTTTCATACCACAACAACAGGCTTCCGCTTAACCTGTTGATTTAAATTGTAGCTGTTGATATGATTAAACCTTCATATCAAAACTGTCTTCCATCAAAATATTAGACAAATCACTATTCATTAAAACCTGGGAATAAAAAAGGCAAAACTAGTTCAGTTATATAGGATTCAAAAAAATAAAGTATGATTAAACAGGCAAAAACTATTCTCAAAAATGTTTTCGGATACGAAGAATTTAGATCTCTCCAACAAGAAATCATCGAAAATGTACTTAAGCACAAAGATTCCCTGGTGATTATGCCCACCGGCGGAGGCAAATCCCTGTGCTATCAAATCCCTGCTCTCATTTTCAAAGGACTGACCCTTGTTGTTTCTCCGCTTATTTCGCTGATGGAAGATCAGGTGAACCAGCTCACCGCACTGGGAATTGATGCGGTTGTCTTAAATAGTTCTTTGTCTACTAAAGAATATCTGGCTAATATCGATCGCATAAAACAAAATAAAGTACGCCTACTGTATCTTGCTCCTGAAACCCTGATGATGCAAAAGACCTTAGCGCTCTTGTCCTCAATTCAGGTGGACTGTTTTACCATAGATGAAGCACACTGCATCTCAGAATGGGGACATGATTTTCGCCCTGAGTATCGACAGCTTATTGAGGTGAGGAAGCAATTTCCCAAGGCTGTATGTATGGCGCTGACCGCCACAGCCACCCCACAGGTACAAAAAGACATCAAAGAATCACTCAGCTTTAAAAAGTCAGACAACTTTATCGCAGGCTTTAACCGAAAGAATCTTTTACTTCAAATCGTACCCAAAACCCAGCCCACCGAACAAACCCTTGAATTTATCAAAAAGTTTCCGAACCAATCCGGAATTATTTACTGCCTGGCCCGCCGCCAGGTAGACGAACTAACCGAAATATTGGCAAATGAAGGTTTTTCTGTAAAGCCTTATCACGCGGGATTATCCGATCTGGAACGTCAGGAAAATCAAAAACGATTTATCCGGGATGATATTCAGATTATGGTGGCGACCATTGCCTTTGGGATGGGAATCAATAAACCCAACGTTCGCTTTGTTCTGCATTATGATATGCCTCAAAACATCGAAAGCTATTACCAGCAAATCGGCCGTGCAGGAAGAGACGGCCTGCATGCGATCTGTTTGTTCCTTTTTGGTTATGGCGATATTCAAAAGATAAAATTTTTTATCCGTCAAAAAGAAGAAAGCGAACAGCGAAAGGCTTCGCTTCATCTCAACGCCATTGTTGGACTGGCTGAAACAGATGTTTGCCGGCGTATTCCACTCCTGCAATACTTTGGAGAAGACTATTCCACCCCAAAATGTGAGATGTGTGATAATTGCTTAACCGAAAAAAAAGCACCGATTAATGTTACTATACCTGCCCAGCAGTTTTTGTCCTGTGTAAAACGGACCGGTGAAGTATTTGGCGCCGGACATATTATTGATGTGCTGAGAGGGTCAAAAGCGCAGAATATCCTAAAACGCAACCACCAAAAACTCTCTACTTACGGAATCGGAAAAGACTATTCAAAAAAACAGTGGTTTCATCTTTCCCGGCAATTCATTCAAAAGGAGCTGATCTTTCAGGACATGGAATTCGGCAGTCTCAAACTGACTTCAAAAGCATGGGAAGTCCTTAAGGAAAACCAGGATGTTTTTGCCCGAATGGAAGAAGAACCAAAAAAACAAACCCAACATGAAGCAGCTGATTATATTTATGATCATGACCTGTTCGAACTTTTAAGACAACAGCGTAAAAAACTGGCTGATGCTTCCAATCTCCCCCCCTACATCATTTTCCCGGATAAAACTTTAATCGAGATGGCAACATTTTTTCCGCAATCTCTGAAAATAATAATGGAGCTGCACGGAGTAGGTTCGGTCAAATTTGAAAAATATGGACAAACCTTTCTTGATCTTATCTGTGACTATTGTCAGAAACATCAAATTAAAGAAAAATCAAAACTGGAGTCAACACTAATGATTACTTCTATCCCAAAGACACAGAATCCGCTTCATGTCAGTTAATACCTATTAAAACCCATAGGCAGCATACTCGTTTTTACCTTTCAGATCTTCCACCCTTCCTTCCCGAAAAAATTACGAATCTTGAATCAGGTAGGTGTATCCACCTATACAAAACAGGGCAATACACCTAGAAAAAATGAGTGTTTTAGCTTATTGCAATTGGGGATAACAAGACGGTAATATAAACATCGTTTTCAATTATTTATTAATTTAACAAAAAGGAGAGTAAGATGAAAATCAACAAAAGCACATCAGTTATCGTAACAGTACTTTTAATCCTCGGCCTTTCTGCTTTTGCATCAGCAAAAGATGCTTCGCCAGAAAAAACCATTCCGACCCTGGAAGGAAAAATAAATATAAACACCGCAACAGATAAAGAGCTAAAATTGCTTCCGGGAATCGGTAAGAAAACTGCAGCAAACATAATTGAATATAGAACCCAGAACGGTAATTATACAGAACTCAAATCTCTCCTCAAAGTTAAAGGAGTAGGCAAGAAAACTCTGGAAAAAACAACAGGATTTATAATTTTTGAAGGAGAAACAACTCTCACTAAAAAGAAACCAATAAAATAAACTCTTTTATGGAAAACAAGGGGGCAGATTTTTTACAGCCCCCTATTTTCCTGTATGACCAAACCCGCCGTCATTCCTGTCTGTTTCAGGAAGCTCATCAACCGTCAGCCACTCTCCCTGAAAAACCTCCCTCACAACCATCTGTGCTATCCGATCGCCCCTTTTAACAGAAAACGGTTCGTCACCCATATTGATTAATATGATCTTGATCTCTCCCCTGTAATCAGCATCAATAGTTCCGGGCGAATTTAGAAGCCCTATTCCATTTTTTATTGCCAGTCCACTTCGAGGTCTTATCTGGGCTTCTATTCCGGACGGTAATGCAATTGCAATACCGGTTGGAAGGAGCGCCCTTTTCCCCGGCTCTATAACAACTTCTTCTTTAACAGCAGCGAAAATATCCATGCCGGCTGAATGGGGAGTCATATGTTTTGGAAGAGAAATATCTTCACACCCTTCCAGCTTTTTTACCATTATCTCAACTTTTCTCAATTAACTTTTCCTTTATAAAATTGGTTCTTTAACAACCTTTCATACCCTCAACAGCAAAAATTCTTTATGCTATTCAAACTCCAAATTTCTCTTTCCAAATTTTTCATCTATACTTCTCAACCATTCTAAGCACCTTAATGATATAGTTCTGCGTCTCTGCAAACGGAGGAATTCCGTTGTTTTTTTTAACAGCATTTTCTCCCGCATTATATGCCGCCAGGGTAAGCTTAATATCTCCTTCATATTTTTTAAGCAAATAACTCACATGGCGTATACCGCCGTCAAGATTTTGCCTTGGATCAAAGGAATCCTTAACAGAAAGATCCTTTGCTTTTTCAGGCATCAGCTGCATCAGCCCTGTTGCTCCTTTTTTTGAAACAGCATAGGGATCAAAATTTGATTCTGTACTGACCATTGCTTTTATAAATGAAGTTTCAACATCATATTTTTCACACAACTCCTTAATAATATAGTCATATTTTTTTTCCCGGGACTGAGCTTTATTTGCTTTTATTAATAATTTATATTTTGGACTGGTAGGCATGTTGGTAAGGTGAACAACACCCATCTCATCAACATACTTATAGATGTCTGCATCCACTTTACCCACGCCGCTAAAAAATAAGGTTATAATGATTAGAAAAAAAATGCCCGCTTTTATCATTCGTTAGAAGAACCCTTTCTGATAACATTGACCATTTCGTCATGGATCAACAAATTAGAAGCAAGCACATCACCTTTTTTAAGATCAAGCAAAGCATTGTCAAATCCGGTTACGCTTCCGCCTGCCTCCTGAACAATTAAAGCACCCGCTGCAATATCCCAGGGCTTCAACTTCATCTCCCAAAAACCGTCGAACCGTCCCATGGCTACATAGCAGAGATCCAGAGCTGCGGAACCGTCTCTTCTTATAGCCTGTGCTGTTTTTAAAAAGCTCTCCAGAAAGTTCAGAACATCATCCGCACTTTCCCGAACATCATAGGGAAAACCGGTACAGAGCATCGCCCGGTCAAGCCTTTCTGTTGACGACACCTCTATTCTCTCATGGTTAAGATAAGCGCCTTTTCCTTTTTCAGCTGAAAAAAGCTCCTCATGTATGGGGTCATAAACCGCGCCCCATACAATTTTTCTATCATATTCAAGAGCTAGAGAAACGCAGAAACATGGATATCCGTGGGCATAATTTGTGGTGCCGTCCAGCGGATCAAGAATCCACCTGCAGGCTGAACCTGAATCACAGCCACCCCCCTCTTCAGCAAGAATATCATAATCCGGAAGTTTTTCTTTTAAAAATCCAACAACTGTTTCCTCAGAGAGATGGTCGATCTCTGTAACAAGGTCTATTTCACCTTTATATGAGATATTTTCAACCTTTCCAAAGCCCTGTTTAAGAACATCACCGCCCTTTTTTACGGCAATAAAGCCTGTTTCTATTACTCTTTTATCTACTATTTTAAGCCTCCTGAAAATATCATTAATGTTTTCCTGTAAAATATCAAAAAATATACGATTACGTAATACGTTTCAGACTTCAATGCGTTGAACTTTACAGAATCCCGGAATGTTGCAAAAGTGATCAAAAACAGGAACATAAAGGAGAATTTATTTCAATCAGATTATCACAAGCCCGGCAATTAATAAAGCTTTGCGATTATGCACTTGAATCATACAAAAAAAAGGATTACAATACGTAAAGTTAAAATAACTTCAATAAAAATTAATCTTTAATTGAACAATCTAAATATTTTAGAAAGGCAAAATATATTATGTCAATGACAAATTACTTATTCTCCTCTGAATCAATTACAGAAGGACATCCTGACAAAATAGCTGACCGGATATCCGACTCCGTGCTAGACGCAATAATGGCTCAGGATCCAAAATGCCGGGTTGCCTGCGAAACACTGGTAACAACAGGTATGGCATTAATAGCAGGAGAAATAACCACAGACTGCTATGTACATCTTCCTGACATTGTAAGAGAAGCCATAAAAGATATCGGCTACTGTGACTCATCCATGGGTTTTGACTGGGAAACATGCGCGGTCATGAATGCCCTTGACAAACAATCTGTTGATATAAAAATGGGTGTCGACAGCTCAGAAGACCATGAACAGGGCGCAGGAGATCAGGGCCTGATGTTTGGATTTGCCTGTAACGAAACCCCGCAACTGATGCCCATGCCCATTCACTATGCACACGGCCTAACCAAAAAACTTGCTGAAGTTAGAAAGAATGGAACTTTGGGTTTTCTCCGTCCTGATGGAAAATCACAGGTTACCATTGAATATCTGGAGAAAAAACCGGTTCGTGTGGATACGGTTGTTATCGCATCACAGCACTCTCCTGAAGTTACAAACGAGACGATTCAAGAAGGTATTATAGAAGAAGTCATTAAAAAAATAATTCCCGCAGACCTAATGGACGATAAAACAAAATTTCACATCAATGCAACCGGACGTTTTGTTGTAGGCGGACCCCAGGGAGACTGCGGATTGACCGGACGTAAAATAATATGTGACACTTACGGCGGCCAAGGCAGCCACGGCGGTGGTGCTTTTTCTGGAAAAGACCCGTCAAAGGTTGATCGCTCAGCATCATACATGGCTAGATATGCAGCCAAGAACATCGTTGCCGCAGGACTGGCCACCCACTGTGAAGTTCAGCTCGCCTACGCCATCGGAGTTGCAGAGCCTGTTTCCGTAATGATCAACACCTATGGAACCAGCGTCATCGAACCAGATCAGATCGCAAAAATCACAAATGAAGTCTTTGATTTCAGGCCGGCAGAAATAATCAAAAAACTTGACCTGTTACGTCCTATTTATACAGCGACTTCAGCCTACGGACATTTTGGACGCACCGGAGATGGTTTTACCTGGGAGAAAACAGACATGGCTGATATCCTGAAGCAAAAAGCAGGTATTTAGTTCTTCTTGCAAATTAAACTAAGTTAAGATATTTCATAAGGGACTCAAAAATTAATTTTTTGAGTCCCTTTTTGTTTAACAACAAAGCTTTCTTAGCCTTATAAGTGAATGTAACTTATCAAAAAAACGTTTAATTAACTATAGCTGAAAATCATGTGCGGAATCTGCGGAAAAATCCACTTTGAAAAAACCAGAAAATCAGACCCCGGTCTTTTAAGAAAGATGACTTCTGTACTTAACCACCGCGGGCCGGACGACAGCGGCATCTATACTGAAGGCAGCGTGGGCCTGGGTCATCAGCGCCTCAGCATTATTGATCTTTCCGCGGCAGGTCATCAGCCCATGGCCAATGAAGACAATTCCATCCATATTGTATTTAACGGTGAAATATATAATTTTGAAGAGCTTAGAAAAGATCTGGAGAAAAAAGGTCACATATTCAGGTCACACACAGACACAGAAGTAATCCTGCACCTGTATGAAGAAGAAGGAACAGACTGTGTTAAAAACTTAAGCGGGATGTTTGCCTTTGCCGTCTGGGACAATAACAGAGATATGCTTTTTTTATCCCGTGACAGGGCCGGGAAAAAACCACTGGTCTATACAACCGTAGATAACAGTCTTGTTTTTGCTTCTGAAATAAAAGCACTGCTCCAAGATCCAACAGTTAAACCGGAAGTCGAAAATGAAGCCATGCATCACTTTCTCACCTACCAGTATGTGCCGGGCCCCTTAACCATTTTTAAAAATATTAAAAAACTGCCGCCTGCCCACTCTCTGATATTAAAAAACGGAAATATCACCCTGGAACGCTACTGGAATCTTTCCTACAAAAAAGACCCTGACTGTAAAAGCGTAGAATCCTGCTGTGAAAAACTTATGAGCGTTTTTACAGATGCGGTCAAAACAAGGCTCAGAAGCGATGTGCCTCTAGGCGCATTCTTAAGCGGCGGGATTGACTCAAGTGCTACGGTTGCTGTTATGAGCAAACTTATGAACAGGCCGGTGAAGACCTTTACTATCGGCTTTGAAGAGTCAGACTATAATGAACTGCCTTATGCAAAGCGTATTGCTGAAAGATATAAGACTGAACATACTGAATTTGTGGTAAAACCGGATGCAATTAAAATACTTCCAAAACTTATATGGCATTACGATGAACCCTTTGCCGATCCTTCGGCAATCCCCACCTATTATGTGTCAAAACTCACACGCGAACATGTTACAGTTGCTTTAAACGGAGACGGGGCAGACGAATCTTTTGCCGGATATGAAAGATATGCTGCAAACCAGCTGGCTGCATATTATGAAAAGATCCCTGAAGCATTCCGCGAAAATATCATAAAGAAAATTGCCAACCTTTTCCCCTATCAGGAAAAACGCTGGAGCGTTACCCGGCGCTTAAAAAGATTTTTAAATGGTGTGCGGGACACCAAAGAAAGAAGGTATATCCAGTGGTTCTGCTATTTTAACAACGAGATGAAAGACACTCTTTATACCGACAGTTTCAGAAACAGTGTATCCCCATTTGATTCAATTGACTTTACAGCAAACCTTTATTCAAAGAGCGATGCTCAAACCATAGTAGACAAGACCCTCTCTGTGGATATAAACTCATATCTGCCCTATGACCTTCTTGCAAAAATGGATATTGCAAGCATGGCAAATTCACTTGAAGCCCGGTCACCCTTTCTGGATCACAAAGTAATGGAATTTGCAGCATCAATCCCTGCAAATTTTAAGCTTCGGGGCATGCAGACAAAATATATTTTAAAAAAAGCATTTGAGCCCCTTATCCCAAAAGATATTCTGTACCGCAAAAAAATGGGTTTCGGCGTCCCCCTTAACAAATGGTTTTGCCGGGACTTAAAACAACCGGCATATGATATACTTTTAGATAAAAGAACTTTAGAACGCGGATATTTTAAAAGGAATGAAGTAAAAAAACTCCTTGACGACCACGTCGCCCTGAAGGAAGATAACAGCTATAGAATATGGGCGCTTTTCTGGCTCGAACTCTGGCACAGGATATTTATCGACAAAAGAGAAACAATCGGAATTTAACAACTTAAGTCACTTGAAAAGCTTCAAGAACTTTCGTCAAACAAACAATATTTGGAGGTCAACATGAAAAAAACCATATTACTATTTTGTATTATTTTTGCTCTTGCAGTTTCAGGCTGTGCAAACATGAACAAAACCAAAAAGGGAACTGCCTGGGGAGCTGCAATTGGAACAGTTGTGGGTGCCGGTGTCGGATATGCTATTGACGGTAAAGACGGCGCTTTAATTGGTGCCGGAGCAGGTCTTGCTGTTGGCGGACTCAGCGGTGCAGCCATCGGAAGATATATGGATAAACAGGAAGCTGAAATGCGTCAGGCCCTGGCAGATGTCGAGTCAGTCAGCATACAGCGGGACCAGGATATTTTAGCCTTGAGTTTTAAAAGTGATTTTTCTTTTGGTTTTGATTCCGCAATCATAAAATCGGGAGCCGAGGATGAAATTGCCCGTGTTGCTGCCGTCCTGATAAAATACCCTCAAACGAACATCAGCATTGAAGGACATACGGACAGCAAGGGCGCAGAAGAATATAATATGAATCTTTCCACCCGGCGGGCTGAAGCAGTCAAAGCCTCCCTTATCGGTAGGGGCCTTACATCTTCCCGCCTTCGAACAATAGGTTTTGGCGAATCAAAACCTGTGGCAACCAATGATACAGAAGCAGGAAGACAACAAAACAGACGGGTGAGAATAGTTATTATGCCGATCACCGCATAGCCGTCCCAGTATAAATAGTGCTATACTTTTAATGTCACTATAAGCACTTTAGACATTTTAAGTATTATAACACTTTATCTACTGTAGGCGCTAAAGGTGAAAAAATACTAGCAGATAGATCACACCGCAGATATCGGGCTAAAAATATTTGGAAATAGTCTGCCGAATCTGTTTGCAAACGCAGCCTATGCCCTGTGTGACACTTTGACAGACATATCAAAGGTCAGCCCTGTCACAAAACAGACCTTTTGTTTACAGCGGGACACAATAGAAGAACTGCTGGTCGAATGGATGGGAGACTTACTCTACACCTTTGAAACAGAAGGTTTAGTTTTCAGCACATATAACATCATATCGATTAATAAAAACTCTCTTTCTGCGGAAGCAGAAGGAGAGTTTTTTAATTCAGAGACTCATGCCATAAAAAACGAAGTTAAGGCTGTCACCTATCATAAACTTAAAATAGAAGAAAAAAACGGGTTATGGCAGGCAGAGGTTGTGCTTGACATATAATGCCTTAACCACCCAAAGCAATGGGTAAAAAATGTCCGACAAATCAATTTCTCTCGAAAAAATAAACGACACAAAGTGGCGCATTGAAAAATCCCGCGACATGAAAACTCACGGCATAGTCTATGCTGATGAAAAAATGATTCCCGCGATAAAACATGACGGCAGCCTTTCACAAATAACAAATGTTGCCTGTCTGCCGGGTATTGTGGGCCCGTCAATGGCCATGCCGGACATCCACTGCGGATATGGTTTCCCCATCGGCGGCGTGGCAGCCTTTGACATGGATGAAGGCATTGTCTCACCCGGAGGGGTTGGGTACGATATCAACTGCGGAGTCAGACTTTTTAAAACAGGCCTTCAAAAAGAAGATATCTCAGAACACTTAAAAACCCTTGTTGATGGACTTTTCGTTAATATCCCTTCCGGTATCGGATCAAAAAGAAAGGATTTAAAACTCAGCAACAAAGAACTTGAAAAAGTCCTTGAACACGGTGCATCCTGGACCGTAAAAAACGGGTTTGGATCACAAAACGATATTCTTCATATTGAAGATAATGGAAAAATTGAAAAAGCCGACCCCTCTCTGGTTTCTGAAAAGCCTGTAAAAGAGGACAGCCGCAGCTCGGCACCCTGGGTTCCGGTAACCATTTTGTTGAAATCGCATATATTGATGAAATATATGATGAGAAAACAGCGGCTCAGCTGGGACTGAAACTGGGACAGATCACCGTATCCATCCATACCGGTTCAAGAGGTCTCGGATATCAGGTGTGTGACGATTCCATCAAAAAGATGCTGAAGGCTGCGCAAAAATATAATATCAGCCTTCCGGACAGACAATTATGCTGCGCACCCATTAATTCAAAAGAAGGACAAAACTATCTTGCCGCAATGGCCTGCGCAGCCAATTATGCCTTTGCCAACCGGCAGATAATCGGACACTGGGTAAAAGAAACCTTTGAGCAGATCCTTCAAACTAACCCCCGAGATCTTAAAATGGAACTGATCTATGACATCTGCCACAACATCGCAAAGATCGAGGAGCACAAGGTTGACGGTAAAAAGAAAAAAGTCTGCGCCCACAGAAAAGGCGCTACCCGGGCCTTTCCTCCGAATCACCCCCAGGTGCCGAATGATTATAAACAGATCGGTCAGCCAATCTTAATCCCGGGGGATATGGGCAGATATTCACACCTGCTTACAGGCACTGATAAAGCAATGGAAGAAACATTCGGCAGCACCTGCCACGGTGCAGGAAGGTTAATGAGCAGAAAACAGGCCAAAAAAGCAGCCAAAGGAAGAGACATATACCGTAAACTGAAAGACAAGGGCATTATTATAAGTGCTGCCGGAAGGACCACCCTGATTGAAGAAATGCCTGATGCATACAAAGATGTGAACATGGTAGTGGATGTGGTAGCAAAGGCCGGCATCGCAAAAAAAGTCGCGCGCATGAAACCGTTAGGCGTGATTAAGGGATAAATCAGCAGAAAAAAACACCCTACCCAAAGCCTATGTTTTGTCTCCAAAAAGAGATGCAGATGAGAAACAGAAAATAAATATAATTTAAACTCTTTTTTTATTTTTAATATTAATTAAATTATTGTTTGTTGTATTGACATCACTAATAATAAAAGCTAATTTTATAATTATAACAAACTGTTAACCCTGTTTATATTCATAACAAAGCTGAAAATCCTGTTTACTCAAAAGGGTTTTCAAAGGAGAAACTATGAAAAAAAGAAGTCTTGCTTTAATGTGTATATTTGTTCTGAGTATCATCACAGTTTTTACAGGCTGTACCTCAACCAGTCAGAAAAGTAAAATTTATACGAGAAGTCAGGCACAGTCTGCTTTAACCGTTTACTATGGAACGGTTCTCAACGTAGCGGATGTAAGGATTCAGACTGAAACCAAAGGTGTAATAGGTGGAATTGCAGGTGCTGTATTGGGTGGTGTTATCGGGTCAACGATTGGTGATGGAACCGGCAGACGTATTGCAACAACTGTTGGTGGTCTTGGAGGTGCTGCAGCAGGTTCTAAAGTTGAGGAAAAACTAAAAATAAAACCGGGCATTGAGCTTGAGATTGAACTTGACGATGGACGTCTCATGGTAATTGTACAGGAAAAAGATGATGTATATGCTGTGGGTGACCGCATCCGCGTTATTGATTCACATGATGGTACGCTAAGAGTTAGACAGTAAATCAGATCATAGAGAGTATAAGAAATTCTATAAAAAAATAGAATTTGGACTTCCCCTTAAAAAAACCATCTTGTCCCCCAGCCTTTTATAGGAAAATATCCCCAAATTCATCTAGGTGTATTTTCCTATAAAAAATGCGGTAATCACCCTATATACATTTATTTTACGGCCATAATCGTTCTGTTTTTCTTAATGATAACTACTGTTGCGACAGGAGATAAAGGTTGGTTAATAATTAACGAGATTCATTATAACCCAGATGAAACCGAACTTGAATTTGTTGAATATACAATAATGGGCCCCTTGAATTGGACTTAAATGATAATTTAGGACTTAAAGTTAATGATGATGTTGAGTTAACCTTTCCTGCTGATTTAAGTATTTAGCCCGGTGAGTATATTGTGTGTGTCAAAAATGTGACCGAGGAGCGTTGGAACGGGTCAGTTTTCAGGTTTTTGAGCTTGCATCAAGGGTCCCTGCTAACAGTGGCGACACAGTAAAACTTGTATCAACTTCATGCGAATCTCCCGAGATGAATGACATTGTTGAGTATAACAATTATGCTCCATGGCCTGAAGATGGAGTTGATGGTTACGATGAGAAATTACATTCAATTGAATTAATACATCCAGACCTTAATAATAATGACGCCGCAAACTGAGCCGGCTCTACAGTAAAGGATAGTACTCCTGGAACAGAAAACTCTGTTTATACCCGTAATTGGAGATGAAGTGACATTCATTTCATTACAAATTTTATTTTGTAATGAAATACTTAATACTTAATTTATAAGTACCCTATATTTTAAATATTGTTTTACAGAAAAAGCTATTTATTACAAACAGCCTTTTTATCGATTTCAAACTAAAAGATGACCTTATCCACCAATGACATAAAAATCGGGGGATAACCTTGAGTTTCCCAACTTTGTAAAACCATGTGCACCATTTAAAAACATGAGAAACAAAGACTTTTGATCTTAAAATAAATATATTCAATATTACTTATGATTATGGTAACAGTTTGAAAATATAATTATTTAAAACTCTTACCGCTAAACTTAGGCAAATTTTAAATTCCTCATTTTTTACGTTATGTATTTAATAGTATGTCTTTAGGGTTCTAAAACGAAAGAAATCTTTGTCTTATATCGTGCATTTCCAGCAGGCTTATTTTTACGATTATCATGAAGTATATGAAAAATATCAGTATCTATAATAATAAACAATTTAGCTGTTATATCAAAATTTGTGAAAAATAATGGGTTTAAATACAAACAAAACATCGAAAAAAAAACAACCGGAAGGCATTAATACGGCAGGGAGATCATCCCCAGACCATTAAGCGCAGCGTAGAGTCACTGCTTTCTCTGATAAACGACATCCTTGATTGTTCCAAAACAGAGACTTTTAAGGGAACTTTTAAAATCAAAAAAGTAAAAAACAGCGGTTCCAGATAACAGATTATAAAGAGCGGCTTAATCACGGATTTTTATTAGAAAACAACGAAAATATATTCGTATACCATTGACAACGCCTGCATATAATCTTATCTATTATTATGACACGTTACTAAAATTCCTTCTGCTGCAGGATTCAACTCTCTCCATCACACACAACCCGGAGGTCGAAAAAATGCAATACTAACCCGACTAAAGGAGCCTGTTATGATAAGCATTGAAATACTCAGAGAGATAAAAGACCTCAAAGGACTAAATGATGCACAACTTCAGGCCATACAGGAGTGCTGCGCTGAAAAAGAGTGCCGAAAAGAAGACCAGCTTTTTAAACAGGGGGAAACAGCCGCTCATATGTGGCTGTTAAGCGAAGGGGAGGTGAGCCTGCGATTTGATATGCCCGGGCATGTGGCTTATGATTCATACTCTCTTTTGAATAATAAAGACACGAATCCCAAAGATGCTTCCGCTGAAACCACATCGGAAAAGAATACCGTTTCCGTAATTACAAAAGGCATGAGTTTTGGCTGGTCATGTTTTGTCCAACCCTATATTTACAGCCTGTCGGCATATTGTAAATCAGACAGCTGCAAAGTGATCTTGCTGGATCGAGACAGCATGTTACGGGTTTTCAGCAAAGACCCTAAAATCGGGTATTTGATCATCTCCAAAACCCTGAATATTGTAGGACAGCGCTTCCATGAACTACAGTCTGAAGTCGTAAAACGCAAAGGTCAGGATTTGTTTCACTGGTAGAACGAATCAGAACACAAGGCTAAAAATTTTATCTCCATTTTCTCCCTCTCACTATGGTCGGATAATATTCTATTCTGCTTATCCGATCTTTTTTTGTCAAGAGTGTCGCCTTTATCCACATTATCAAGTTAAAGACCTGGCCCCTGCTCCCCCTCTTGTAAACCAGGCACTTTTTCTCATTGGACACTCCTTTTGCTTCTATAGTATACTTTTTATAGTGTCCTTCAAACTGGGGGAGCCTCAATGTGGCTCCAGGCCACTTTAAACTGTTTAAACATTTTGTACGGCTGGAACAATATGTTTTAATAAACACCAATCACTAACAACTGATTACTAAAAAATATGTTCATCGACCGCTGTTTCCAAATCGCATTCAAGTTTGCCTACCGCCTGATCCGCGTCTACTGGTTCATCTGCCGTCCGTCGAATCGCGGTGCCCTGGTGGCCATATGGCATGATAATCGTATCCTGCTGGTCAAGCCGTCGTACATGCCCGTTTATAGCCTGCCCGGCGGCGGGGTGAAGAAAGGCGAGAAACCTGTTGATGCGGCAATGCGCGAGCTTGGGGAGGAAATCAATCTGCACCTGTCGGCTGATTCTCTGAAGCAGGTTTTTAAATACACCTGCAACAATACCGGTATGACTGACACCGTTATTATTTTTGAAACACACCTGACCGAACCACCACAGATCACCATCGATAACCGCGAAATCATCTGGGCCGATTTTGTCACGGCCGATGAAGCCCTCTCCCGCGACCTGCTTCCGCACGTGGAACAATATCTTCGAAATCACAATTAGTGTTGGCCTGAAAGTTTTTTCTCTTAAACAAACAAATTAATTAGTGACTGTCCTTGATTACGGTTTTAACCAATGGTCAATGGTAGAAGCGGCCCCCCTGATCATAATCATTAAATGAAAACATGATTTAATGATTTAAAGTTTATAGAACCATTAATAGAGATACAACCAGTTTCATCTAGCGATTTCACATCTTTAAAATGTTCCTTTTTGGTTTATGGTATTTGAGGGGAAATACTTGATTTTCATATATCTTCTGGTAACCTGAACTTTTACCAGTATAGTGAAAGTTAAGGTTATTATCGCTTATGTTGACTTTTGAGGGACACTGAATTTTTAAGGATACCAGAAGTAATGTTTCCTTGTTTATGAATGAACATTTTGACACTAATACTAAGAATTATCAGGAATAGGATTGAGGGCTAAATTTAAGGAATAAAATTATTTTTATTTTTAACCTTTTACTGACGCAGTTTTATTAAAGAGAGGAAATTTTACCATGATTAGTCAACGATTGATTGTAGTTTTAGCAATAATAACAATTATTATAGCAGGTGCAACAAATGGAATAGCTCAGGAGATAAAAAAAACTACTGGCAGTGTCAGTAGTCATAAACAGAAACCAGTTATAGTAGAAGGTAAATATTTTATCAACAAACCTCAACTTTCTTCACTAAAGTCTTTACTAAAAGATGTTATGAGAGCAGGTAGGTTAAGCCACATGTCCTTTGGAAGTTTATTTGAAAACCTACAGGTCAGAAATGCCAAAACGATGGCTCAGTCCGGATTGGTCCCTGAATTTCTCATAGACCTGCCATACAAAAGTAAGTTAATGAATATGACCAACGAATTGTGGGACAGTTGGTCGATGGATGAGGGCAACGATTTTTTAAGGGAAATAGATGCTAAGTTAAAGGCTTATGAATCTATTCTGAATTCTCCTGAGGGATGGAAGGTTTTAAAAAAAGGAGATTCCTTGGACAAGCATGTGTTTCCACTTTCGGTTGATTTGTTGCCGTAGTTTTTTTAAAGATACTAATGATAATTGACAGTTAACTCATAAAAGACAAGGGCAAAGCCATCTACGTTGTCTATTTTTCTTGGCACAATTTTGTAAAGTTCTTCCTCTCTTGAAATCTTAACAGCAAGTCTTTGTTCTGAAGATATTTTTAACCCATTATATTCCTCTATTGCTAGAAGCGCATCAAACGCTATATCGTCAGACACATATTTCCAAGCATCCTCCTTAGATCTCACCCAAACCGTGAAAATCTCATTCCGCGTTACTTCCTTTTTAGCCCTTTCTTGCTCTCGTTTTTCAGCTTCTTTTTTTGCTTCTTTTACAGCCCTTTTTTCGGCTTCAATTATATCTGTTTGTGGCTTAAGAAGCGTAACTATCTCTTTAAAATCTTTATCTTTCGCTATCGACATAGCAGTTCTGCCCATAGCGTCTTCAATGCCCACACCCACTAAACCCGATTTGGTTTTAAGCAGTATTTTGACTATGTCAGAATGTCCATTTAATGCTGCCATATGTAAGGGTATCATATCGTTAGAATCTCTAATATTCGTAGCTAAACTTACCTTGAGCAATGCTTTTAGTATGTCAATATAACCATTCTGTGCTGCTATATGAAAAGCTGTTTCACCTTTAGAGTCACGTTCTGACACATACGCTTTTGCTTTGAGCAATATCTTTACTGCGTCTATATAACTATTTTGTACTGCTATATGTAAAGCTGTCCGGCCGCTAAAATCTTTTATGTTTACATTCACCCCGGCCGCAATTAATTTCTTTATAGTATCGTTTTCACCATTTATTACAGCATTCCAAAAGGCCTTTTTTTGCCATAATGTTATGCCTAATAGTTTTTTACAAAAGCTCAAAATTTTAGATCTTTTTTTAACTTTACTTTTTTTCAACAGTTTTAAGATATCTTCCTGTCGAGCAGCATCCAAAGGCGTTTGACCAGCAATATCTGTTTTATTTAAATTCGCTCCTGCCTCAAGCAACAATCTTACTATTTCTGTATGACCATTACATACAGCTAGATGCAAAGGTGTTTCACCCCGTTCAGCATCTTGTATGTTAATATCCGTTATTCTATTAAGTAGAGTCCTCACCATATCAGTATGACCATCGCGAGCTGCTTTTAATAAAGATAAACCCCTTGATTCAGCTACTGATGTTTTTGTTTTCATTTTTTTGATTTTGTCTGTAAAAACTTTAGTAGATGTGCCTTTGGAAGATATCACACTTTTATTAAGTACTGAAAAGGCAGTTTCTCCATTAATATCTTTAGCAGACCTATCTGCACCTGCGCCAAGTAACAAGTTTACGATATCTTTATTTTACCTTTTCTTGATGCTTTCATCAAAGCAGTTAACCCTTTATCGCTAGCAATGTTTACATTCGCCCCTGCTTCAATTAACATTTTTGCGATTTCCGTATGACCACTTTGAGCTACTATTGCTAAGGCAGTTATCCCCTTATTGTTCACAGCGTTAACTTTCGCTCCTGCGTTAAGTAACAATTTTACGGTTTCCTTGTAACCTTTATCTGATGCTTTCATCAAGGCAGTTATCCCTTTATTGTTCACAGCTTTCTTCACTTTCACCCCTGTTTTGAGTAGAGCCTTTATTTTTTCAATATCTCCATTCCCAGCCGCCTCAATTAAAGATATTAAGGGTTTTCCAATCTTAGATGATTTGTTAATTTTTTTCTTTTCTAAACTCATTGCTTTCCCTTTAATAAATATTTGAGCCGTGTTACAGAATAAAAGTTCTTTCCAAAAACTTTAACAATTCAGGAATATTCTGAAGAAAATATAAACGAAAAACCTATAAATATAAAATTCATAAAAGATTGGCAAGTTTTATAAAGCCATAGAACTACCCAATATCACAACACTTCTCAAAAGCCACTTAGTAATTAATTGCATTTTTCTTTCAAAATATCCAATAATATAATATGTGTACACCTATTAAAGAGGTTAAGGAAAATGGCAAAATTCCTGTGGGAACAAAGAAATCCTTGGAACTTCGATTTATACACACCTAAGAAGTCATAAGGACAGATAAGATTTTAGAAGGATAAAACTTTATGTTTCCAAAATGTCTCCATAGTAAGATAAAAACAAAAAAAAACACCAAGCAACAGGATATTGAGCGGAGCAATGAAGGAAAAGGACGAACATTCCATATAATTGATGGATTAACAGTATTTCAGATCTCCCTTATGGCTGATGACACAGAAGAGTTCTCAAAACATTTGACTGTTCTTACACAGCTTGTAAAAAGTATTAAGTTTGTAGGGAAAACATAAAATCAGATTAAGTCACTTAACCTTTAGTACCTTTGAAAAACTGCAGAGTCAACATAACGTACCAAAATGTTGATTCTGTTTTCACTGAAAATGATTTAAGTGTACTTCTGGTAATATTAAATATTCATCCTTAAAATAAATTTATTCAAAAGTACTTGTGATTATGTTAACAATTTAGAACGATAATTTTTTAAGAGTTTTATCGCTACCTTTAACTCTTGACACCCTCTAATTTGTTAAAGATACCAGAAGTAATCTTAATTTTTCAATCAGTCTAATTACTTTCTTTTTAACCGACACCGAACAGATCTCTTTTGAGCCGGGCAGTCAGTATTTTTGTGACTTCCTCAGGTGTGTATAAATCGAAGTTCCAAGGATTTCTCTGTTCCCATAAGAATTTTGCCATTTCCTTCCACCTCTCAATAGTTGTACATATGTTATATTATTGAATGTTTTGAGGGATAAATGCAATTAATTACTAAGTGACTTTTGAGAAGTGATGTGATATTGGACAGTTATATTGCTTTTTAAAACTTACCAATCTTTTTCGGAATTTAATATTTTAAGGTATTAAAGCTAATTTTGACTTTTAACAAACCCTAAAGTGCCATTACGAGCCACTCTTCTTGCGAAAAGAAACTGATTCGTGACATATCAATATAAATATTTCTATAAAAATGTGTATAACACATTCAATTAATAAGTTAGTGTTACGAAATAATAAGTCTGGCAGCTGTACAGCTACCATAATGAATGAGGAGACAGAATATGCCTAGATTTTGTCCGATTGCTGATTCTGACACAAACCGTATCATTGGGATTTGGGCTGAGCAAGTAGAATACTTACAAATAGATGGAGCGTTAGAAGCAGATTTACATCCATACTCTAATTTAATTCGTAATGCGCTCAATGGCTCAAAAACACGGGTAGTAGAAAATGATGAAACCGATGTCGGTATGGACGTTGTTTTTTCCAGTGGTACATTTGTTATGTTTGACGAATATAGAGCACCAAATGAGGAATTAGAGGGTGGGGAGCATCGCGTTCACTTTGTACATAAAAACCATGATGGTGTGGGTATACTTTGGCGAACATATGGAGATCAATCAAGCCACACTGAAGAAACCTCCCCACTTGAAGAAGGTGATACCATAGACTCGTTGGAGAAAAAAATTCTCAAAACATTGCAACAGAAACAAATCAGAAGTGAAAACTTATCGATATCGGAAATACTTGAATGGGGAAACAAAGATACCGTAGTTCCGATTCTAGAAAAGATTAAAAATGATCCGAAGTCGTCGGTTCGTTTAGAAATCTTAACCAATACTATAATTGTTGATGCAGATGATGTCTGGAAAGATTACTCAAGGTCAAATTGTGTAGCGAAGAAACAGAGCACCTGCGACGGCGATCCCAATAGAGAAAGTAGCGATCCGATTTCAGAAGCTGAAACTGACAACAGGAACCCGACTCAGTCAGGCGGCGAACAGCCGGTGAGCTGGTGGCGAAGGTTATTCAGATACAAGGACAAGCGTGCGTCCACAACCTTACTAACGCCGACGGAAATCACGGCCTTCAATGCCGCATTCGAAAGCTATGACACCTACTCTGATGAGGCTGTTTATGCAGCCTGTGAAAATGTCACAGCCTTGGGAGCAACCGCGTTGCAACATATGGTGGCGGCAGTGTTGGCTTTCGAACCAAATGATCCAAACGTCAACCGAGAGGATACCGCCGATGCGTGGGAACTATCACGTGATCGTGCCCAATATGCCCTGTCGGTGATCTCTGACATTGGCGGTCTTCAACATGAAGATGCCTCGCGTATTTTCGCGAGGCTTATCGAGAAGAGGGAATGGCGAGCAATGGAAACAGCTGGTTTGATTGGCATACACAGGCAGGCTTTGGACACGTTGGAACGGTGCGGATTCACTTTTCGGAGTTGACCTGCCACGTTTGCACTTAGTAAATGGGGTAAGGTAGAAGGTGTCACACATAACTATCAGTAACCTTATCAAATCTGACAGTTATTTCAATTATCTCAGCAATGCTTTTTACTGCCTCACTTGTGGTTTGAAAATCCCTCAAAACCGAATCTGGTTTACATAATGATGTGTTATCTGACCAGCCCGCTCATATCCCCATATTTTTAGTAATTATCCTTTATCATCTTTCCTAGTGTGTTTCTCTCTTGTGTGCTATATGTTGTGGTTTGATAGTCTTATTTATCCAAGTTCATCTTAATATTTATTAGTTAATAAGTACTTTTATTGTTTCTCTTGTGGTTTGTCTTTAGATGACGTCCTCCTCAAAAATAATACCTTGTAATTTCTTCAGTTTTTTGAGAGCAGATCAAAAAACTCCCCAAAGAAATATATTCAATATTACTTATGAGACTGTCGAAAAACCTTTTTGCGTGAGAAATTACTTCTTGTTTATATGATTTTTATTATAATTCACAGATTTATTTTTCTATTTTCCCATTTTTCATTCTTCCTGCTTGTGATTACTCCCATGT